>Ga0247766_1000075_pt1 | contig 20758 bp, 13 predicted proteins | sample UWRJL223509R6_FD_179946 | JGI IMG/M metagenome (GOLD analysis project Ga0247766, IMG submission 179946) | Plant litter microbial communities from Arlington Agricultural Research Station in Wisconsin, United States - UWRJ-L223-509R-6 | ecosystem: Environmental > Terrestrial > Plant litter >... | reverse complement strand
GACGATGCGGTTCGCAGCGCCGACCGCCTCGCGGAAAGAGCCCGCGCCCGAGTCGTCGAGATTGGTCACGTGGTAGACGCTGCCCGCGCGTCCACCGGTGGCGTTCTTGCCAAAGCCCTGCGCGCCCGGAAACGCCAACAATGGGCCGTCCGGCACTTCGGAGGCGGGGCCTGGGCCTGCCCCGGCCATGGCGGTTGTGCCTGCCGTTCCCAATGGGCCGTCACCCCCCAGGTCGGCACCGCCGGTCGGCGCGCTGCCGCTCGTTCCGGAGCCGCCGCCGGCCGCGCTACCCGTGCCAGCGACCGCATTGCCGGAACCCCCGCCGCTCGCCATGCTGCTGCCCGCAGACGTGGGACCGCCACTCTGATCCTGGCCGGCGCTTCCGCTCTGACTCTGGCCGACGTTGCCGCCATCGGCCGCCCGTACGGTGTTCCCGCCACTGCTCGAACAGTCGACTGCCGCCAGCGATAGACAGAGCGCACATGCCGAAACGAGCGGGCTTCGTAAGGACATCTTTGTGTAGGAAGGGGGCTAAACGCGGCATGCTTGCCTGGTTGTCGCGCGCCGACCGCAAAAAAGGCGCACCGCAACTCCCGTTGGGAAGCCCTTCCCCCGGCTGCCGCTCCCTTGCTCCGGCCAGCCACTCGGATAGACTGCCTCCACGCTCGGGGCGCGGTCCCACAGGCCGCTGAGAAGTACCCGTAGAACCTGATCCGGTTTGCACCGGCGTAGGGAAGCGCGCTGAGAAAACTTCGGCGTTCCTCCTTGCGCCAACGAGGAAGAAACGAATGTCGACCAGAACTCTGCCGCTGCGCGGCGCCGCAAACCCCTCCAGTCTTCGGGATGGAACCAACCCGGGCTCGTTCGCGAACGCGCCGAACCTCGGCGGCGCGCTGACGTTCTCGTCGCCCGACACGCCCGGCATGCCCCAACCGAGCGACAAGACCGCGTGGGATTTCTTGCCGCCCGGCTGGCGCCGCGAGGGCGACCGCGCCATCGCCCCCGCCGGCTTCGTGCCGATCACTCAGCTCGAACACGCGCGGCTCGGCACGGTCACGCCCGAGATGAAGCGCGTCGCCGAACGCGAACCGCACCTCAGCGCGGAACAGGTACGCAGCGAAGTCGCCGCGGGGCGGATGATCATTCCAGCCAATACGCAGCACTTGCAACACGCGCTCGAACCGATGTGCATCGGTCGCGCAAGCAAGACCAAGATCAACGCCAACATGGGCGCGTCCCCCGTGTCCTCGAGCACGGACGAAGAGGTCGAAAAGCTCAAATGGGCCGAGCGCTGGGGCGCCGACACGGTGATGGACCTTTCGACTGGCGGAAATTTGGACGAGTGCCGTCAGGCCATCATCCGCAACTCGCGCGTGCCAATCGGAACGGTGCCAATCTACTCGATGATCATCGGTCGCAAGATCGAGGACCTGAGCGTCGAGGTGATCATGGCGAGCTTGCGGCAGCAGGCCGAGCAAGGCGTCGATTATTTCACGATCCACGCGGGCGTGCTCCGAGAACATCTGCCGTTCGTGCAGCGTCGGTTGATCGGCATCGTCAGCCGCGGTGGCTCGTTGCTCGCCAAATGGATGCTCGTACACGGCAAGCAAAACCCGATGTACGCGCATTTCGACGAGATCTGCGAGATCATGCGGCAGTACGACGTCTCGTTCTCACTCGGTGACGGCTTGCGGCCCGGTGGGCTTGCGGACGCGAGCGACGAGGCTCAGCTGAGTGAGCTGGCCACGCTCGGTGAGCTCACCGAAAAGGCATGGCGCAAAGGCGTGCAGGTGATGATCGAGGGACCAGGGCACGTGCCGTTCGATCAGATTGAGTACAACATGAAGCTCGAGCGACGCCTGTGTCACGGCGCGCCGTTTTACGTGCTCGGCCCGCTCGTGACCGACGTGTTTCCCGGCTACGACCACATCACTTCCTGCATCGGCGCGACCGCCGCCGCGTACCACGGCGCCAGCATGCTCTGCTACGTCACGCCCAAAGAGCACGTGGGGCTGCCCAAAAAGGACGACGTGAAGCAGGGCTGCATCGCGTACAAGATCGCCGCACACGCCGCGGACGTCGCGCTCGGCATCCCCGGCTCGCGCGACTGGGACGATTCGCTGACCAAGGCGCGCGCCGCGCTGAATTGGGAGAAGCACTTCGAGCTCGCGTTCGATGGCGATACCGCGCGCGCTTTCCACGACGAGGATCTGGACGTCGATACGGACTTCTGCGCGATGTGCGGCCACGATTGGTGCTCCGTGCGGATCTCGAAAGAGATCGTGGAGTTCGCCAGTGGCAAGGCGGATGGTTTCGAGCGTGACAAGGTCGCGCAGTCTGCGGCGCTCACGCCGGAGCAGCGCGAAATCCTCGAGAAGCGCGGCGTGCTCAGCCCCGAGGAGATCCACCGCTTGGCGTCGAAGACGCGCAAGGCCGTCGGGGCCGATGGTTCCAAAGGCTCTTGCCATTCGGACCTCGTGGAGCCGCAAACCGCCCAGCAAATTCAGGAACAGCGCCTCGTGCAGTTGCGGACCAAGCCAGAGGTTTCGGCCGCCGAATGACGAGCGGCGCCCCATGAGCGACGCTCACGGTCACGTGTTTCACATCACCGAGCGCGGCGCATTTGCCGCCGCGCTCGAGGCGGGCTCTTACGCGGCCGAGAGCCTCGAACGCGAGGGGTTCATTCACTGCTCGACGCGCGCACAAGTCCAGCGTACGGCCGCGCGTTTCTTTGGCGGACGAACGGGGCTGGTCTTGCTTTGCATCGACGCCACGCGGATCGCTCCCCTGCTACGCTACGAAGCCGCCGACGGCGAATCCTTCCCGCATTGCTATGGAGCGATCCCGCTGGAAGCGATCCCGGCGGTGGTCGACTTTCCGTGTCGCCCTGACGGCAGCTTCGAACTGCCGCCAGAGCTCGAGCTCTTTGCGGATTGACGACAGCTCGACGCCGAAGGCCACGACGTCACGCGCCATGCTGCGTGACCATCAAAACTTCATGATCGCCGAGCGCGCTATCTTGGGCGTTTTTGCGTCTTTGTACAGCAGCGGATAATCAGCGCGGCCCACTACCGGCACGTAGTTGAGCCAAGAGCGATTGTCGGACACGCCCCAGAACGTGACACTGGTAACGCTGTCTTTGTTGTTTCGGTACACCGAGAACAAAGCCGCGAAGCGTCGTGCCTGCTCGCCTTCGAGCTCGGGCGTGTACTCCACTTGAGGTGATGCGACGAAGCTACCCGAGGCGTAGTCGTCATAAACCGTCACGTCGAGCTCGCTGATTTTTAGCTTGTAGCCAGCAGCCACGAACCTGTCGAATGCGGCCTGCAGTTCGCCCTCGCTGGGCCAATTCATGTATTCGTGGCTTTGAAAACCAACGCCATCCACGTGAATGCCGCGAGTTTCGAGCCAGGCGAGCATGGCCAAGATCTGGTCGACCTTCGAGGTCACGGTGTAGTCGTTGTAGTACAGCTTGCCGGCCGCGCTGCCTGGCTCGATGGCTTCGAGCGCGTCGTGAGCGTATTGGTAGGCCCAGTAGATGTACTCCTCACTGCCGAAAAGTTCGTACCACTGCGAGCCCTCGGAGCCGTCGCGGTAGATCTTGGAGTAGTCGCTACTGATGGCTTCGTTCACCACGTCCCAATTGTCGACCACGTCCGCGTAGCGATTCACGACCGCTTCGATGTGCGCCTTCAGTCTGGATTTGAGCAACTCGACGCTGCTCGGATCGCCGGCAGTGATGTCCGCAAACATCCACGCCGGTGCCTGGCGATGCCAAAGCAGCGCGTGCCCGGTCATCTTCATGCCATGACTGCGCGCATGGTCGGCGACGCGATCCGCCTCGGTCCAAGCGTACGTCGCCTCGGCGGGGTGAATGTTTTGCGCCTTCATCGCGTTTTCACAGGTGACGTGATTGAAGTCGCGCTCGAGTGCGCCGGCCGCGTTGTCGAGCTCCCAATTGCCGACCGCCGCGCCGATCGGGAAGTGACCTAGGTATTTTTTCGCCACCGAGCCGGCGATGCTTTCGGATTCAGCGAGCGGAGCCGGCGCGTCGGACGAGCAGCCGCCCAGCCAAACGGCAGTCATCAGTAGCAATAGCGGCAAGAACCGCGGACGAGCAGAAAGAAAGCTGAAACGAGCCATAGTTGAAACCGGAACCGGTTCCAGTTCCTGCCACAGCTGACCGCAAATGCAAAGGCCGCCCCTTCACGAAGTGCGGGGCACTTCGCTAGTCCGTGCTCACCAGGACGTCACCGCCACTCGAATAGTACAGCCGCTCGCATTTTTCGGCTGGGACGGCGTGGGTGCGCTGGTCGAGATCGACGACGGTGTACAGCGGCGCGTCCGGCCGGTCGCGGAAGCGGGCCATTTGCTTGCTGCTCCCCTCTTCGAGGTAGAACAGCGAACGCGAATCACTCGACAACCCACTGGGTAGGGGTCGACTAGCGCTGGTTCCATCGAACAGATTTTGACTGAGGCTCTCGGGCATTGCATAGCCGCTAGCCGTCAACACCGACTCGTAGACCATCGACACGCCGGCAAAGCCGCTGGGGAAGCCGGCTTCCGGCTCGGGTGTGAAGCCAGCAAACACGAAGGTCTTGCCGTCGGGAGCGAGCACCGGGGCGGCGTAGTGCTGCATGGTCTGGACGGCGCGTTGATTGAGACCGACGAATGCGCTGTCGTCAGGAGAGGGCTCAAACGCCGCGGCGCGCGAGCTGCGCGTGAACGCCGCAAAGCTTTGGCCGGTCGACGCCACGAGCACCATCGTCTTGCCGTCGGCGCTGAGCGCCGCGCCCGCTTCGACGTCGTAACCGTCGGCCAGCGTCAACGTGCCCCCCGCGTCGAACTGAGCGCTCGAAGAATCACGGTGTGCGAACATGGGCAGGCCGTCTCGCAAGAAGAGGATGTCCAGCTCATCCGCGGTGATCGCCAGCAGCTGCTCGTCGGCACTCGTGGAAACGCCGGGCAGTGGCAGGGCGTTGGCCCAGACTGCGGTCTCCGAGCAGCTGCCAGGAGTGACGGGGATGATCGTGCCTTCGCCCTCTCCGCCCGCTCCCGCGCTGTCTGTACCCGCGCTTCCGCCATCGACCTGGCCGGCGCTGCCAGCGTCGCTGCCGCCGCTGCCACTCTTTCCCGTCGAGGAACGCCCACCCGAACCGCTCTTCGACGAACTGCCTCCGTCACCGACGGCAGCCGCGCGATCGTCGGAGTTCGAGGAGCAAGCGCCGCCCGCGAACAGTGTGATGGCCAAGACCGGAGCGATGTAGCGATTCATTCTGCCGGCACACAGCTGTAGTTTTGACGCCAGTTGGTGAGAGTGGGGGCCGCGCTGTTGGCGTCGTTCGGAACCATGCGAATCGTCACCTTCAAGTATTGCTGAGACTTGAGGCCGGCCGCGCTCAAGAGCGCTCCGACATCGCTACCGATCCAGCTAGTGTTCGGCGCGCCGGTGGCCGTGCCGAGCTTGACCACGCCCGCCGTGGTGACGGTCGTAGGATAGACCGGCAGGGTCGTGAAGTCGTTGCCCTTGGCCGAGGTCTGAGCGTAAAATTCGATCTTCGAGTTTGCGCTCGGTGTGACCGTCTGCCAGTCGAAGAAACGCCACACGGCCTTCGTGCCAGTCTCGCAAACCGCCGTGTAGGTGCGCTCGTAGTTGGCCGGGCCCATGATCAACAGCGGAGGCGGAGCGGCACAGGTCCCGCTCAGACACACCGAGCCAACACAGCAATCATTGCTCGTCGCACACACGCCGCCTTGCGCGACGCACGGCCCCACCGTGCTCTGCGCCGTGCAGTGGCGAGTCGGCGGATCGGTGACCGGCGAGTCGAGTTTGCACACCGACGTCTTGGGGCTGGAGAGCGCGCCGCAGCAATCTTCGTCGACTTCGCAGCTGTTCGCGCTGGCCGAGCCGTTGGTCTTGCAACCGTCCAGCACCCAGAAGCCGCGCTCGTTCAAGTAGTTGGCTCCCGAGGTGCTGTACACCTGATTCGGCAGCAAAAACGCCGGATGACTGCGGTCGACGCCCGCGCTGGGCGTGTCGTCGAGAGCCGCGATCCAAAGCGCGCTCTGGATCTGTCCGTAGTTGGTGATCTGCGTGTAGCTCGCGGGATTCGAGTAGTCCTGCTGCACTGCGGGCAAGTTGAAGGTATTGCCGTACGGCCGAGTGCTGGTGAACACCACCCAGCGATAGCCACCTGCCGCTTTCGGCGACACGGTTGCTTGGTACGCCTTGTTGGCGTCGACCGCGCGCTCACCGGAATTCAGGCTGGTCAACGCGACCGGCGTGGGTGTGGCCGCGGTCGAGTCGACCGACCACAAGCGACCTGGATCTTCGAAGTAATTGGTCGGCCCCATGTAGCCGTACTTGGTCCAATTGTTGGTACAGCAGGCATCCGTGGGCGTGGTCGTCTGATAGATGATGCTGTGCGAGTCGCTCTCGAACGTCGGCCACTTGATCACGTCACCGAACGGCCAAGTGTTGACGATCGAGCGACGCCGCTTGAATAGGCTGTTGGCCTGCTCGAAATCGTAGATGCTGAGGCCCTTGCGCCAGCCAGCACCAGCCGAAGAATCACCGTCGACGAACACGAGTTTCGTCGCGTCCGGCGAGAAACTCGGGAGCATCATCGCCGTCTTGCCGAGGCCCCAGGCGCCGGCGGTGGTGGCACTGACGTCGCTGGGAGAAGCACCGCTCGTCTGCGGGGTTTGCCAAATCGAGTAACTGGTGTTGTTCCCGTTGTCGCCGCCGTCGCGCATCACGCCGGAGCGGTTCACGTCACCGGTAGGCTTGAACGCGGACTGCGGGATGGCGACGAAACTCGGAGCAGGGCTCGTTTGGCAGTTCACCTTCCACTGCAACTGCACTGCCGCACCGCCGCCGCTGTCGTACCAGGCAAACTTGAAATCATGGTCGCCGGCGTCCAAGTAAGTTGCGCCGGAAAACGCGGCGTAGGTCCAGGTATTGGCAACCCGGATTTGATCGATCCACAAACGCCCGCCGTCGTCGACGTAGTTCGGGGTTTGGAATTCGTATACGCCGCTACACGGCGCGGTCAGCATACCGGTCCAGCGAGCCGACATGTTGTCGCTGCTCGTCATCTGCGAGAACTCGGTTCGACCGCTGCCCCAGTCGTTGTAGATGTTGGAATCGTAGCGAGTGAACGAATTCTGGAGCGTGGGGTTCTGAGCCAGATTTCCGTTGAAAACTTGGTCAGTGTAGTATGAAACGGTGAGCCCGTTCGCTGGCGGTGAGTAGCCAACCGGCGCGTACAAGTTCGCGGTCGGCACCCGTTCGTTGACGGCGGGCAATGACGTGGGACTGTACTGCCAGCGCAGCTTGAGCGATGCGGACTGCGTCTTCTCGACGTACTCGAGCTTGAGGCCGTAGAGCACGCCCTGGGCCATCAGGATGCTGGAACTGCACTTGGTGCCGGTTGCCGTTAGGTCAATCACCAGGTTGCCCGCGACCGTGACCTTCGCCGTGTCGTTGGCATCCACGCACAAGATGACGTTGCCGGTGAACGGCGACTCGATTTGCCCCTGCCAAACGGCGCTAAAATTATCGCTCGGCAAAGCCGTCTCGTTCGCCGGATTGCCCGTACCCCAATCAGCGAAGATGTCGGGTTCGAGTCTCTGCAACGCGACCGGCGCCGTGAAAGAGGCGTTCGCGTAGTAACTCACATCCAAGCCGTGAATGCCGTCGTTCGGGTAAAGCTGCGCCTCGGGCACTACCATCGAGGGAACCGTCGCGCTGCTCCACGAGAGCTTGATCGACGACGCACCCGTGGTGTCCGCTTGGTCGATTTGGATCGGCACCTTCGCGCCGGCGGTCATGGCAATCGTACCGGTGAACGTCTTTACCGTGGAGCTCTGATTGCTGGATTGATCGATCACGGTGCTGCCGTTGACAGTCAGCTTCACCGCATCGGTGGTGTCGATCTGAAACGTGTATGTTTCGCTGGTGTACGCCTGGATAAACCCCGTGCGCCGGACGGAGTAATCACTGGGGATCGGTCCTCCCGGGCTAGCGCTGCCGTGATCGAAATTCACGATCGGATCGATGCGCTTCCACAAGAGACCCGCGGTCAGATACGTCGTGTTCGGGAAATACTTCGCGAGCAACCCGGTGCCAGTACCGCCAGATTGGATGGTGTTCGGAACGGTGAACTGGCGCGAGCTGTTGACCCCCACCAAGCTTTGGTTGGTATTGCCCCAAACGTTGTTTGCCGTGAGGGCGAGCGTGCCGTCCGGAGTGAGCGGCGCCCAGGCAAAGCCGCGCCAGTCGCTGCTGCCGTTCGTGTACGAGCTGCGCGCAGATACGAAGTCGGCGATCGGATTCAAGACGCCACCAGAGATCTTGGACAGACCGCCGTTCGTGGCACTCCAAGATTTGTCCGCGGTCGCGAAGTAGTTGCCGTTGGCAGACACCGAGTGGCACACGGGGCAGCCGTCGACCGTGTTGAATGCGCTCTTGGCGGCCGCGGTCGAACTAGGATCGGCGACCATCATGTTGGTCGAACCGCTGCGGTTGTACTGCGTGTAGTAAATGAGGCCGCGCACCGGTGCAGAGCTGAAGTGGATCGTGCGACTCACGGCAGGCGCCGGAGTTCCGCTAATCAGACGCTGCACTCGGATGCGCACGTCCGCGCCTTTGCCCGAATTCTCGAAGTCCTTCCAGACTGCCTGTGGGATCGTAGCGCTCGGTGGGTTGGACTCCGGGATGATTGCGTTCCAGGAGAAAGTCGCCGTGCCCGTCGCGGGGTAGCGCAACCCGATCTGCACGGCATCCGCGGCGGTACCGCCGTTGTCCCATTGGATGACGGGCGGAATGACGCCGAGCGGTAGCACCGTGTTTGCGTACGGATACAGGATCGTCATCGGATCCGTGCCCGCCACCGTCTTCGCAAAATTGCTGACGGCGTTGCTGGGCGCTAGCAGACTGTCGGTCGCGTTGACCTTCACGTTCAGCTGCGCCGTGGCCGAAAATTGGCCCAAGTAGGCGGTGACGTTGATCGTGCCCGGGACCGCGCTGATCATGGTCACCGTGCCGTCGGTCACCGTGGCGATGTCGAAGCGGTCCAGCGACCACGCCGGCGCCAGAGCGCCCGTGTAACAGCCCACGGGCAGCAGCGCGACGGTGTAGGTTTGAATCGCGGGCGTCACCGTCAAACGAGCGCGCTTGCCGGTCGGGTCGCCAATCACGCTCGCGGGAATGATCTGCTTGGCGATCGTCGGCGAGCTCCACCTGAGGTACGCCGCGCTGCCACCACCCCCTTGGTAGTACTCCATACGAAACAGCGCGGGGGTGCCGGCAGTGAGGTTGATCGCTGCTGAAGCGTATTCGGTCGTCCCTTGATCCTTCCATTGATCGACGACCAGCACGCCGTTGACCCAGAGCCGAACGCCGTCGTCTGCCGAGGGGTAGAAGGTGTACGCCTCGGTCGTGGTGGGAATGACCGAGCCCGTCCAGCGAACAGAAAAGTTGCTCGCGCCGATCCCCGTGACCCCCGGGGCCGCACTGTTGTAGTTGTTGTTGATGTTGGCTTCAGTGCGCGTTGCCGTCACCGGCCAAGTCGAGGGAATCGACGTGATGCTCTTGCTGGTCTGATTGAAGTACTCGGCCTTCAGATAGGCAGAGTTCAACGCCGAGATCGTGACGTCCTGCGTGGCCGGCGTGATCGCCAGGCTGGCACAACCCGTGCCGACGGGCAGCGGGATGGTCGCCTTCATCGTCAGTCCGCCGTCGTTGATGAACGGCTTGCCGTCCAAGGGCAAACCGCCAGCGTCGTCCACGATACGCTGGCAATACGGGTCGCACGGATTGTCGATGCACGCCTTCGAGGTGCCGAGGGCTTGGGTCTGCGGCCCCTGCGCCGATACGTTCATCGTTGCGATGCGGTCGCCGATGCAGTCGCCCCAAGTGTTGCTCTTCCCGTCGCACGTGCGTTTGCCCATCGTGCAAGACACGTAGTCCCCCGAGCGTCGCTCGACCTGACCACAGTCGACGACTTCGTCCGCGGTTTCACAGGCGCAGCCCTTGTTGGGCGTCTCGCATGGGTCGACCATGGGTACGGGCTTGTCGCCCGCGTCTCCATTACCTGCGTAAGGCGCCGTATCGTGCCCGCCGTGAGAACAAGCATTGACCAAGGCGAGCAGCGCCAGGGCCAAGGCCAAGCGCAGTGGCTTTCCGAACATAAATCTCCGTCAGTCGAAAACGGCCGTTTTGCAGGCCATGTACCGACATAGCCCTGCAAGAATCGGGACAACCGAGGCGACCGAGACCTGATGAATGTCGGCAAATGCGGGGGAGAATGCGAGCTCTCGCTCACGCCCCCACATCGATGCCGAAGCACCGACACGGGGCGCGACGTCAATCAGTCGACGTGCTCAGGCGAGCACGTCGGCGATCACGTAGCGTCCCGGCTTCTTTCCAGCCAAAAACTCAGCCGCCCGCAACGCGCCGTGGGCGAACAAGTCTCGATTGGAAGCGCGATGGGTGAGCTCGAGTCGCTCACCATCACCCAACAGGTAGACCGTGTGGTCACCTATCACATCCCCACCGCGCACGCCGAACACCGCGACTTCGTCGTCGGTCCGCGCGCCGACCTCGCCGTCCCGACCTCGCAACTCACGCACGTCAGGCCGCACTTTTTTCACGGCATCGAGTAACCGCGAAGCCGTGCCACTGGGCGAATCGATCTTCTTCCGGTGGTGCAGCTCGACGATCTCCACGTCGTAGCCGAGGCCGAGCCGGCGCAGCGCAAACTCGACGGCCTCAGCCAAGACTTGGATGCCGAGGCTCATGTTGCCCGCTTGAAGTACGGGAACCTGCTCCGATGCCTTGTCCAAGGCACGCTTGGCCGTGGCATCCAAATTCGTGGTTCCACACACGATCGCGACGCCCTGCCGAACCGCGAGTTGTGCAAGCTGCGCGACTGCAGACGCAGTCGAGAAGTCGATCACTACCTCAGCTCCGAGCAGCGAAGAGGACACGTCGGGGCTCGTCACCACGCCCAGCGCCCCGAGCCCGGCGAGTTCGCCCAGATCGCGGCCGAGCCGAGGGTCCTCGCTCGAACAGGCGGCGCCCACGATTTCGATGCCAGGCTTTTCGTGAGCGAGCCGCGTGATCGCAAGCCCCATGCGCCCCGAGGCGCCGTGCAATGCGAGTTTCATGACGCCTCGAACTCTGCCATGGCGGCGCTGAGACGCGCGCGACACTCGGCGGAGGCTTCGACGATCGGCAAGCGCACGCTTTGGTTCATGCGGCCCTTGAGTGCCAGCGCGGCCTTCACCGGCGCGGGGCTTGCCTCCGAGAACATCGCCTTGTTCACGGCGAACAGCTTCACTTGTTGCTTGCCGGCGGCGGTGAAGCGCCCGGCGAGCGCGTCGTTCACCATCGCACTCACTTCTTTCGGGTACGCGTTGCTGGTCACGCTGATCACGCCAGTCGCGCCGACGCTCATCATCGGCACGGTCAACGCATCATCACCCGAAAGGATGGAGATAGGGCGCTTTGCGCGCGAAAGCAGCTCTTGGCAGTGGAGCACGTTGCCCGTCGCGTCTTTGAAGCCGAGCACGTTCGGGCACGCATCCAGCACCCGCAGCGAGCTGTCGACGCTGAGTTCGACGACACTGCGGCCCGGAATGTTGTACAGCACGACCGGCACGCTGACCGACTTGGCGATCGCACAGACGTGCTGAAATAGGCCTTCTTGGCTGGGCCGGCTGTAATACGGCATCACCACCATGATCGCGTCGGCGCCAGCCTCGACTGCAGCCCGAGCGCCATCAATGCTCTTTTTGGTGTTGTTCGAACCCGTACCAGCCAGCACCAGCGCACGACCCTTGGCGATACGCTTGCAACGCGCGATCAGCTCCCGCTGTTCGCCCTCCGTCAGCGTCGGCACCTCACCGGTGGTGCCGCAAGGCACCAGGCCGGCGATGCCGCCTTCCAACTGGGCCTCGAGGTGTTTTTCAAACGCAATGTAATCGACCTCGGAACCGTCGGCGGAAAACGGGGTCACTAGCGCCGTGTATGCGCCAGAAAAGCTCAACTCTGCCATGGCGGGCTTCTTTTCCCGCGTTCCGGGGCGCGGCGCAACCATCGGACGCTGCTTTCCCCGCACTTTGCCCAACACAGCAGCGACAACTCTACGACTTTCGCCAGGATGCCGCGGTGCGACGGCCCTGCGGAATTGACCCCGTGACGTCACCAGGTACTATCGACTGCCTCGGCTCGATCATGGCCTCGATTTTACCCGGTCGTCGGACCGCCATTTCACTGCCGTCCGAACGGCCCAAAGGTGCCGGTCAGCCGTGCCTGGTCATCATCTCGGGCGCTGAGATGGGGCGGCGTATCGATTTGACCCACGAGGAAGTCTCGATTGGCCGAAGCGAGCAGTGCACCGTGTGCGTCAATAGCGACATGGTGAGCCGGCGACACGCCGTCATCAATCGCATCCTCGGGCACTACATCGTGGTCGATCTGAAGTCGACGAATGGCACGTACGTCAACGATCAACGCATCGAACGAGCCGATCTGAAGGACGGCGACCTGCTGCGCACGGGCAAGACCGTACTCAAGTACCTCGAGAACAACCTCGAGCTCGAGTACATGCAGCACATCCTGAGCTTGGCCACGGTCGACTCACTGACAGGGCTGCACAACAAGCGTCACTTCGACGAAGTATTCGGCAAAGCGGTGGCGCGCGCCGATCAAACCCAGCAGCCGCTGTGCCTGATCCTCCTCGACATCGATTTTTTCAAGAAGATCAACGACAGTTTCGGGCATCCCGCGGGCGACGCAGTGCTCAAGCACGTAGCGACGGTCGTCAAGAGTCAGATCCGACCGAGCGACACGCTGTGCCGGGTGGGTGGTGAAGAGCTCGCGCTGGTGTTACCGCAAACCCCGCTCGCACTGGCAACGCAAGCCGCTGAGTTGATCCGCGCCGCAGTCGACGACACCGCGTGTGACTTCGCCGGTACGATCATCCCAGCTACCTTGAGTCTGGGTGTCGCGCAACTGGCAGCGGGTGAAGTGCCCGAGGGACTGTATCGTCGTGCCGACGAGAGGCTGTACGCAGCCAAGCACGGCGGCCGTAATCGCGTGTGCTGAGAGCCTATTTCGGTAGACCTGGTCGTCTCGCTTCAGCGCGTGAATGCTGCGATCAGATCAGCGAGCGCCGGATGGCGTCGCGTGAGTTCGCCTCGCGCCGGCATATCGAAATCGGCGAAGTCGAAGCCCGGTGCGACGGTGCAACCACACAGCGCGAAGCCTTCGCCGATGACCCGCGCCGCTTGCAACGTGCCCGCGGGGACGACCCATTGCGGGCATTCGCCGGCGAGCAAGCCTGGCCCGAGCTCGATTCGGCGATGGTTTCCGGCGCGATCGATGGTGTGAAGTTCGAGAGCCGCGCCCGTGTAGTGGTGCCAGACTTCGTCGCTCAGCACGCTGTGAAAGGCCGAGAACTCGCCCGCGCGCAGCAAAAAGTAGATGGCCGTAGACGCGGCGCGTGAGACCGGCGCAAACGGGGCGTTGACGCTTTGCGGCGCGCGAAACGTTTCGCGAAAGAAGCCGCCCTCGGGGTGTGGAGTCAGGCCGAGCCGCTCGATCACTTCGTAGACGGTGAGCGAGGTCACGCGGTCGCGCGCTTGGTTTGGGTAGCTGCCGGTCGTGTGTAGCGCAAGCCGGGGCCGGGCTTTTGCCCGAGGCACTTGGCGCTCAATGCCGCAGCAAAGCGAGCGCGCGCCGGCTCGGGTAAGCGCGCCAGACAGTTACTCGCGAACTTTGCGTCGGCTTGGCAGCGAGCGAGCAGCCGCGCGACGCGTGGCCCGTGGAGCCGGCAGCAAGCCGCGCAGATCCCTCGATCCAACGACGAGAGCAAACCACAAGAGCGGCACGTTTCGGGGGCGGGCATCCCCTACGCCTTAGCGGAGCTCGAGATTGACGGCCAAATTCTCGAACTGAGCAACTGGCAAAACCGGAAAAACCAGTGAGCGAACGCCGAAAGTCCCTAGCGCCCAGGACGAAATCCGCTACCTTCGCGCCGATGGCACACGACGACGATCACGACCATGTTCATGACGAAAATTGCGACCATGAGCACGGTGACGAAGAATTCGCCGAAGAGCTCGACGAATTCCTCGGTGAATTCCAAGAGCTGCTCGGCACCGATCCCGAGGCCGCGATGGAGCTGGTGGAGAGCGTCGACGAAGCTTTCGCCGCACACCCCCTGATTCGCATCGCACACGCGCACGGCGTTTGGATGACCAAAGGCGCAGCGCAGGCCCGCGCCGAGCTGGAGACACTGGTGGCCGCCGAGCCGGATTTTTCGGACGCGCACTACGCGCTCGCGGACGTCTACGGGGAGCTGAAGGAAGACGCCTTGCGCGTGACTCATTTCATGCGCGTGCTCGAGCTCGACGAGCAAGACGACATCGATTCCGGATTCGACATCAGCGAGTTCCAAGGCCTGATCGTGAAGAGCGCGGAGGCCGCGCTCGCTGCCCTCCCCTCACCCTATCTGGAGCGCTTGAAGGACGTCCCGGTGTTGCTCGAACCGCGTCCGAACCGAGTGCTGGTCAAGGACGGCTTCGATCCGCGCAAGCTCGCTCGCTTCGAAGGCCCGACGGTGGAAGCGGCGGCGGGCGGTCTGAGCCCGACCAGCATCATCCTCTACACGGCCAATTTGCCGGCAGAATTCGAGGACGAGGAAGAGCTCGCGTCAGAAATCGAGATCACGATCCTGAACGAGATCGGCGAGTACTACTCGCTCAGCGAAGAAGAGCTGGACCGCCTCGGCTTGGAGTGATCCCGAGCCAGCGCTAGGAACGCCAGCGCGGCACGCGTCGGCGCGAACGCACGAGGTGTGAGCGCGCCCACGCTCCGCTGTGCGCCGAACCGCTCCAAGCCGAGCACGTGCAACGAGCCGCCCTGGCGCTCGCGCTGAACCGAGAAGCGCGGCACGATCGCGACGCCAAAGCCGAGCTCGGCCAAGCGTTTCAGTACTTCAACGCTGCTCATCTCCATTGCCAGGTCGAGCGGCAAGTGCTCCGCGGCGAATGCCAGATCTACCAGCGCACGCGAGCTGGTGGTGCGATCGAGCAACAAGAGCGCGTGCGCTGCGAGCTCGTTCACGCTCACCCGGCTTCGCTTGTTCTTGGCCAACGGGTGATTCGGTGCGCACACGGCGACGTCCTCCTGAGCCGCGAGCTCCACACAGTCGAGGCGCTCGCCCACCGGGCGCCCCGAAACCGAGAGCGACGCAGGCAAGGGCAAGCTGACGATGCCGAGATCGACCTGACCTTCCGAGACGCGCTCCGCGATCACGGGCGAAGGGCGATTGTCGATGCGCAGCTCGACCTTCGGGTAACGTTCGCGGAAGGCGGCGAACACCGGGGGGAGGAAATAGCAGGCCAGCGTGTCGCTGGTGCCGAGCACCAATTCGCCCGCGTCGAGCGCGCTGAGACCCGCGAGATCGCTCTCGGCTAGTGCCATTTGTTCGAAGATGCGCGTCGCGCGCACGAGCAACGCGCGCCCCGCGTCCGTCAGCCGAGGCCGGTGGCCATCGCGAGCAAACAGCTTCTGCCCCAATTCACGCTCGAGCAGGAGTACGGCCTGACTCACAGACGACTGCGTTTTTCCTAATTGTTTCGCAGCCTTGGAAAAGCCGCCGTGGGTGGCCACGGCGCTGAATGCAGCCAATCGTGCGCTATCGAGAATCATCGCAATTACTTATCGATTGTATCATTTTCTATTGGATTGCATAATGCTGAGAGCGCGCCATGCTCGGCCGATGATCGTCATCCCGGGCCGCGCCGCGTTGTCGGCTGGGCGTCTGAGCAAGCGCCTCGCCAAAATCCAAACTCGAAATCCGGCGCTGTCCGCGCTCAGTGCGCGCTTCGTTCATTTCGTGGATCTGGGCGACGCACAGCTGTCCCAAGACGAGCAGCGCTTGCTCGAGCGACTCCTGGAGTACGGGCCGCGCGACGTAAGCGATGCATTGCCGGGCGCCCGCTACTTCGTCGTGCCGCGCTTGGGAACGATTTCACCGTGGGCTTCCAAGGCGACCGACATTGCCAAGATCTGCGGCTTGCACCAAGTCCTGCGCATCGAGCGCGGAATCGAGTACGTCGCCACCGGTTCAGTCGAGGACGAAGCCGCGCTCGTCGCCGCGTTGCACGATCGTATGACCGAGTCGGTGCTGGACAGCGAAGACGAAGCGATCCTGTTGTTCGTGCGCGCGGAGCCAGAGCCGCTCGCGACCATCGATCTCTTGGGCCTCGGACGCAGCGCGATCGAGGACGCTAACAAGAACCTCGGACTGGCCCTGGCAGCGGACGAGATCGAATATCTGGAGCAGAGCTATCGCGCGTTGTCGCGCAACCCCACTGACGTCGAACTGATGATGTTCGCGCAGGCGAACAGCGAGCATTGTCGGCACAAGATTTTCAACGCCGACTTCGTCATCGACGGCGAAAAGCAGCCATTTTCGCTGTTCAAAATGATTCGCCACAGCACCGAGAAGAGCCCCGGCGGGGTGCTCTCGGCCTACTCCGACAACGCTGCGGTGATTGAAGGGCACAGCGCGCCTCGCTTCTTTCCCAATCCCGACGGCGTGTACCGCGGACACGAGGAAGAGCAGCACATTCTGCTCAAGGTCGAGACCCACAATCATCCGACCGCGATCTCTCCGCATCCGGGCGCCGCCACCGGTTCCGGCGGGGAGATCCGTGACGAGGGAGCTACGGGTCGCGGCTCGAAACCCAAAGCCGGACTGACCGGCTTTTCCGTCTCCAACCTGCGCTTACCCGGCGCACTGAAACCGTGGGAGAACGCCTACGGTAAGCCCGCCCGCATCGCGTCTGCCTTGGACATCATGTTGGAAGGCCCAATCGGTGGCGCCGCGTTCAACAACGAGTTCGGTCGCCCCAACTTGACTGGCTACTTTCGCACTCTAGAGCTCGAAGCCGCCGGGCCCGCCGGGCGGGAAGTACGCGGCTATCACAAGCCGATCATGCTCGCGGGCGGCCTCGGGCACATCCGCGCGGAGCACGTCAAAAAAGGCACGATCCCCGCGGGAGCAGCGATCGTGGTCCTAGGGGGTCCTGCGATGTTGATCGGGCTTGGGGGCGGCGCCGCGTCGTCCGTGAGCTCGGGTGCTTCACGCGAAGATTTGGATTTTGCCTCCGTGCAACGCGACAACGCGGAGATGCAACGACGCTGTCAGGAAGTGATCGATCGCGCTTGGCAACTCGGTGCCGAAAACCCGATCGTGTCGATCCACGACGTGGGCGCGGGCGGGCTTTCGAACGCCTTGCCCGAGCTGGTCAATGACAGCGGACGCGGCGCGCGCTTCGAGCTGCGCAAGATCCCGAACGACGAGCCGAGCATGTCGCCGCTCGAGCTTTGGTGCAATGAGTCGCAGGAGCGCTACGTGCTGGCGATCGAACCCCAGAACCTAGCGCGGTTCGAGGCGATCTGCGCGCGAGAACGCTGCCCCTATGCCGTTCTCGGGCACGCGACGGATGACGGCGTGCTCACGGTCGAGGATGCGCACTTCGGCAATGTGCCGATCGCCTTGCCGCTGCAAGTACTGCTGGGCAAACCACCCAAGATGACGCGCACCGCCGAGACCGGCGTTTTCAGCCCAGAAAGCGACGATCTGAGCGGGATTGATTTGCGCGAGGCAGCGCGCCGCGTACTTCAACTGCCCACCGTCGCCGATAAGACGTTCTTGATCACGATCGGCGATCGCACGATTACCGGTCTCGTGGCCCGCGATCAAATGGTCGGCCCGTGGCAGGTTCCGTGCGCTGACGTGGCTGTCACCGCTACCAGCTTCGACGGCTACACCGGCGAAGCCATGGCGATCGGAGAGCGGACTCCGCTGGCGCTGCTCAACGCCGCGGCGTCCGCTCGCATGGCCGTGGGTGAAGCGTTGACCAACATCGCCGCGGCGCCGATCGCTCAGCTTTCGGACGTCAAGCTGTCGGCGAACTGGATGGCGCCTGCGGGACACCCTGGTGAAGATGCTCGACTCTACGAAGCGGTGCGCGCCGTCGGCAGTGAGCTGTGTCCCGCGCTCGGCATCGCAATCCCGGTCGGTAAGGACTCGATGTCGATGCGCACGGTTTGGGACGACAACGGCGAGAAGAAGAGCGTCACTGCGCCGCTTTCGCTGATCGTGAGCGCCTTCGCCAAAGCCAGCGACGTTCGGAGAGTGCTCACCCCGGAGCTCCGCCGCGACGTGCCGGACAGCCTGCTGCTCTTGGTCGATTTGGGTCTCGGGCGCTGCCGACTCGGCGGCTCGGCGCTGTTTCAGGTCTATTCGCGCGTCGGGCAAACTCCCCCCGACCTCGATCGGCCCGCGCTATTGGCCGGCTTCTTCGCGGCGATTCAAGAGCTGTCGGCGCAAGGCTACCTGCTCGCCTACCATGACCGCTCCGATGGCGGCTTGTTTGCCACGCTGTGCGAAATGGCGTTTGCCGGGGGTACTGGCCTGGCGATCGATCTCACGCCGCTGAGCGGTGACGCGCTTTCGCTGCTGTTCAACGAAGAACTCGGCGCCGCGCTGCAAGTGCGACGAAGCGAGCTGCCCGCAATCCGAGACTGCTTTGCACGGCACGGACTCGCGGAGGCCGTGCACGAAGTGGGCCGGCGAGCCGCCGGAAATCGCGTGCGCATCGTGCGTGGCGACGAAGTGCTGTTCGATCAAGATCGCGCCGCGTTACGCGCACTCTGGTCCGAAACGACGCACGCCATGCAGCGTCTGCGCGACGACGCCAGTTGCGCCGATGAAGAGCATGAATCACGTCTCGATCTTAGTGACCCAGGGCTCTCGGTCACGCTCGGTTTCGATCCCAATGAAGACATCGTGCGCGACCTCGTGCGCGGACTCGAGGCGCGCCCGCGCGTGGCGATTCTGCGAGAACAAGGCGTCAATGGGCAGATCGAGATGGCTGCGGCGTTCGACCGCGCTGGCTTCGACGCAGTCGACGTACACATGAGCGACATCCTGAGCGGCCGCATCGGCTTGGCCGACTTTCGCGGGCTCGCCGCGTGTGGCGGCTTCTCCTACGGTGACGTGCTGGGCGCCGGCGAAGGTTGGGCCAAGTCGATTCTTTTCAACGCGCGCGCGCGCAACGAGTTCGCGCAGTTTTTCGGGCGGAAAGACGCCTTTGCCTTGGGCGTGTGCAACGGCTGCCAAATGTTGTCCAACCTGCGCGAGCTGGTGCCCGGAGCCGAGCTCTGGCCGCGTTTCGTGCGCAATCGCTCCGAGCAATTCGAAGCACGCGTGTGCATGGTCGAGATCACGGACAGCCCGTCGATCTTGCTCCGCGGCATGCAAGGATCACGGCTGCCCATCGCGGTCGCTCACGGCGAAGGACGAGCAGAATTCGCGAACGACGAGGCGCGCGAGGCGCTCGACGCGAGCGGCCTGGTAGGCGCCCGTTACGTCGACCATTTCGGACAGGTCACCTCGCGTTATCCGGAAAACCCCAACGGGTCGCCCTACGGCATCACCGGGTTGTGCAACACGGACGGTCGCGTGACGTTGCTCATGCCGCACCCCGAGCGCGTGTTCCGTAGCGTTCAATACTCGTGGCGGCCCCGTGAATGGGCGGAAGACGCGCCCTGGCTGCGGCTGTTCCGCAATGCCCGGGCCTGGGTCGCGGGGCGCTGAATATTCCGCTGATGCGGCTCGTCGAACCCGCACGCTCCTGGTCCGCCGAATTCGCGCTATGACTGGGAGAGAGCTCTCACCGATGCCGCAGCGCTTGTTCCGATTTGCCCTGCTGGGCTCGCTGATGGCGGTGGTCGGACTGGCCGCGTTGCCTGACCTGTCGGCGGCGGAGCACAAGCACGGCAAGCAGCACGGTCGTAAGGCCTGCTCGACGCAAAAACCGCAACCGTTTCTGATCCGCTCGAACTTCGTCAAGCGCGGAGCGTTGAACGCTACCGCACACGAGCAAGCGCTCCGCTACCGCGCCGAGCAATACGGAAGCGTCGAGGGCTTGGGGCTCGACCGCTACAACAAGCAAAAGGCCTATGCCAGCGCGGTCGGCGTGCAATTCATGGGTTTGCCCGTGCAGATCCACAAAAAGGTCGCCCCCGCCTTGCGCTGTGTCGAGCGCTATATCGAACGCACCTGCACGGGTCCGAAGGAGCGCTACACGCCGCGCGCCATTGGCGGCTTCAGGCAAGCCAACACTTACCGCGGCGGCGAGATCTCCAATCACCTGTTCGGCATCGCGATCGACATCGATCCCAACCGCAACCCGTGCTGCGGCTGCGTAGCCCCCTGGCCGGACCACCCCGCTTGCCGAAGTCCCGCTGAGTCCGTGTTCGAGCGAGCCGCCCTACCGCGTTGCTGGATCGACGCCTTCGAGCGCTTCGGCTTCTATTGGCTCGGCCGCGACCCTGAATTGCGTGACACGATGCATTTCGAATTCCTCGGCGATCCCGAGCGGTTAGCCCCGTAGCTCCGCAATGGACACCCGCCGCCGGCCCCCCACACATACAGGATCGGGGCTAGGAGGCGGAATGGTCATTTTTCAAGACCGGCCCCGCGCCGGACTCCCGCTCCAGCGCTGTGCTTAGCGTTTGAGGAAGCTGGCGGCGAAGTAGCCGTCGGTGCCAAATTGGCTCGGACCGATCCGGAATGTGCTCGGCGCGGGCTCGCCTGCCCAGGGCGCCTGAAGCTCCGGACAGTCGAATGCGACGGGCTCGAGGATGTCGACGACGCGCGAGACCAGC
>Ga0247766_1000074_pt1 | contig 20821 bp, 17 predicted proteins | sample UWRJL223509R6_FD_179946 | JGI IMG/M metagenome (GOLD analysis project Ga0247766, IMG submission 179946) | Plant litter microbial communities from Arlington Agricultural Research Station in Wisconsin, United States - UWRJ-L223-509R-6 | ecosystem: Environmental > Terrestrial > Plant litter >... | reverse complement strand
CGCGGCAGTCGCGTTCCAAATACGCGGCGAGACAGAGTCAACGCCCAGTCGTCGAGGGTCTGCACCTGCGCTTCGAGCAAGCCGAGCGGTGCGAGCAAGCGGCGCGACAAGCGTGCCAAGCCCTCCTCCGGGACGATGACTTGCAGGCGAGCGTGCGCGTTGCGCTCTGGCTCGAGCGCGGCGATTCGAGCCAGGCGATGCAGTGCCACCGTGGTCTTGCCGCTACCGGCGCTGCCCAAGACCAACAGCGGCCGCTCGGGTGGCGCCGAAATCGCGGAAAATTGCTGGGCATCCAACAATGCGGTCACGCTCGGTGCCTGTCGAGACAGACTGCTGGTCAACGCATCCGCGCGTACCGAGCTGCCTGCGCCACCGCCTTGGATGGCGTAGCTCGCTCGCGGCTGTACGTGCCACTCACCATTGTGTGCGCACGCGAGCACAGAATGATCCGTGACGATTCGACGCAGCGCTCCGCCTTCGATCACGAGCACGCGTCGCGCGACGACCGTGCCCTCGGCGACGCGCCCCGGGAGTTCTTCTTCGTATTCGTCACCCTCGCGGTAGCCGTAGAAGATGCGCGCCACGGGCGCCACGCGCCAGTCCAGAACGCGCACCCCGGAGGCGTTGTCCAAATGACTGCTCTGGCCAAGGAAGTAGTCTTTGTCTCGGCCGCTCTCGCGTAGTCGCAGGTGGGCGATGTAGGGGCTATCCGCGCTCGGTAGCGGGTCCTTCGGGCCGCGCTCGATCAAGGTTTGACGCACGCTCAGCTCGTGCAACAAAGCCGGCAAATCATCCTCTGAGGCGGAAGCCGCCTCGTGCCGCAGTGCGCGCACGACTTCCACCGGGTCTGGCCGCAAACGAGCCTCCTGCTCGGCGTGAGCCCGGGTCGCCCGGGCGGCCGACAGTGACGCTCGAACGCGGGTCAGCCAAGTGAGCTCCTCGTCCAAAAGCTGCCGTTGCTCGTCCGTCAGCGCGCGCGCTCCTTCGTCCACGGGCACTCCTTTCGGTGGGCTGTGTAAGTGCGTGAATTCCTCGGCCGAGATCACGGCCGAGTCGGAGGCGAATCTGAGTGCAGGGCTCTAGGCCGTCAAGTGCTTGAAAAATGCGTGGATTTCGCTACTGTATGAGGGTCGAGTCACAGCATGCTAGACGCTGATTCGCCCCATGCCGGCAGCGATCGATAAGCAAGAAGTTCTCAGGTTGCTGCGACAATCCGTGAGTTCTGATCTCGCGACCATGAGCGCCGCGCAGCGTGTCGTCGTCGATGGCGCGACGCATGAAGAGAATCGACCAGAGAACGACAAAGACACGCGCGCGCTCGAGCAAAGCTACCTCGCTCGCGGCCAAGCGCAACGCGTGGTCGAACTGCAAGACGCTTTGAATCTGCTGAAAGCGCTGGAGCTGCGCGCTTTCACGGCAGAGTCGCGCATCGCGCTCAGCGCACTGGTCACGCTCGACGACGGCAACGATCTCGAACACTATTTCATCGCACCTGCAGGCGGTGGCGTGCGTATCACCGTCGCTGCGGCTGAAGTGCGCGTGGTCACGCCGCAATCGCCGATCGCGCGCGCCTTGCTCGGCAAGCTGCAGGGTGATGACCTAGAGCTCCGCACGCCACAAGGCGTGCGGGAGTGCAGTATTGCCTCGGTCAGCTAGTGATGTTCCAAGCGTTGTCTAACTCGCGGATCGCTCTCCTTTACAAAGCCAGCTTCGGACGTCACCTTTCAGGGATGGAAGCTTCGCCTACGCTGCTGCCGAACGAGCTGACGCGCTATGCGTACCGGGCTCGCCAAGCGGCGATCCGCCTGCCTCTGGTGGCGGCGCACCTGGGCCTTCGCCCGTTCTCCAAGCGCCGCGCCGTGGTACCGAGGCCAGAGGAGATCAAGGCGCTGCAAACCCAACTCGCCGCGTTGCAAGATCGTGATTGCGAGAACGCGGAGCTCGGACTCTATCCCGCGCGGCTGCTGTTCGACATGCCAGTCGCGGAGTACATCAAGCAGCTACCCTCGCTCGCCACCGAGGTCGTGCGCAGTCTGCGCCGCTCCAAGCGCCGCCAGGTGCGTGATCTGCCCGACAGCATCGATCTCGCGCTGTACCCGGATTACTTCCGCCGCAACTTCCACTGGCAAACGGACGGCTACTTGAGTGAGCGCTCGGCAGCCGTTTACGACATCGGAGTCGAGTTCTTGTTTTTCGGTACGGCGGACGTCATGCGCAGGCAAATCGTGCCACCCGTGACGCGCTACTTGCGCGCGCGCGACGCCGCGTCCGGAAAAGCGCGAATTCTGGACGTAGCCTGCGGCACCGGCTCGGCGATCAACCAGCTGGCGCTGTCGCACCCGAGCGAACGTTATTGGGGGCTGGATTTGAGTCCGTACTATCTGCAGCACGCCGGGCGCCGCCTCAGCCACGTGCAAAACCTATCGCTCGTGACCGAGAACGCCGAGCACATGCCGCTCGCGGACGCATCCTTCGACGTCGTCACCAGCGTGTTCTTGTTCCATGAGCTCCCCGCTCGCGCGCGCAAGAACGTGCTGGCTGAAATGCGTCGTGTGCTCAAGCCTGGCGGGTTATTGGTGATCGAAGACGCCGCTCAACTGAGCGAAGCGGCCGATTTGCGAGCGTTCTTGGAGAACTTCGCACTCACGATGAACGAGCCGTTCTTCGCCGACTACATCGCGAGCGACCTTTCGACCACGCTTGCCGAGGTTGGGTTTTCCGTACAGTCCGTGGAACGTTGTTTCCTGTCGAAAGTCGTCACCGCCACGTTGCCCTAAGCTTGGCCAGCGTGCGGATTTTGCAAGCCAAAAGAACGTGGCCCTGGCGCACGCGGGCGCGCCGAAGCTAGACTCGGATCATGGCTTGCGACGCAAGGGCGGTGCTGATCGTCACGAGGCAGATCGAAGGCACCTCGACCAACGTGGCGCGGCAGCGCATCGAGCTCCACTGCTCGCTACCCCCCGATCACGGCGGAGCGCATCGTGACGAGCCGCACGCGCAAGAGTGGGTGGTCGTCAAAGGTCGCGCCAGCATGGTCGTGCTCGACGAAGACGAAGACCGGCGCGTCCCTTGAGTTATCGCAACCCCAACTTACCGATACCAAAGCCGACGCCGAACGACTTCGAGAACGACAGACCCGCAACGAAGTGACCGCCCTTGTCGACGACGGCGAACATGCCGAGTTCGGGGACGGTGAACGCGTTGGGATAGAGATTGAACTGAACGAAATAGTCCTGCACGTTCGTCACCTTCAGCGACGCCAAGAGCGAGTTGTTGCGGTCGAGGAAGATGCCCGCAGCGGGAGCGAACTCGACTTCGTTGTTGGCGTTCTTGTCCGAAGTGCGGATCAAGCGTGACGCCATGGTGCCGCCGCCCGCGGAGATCGAGTACTGGCTGTCGATCTGATAGGAGAGGCCGAGCAAGGTGCCGAGCCCCATCGTCGCAAACAGACGCATCGTCGGGTAGAAGGGCAAGGGCCATTTGACCGAAAAATAGTTGCCTTGATTGTGCAAATCGAAGCCGGGAACCGTGAATGCCGGCTGAGACGACCAATCAGCGACGATCAGGTGTTTGCTGAAGAGCTCGTTGGGCCAATCGAAGCTGAACAGGATGATGCCGCCGATGTCGAAAAAGAAGAAGTCGGCGACCGCGTCGGTGTTGTACGGGTGAACCCCCTTGTTCTCCAAGGTTTCGTTCACGAACGCGGTCACGAGCACGGTTGCAGCGGAGAACGCGCGCGGCGCCGGGAAATGGTTCTGGCGAAACCATTCGCTCAGTCCGGTGTAGGTCACACCGCCGCCGATCAAGTGCAAGGTGTAGTTCGGCACCCAACGCGCGGTGCCTTGCGTGAAACTGAGCGGAAAGATTTCTTCGCGAAAAAAGCGACCCCAACCGCGCTGCGAAATGCCCGGAAACGGATTGAGTAGGTTACGCCCCACGTTCTCGCCGTTATGCAGGTATTCCTGCTGGAAAATGCTGCGGCTGTCGTTGCGATCCTGCAGCACGTCGAAGCCGCGATTCAGAAACACCCACAGCGGTCCGTACAATGCCTGCGAGCCGTAGTTGTAACCCTTGTAGAAGTAAGGCTCGGGCTCGACCCGGGCAGCGCGTGCTTGCTGAGCGAGAGCGACCCTCGGAATCGTCAACGTGCCCCAGCACAAAAGACCGAGTAAAAGACTGCGGAGCGAGCTCATGAGGCAGCGTGACGAATGACCAAAAAGCTTGCGGGAGTGCTATCAGATGGAGAAGGAACTGGTAAGAGCCAATCCAGAACTGCGGACGGGAGGGGTTCTGGGATTGGCTCTCGGTAGCGAGTTTCGTGTAAACTCTCGGCCGTGACTTTTCACGTACTCCCCGGCGCTGAGCCGTGGTCCTCGAACGGCTCGGGCGAGCGCTCTCGAATCGGGATCCTGCTGGCTCACGGTTTTACGGGTAGCCCCGCGTCACTGCGTCCTTTGGCCGAGCTCCTGGCACAGCGGGGGTTTGCCATCGAGCTCGTGCGCTTGCCGGGCCACGGCACCCATTTCCGGGACATGATGAGCACCCGCTATGAGGACTGGCGCGGTGAAGTTTCAGACGGGCTCACCCGACTCGCCGGGCGCACCCAGCGCGTGGTCGCCCTCGGACTCTCGATGGGCGGGACGCTCGTGCTCGATTTGGTGTCGCAGGAGCCGAAGCGCGTCGCAGGCGCCGTGGTGATCAATACGCCCGTGCTCGACCGCAAAGGGATCTTGGTCAAGATGGCGCCGCTGCTCGAACACGTATTGCCGCTCGTACCCGCGAGCGCCGCGGGCCTGGCGCGCAACGACATCGCCAAGCCCGGCATGAACGAGCTCGCGTACAGCTGGGTCCCAGCAAAGTCCGGGAACTCGCTCGTGCGCGAGTTCCCGCGGATCAGGAAGCAGCTGTCGAACCTCGACTGTCCGATCTTGGTCGCGTACTCGCGCGCAGACCACAGCGTGCCCCCCGAAAACTCGCAAGCGATCCTGCGCGCCGTGCGCAGCAAAGACGTGACCGAGCTCCCTCTGGAGCGCTCGTACCACGTCGCCACGCTCGACTACGATCTCGAGCTGATCGAAGAGCGCGTCGTCACCTTCGCCGATCGCGTAGCTGCCAAGGCCTGAAACGACTCGCGTTTCGAGCTCTCGAAGCTGGGTAGCACCCCTTCGGGTATCGCGAAGCGCGTCGAGCGCCCCATCCCATCAGCGATCGGCCACGATGCGGGCGACGCGGACGGGATTGGGCAGGCCTTTGAGACGCGCTTCGAAGTGTTCGCTGATGCTGAAGTTGGAGAGCCAGCCGGCGCGCTCGGCTTCGTCTGCGAATTGGCCGTCGAGCACGACTTCACCTGGGCCAGACGCGCCTTGCAGCCGGGCGGCGATGTTGACGGTTTGCCCGAAATAGTCGAGCACGCCGTTGGCGGTGACGACGTAGCACGGACCTGCATAGATGCCGATCTTGAGGAAGGTGCGAGCAGCGTCCGAGTTTCCGGCGCGGAATGCGGGAAACGCGCGGTGCATGGCGAAGGAAGCGTTCAGCGCGTCGCGCTCTTCGATGAAGGCCGCCATCACCGCGTCGCCGATGGTCTTCACGATCGTGCCTCGGTGATCGGCGATGATTGCGGACAGCACGTCGAAGTGCTCTTGCACTACCTTGAAGGCTTTGGCATCGCCTACGTTGTGATAAAGCGCGGTGGAGTCGGTCAGATCGGTGAACAGCAGAGCTACCCGAGCGACGCGCAGCGAGACGCCGGGCCGCAAGAGATCGCCCGAGAATTGCCGACGAAACTCGGGTAACGTGCTGACCAAATGCGCGGTGGCCGCGCGGCTCGCCCATTCCAGGCGTTCGAGCTTGACGTGTCGCTCGGCGTCGTCGCTCTGGCTGATTTCGACTCGCGCACCGGGACGGACGACAGCGATTTTCGAGATCGCACCGTCTGCGTCGCGGCGTGAAATGGCTTGGGCGTCGACGTGAAAGCGCGCGGCTCCCTCGCCGTCTGCTTTGACCTCGAGCGCCGCGCTCGCACCGCCGCGCACGAAGATCCGGTAACGCCCGGTCCGTTCCGGCGCGTCGAACGCGACACTGCCAGCTGCGGGCAAAATCGCTTGAGCGACGACGTGCGGGGTGCGCATCGGACCGCCGATGCAGAACGGTCCGGGCTCGGGTCTTCGCAGCGCAGGCGAGGGCATGAAGGTCGCCTCGATCGCCCGGTCTAGCTCGATTTCATAGGAAATGTCACACAGCTGGCAGTGGGCCGCAGCGGGCAATTCAGACAGCGAGGTTTGCCTATCGGTGGCCGTGCGACAGCTGGGACAGACCAGATCCCAGCGCAGTTCGAGCAGGCCGACGACTACGGCCGAGAGACACACGGCGAGCAGCTCACGACCGTCGACTTGCCATTCGAACGCAAGATCGAGCGGGCGAATGCGAGTGACGTCGGCGTCGCTGCCGCTCTCGACGAACCCCGTGAGCTGCGTGGCCAGCGACTTGCGTCCGTCAGCGACGCTTTCGAGCAGGGCCGCGCGAGCGCGTTCGAACGCGCTCGCATCCACGGCGGTCATCATCTTGCGAAAGCAGGCGCTTTTGCCTGCTTGCAGATCGAGATCCGCGCGGACGAGCTCCGCCTCGATGCGGTCGACCATGCGCGAGGTTTGCAAGCGCAGGACTGGATTGATCAGCGCGTAGCGCGGCTCGATGGTGATGCGTACATGCACGCGCGTGCCGGCGTTCGCCAGTGGTTCGAGCGTGAAGCTGGTCTCTAGGCTCTTCATCACTCCGCCGTGCAGCACGCGCAGCACGCTGAAGCGTTCGCCCTCGACCCACTCGAACGGACGCTCTTCGTACTCGATCGGCAAGCCCGCGGAGACGGTGCGCACCACGAAGCGTGCGGCGCTGGCGTCGGTGTTCGGCTTGAGCTCGAGGCGGCCCAAGCCGATGGCGCGGTTCAGACGCTCGGTGTCACCGACCGCGCACCACAGCTGCGCGCGATCCGAGCGGAGCTCGATCTGGCGTTCGACGACAACCGGGGTCATTAAGCGAGAATCTAGCAAGATGCTCGCGAAAAAGCGCAACCGGCGCAGAAACCCCGAGCACTATCGGCTGCGCGACGAGAAATGTACCCGCAGCTTCGGCACGGGCCTACTCGTTTGCCGACTTCTCGTTTGCCGACTTCTCGTTTGCCGGCTTCCCGTTGCCGGCTTCTCGTTGCCGACTCGGGCCTACACTGCTTACATTCCCGCCCCGATGAGATTCCGAGCAATAGCCATGGCCAGCGAGCGCAGCAATGCGGTCGGCACCGTGGAGCTCGAATGCGCGCCGAGCGGGCTATCCCTGCTGTATCTGGGCGTGGCTGGTTTCAGCGCAGGCTACGTGCCGGTCACGCAGACCGAGAGCGAGAAGCTACTCGTCCCTTGGCCGCAACTGTCGGAAGCGTCGCTCGACGGCGAGCAGCTCTTTCTGGCGCTCGATCCCAAGCTGAGCCCGCTCAATCGCTTGTGCTTGGTGAATTTCTCGAGCGGCAACACCGCGCATCATCACAAGCTCTATCGCAGGCGGCTGCTGGTACGCTTGGCGACCGTCGGGGCGGCGTTGAGCGGCGCCGCGATTGCGAGCGCTGCCGCCTTTCGTTTGGCGCCCGGCACGACGGCGCTGGGCGCGATGGGCATCGCGCTGTCGACCGCGGTGGTGTTGTGCGGGCTGGGCGTGTTCGCCGACCAACTGTTGAAGAGCGGCGGCCTGGAGGGCGCACTCGCGCGTGAAGCGTTCGTCGCCGATTTGTCTGGTTTTTTGCCGAATTTGGTGCGTTCGCCGCTCAGCCCGCCGCCCGCTGCTCCGAAGCTTGGGCCGATGGAGATTTTTCAGGGCCTCCTACCACGCACCGGCGCTGCGATCGTGATGAGCTTGACCGCAGCGACGCTGAGCTTCGTGCTGATGATGCAGTGGCTGCTGACTACCGATCACGCGCATGAACTCGCGGCACACGCGCCTCGGCTCGCCGATCAACGTCCGTTCGCGGCGAGTCAGCCGGCCGCGGCGGCCCCTGCGGTTCCGTCTGCGGCCACGCCCGTGGTGAGCAAACCCGTGCCGGCCGCGTCGGCTGTCGCGGCCTTCGACGCGGCGAGTGCCTGTCGCTGTCGTCGCTCGGATTCCTTGCTCTGGCAAGAGCCGATCCCACAGCTGAGCGTGCTCACGATGTCGAAGCATACTCGCCGTGGCCGCGAGGAAGAAGAGCGCAAAGACAAGATGTACACCGAGGCGGTGATCGGCATCGTCAACAACTCGAGCGACCCCTTGCGCGACGTGGCGCTCTCGGTCGAGTTCTTCGAGCGAGATCCGCCGCCTTCGTCCAAGCGCTATTCGACTGCTATTCGCCCGCTATTCTTCGAGGGTCCGCTCTTGCCCGGCCAGGCCATCAAGTGGGACGTCGAAGCGCGCGGCAGCGAGTTCGACGTGCACAATGCACTCACGGGCAATGTGGGATTGGAGGGTGAGAATGCGGCTCCGACCAACTTGCTCGCGGAGTTGCTTCACGCGCACAACCGCCCGGTCCGGATGCACGGCGCGATGCTACTCTCGTTCTTCGGCGACCCTCGGGCCAAAGATGCGATCTTGGAATTACGCGAAGCGTTGCGTGAAGACGAAGCGCCGTATCTCGATCGCTTGTTGCAAGCGGTCGCGCCGATCCACGTCTGCGCACTCAAGGTGAGCGAGTTCGGTGACTCGCGCAGCGCGTCCGCCTGTGTCTTCAATTCCAGCAAGGAGCCGCAGAAGGATCTCGGTCTGCGCCTGCGCGCGCTCGACGGCGGCGCGCTGACCGAAAATCCGTCGGGTGCGCCTCCCACGGTGTTGGTAGAGGCGACCATCCCGGTGCCCGGAACGCTCGCGCCGGATACCGGTGCCCGCATCAATGCGGATTTCGCGCTTGCAGGGACGAAGCCGGTCGCCTTCGAGGCGTTTTCGGATCGGATCGATCTGTTGCCGCGTTGAGCGGCTCGACGCTGGCAGATCTGGTCAGAGCTCGGTCTTTGCGGCTGGAAGCGCGATGTTGGCGGCTTGGAACATTTGCGTCAGGCCCGGTTTGTCGTTGGCTTTGGCCAAGGCTTCTTCCGGCGCGACCAAGCCGTCTTTGACCAACTTGAACAGGCTGTCGTTCATCAAGGCCATGCCGAGCTTTCGGCCAGTCTGCATGATGGACGGGATCTGAAAGATCTTTTGCTCGCGGATCAGATTCGAGATCGAGGGCACGCCGAACATGATTTCCCAGGCGGCCGCGCGACCGCCGCCGATCTTCTTGCACAACATCTGGGCCATGACGCCCTTCAGGCTGTTGGCGAGCATGACGCGGATCTGAGCCTGTTGTTCGGGGGGGTATTGATCGATGATGCGGTCGATGGTGGCGGGCGCCGACGAGGTGTGCAGCGTACCGAACACCAAGTGGCCCGTCTCCGCCGTCTCCAGCGCGATGGCAATGGTCTCGAGATCGCGCATTTCACCCAGCAGCACGATGTCCGGATCTTCACGCAACGCGGCGCGGAGCGCCTTTTTGAACGAATCCGTGTGTTCGCCGACTTGGCGCTGATTGATCAGGCACTTCTTGTTCGGATGAACGAACTCCACCGGATCTTCGATGGTGATGATGTGATCACTGCGGACGCGATTGATGTAATCGATCAACGCCGCGAGCGTGGTGCTCTTACCGGAGCCAGTCGGACCCGTGACCAGCACCAAGCCCTTCGGCAGATGGCACAGCGAGAGCACTTCTTTTGGAATGCCCAATTCCTCGACCGACAAGATTTTGCTGGGAATAATCCGGAAAACCGCGCCGATGCCTTTCAGATCGACGAACAGGTTGGCGCGGAAGCGGCACAGGCCGGGCAGCTCGTAGGCAAAGTCGCTGTCGTGCGTGCGCGCAAATTCCTCTTTGTTCCGCGGCGGCACGATCGGCATGATCATGCGCTCCATGCTCTCCGGCGTGAGCGGCGGGAGGCCGGGTAGGTGCTCCATCTCGCCGTCCTTGCGGATCATCGGCGGCGAGCTCACCGACATGTGGAGATCGGAACCCTTGGAATCGACCAATTTCTTCAGCAGCCGGTCGATTTCCGCGGTGGGTCCGCCGCCGAGCGCAGGCATGCTGGAGCGGCTCTCGGTGACCGGCGGGCGACTGGGCATGGTCGGCGCGTTATCCAGGTCAGCCTCGATGATGTTCGCCGATGACGGCGCGCTCACGTTGTAGGCGGGCATCGGCGGGGCGGCGCGCGGGATGCCGCGCTGCCCGTTCGAGTCACATTTGTCGACGTAAAAGTAGGCCGACAACTGCCCGCCCTTGACCTCCACACGCACGCGCGCAGGCCCTTTGTCTTCCAGCGGAAACTCCCACTCGGCGTAGCCCGAGCTCAAGCTACGTCGGGCTTCGGGCGTGAGCACGGGGTCAATCATCGCTTGAATGCGCTCGCTGGTTTGCGCGTCGCCGCGCACCTCACTCTCACCCTGAGGAGTGACGACCACCGTGCGTCGCCCAGGGATCAGCCGCACTTCACTGCCGCCTACGGACAGCGTTCGCTTCAACAGATCGATGATTGGTGACGCCATGGCCAGCCCAAAAAGATGCCCGAGTCTTGCTCCGCTTGGCAAGACGGAACGATTCCGAGCCCTTTTAAGGGCAGAACGCAGGGCGCCCTTTGACCTTCAGCCTTCAGTAAGGAGTCAGCCGTGGATGTAGACGACCGTGCCGCGCTCTTTGTTGACCACGCCGTGCCAGTCCGCAGGCACGGTGGGATCGGTCCACTCGAACAGCCACGCAGCGTCGTCTGCCGCGAGATTCACGCAGCCGTGACTTCGGACCTTGCCGAATTCATCGTGCCAATAGGTGCCGTGCAGAGCGTAGCCTTTGTGAAAATACTGCACGAACGGCACGTCGCGCAGGTTGAATGAGTCACTTCGGTCTTCATCGCCGTCCATCGTCGAACTGACCTCCTTCTGGTAGATCATGAACGTGCCGCGCACGGTCGAAAGCGTGGTCGCGGGATCACCCATGCCGGCGCGACCGGTGCTGACCAATGTGGCATAGACCGCTCGTTTGCCGACATAGGCCACCAGACTCTGTTGACGTATCGAAATATCGAGCCATTTGCGATCGCCGGTCGCAAAGCTCGGATACGAGTCGCGCGCGGGCAAGATGCGTAGAAACTCGGACGGCGCGAAGTTGCCGTCACGCAGCTCCATCAAGCCGCCGGTGCGGCGCTTGCCAGAAAGCAGTTTGAGCCCTTCGCGATAAGTGAACGAGCCTCGCCCGACGGGGTTGCCGGCTGCGTCCGGGCCGTATTTGGGCACCGAGCGATCCTTCACGAAGGCCACCGGTAGCGTCTCGCCTTCGAGCAATTCAACCCCATGAAACTCGCTGGGATCGACCAGTTTGACCCGGTCGAGCGCGATCACGTCGAGCTCGCTGGTCAGCCCAAACGCGCGCTCTTGCCAAACGAAGGTCTTGGAGATCGCGAAGCCGCTGTCCGCGCTGGCTGGCCCCGCGTGTGCCACGTAGCGCAGCGTCGTCTTCACACCGTAGGGTTTTTCGAGCTTCTGACCCTGCGCCAAGAACTCCGGTGGTTCACCGAGCTCGACCAATTTGCCGGCTTTGCCGAACACGCGCATGCGCTCGCGGAAATTGGCCGCGCGTTGGCTCACGTCCATGCCCTCGGACTCGTTCATCTGCGCTTTGCTGGGCAGCTTGAAATAGAGTAGCGGTGGGGTCTCGTTCGACAAAGCGTACAAGTACGGCGAACCATGGCCGCGGATCGGGCGGTTCACCGAGCCGACCGCCACTGGTTCGTCGAGCTTGAGCGATGCACCGAGTCCGATGCACACGAAGCCGCGTGGGTTGACGCGGTACCAACCCCCTTCACAGCCTTCGTTGACGATCGCAGGTCCGCGCGCGTCGACTACCGCGCCGACGCGCAAATAGCCGTAGCGGGTGCGCTGCTTGCCGACGTCCGTGTAGATCCAGGTGCGCCAGGCCACGCTCGCGATGCGCGTGCCGTCCGGTGTGAACGGCAGATTGTCGTCCACGGAGCCGGGCGCTGGGCCGTTCGCGCCGAGTGCGCCCGCACCGCCGTTCGAAATCGCCCCAACGCCGGCCGGACGCGCTTCGTGATACCCGACGGGGTGCTTCGTCGCGCTCGCGTCGGGGCCCAGAACGACGCCATCGGCGCGCAGCTCGGTCACGCTGGCATGCGCCGATGGCGAAAGAATCGCACCTGGGGGGTCTTGGTGCTTGCCGCAGCCGAACGCTAGCGACGGCAGAAAGGCCAGAAACAGGGCGGGCCTCCGCGTCATCGTCCCGCTCGACTTTTTACACATGCCAAACATGGCAAACATGCCAAACACATGGCCGACCACATGATAGAGGCCCGGGCCTACCACGATTTCGACGCGACACGCACAGCGGAAGCGGGCATGCTGCGGCGTGTGCGGATTCCGAGCAGCTTGTGGAAGCTCACCAAGGAAGTGGCTCGCCACGTGCTCCGCCGACCGGTGGTGGGCATCGCGGCTTTGGCGCGCACGCCTGACGGACGCATCGTGCTGATTCGTCGCTCTGATTCGGGGAAATGGGCAATGCCGGGGGGCACGTTGGAGTGGGGAGAGACCCTGCGCAGCGCGCTCGATCGCGAGCTTCGCGAAGAAACCGGGACGCGCCTCGTATCGATGGGTGAGGTCGTCGGCGTGTATTCGCGACCCGATCGTGACCCGCGTTTTCACGCCGTCACGTTGATCGTCGAAGCGACCGTGGCTCCGCCCTCGCATCCGCCGGACAACCCGCTCGAGATTTTGGAAGTACGCGCTTTCGCCGAGGCGGACCTACCGAGCGTTCTGTCGCATGGCATGACCGAGATGCTGAACAACGCGCGGCTCGGGCAGCGCTTCTGGGAGTAAATGACTAGCGGATTGAGCACGAATGACCGGCTCGCCCCCACCCCCACAGGAGACCGTCGAAATCATCGACGAAGAGCGAATCGTTCCGCGTGGCACCGCGCAGGTGAATTGGTTCGTACGTTTGAACGACGCCTGGGTTCACGTCTCCACATGGCCCGGCGCGAATTCGGAACGGCTGGACGCGGGCGCGGGGACGGTCTGGCAGTCGCGCACCCAAATCCAAGTGCCGCGAGGCGCGCGACTGATGCGCGTCGAGTCACGCCCGAACGACTACGCGCGTGAGAGCCCACTCGACTACCTGACGCGGGGCGCGCCCAGTAAGAGTCGCCGCGTGCGAAGGAACTATTACGTCGTCGGCAGATCGGGGGACCTGATCACCAGCTCTGACACGTCCGACTGACCCGCGGCGGGGCAGATTCAGCCTTTCGAAGACGCCGGTGCGCATTGTTGCAGCAGACCGAGTCTCGATTTGGGACAACCACTGCCTCATCGCCAGGGGAATGCGGCCAATCCTGGCGATTTTCGTGTGGGATGTGACGATATGTTATCCGTTTCAAACCCCGCGCCCAGCCCCTTTAGCGCACTCTGCAACGGCCGTTTACAAGGCCATGGTCGTGTCGCTGACGCAAGCCGAGTCGGCGCAACCCTCGGGAGCTCCTCCTAGTAGCGCCCCTCGGGAGGCGTCATCCTCGGTCATGTTGGCCAGCTCCGGTAGCGGTGAACATGAGCCCGGCGAGCGATCGGACGGCGCGTTCAAAGCATCGGTACTAGTCGTCGACGACGACCCCGACGTGCTGAAGGGCGTGGTGCGGCTCTTGCGCAGTCAGGGCTATAGCGTCACCTCCACGATGAACGGTGCCGAAGCAGCGCGCTTCGTTCACGGCCGCTCGTTCGACGTGATCGTCAGTGACATCAAGATGCCGGGGATGGACGGCATTCAGCTGCTACGCGAAGTGCGCGAGCACGACCTTCATGTGCCAGTCGTGCTGGTTACCGGCGAGCCGGCCGTTAGCACCGCCGTGCAGGCGCTCGAGTATGGTGCGTTTCACTACCTGACCAAGCCGGTCGATACCGAAGCCCTCGGACGCGCGGTAGCGAAGGCCGTGAGCATGCACCGCATGGCGCGCGTCAAGCAGCAGGCCGCGGAGCTGCTCGGTCACGCCGGCGCGCTGGGCGCCGACCGCGCGGGCCTCGAGGCGAGCTTCGATCGGGCGATGCAGTCACTGTGGATGGCCTACCATCCGATCGTGGATTTTCGGCGTAAGGCCATCTATGGCTATGAAGCGCTTTTGCGCAGCAACGAGCCCAGTTTGCCGCACCCCGGCGCGGTGCTCGACGCCGCCACCAGGCTCGGTCGCTTGGACGCGCTCGGTCGCTCGATTCGCGATCTGGCGGCTGCCCCGATGATCGAGGGCGGCAGCGAGATGCTGTTCGTGAATCTGCACGTGACCGACTTGGTCGACCCCTGGCTGAGCGCGCCAGATTCACCGCTGTCCAAGATTGCGCACCGCGTGGTGCTCGAGGTGACGGAGCGTTCGTCGCTCGACGAAGTGAAGGACGTGCGCGCGCGCGTCGCAGCGCTCCGCGAAATGGGCTTCCGCATCGCGGTCGACGACTTGGGAGCCGGCTACGCGGGGCTGACCAGCTTCACGTTGCTCGAACCCGAGATCGTCAAGTTGGATATGACACTGGTGCGCGACGTGCACCGGAACTCCACCAAGCAGAAGGTGATTCGCTCCATGACCGCGCTTTCGCAGGACATGGGCATGACCGTCGTCGCGGAGGGTGTCGAGACGGCTGAAGAGCGCGACACGCTGATCGATCTCGACTGTGATCTCTTGCAGGGCTTCCTGTTTGCGCGTCCGGGAAAGCCTTTCCCGGAGGTCAAATGGTGAAGCCCGTTGGCTTTTATCCGAGCGACAAGCCCGATCCGGTGACGCCGCGTCCGGCGGCCGGGCTGGCCTCCGCTCCGCGCATGCGCCTCGCGTCGATCTCCGAAGAGTCCGACGGCATTTTCCCTGAGGAGCGCACGCTCGACATCTCGTTGCGCAGCACGGACTTTGGCGTCGGTCCGATGACCCAACAGCCGCTCTTGCGCGATCGCGCGATGCTGCTGCGCATGGACGGCGTCGGCGCAGGCCAAGTGCTGAGCATCTCGCAGAGCCCATTCACGATGGGCCGGCACGCGACCAATCAACTGCCGATCGACGACGACAGTATCAGCCGCTTCCACGCGCGCTTCGTGGTCGAGGATGGCAAGTACTTCGTCGAAGACTTGGGCTCGCGCAATGGCACATTTCTCCAAGGTAAGCGCGTCACCCGGGCCGAGATCCGCGACGACGATTGGGTTCAGCTCGGCGCGCGCGTGGCGTTTCGCTTCACGCTCACGGACTCTCGCCAAGAAGGCCTGCTGCGCAAGTTGTACGAGTCGAGCACGCGCGACGCGCTGACCGGCGCCTACAACCGGCGCCATTTCGAGGATCGCTTGCGTGCCGAGATCGCGTTCGCAGTTCGCCACGCCACTGACTGCGCGTTGATCTTGCTCGACATCGATCACTTCAAGCGCGTCAACGATACGTATGGCCATCCGGCCGGGGACGAAGTTCTGCGTCACCTGGGCGGCATCGCCACCCGTGCCCTGCGCACGGAAGACGTGTTCGCGCGCTTCGGAGGTGAAGAATTCGCGGTCATTCTGCGGGGCGCCTCGACGCGCGGCGCTGGCCGGCTCGCAGAGCGCTTGCGCGAGGCCCTGAGCCTCCACAACGCGGTCCATGAAGGCCAGCAAATCCCGGTCACCCTGAGCGCCGGCTGCGCGGCCTTGAGCTGCTGTGCAACGCCCGCTCCGGACGAAGTGATCGCCATCGCCGACCGTCGGTTGTACGTAGCCAAGCAGGGCGGGCGTAACCGGGTAGTCGCGAGCGACTGACTCTGCTACGTCAGCTTCCTGAATCCTGGAGGCATAGCGTGGCGATCGATCTCGATATACTGAAGTCCGAGCGCGACAAGCTCAAAGAAGGCTTGCGTGATGTCGAAGGCGAGCTGCGGAAGCTCGAAGCTCAGCTCAAGGTCTTGCGTCAGCGCGAGATTCAAACCAAACGCGAGATCGAAGCGGTGTCGACGCTGATCGACATCAAGGATTCGCGCGACCCCAAGGGGGATTGAGCCGACCGAATCGTGTGCGCTTGTTCGGAGCCGGTTCCGTCGCCTCGGGCCGGCTGCTTTATAGCTTGGTCTTGCCGAGCTCGAGCACGCGCGCAAACTCGGCGGGCGTGGCCGGGATGACCGAGATCCGCGCCTTGCGCACGAGCGCGAACGCAGCGAGCTGCTTGTCGGCCTTCACTTGGGCCAAACTCACGGGGGCCGCGAGCGCCTTCTTTGGGCTGAGCTCGACTGCCGACCAGTCCCCTTCGGTCGCTGTCGGATCTGGGTACGCTTCTTTGGCGACGGACGCGATGCCGACGACCTCTTTGCCTTCACTCGAGTGGTAGAAGAGTACGAGATCGCCTTTTTTCATCGCGCGCAGGTTGTTGCGCGCTTCGAAGTTGCGCACGCCGTCCCAGACCGCCCGCTTTTCGGCGACGAACTGCTGCCACGAGAATTTGAAGGGTTCGCTCTTTACGAGCCAGTGAGACGCCGCCATTCCGTTACTCCGCCGCGGCGGCGTTGGGCCGGGTCGCTCCCGGGCCGAGCAGTCGCGACAGCTCGTTTTTATCGACTGTTTCGTGCTCGAGCAAGTACTGAACCAGGGCGTCCATTTCTGCGCGGCGCTCGCGGACCACGCTTTCGGCGCCGAGCTGCGCGGTGTCCAAGATGCGACGCGTTTCTTCTTCGATCTTGTGCACGGTGGCGTCGCTGGTGCCGCCGCCCTCGCTCGCCAGAAGCTGACCGAGGAAGGGGTGTTCGGTGCGGTGCTCGTGGTACACGGGGCCGATCGCATCACTCATGCCCCAATGAGCGACCATCTTGAACGCGAGCTCGGTCGCGCGTTTCAAGTCGTTTTCGGCGCCGGAAGAGACGTCACCGAGCAACACGCGCTCTGCCGCGAAGCCGCCCAACATCACCTGCAAGCGGTCGAGCGCTTGCGGTCGCGTGAGCAAGTGTTGTTCGCCGCCCGGGGCTGACTGTGTCACGCCGAGCGCCATGCCGCGCGGGATGATCGTGACTCGTTCCGGCGGCTCCGCGTTGGGCGCAAAGTGCGCTACCACGGTGTGCCCCGACTCGTGCACGGCAACGCGCTGCTTTTCGAAGCGATCGAGCTTGGTCTCGCGTGGATCGCCGAGCACGATCTTGTCGAAGGCGGCGTGAAAATCCGCGTCCTCGATGGCCTCCGCGCCACGGCGGGTGGCGCACAAGGCGGCTTCGTTGACCAAGTTGGCTAGGTCCGCGCCCGAAAATCCGGGGGTGTTGGCCGCGACGCTCTGCAGGTCGACGTCTGCAGCGAGGGGCTTGTCGCGCGTGTGCACGCCCAAGATGGCGCGTCGCGCGGACAGCTCCGGCCGGTCGATCATGACTCGGCGATCGAAGCGGCCCGGGCGAAGCAGGGCCGCGTCGAGCACATCCGGGCGATTGGTGGCGGCCAGGATAATCGTCAGATCGTTGCGGCTGAAGCCGTCCATCTCGGACAGCAGCTGATTCAGCGTCTGCTCGCGTTCGTCATGCCCGCCGCCCATGCCCGTCCCGCGCGAACGGCCTACCGCGTCGATCTCGTCGATGAAGATGATGGCAGGCGCCACTTTGCGCGCTTCTTCGAACAGCTCGCGCACGCGCGACGCACCCACACCCACGAACAGCTCGATGAACTCCGAGCCGTTGATGGAGAAGAACGGCACGCCGGCTTCACCCGCGACCGCCCGCGCGAGCAAGGTCTTGCCGGTGCCCGGCGGTCCAACCAGCAGCACCCCGCGCGGCACCTTTCCGCCCAGTCGTCGAAAGCGTGCGGGCTCCTTCAAGAAGTCCACGATCTCGCGCAGGTCCTGCTTCGGTGTCTTGAGACCAGCTACATCGTCGAACTTGACCCCGACTTCGGCTTCTTTTTCGAAGCGGCGTGAGCGCCCCTTGAGCATATTTCCAAGAGGTCCACCGGGGCCCATCATCGTCTGCGCCCGGCGAGACAGAAAAACCCACAGTCCGATGATCAACACGAAAGGCAAGACGGCGCTCAAGAACTGCACCGCGCGGGGCGGCTCCTCGCTCTGCACCTCGACTTTGACGCCTTTTTCACGGAGCAACGGCAGCAGATCGCGGTCCTCCTGCCCCGGCACCATGCTGCGAAAAGTGCTGAGCTTGTGCCCCTCGACCTCGGTCGGGGTCTTGAACTTGCCAAGCACGTTCATGCCGCGCAGCGTGACTGACTCCACCTTTTGTTCGGCCACTTGCCGGTAAAAAGTGGTGTAGGCGATGGCAGGCTGCGGGTCCGCGTCGGAAGCGTAGTGGCGGTACACGGCAAATCCCGTCAGCACCAATCCGAGCATGATCCAGCCGGTATATCCGGGGCGTTCAGGCGAGTTCGGATTCGGGGGGACCAAGCTCGAGCGCTGATCGGGAGGGGGCGGTCGGCTCGCGGCGGATTTCGGCATCGTTCTTGAGGCAGAACGTAGTGACCCGAGGGCAGTTTGTCGAAGCCTCAACCCGGGACTGCGCGTTGCAGGCTTGTTTCGCGGGCTATCGCGGCAGAGCGGCGGAGGCGGTCGCTGCCTGACCCTCGACGTGGGCTCGGACCCGCGCTACCGTGACTTTTTGCGCAACTGAAAGACATGACCTCGGCGCCGGCCATCACCGACGAGCAGCAGCATCCGCTCATCGGCCAGACTCTGCGGGGAACTTATCGGATCCTCTCGACGCTCGACCAAGGCGGCATGGGTTTGGTGTTCGAGGCCGAGCACACGCGCTTGCGACGCCGCGTCGCCGTCAAGGTGCTCGCTCAGCATCTGGCGACTGACACGCAGGCCCTCGCGCGTTTCAACCGCGAAGCGGAAATCATCAGCCAACTCGAGCACCCGCACATCGTTCAAATCTTGGATTTCGACACGACCGAGCAGGGCGAGCCGTACATCGTGATGGAGCTACTCAAGGGCGAGAGCTTGTCCGAGCGGCTCGAACGCGACGGGTGTTTGCCGATCGAGGAGTCTGCACGCGTTGCGCAGCAAGTGGCGTCGGGGCTATTTGCGGCTCACCAAGCCTCGATCGTTCATCGTGACTTGAAACCCGCGAACATTTTTTTGACCTACTTGCCCGGTCAAGGACGCGTCGTGAAGCTGCTCGACTTCGGGATCTCCAAGCGTGTGGGCGTCGGCCGCGGCTTGACCGGCGAGTTCGACGTGCTCGGTACGCCCGACTACATGGCGCCCGAGCAAGCACTGGGCAAAACCGCAAACGTCGATCCTCGTGGCGATCAGTACGCGCTGGCAGTGATTGCCTTCGAGATGCTCAGCGGTCAGACGCCCTTTTCGGGCAATGACTTGATGGAAGTGCTGCAGAAGGTCGTCGGCGCATCGGCGCCGCCGATCGAGCGCTTTGCGCCGCACGTTTCGCCGCTAGTGAGTGCGGTTTTGAAGCGCGGACTCGAGAAAGACCCCGCCGCACGCTATCCGACCGTGCTGGACTTCGCCGCGGCGTTCTCTGCGGCTTGCGAGAACTCCGTGCCTACCCCCGCGTCGGAAGCGTTGGGCAGCGCGCGGACCGTCCCTGCATCTGGTCCCACGAGCCCGGCTCCGCCCATCCAACCGTCGCCGCTCGCCCCATTGCCCGCGAGTGAACGCCTGCAGACCGGCCCGCAAAAGCGCTCGGCGAGTACCCGTCTTGGTAACGCCTCCACCCTGGTCGGCAGCGCGAGTCTGCAGGACATTCCGGAGTCGCTAGAGCGAGCGCGTCAAGCGCTGGGCCTCGGTGATTTGAACTTGGCCGTCGCCTACGCTGAATCCGCGATCCGGTTGGCCGAGAGTTTCGACACCAGTGAATCGCGGCTGCTGGTCGAGGCTGAATCGATGCTCATCGATCACATCTTCGAGACGCGCATTGGTTCCTTGCAGCATCGGCTGACGGTGGTGATCGCGCCCTCGAGTCTGGATTCTCGCGTCTCGCCCGAGCAAGCCTTCTTGCTCTCTCGCTTGGACGGCGGCGCCAGCGTCGAAGAAGTCCTCGATATCTCGCCGCTCACGCGCCGAGATACCCTGCGGCAGGTCCTCGCGCTGATGCGCGACGGGCTGGTCGCGGCCGGTGAAGGTCGCCCGAGCGACAAACTCAAGCTCGAATGAGCTTGAGCCGGTCCTCGATGACGAGGGCTGACGCGCCTCGCGATCCCCGACGGGGGGCAGAGCTCGACCGCGATTCGGAGCGCTTGCTCACGCCGGCGTTCGTGCTCGTGCTGTGCCTGCAGTTCTGCTTTGGGCTGTCGTATTCGACCTTCTTTTTGCTACCCAAGTTCTTGGCGCGGCAATTTCACGCCAACGCGGATGCGATTGGCGCGGTGGCCGCGACGGCGCTCTTGGCGAGCGTGCTGGCCTCACCCTGGACGGGTGCATGGCTCGATCGCGGTTCACGTCGTCCGTTCATTGCTTACGGCGCTTTGGTCAACGGCCTGAGCGCTTGCGGGTTCTGGCTGATCCACGCCATTTCTTGGCCGATTTTCGGACTGCGCGTGGTGCATGGCGTCTCCTACGGGTTGGTTTTCAACGGCATCGTCACGCTTGCGGCCGATCTCGCGCCGCCCAAGAAGCTCGGCCAGGCCATCGGACTGTGCGGCGCCGCCAGTATCGTCTCGAACGCGGTGGCCCCAGCGACTGCCGAGGCCATCGCCGATAGCCGCGGTTGGGGGCTGGTGTTCCTTTTGGCGGGAGGCGCGGCGTTGCTCACCGCACTGCTCTCGCTCGCGATTCGCGAACCCGTGCCCTCACCCGAG
>Ga0247766_1000073_pt1 | contig 21014 bp, 11 predicted proteins | sample UWRJL223509R6_FD_179946 | JGI IMG/M metagenome (GOLD analysis project Ga0247766, IMG submission 179946) | Plant litter microbial communities from Arlington Agricultural Research Station in Wisconsin, United States - UWRJ-L223-509R-6 | ecosystem: Environmental > Terrestrial > Plant litter >... | reverse complement strand
CGACCGTGGCGCACCTTCTTGGTGTCACCGATTGCGCGACACTCGGGCTCTGTCGAGTTGCACGTGTCGCCCGAGTGGGCTTGCTGCGCGCCGGATGAGCGGAGTAGCTGGCTCTTGCGCGCCGGGGTCCGCTTGTATCTACCGTTGCTCGAGCATGGCGAGAAGCTCTCGTGGTCCGTCGGTGGCGCTTATTATCGCGCCGCGGGTGGCGGTGGCGCGTCGGCGGACCTCGGCTTATTCACGTTCAACGGCGCGTTTGGGTTGAATGTCACCGTGTCGCCCTGGTTGGCCCGTCGTGAAGTGATCACGACCCTGACGATTCGGCTATTTTGATGCGCGCTCGCTGCCTCATCGCGCTGGTCTCGATGCTCACTCTGCCGGGTTGTGGCTTTGCTTGGCGCGCTTTGAAGCGCAATCTGTCCGCGCCGCCGGAGCGCACGGTCGCGCACAAGGTCGTCGAACCGAGGCGGCCCGAAGCCAGGCTCGCTGCCTTGTGGATCGGACACGCGACCGTGCTCCTTCAGCTCGACGATCGCTTCGTGCTCACCGACCCGGTGTTTTCGCACACCTTGGCGCAGGCATCACCGCGCTTGGTCGAGCCGGGTTTGGATCCCGCGCGGATCCCACCCTTGGCGGCGGTGGTCGTTTCGCACATGCACTTCGATCATTTGTCATTCGGCAGCCTGGATGCGATCGAACAGCGCACGCCCGTGGTGCTCGTCCCTCCGGGCGTACGAGCCAACATGCCGCGCTACTCATTCGAGATCCGCGAGCTCGCGCCATGGACGTCGTACGAGCACGAGGGCTTGCGCGTGACGGCGGTGCCGGTGCAACACGTCGGCGGTCGCTACGCGCTCGACGCCGCCTTCGAGACCCGAGCATTCACCGGATACGTCTTCGAGTATCACGGGCTTTCGGTGTATTTTGGCGGGGACACGGCGTACATTCCGAGCGCGTTCAAGGCCACCCATGCCCGCTTTCCAAGCCTTTCGCTCGCGCTTCTGCCGATCTGCCCAGATGCTCCGCGTGATTTCATGCAGTACACGCACGTCAGCCCGAACCAAGCGCTCGACGCATTCGTGCTACTCGGCGCGCGCCAAATGATTCCCATTCACTTCGACACCTACATCAACTCGGACGACGCGCTGGGTGCATGTCCGAATGAGTTGCGCGCCCGCATGCAAGCGCGCGGACTGACCGACGAGCAAGTTCCGATTCTCGCCATCGGCGAGCAGCGCGTGCTGATCGAGAAATAGCGTCACTTATCGTGCCTCCCAGGCACAGAGTGTTACGTGAATGCGACAGGCTCGCGTGTTTTGCGCGCATTTCCAGTGCTTCGTCCAGCGGCATACGCCTTGCTAAGGTCGGGCTATGGGATCTGGGGTACACAAGTTATTTTTCTTGGGCGCCGTGTCTGTCGCCGCCTGCTTCACGCGACCGGCACACGCTCGCTGCGGTGACTTTGGCGGGCTCGGGGTGATGTTTGGTGGGGCCGCGGGTTTGGGTGCGACAGTGCTAGGAGGCTTCTCGTTCCCAGCCATCGCTCTCGTTGCGAAACCAGGCCTCCGATACTGGCCCGGCGTCGGCTACACCATGCTCGCGGGCGTGGCCGGCTCGACAATCGGTACGATCGCGGTGGCCGCCGACTGCCCCGATCCTGAGAGCATGTACGCTCCGGGACTCGTCGCCGTATCGATGGAGGCGCTGACCACCGTGATTTGGGCGGCTGCAAGCGAAGCAAAGCCGCCTCCGGTATCGGTATCAGTAGCAACGCCGCGCTCGGGAGAAGGCGCTGTGCTGAGCTTCTCTGGCCGCTTCTGACGAGTCATCCAAGAGGCGACGCGGCGTCCGCGTTGGCTTTGCTGCGCCGGCCACGACCGAGCAGGCCTTGCAGAGCCTTGAAATCTACGGGCTTGACCAAGTGGTCGTCGAAGCCGGCCGCGAGCGCGGTTTGGCGATCTCCCTGCTGTCCGTAGCCAGTCAGCGCAATCAAATAGATCCCGACGTGTTTCGGATTCTTGCGAACTCGGCGGGCGAGTTCCAGGCCGTCGATCCCGGGGAGTCCGATATCGACGATGGCTGCGACGGGGGAGAAGTCATCGACGAGTGCCAAGCCCGCGTTGCCGTTGTCTGCGGACTGACAATCGAACCCGGCCTGGGTCAGCAGCGCACACAATACTTCTCGACTATCGACGTTGTCTTCGACCACCACGACTTTGGCTCCGCGCGGCAGCTCGATGCCAGAGGTTCTTTCGGTCTGCTGATTGTTCGAAGGGGGCGCAGTGAGCGGAAGGCGCACGACGAATTCGCTGCCCTTGCCCACGCCCTCGCTGCGGGCGAGGACGCTTCCGCCGTGCTTGGCAACCAGGCCGCGAACCAAGGTGAGGCCGAGGCCCAGACCGCCTTCCGAGCGATCCAGGGTCCGCTGCGACTGCACGAAGAGTTCGAAAGCGCTCTCCAGCATCTCCTTGGGGATCCCGAGGCCGTCGTCGGCAACGCTGATCAGCGCTTCGCCGTCGTGGCGCTCGGCGCGGAGCACCACGTGTCCGCCTCGAGGGGTATATTTGGCTGCATTGCTCAGCAGGTTGACATGGATCTGCTGTAGCCGCGCGGCATCCCCGTCGATGAACAACGGCTCCGGGTCGAGGATCATTTGAAACTCGAGGCCGCGGGCTTCCAGCAAGCTGCGCGAAGCGTCTACCGCGTCTTTTACCACCGTTCGAAGATCGAGGACGCTGCGTCGGAGCTCGATCTTGTCCTGGGTGAGGCGGCTGGCTTCGAGCAGATCGTCGAGCAGCCGGGCCATCTGCTGGGCTTGGCGCTCGACGATTTGCAGCACCTTTTGGTGCTGCTTCGGCTCGGTGGCTGGCTCCTTGAGCAGCGCGATGGCCGATACGATCGCGCCCAGTGGATTTCTGAGTTCGTGCGAGAGCATGGCCAGAAATTCGTCGCGGCGCCGAACGGCATCGTTCGTCTTTTCCTCCGCCCGTTTCTGCTCCGTGACGCTGCGGAAGATGCCGATCACCCCGACGATGCGCGACGAGCTGTCGCACAGCGGGAGACGAGTCACCAGATCCCACTCCGCAGCGCCGTCCGACAGCAGGCGTTTTTCCAGCTCGTAGTGCTGGGCCACGCCGGTGCGCAAGACTTCTTCGTCTTGACGGTGTACGGCGAGCGCAGCCTCGTGCTTCGGTAGCTCGAAGCCGGTTTTGCCCACCGCTTCGCGCGGATCCGAAAGCCCCAAGCGCTCGGCCATGGGCTGGTTCGCGCGGATGAAGCGACCCCTGGCGTCCTTGAAGTAGATGGCATCCGGCACACTGAAGAGCAGACTGTTCAGCAAATAGCGCTCGTGAAACAGCGCATCTTCTGCCGCCTTCAAACCGCTCACGTCAATCAGCGTCACGACCACGCCGACGACCGCGCCTTTCGCGCGATACGGGAGGATTCGAAGGAAAAAGGCACGACTATGACGATCGCGCAGCTCGCGCTCGATTCGCTCACCGGTTGCGAGCACGCGCTTCAAGTCTTCGTTGAGCTCCGGGTGCTCGACCGCGTAAGTGAAGGTTTCGATCGGTCTGCCCAAGTCACCCGGGAGCAGGTTGAAGGTCTCCGCGATCTGAGGCGTGAATTTGCGGATCTTGAGCTCGCGATCCAAAAAGATCGTGCCGATGTCGGTGCTCGACAAGAGATTGTCCATGTCGTTCGCGAGCTCGGTCAAGTCCGCGATCTTTCGTTGATACTCCGCGTTGACGGAATAGAGCTCTTCGTTGACGCTCTGGAGTTCCTCGTTGGTGCTCTGCAGCTCCTCGTTCGACGCCAACAGCTCTTCGTTTGCCGCCTGAAGCTCTTCATTGCTGGTTTCGAGCTCCTCGGTCGCCGCTTGCAGGTTTTCCTTGGTTCGGCTGAGTTCTGCCTCGAGTGCACCGAGTTGTTCGCGAGGCACCTGGCGCAGATCAATCTCTGTTTCGGGTAGCGCATCACGAGGCCCGGCATCGGCGGTCTCGAAAGAAATCAACACGTGCGCGCTGGGAGATTTTTTGTTCTGTACCCGTCGAACCGTTACCTTGTACGGCTGATCGTCTATTTGAACGCCGCGAAAGATGACCGCGGTATCGGTGTGCAGCGCGCGCTGCACACCACTGAGCAACACCATGCGCAGTTCCGAGTCGACCATGTCGAATGCGTCGAGGCCCTGCCTGCCGTCGCGTAACTTCAAAAAGCGCGTTGCTCCGGCGAAGGCATGGACCAGCTCGCCGCGCTCGTCGACGAGCAGACTCGGCGGCATCAGCTCGTCGAGCAGCGCATCATACGTGCCGAGCAGTTGCGTGACTGAATAGCGCGCTGGCCCGCGCTGGCCGAGCGATTCCGTAGCAGCGACACCGATGCGCGCCGAGCTGGGTCGGTGCGACTGGGGGATTTTGCGATCGTACGGCACCCGCGAATCCGTGTACTTTCGATAGATCCGCCACTGTTTGTGGATGGTTTCGAAATCGTGATCGAGGTGCCCCAGGCTTTCGCTCGGACCGAGGAACATCATGCCGCCGCGGTTCAAGGCGAAGTGGAAGCGGCTGAGCACCTTTTCTTGCGCCGGCTGCTGCAGGTAAATCAGCATGTTCCGACAGCTGACGAAGTCAACGCGGGTGAACGGCGCATCCTTGATCACGTTGTGATGCGCGAACACTACGGATTGCCGGATTTCAGGCACGACCTGATAGCTCCGCCCTCTCGGTAAGAAGTAACGCTTCAGCCGTTCCGGCGATACGTTGACGATGGCGTCCTCGTCATACATTGCGCGTGTCGCCAGCTCGAGTGATCCCTGGTGCACGTCCGTCGCAAAGATCTTGAACGGGCGACCGCTTTCAGTCGTCAACTCATTGAGCAGGATTGCGAGTGAGTACACCTCTTCACCCGTCGCGCAGCCGGCGACCCAGACGCGAAACGGCGTGTCCTTCGAGCCGTTCTCGAGTAGCTCGGGCAACACTTCTTTCTCGAGCACCTCGAATGCTTCGTCATTTCGGAAGAAGCGGGTGACGCCGATCAGCAGATCTCGGTACAGAATATCCAGCTCTTGGTGCTCACCGACGAGCTTTTCTACATAGCGTTCGATGTCGTCGACACGAGCTAGTTGCAGCCGTCGTTCAATCCGACGCGTAATCGTGCTCGGTTTATAGTGGTTGAAGTCGATGCCGAATTCTTGCTCGAGCATGCGATAAACCGCGCTCATGCCATGCTCGGCTTCACTCGCCTTGACCGGCCGGACCCCCGCGCGGTTTGCGTGTTCGATCAGCACGGCCGGCATGTCCTGCGGTGCCAACACATAATCAGCGACGCCCGCTTCACGAGCAGTCTTCGGCATGCCATCGAACTGCGCGCTCTCGACGTCCTGAATCACGACCAGGCCACCCGCCTCATGGACGGCGCGAATGCCGCGCGAACCGTCGCTGCCACCACCCGACAAAACGACCGCGATCGCGCGCCCCGTGCAGTCTTGCGCGAGCGAGCGAAAGAACACGTCGATTGGCAGCGTGAGCTCTTGCTCGCGATCCCGTTCGCTCAATAGCAGACGCCCACCGGAGATGATCATCTCTTTCTTCGGCGGAATTAGGTAGATGTGGTCTGCCTCCACGACCATCGCGTCTTCGACGAGGCTGATTGGCAACGGCGTGCGCCGAGCCAAAATTTCGTCCATCAAGCTCTTGAAGTCTGGTGACAAGTGCTGGACGACCACGAAGGCCATGCCAGTTTTTCGCGGTACGTTGTCGAAGAAATGTTCCAGTGCCTCGAGACCACCGGCAGAAGCTCCGATCCCGACCACGTAGAGCGGAGCCCCCTGCGAGCTATCGACACCGCCGTCTTGCTTTTCCTGAACGCCCGCGCCTGCGAGTGACATGCCGATCGGTTTGCAGCAAGTGTGCCATCAATGCCGCAGCAAAGTCGCAGTCCGGGACCCGTTGGGTGGACAGAATTCCGGGCTAGCTTCGCGATCAAATGCCTCACTAGCAGCTCGACGCGACAGAAATGCACCATTCGCGCAGGGAGGCGTCCGAGGCATTCCGCGGTTCGTCTTCAACCAGAAAGCTACGTAACAGTCGCGTGCCTTGCGCGCCGCCGTAGCAGCCTGGGTCGACAAAATGGTGCACGAGAGCCCTCTTTCGCTGTCTTCGTCGAAGTGGGACACCCGTCGCCCCCGCGTCATGTCAGACCAGCCGGCCAACTGAACCCGCCTCGCCGCGAGTGGCGGTAGTCGCGATCGACATGGGCTACGGTCGTCTGCGACCCGCGCGCTCCCTTGCGCGCGAGTTGAACGTCGACATCTTGCACACCGATCGCCCGCCGCTGGCCGATCCAGAAGAGCAACGACGCTGGGCCGCAACGCGCACTTTTTACGAATCGGTGAGCCGCGTTTCAGGCTCGGCATCCCGCTCTTGCTCGCTCCACCCGTCGGGATTCACGAGAGCTACAACCTGCGCTGGGCTCGCGAAAACGGCGCGGGCTTCAACAGCGCGACGCGCGCGTCATCGGTGATCGGCTGCTCGAGCACCTCAATGACGGCAACTCGGCGTCCGCGGCGTGGTCCGGGTATCGCCGATGTCCGAGCCAGGGGCTGTATCAGATTGCGGACAGGGTCCGGAGCTCTTCTGGCTGACCGTTAGCGGCGGCGCATCGCTGATTCGACGGGTCGTCGTGCCGTTTGCGTCGAGTCGCATTGACGAGCGTGCTGCCGTTCGATAGGCGTGATCCAGAAAGGGAGGAGACGCACATGCGGTCAATAGCATCGATAGTGAGTGCAATGGTGGTGGGATGGGTGGTGGCGGGTTGCGGCGTCGCGCCGGAGGATTCGGCGGACCCCGTGGAAAACGCGGCGCCCGTGGCAGAAATTTCCGAAGCGCTCACGGCAGTCACGAACAGCTGCGTGTGCATAGGAATCAACGAGGGCGGCGGCTGTGGCAACGGCGCCATCGGTGGCAACAATGGCCAGATCAACACCGGCATTTCGACAGCGACCGTGCTTGCGAGCTACGGTCCGGATCGCACCTCTGCAACTCGAACGGGTTGGGCGTGTCGCACCACGGGGACGAATAGCTGCGTGTGCATAGGAATCAACGAGGGCGGTGGCTGTGGTAACGGTGCCGTCGGCGGCAACAATGGCCAGATCAGAACCGGCATCACTACCGCGAGCGTACTTGCCAGCTACGGCCCCGACCGCACCGGTGCGACCCGAACTGGGTGGAAGTGCCGCTTGAGCGCCATTTGAAGAGCGCAAGCGAGGTTCGCTCTCGCCTCGCGCTGGCCGCCTGAAAGGGGCCGCACTCAAATCGCCGCCTGGCTTGCGCTCAACGCCGCTCGCCATGGCGGCGACAACTGATTCACGTCGACGTCGGAAAGCAGCATGGATCGCACGTTGGTCGACGGGAACGCCACACTCGCGCTTTGCTGTTCAGTTGTTTCTCGCGCAACAAGCTGTCATCCTCTGCGGATGGCGCCCAACTCGATCGACTACGAACGCCGCGTAGTCCTGCACCTGGGGCTCACGCGCCAGCGCGTCGAGGGTGAATAGCTCGGAGCCGAGCCAGCTCGAGTCTCACCTGACCGAAGACACATCGCCGTTTGCCGAGGGCGGCGAAGTTGGATTTTTGCTCAGTCGAGTCGATTGGGCCAAGACCTCGCTCGGCAGTGTCCGCAACTGGTCCCCAGCCCTGAGAACGATGGTGGGGATGGTGCTGAGGAACCGCTCCCCGCTCGTACTCTGGTGGGGACCGGACTTGGTGCAAATTTACAATGACGCATTCAGGTTGATTCTGGCCGCGAAGCACCCGCGAGCTGTGGCTCAGCCGGCGGCCGAGTGTTGGTCGGAAATCTGGAGCGTGATCGGCTCCATGATCGAGGCTCCCCTTCGCGGCCAACCCGCGACCGGCAGCGATGATCTGATGTTGTTGGTCAACCGCAAAGCGTTCCTCGAAGAGACTCACTTCAAGTTTGCATATAGTCCGGTGCCGGACGAATCGCTGGCTCGGCCGGGGATCGGGGGAGTGCTTTGCACGGTCGCGGAGATCACCGAAGAGGTATACGCCGGACGGCAGCTGGCCACGCTCCGCGATCTCGCCCGGCAACCGGAGGATGCCGCGACGGGCGCAATGGCCTGCGCGCACGCCGCGCGCGTTCTGGCTGGGAACGATCGCGATGTGCCGTGCTCGCTCTTGTACTTGCTGGATACCACCGGCGACCGTGCTGACCTAGCCGGCTCGTCGGGCTTTGGTGAGGCATTGCACGATGGCGCTTTGCCCGAGACGATCACGTTCACCGACGACACCGCAGCGGTCTGGCCGGTGGACCGCGCTATGCGTCAAGCGATCCGTCGCGCGCTCGAGACACGCACTCCGTCCGTCGTCACCGGCGTCGCTTGGATGGGCCTGCCCCAGGGGGGGTGGGGCCGGGTGCCCGACCAAGTGCTGATTTTACCGCTGTTTTCGCCGGAGCAGCCGCAAGCGTATGGTGTGATGGTTGTGGCGGTGAACCCGCACCGTGAGCTGGATGCTCGGTATCGGACGTTCTTCGACTTAGCCTCCGACCACGTGGCGACGGCGATTCGAAATGCCCGCGCGTATCAGCAAGAGCGGCAGCGGGCCAAGCGGCTGGCGGAGGTCGACCGCGCCAAGACGGCCTTCTTCAGCAACGTGAGCCATGAGTTTCGCACGCCGCTCGCGCTGCTGCTCGGCCCGCTGGAGGATATGCGCGGGGAGTCGATTGCCGGCACCACGCAACGCGGGCGGATCGACGTCATTCATCGCAACGCGCTGCGGTTGCTCAAGTTGGTCAATACGCTGCTCGATTTTTCTCGTATGGAAGCGGGTCGCGTCGAGGCCTACTACCAAGCGACTGATCTGGCTGCGTCGACGATCGACCTGGCGACCAGCTTTCGCGCAACGATTGTGCGCGCCGGCCTCGACCTGGTCGTGGACTGTCCGCCGCTGCCCGAAGCCATCTATGTCGATCGCGACATGTGGGAAAAGATCGTCCTGAATTTGTTGTCCAACGCGTTCAAATTCACGTTTTCTGGCTCGATCTGCGTGCGTTTACGCGTGGAGAGCGAGTGCGTCGTGCTCGACGTCGCAGACACCGGCGTCGGCATTGCGGCGCAAGACCTGCCTCGGCTGTTCGAGCGCTTCCATCGTGTCGAGGGCGTGCGATCACGAAGCCATGAAGGCTCGGGTATCGGCCTTGCGTTCGTGCGCGAACTCACACGCATGCATCGAGGGGAGATCTTCGTGGAGAGCACGGTGGGCAGCGGAACGACTTTTACCATTCGGCTCCCGCGCGGCTCTGCGCACCTACCGAAACAGCAGCTGGTTTCGGGGAATGGCGTCGACTCGGCGCTGCCGAACGCGCCCGCCTTCGTGGAAGAGGCGCGCAGTTGGGACGCGGTGCGCCGTCTTGCCAGATCCAGCGTCCCTCCACCGCCGCCTGACCAGATTGCCGTAACCGTTCGCGAGCGCGTGCTGTTCGTCGACGACAACGCCGACATGCGTGAGTACGTGACTCGCCTCTTGAGCAAGAAATGGCGAGTCGAAGCGGTCGAGGATGGGATTGCAGCGCTCGAGGCGATCGCCCGCGAGCGCCCGGCGTTGGTCCTGGCGGATGCAATGATGCCGCGCCTCGACGGTTTCGGCCTCCTGCGCACGCTTCGGGCCGCGCCGGCGACCCAGAATTTGCCGGTCATCTTGCTGTCGGCGCGCGCGGGTGAGGAATCGACGCTGCAAGCGCTGCAGGCCGGCGCGAACGACTATTTGATCAAGCCGTTTTCCGCTGGCGACTTGGTGGCGCGCGTTTCGTCACAATTGAAGATCGCTGCGCTACGCGACCAAGTGGAGCACGAACGAGAGGCGGCGCGACATCTGATGGAGGGCCTGTTCAACGCGGCGCCCGCTGCGATCGCCCTCATCCGAGGGCAGGACCTAGTCGTGGTGTTCGCGAACCCTCGCTGCCTCGAGCTTTGGCAGCGAACGAAACCGAGCGAGGTCGTGGGCAAGCCGCTGCTGAGCGCGATGCCGGAGCTTCTCGGTCAGGGGTTGGTCGAGGTGCTGCGTCGAGTGATGGCAACCGGAGAGGCCGAGTCCGCTGGTGAACTTTCGGCGAGCGTGCTGCGAGCAGGTCGCGAGGTCCACATTCGCCTGAACTACGTGTATGTGCCGACTCGAGACGTGGCAGGCGCCGTCGACGGGGTCTCGCTCTTCGCATTCGATGTGACCAGCGAATTCGACGCGCGTACGCGCGCAGAACTCGGCGAGCAGGTGGGCCAGGCGCTAGTGACGCGGGAGACCCTCACCGACCAGCTGAGCCAATGCTGCACGACCCTGGTCAAGATGGGCTCGGCGTTCGCGCGGATCTGGACTCATGACGCCACGCGCGACGTGCTCGAACTGCGCGCAAGCGCGGGTTCCTACGAGCAGACCACGGGTCCGCAAGCTCAGGTGTCGTCCGCGCCGCTGAAAGCAGATCTGATTGCCAAGAGTCGCGAGCCAATGATGATTCAAAACGTGATCGGTGATCCGCGCGTGGCCGACCAACTCTGGGCCAAGCGCGAGGGGCTCGTGTCCTTTGCCGGCTATCCGCTGATCGTCGGTCAACGCTTGGTTGGCGTACTGGCGCTGTACACCAAGGTAGAACTAACGGAGGGGGTGATGGCAAGCATCGCCACGATTGCGGGGCAAATCGCGATCGCCGTCGATCGCGACGCGAGCGAACGCTTCCGCGAGCTGTTCATCGGCATTCTGGGGCATGATCTGAGGAATCCGCTCAACGCGGTGCTGATGGCGCAGCACCTGCTCTTGGAGACGGCCGCGGACAACGAAAAGCGGCTGCTCACGCGCTTGGGCAGCAGCGCCAAGCGTATGGAACGCATGATCGCCCAGCTGCTCGACTTCACGCGCGCTCGCTCCGGTGGTGGCATCGCGCTCCTGCGCGAGCCGTCCGATCTGGGCGCCATCTGTGCGCAAGCGTTCGACGAGCTGAAGACGGCCAATCCGGAACGTCGAATCGAGATGACCGTCACGGGCGACAGTCGTGGGCTCTGGGACACGGATCGCATGGCCCAGGTGTTTTCGAATTTGATCGCCAACGCGGTGAGCTACGGCAGCCGTGAGTGCGCGGTGAACATCAAGCTCGTTGCCACGACGGCGGAGGTCGTTTGTAGTGTGCACAACTTTGGTCCGCCCATCCCAGCAGACTTCGTGTCGTACTTGTTCGACCCTTTTCGGCGTTCCCGGCACGCCAAGGCGGCTGCCGCACAGGGGCTCGGCCTCGGGCTGTTCATTTGCCAACAGATCGTGGCGGCCCATGGTGGCACGACGGTCGTGGGATCGAGCGCGGACTTGGGCACGACCTTCACTGTGACGCTGCCGAAACAACCGGTGGCAGCGTGACGGCCGCGATTGCCTGCCCGGGTGCCGTGATCGTGGTCGAGGACGACGAAGACACGCGCGAATTGCTTCAAGCCGTCCTCGAGCGTCGTGGTTATCGGGTGCTTACCGCGTCGGACGGTATCGACGGCTTGTCCCTTTTGCGCGAAACCGAGGTGGTTTGCTTCGTCTTGCTCGATCTATTCATGCCGCGCATGGACGGGTTGGGTCTACTGCGTGCGATGAGTGACGATCTCAGACTGGCGGAGTTGCCCGTTTGCCTCTCGACGTCGGCTCCTGATGTGGCGCCGCCGGGGCTGACCTGCTTACCCAAACCCATCGATTTACCGGCGCTGTTCGCGATGATCGACTCGCATTGCATCGCAAACGACGCGAGAGCTCAGCCTGAGGGTTGAGCGCGTGCGGTCGCCGAAAGTGTAGACGTAGTGAAGAACCTCGAAGAATCGAACGACACCGACGCGAGCGAGCGACAATCAGCGCCTCCCAGCGAGGGCGATAGTTCGCGCTTTCCAATCGTCGGTATTGGCGCTTCCGCTGGGGGCTTGGCGGCCTTTGAGGCCTTCTTTTCTGGAATGCCCGCGCACTCGGATAGCGGTATGGCGTTCGTGTTGGTGCAGCACCTGGCGCCGGATCACAAGAGCATCTTGGTCGAACTGGTCAAGCGTTACACGCGCATGCAAGTGTTCGAAGTCGAAGATGGCATGCGTGTCATGCCGAATTGCGCGTACATCATTCCGCCCAATCGCGACATGGCCTTGCTCGACGGTACGTTGCACCTGCTCGAGGCCGTAGCGCAGCGCGGCCAGCGGCTATCGATCGACTTCTTTTTTCGGTCGTTGGCGCACGATCAACGGGAGCGCGCGATGTGCGTCGTGCTGTCGGGCTCCGGTAGCGACGGTACCCAAGGCGTACGGGCGATCAAGGCCGAAGGGGGCATGGCCATGGCGCAAAACCCCGACTCTACCGAGTATGACGGGATGCCGCGCAGCGCGATTGGTACGGGCCTCATCGACTACACCCTACCGCCCGCAGAAATGCCGGCGCAGCTCATGGCCTACGCCGCGCACGCACTGGGTAAGGCTACCGCTCGCGATCCGGAGCCAGTCGCGAAGACGGAAGATGTCCTCAAGAAGATTTTCGTGCTGCTCCGCTCACACACCGGTCATGATTTTTCCCAATACAAGCAGAATACCGTTGGCCGACGTGTCGAGCGCCGCATGGCCGTGCACCAGATCGAGCAGACCGACCAATACCTACGGTACTTGCAGGAGACTCCGACAGAGATAGAGGCGCTGTTCCGCGACCTGCTGATCGGCGTGACCAGTTTCTTTCGCGACAAGGAAGTGTTCGAGGCGCTTCAGCTGCAACTCTCGTTGGTGCTCGCGGCCAAGGCCGCAGACTCTCCACTTCGGGTCTGGACGACGGGCTGCTCGACGGGCGAAGAAGCCTATTCGCTGGCCATTCTGCTTCGAGAGCAGATGGATGCGTTGAAGAAGACTTTCAAGGTTCAAGTGTTCGCTACGGACATCGACGCGCGGGCGATCGATACCGCTCGTGCGGGCGTCTATCCGGCCAGCATTGCCACGGATGTTTCTCCCGAACGGCTGGCGCGCTTCTTCTCGGCGGAAGATGGCGGTTATCGAATTCACAAGAACATTCGCGATCTACTGGTGTTCTCCGAGCACGACGTGATCAAAGATCCACCATTTTCCAAGCTCGATCTGGTCAGTTGCCGCAATCTGCTGATCTACATGGGTCCGGAGCTGCAGCGAAAGCTGATCCCGCTATTCCACTACGCGCTGAACCCGAGAGGCCTGCTCTTGCTCGGCTCCTCCGAAACCGTGGGTGACTTCGCCGAGCTGTTCGTTCCCATCGAACGAAAGGCCAAGCTGTATCAGACTCAGGGGGATGCCCGCGCCAGCAAACAGGGGTCGTTCGGCGGGTTCTTGCCGCGCGCGAGCGAAGCGTCGGCTGCTTCGAGTCACGCCCGACAGTCAGCGAGAGCGAGTGGGCATACGCTGCGCGAGCTGACGGAGCGCGCGCTGCTCGCGCTTGCTCCGGTCGGTGCGCTCGTGAACGAGCAGGGAGATCTGCTCTATCTGCACGGCCAGACCGGGAAATTCCTGGAGCCGCCCCCCGGTGAGGCGGTGCTGAGCATCCTCAAGATGGCGCGCCAGGGCTTGCGGCAAGACTTGGCCAGCGCCCTGCGCAAGGCAGCCGCGCAGAACGAGCGCGTCACGTGCGAGAACGTGCGGGTCAAGACCAACGGCGACTTTACGACCATCAATCTCAAAGTCGAGCCGGTCCTTCCCGACAAACCGAATGGCGACGAGCCTAGGTTATTTTTGGTCTCGTTCGATGAGCTTTCGGCACGCGAGCAAGCGCTTGCTCCGCACAAAGACGAAGGCGGTGGGACGGATCCCAACAGCGACGCCGAGCGACAGATCACTCGGCTGACGCAAGAGCTGCGCGCCAAGGACGAGCACTTGCTCAGCACGCACGAGCAGATGCAGACCTCCAACGAAGAGCTCAGATCATCCAATGAGGAGCTGCAATCGACCAACGAAGAATTGCAGTCTACCAATGAGGAACTCGAGACCTCCAAAGAGGAGCTGCAGTCGGTCAACGAGGAGCTTGCGACCGTCAACTCCGAACTGCAGGCCAAAGTCACGGACCTTTCGCGCGCCAACAATGACATGAATAATTTGCTGGCGGGCACCGGTGTCGGCACGGTGTTCGTCGACCATCAGCTGTGCATTCAGCGGTTCACGCCCGCGGTTACGCAATTAATCAATCTGATTCGCAGCGATATCGGGCGGCCGCTCGCGCACATCGTCAACAATCTTCAAGGCTACGACCGCCTGGTCTTGGACGTGCAAGACGTGCTCGACACGCTCACTCCGAAAGAGGTCGAAGTCCAGACGCACGCAGGCGCATGGCATCTCCTTCGCATTCGCCCGTACCGAACACTCGAAAATGTGATTGAAGGCGCCGTGATCACCTTCATGGAAGTGTCCGAGCAGAAACGCGCACAAGGAGTACTACTCGAGCACGAAACGCTGCGCCGCATGGCCGCCGTCATGCGCGATGCGGGCGATGCCATTACGGTGCAGGCGCTGGACGGTCGCATCCTGGCCTGGAACCAAATGGCCGTGAAGCGTTACGGCTATACCGAATCAGAGGCTCTGGCCATGAACATTCAGCGCTTGATCCCGGACGGTCAACGCGACGCCGCACTGGCGGTGATCGCGCGCCTGATTCGCGCCGAGGTGCTCGAACCGTATCACACCGAGCGCTTGACGAAGGACGCGAGAGCCCTTGCCATCTCACTGATTGCGACCGCGCTCTTGAACGAGCTCGGCCAAGTGTACGCAGTGTTCACGATCGAGCGCGAGGCCAAGGGGACAGCAGATGAAGGGGTCGTTGGGTCGTTGTAGATTGGCACGCCCGAAGGGATTCGAACCCCTGACCGGCGGGTTAGAAACCCGCTGCTCTATCCGGCTGAGCTACGAGCGCGTGTTTGCGGAAATAGTGGCACCCGATTGATTCGGGGCCCGCATCCTTTCGATCGGCGCGGGGCTTGTCAAGAAGTGTGGCGCAAAGGTGAGCGTTCGCCAGCCGCGCGGCCCGTGCGCGCGGCACCGGCCGCGTTGCCGGCGGATTTGTGCTCGCGAAAGGCCAGGAAATGCGACTCCTTTTTCCACGAGCAGCGGCGGAGGGCTAGTATCCGCGGCGGTGAAGGTCCTCCTCGTCAACCCGAATCGAGAGCGCATGCCTTGGCCGGCGATGCCGCTCGGGTTGTGCACGGTAGCGAGCGGCTTGGCAGCTGCGGGGCACGAGGTCGAGGTGCTCGATTTGATGTTCGCCGCCGACCCGGCGCGCGAGACGCTGAACCGCGTACGGAAGTACGACCCCGACATCGTTGGGCTCAGCATCCGCAACATCGACAACTGCAACTTCGAGGTGCCGCACTTTTACCTGACGGACATCCGAGATCAGGTGGTCCGTTCGGTGCGCGCTGCGTCGCCGCGCGCCAAGATCGTGGTCGGTGGCAGCGCGGTCAATGTCTCGCCTGCCGACACGTTTGCGTTTTTGGAAGCGGACTACGCGCTCGTCGGTGAGGGCGAAGAGGCGCTGCCGGCGTTCTTGCGCGCGCTCGAACAAGGCACGCCGCTCAGTCGCATTCCCGGTGTGCTCGAACCCGGCAAGGGCAGCACGAAGGCGTTGCCGATTTTGGATACCGGGCGTTTGGCGCGCGGCGAGCCGCCCGCAGGACGCGCGTTGGTGCATGATTTCGCGGAATCCCCGCGCAGTGAAGCGTGGCGCTGGATTGATTTGAGGCAGTACGCGGCGCACGGCAGCCCGTACTCGATTCAAACCAAGCGCGGCTGCGCGCTGAAATGCTCGTACTGCGTGTACAACAACATCGAGGGGCACGCCTACCGTTTGCGCGACCCGGTCGAGGTCGTCGATGAGCTGCAAGAAGCCGTGTTCAAGCATGGCGTGCGCGCGGTCGACTTCGTCGATTCGACCTTCAATTTGCCGCTCACCCACGCGCGCGCGATTTGTGAAGAGCTCGAGCGGCGTCCGCTCCACGGCGTGGAGCTCTCGACCATGGGGTTGAATCCGGCAGGCGTCACGCCTGAGTTGGTGCTCGCCATGAGGCGCGCTGGGTTCAAGAGCGTGATGTGCACGCCGGAGAGCGCCTCCGAGGTCACGCTCAAGACGTTGCGCAAAGGCTTTCAAAAGCACGCCGTGATCCGCGCGGCCCGCGCGCTGCGCGACGGCGGGTTGCCCACGTATTGGTTCTTCATGCTCGGCGCGCCGGGTGAAACCATGGAGACCGTGCGCGAAACTCTGGCTTTTTGCGAAGAGTACATCGCGCCCACGGACATGGTGCTGTTCTCCACGGGCATTCGCGTCTACTCGGGGACGCCGCTCGAGCGACAATGCAAAGACATGGGCTGGTTTGCGGAAGACGACCCGCTCTTTTTGCCCTCCTGGTTCTTGTCGCCCGAGCTCGATCTGAACGAGCTGTACAAAACACTCATGGATGCAGCTGCGGTGCACCCGAATTGGATGACCAACGCCGAAACCGTAGTCAGCCCGGCGATGAACTCCATGATGAAGGGAGCCTTCAAAGCGCTCGGTTGGAAGGGCCCGTTTTGGAAGCACTTGCCGCGCCTGTTCGGGCTCGCCAATCGCTTCGGGGTGCGTCAGCGTGGGCTCGAGCAGCACGCGGCCAATCTGCGCAAGGTGACGGACGTACGCCACTATCGCGGTTGATCACGCGCCGCCCGCGCCACCATCGCCTAGTCTCCGCGCAGCCACGACAGCGCTTGGGGCAAGTACCCATCGAAGTTCGACGTGAGTCCGTGCCCCATCGGACCCAAGTCCAAGAAGCGCGTTGCGAACCCGGCGCGGCGGACGCGCGTCGCCTCACGCTGCATGTGGTCATGCATCATGTCCCAATTGCCCGCACCGAGTAGCAGTCGCTCGACCCCGTTCTGCTCGAGTTTCAGCTGATCGGTCGTGATTTTCGCTCCGATCAACATCACGCGTGGGTACCTGCCGCCGGCGCCTTGCGCGATGCGGAGCGCGCGAAACGCACCCAAGGAATAGCCGATCAGCGTGCGCCCGTGCGACTCGTCGACCTCGCCCAACACTGACTTCGCGCGCATGACCGCGGATTCCACGAGCTCTTCCACGCCCTGTTCGGGGAAGCTCGCGCCTCCAGCCGCGCAACGCGCACTCGCGCGCGGACAAATCAGATGCGCACTCTCGGTTACCGCGCCTGCAAAGTGACCGCACGTGCGAGCCGCGTCTCCGCACATGCCGTGCAACACGATCGTCATCGACAACGGGCCTGTCCCCCGCGCCGGAAAGATTACTACGCCAGGCGCAGCTTCGGTTTCGCGCAGGTCGATGCTCGCGGGCGCGGGGCTCGCGTCCTCCGCTCGCGCACTGCTGGCAAAAATCAGCAAACAAACCGCTGCCCCTGCGCAAAACCAGCGCGCACGTGATCGCTCCATCGCGAGCCTCCTCGGCCGAAGCCGAACTTGGAAGCGTCACGCCCGCAGCGTCGTTCACGTGCGTCGTGAACTCGAGCTGCGACAACGCCGCTTCAGAGACTCATCGCGCAGCCTACGAAAAGTGTGACGGAACGCAGGGCACGGGGTCGGCTAGCACCACGCACGGGATGCCCAACGTGACCCTCCGTGGCCTCCGTCTCGCCGGCTGTCGAAGAGCGCCTTTGCTTCGAAAGAAGTTGTCCGGGAAATTCGCCATGTCCGGTCGCGCCGAACACGGGCCATTTTCCGGACAAGCATCGCGATCGCTAACGCGCCCCTGCGGCGCGTCCGTTGCTGAGTCGAAGAGCCTCGTTGTTTCGAGGAAATGTCGTTCGGAACACTCGGTGCCCTGCTCGCCGAGTGTCGCTAATGCACATCGTCGCGGCGTTACGTTGCGTTCGACCCCGCTGATGGCTCAAGACGCGCTGAGGGCTACGCGACGTGCATTGGGCGCCGCGCCCGCTAACCAAACCAGTCCCTTGAAGGCGTGCCCGACTGTCGTCAGCCCTGTCCCTTGGGGGATCGGGGCTACTTTTGGTCGTTTGATGGCTTGACCGGTGTGATGCTGCTATCGGCGCCGCGCGGTGGCTTGGGTGTTACGCGCGGCGGCAGGAAGGTGGGCCCTTCACCGGTGTCGCTGGTGCGCGGGATGTGTCGTCGTGGCGGGGTCGTCGGAATCACGCTCGGCACGGGTGGCGCGGGCGGTGCAATGCGCGCTTCGGCTGCTCGGCGTGCGTTCACGACTTCGGCCGCGGAGTCGCCCGTCGGATCGAGATCACGCGCGCGGTTCAGGTCGTCCAAGCACTTTTGGGCTTCCACTTGCGGGCAACGTTCGAGCGTCGTCCGCCGCAAATTACGGCCTCGCGCTTGCGGCGAGGGCAGCTCTTCTCGATCCCAGTCGAGGGGTTGATCGACGACTTCGGCGGGTGGAAACCAATTTCGATAGTAGTAGACCGCGAGCGGCGTTAGGAGCGCGAGAGCCAGCGTGCCCAACATGAGCTCGGCCGTCCAACGTTCGCGCAGGAAGCGGCGCAAGCGGGACACGCGCTGTCGCACGCGCGGGGCCGGCAGATTGGCATCACGCGCGATCTGTTCCAGCTTTTCGCCGTCACCTTCGCGCAGCATCCATTGCAGCGTGTGTTGTGCTTCGGAATCGGGCAGTTTGCCCTCGGCCCATCGCAAAATATCCCGCGCCGAAAGCGGCTCTTCCGACGCCGCGGGCTCCTGGGCGTCTTCTTCGGACACCTCACGCGCGCGGCGCCGAAAGTGATCGAACACTTTGTTGCGCGTGACGCCGAACACGAAGCGCCGAAACTCCTCTGCGTCCTCGGGAACACGCGCGGCAGACAACACGTCCGCGAACGCGGCTTGCACCACATCGTCCGCGTCATGCCCGCGCACGCGTCGCTTCACCACCGCTTCGACTTCGCGCCGCAAGAGCGGATCGGCGAGCCGCTTGCCTCGGTCGTCGAGCGAACGGCCTGGGAGCTGGCGCTCTGAGGGCATCACCATGGTCTGTTCACCATCGGAGCCGACCCCAAAAGTGTGACGGGTGAGGGCGCGCTCCTGTGCTTTTACGAAATTGCCCCGAATTTTCTCCCTCCGTGACTTCACGACCCATGGACTTCGCCCCCACTTACATCGAACCTATTGGGCCAGGGCCATGACCGCCGTTCGTCCACCGCCAGCCGCACCACCCTGGGCCAGCTCCTTGTTCAGTGTGGGCATCACAGGCACCAACGGCAAAACCACGACGACCGCGATGACGGCGGCACTCTTGGCGGAACTCGGGCGCCCCGTCGCGCGGGTCACCACCGTTGGCGCTTTCCTCGACGAAGAGCGACAAGAGGTGCCCGCGCACTACGCCGGCTTCTTGGAGACACTGCAGCGCTGTCTGAATCGCGGGGGTCGCTACGCCGCGCTCGAGTTCACGAGTGAAGCGTTGGCGCTCGGCTTTGCCAAGGCCTGGCCCTGTCGCGTCGCCGCCTTCACCAATCTCAGCTTGGATCACTCCGATGCACACGGCTCACCCGAGCACTACTTGGCCAGCAAGGCGCAACTATTCATGGCGCTCGCTCCCGGTGCGACGGCGGTGCTCAACGGTCGCGATTCTGCTGCGCAGCTGCTGTCAGAGGTGATCCCGCCTGGTGTAGAGGTGCTGACTTACGGCGTGCCCTCGCGCGGCGAAGCTTGGACGGCGCTCGACTTGGCCGCACATTCGATCCGTCTTGGTTTCGACGGCACGCGCTTCGAACTCGAACCTTGCTCGCGCTTTCCGGAACTCCCGCGCACGTTGAGTATCCGTGCGCTGGGCGAAATTTTCGTCGAAAACGCGTTGGCTGCGCTTGGTGCTGCGCTTGCGTCGGGCGTGCCCGCGCTGGCCGCAGCCAGTGCGCTGGCGCGGGTCTCGCCGCCGCCAGGGCGCTTTCAAATCGTGCGCGAGCGTCCGTACGCGGTCGTCGACTATGCGCACACGCCGGATGCACTGAGCAGGACGCTCGATACAGCGCGCGCGCTGTGCTCGGGAAGCGTTTGCGTCGTGTTCGGCGCGGGCGGACAGCGCGATCGCAGCAAGCGACCCCTGATGGGCGCAGCGGCGCGCAGCGCGGATCGCGTGATCCTCACCTCGGACAATCCGCGAAGCGAGGATCCGTTGGCGATCATGGAGCAGATCGCGGAAGGGATGAGCGATCACCCGAACGTCGTTCGTGAAGTGGACCGCGCGCGTGCCATCGAACTCGCACTCCGCTCCGCAGCGCCCGAAGACGTGGTGCTGATCGCCGGCAAAGGTCACGAACTCGAGCAGGAGGTCGGCGGCGTCCGCAGCGCCTTCTCGGATGTGGCGATCGTGCGAAGTGTGCAAATCTGACACTGCACGTTGTCGCCTCGAACTCTGAGGGAACGCAGGTTTCGTAGCGCTTTCGCGCCGTGGCACGAAGCATGCTCCGCCAGACCTGACGCATCGTCGCGCGCGCATCGTCGCGCTTGGCGATCTGCGAACTAGCGAGGAGCTGGATCCATGATCATCGAAAAATCGGGTTTTCTTCTAATGGCCGGAACGCTCGCTGCCGGTGGTGTCGGCGGCTGGCTCGCTCACGACGCGAAATCGCACGGTGAACGCACGCAATTCGCCGAGCCGCCGACCACTGCGGTGCCAGTCGTGGTGCCGTCTGCGGCTCCCACTGCGGTGGCCAGTGCTGCCGCGCCCGCACTGCCGGTGTGTGATGACAACGTGGGCACGGTCGAAGATTGCCCAGCGATGGGACCCGCCGACGAAGGCGTCTGTACGAACTTTGCGGCGAAACGCTGCGCGGAATTCAAAGCCACGTTCAAACCCAAAGTGGCGCAGGCGGCGGTTGCCTGCATCAAGACGCTGAAGGGCAACGCGGCTTGCGATCCCGCGCGAGTGAACCTGTGTGGGCACAACGCCTTGATGGCCGCCTGTCCCGAACCGATCCCGGACCCGACCAAGACCGACGCGACCAGCGCACTCGCCGCCTCGCCGCTCACTAGCGCCTGTGAGCGC
>Ga0247766_1000072_pt1 | contig 21053 bp, 16 predicted proteins | sample UWRJL223509R6_FD_179946 | JGI IMG/M metagenome (GOLD analysis project Ga0247766, IMG submission 179946) | Plant litter microbial communities from Arlington Agricultural Research Station in Wisconsin, United States - UWRJ-L223-509R-6 | ecosystem: Environmental > Terrestrial > Plant litter >... | reverse complement strand
ACACGCCCGGCAACAGCCCAGGGATCAAAGCTGCATGCCGCGCGGGGTGCGCCTGGAGCCCGAGACCGATCGCGGCGCGCAGGGTGTCCAAAGCGTGCGTCGTTCGGGGTTGTGGGAAGACCAACGCCGCACTTTCGATCCCCGCGGCGCGCGCGAACATCGTCACGGTCAGCAGGTGGTGGCTGCCTGCGGCGCCAAAGCTGAGTATGCGCTTGGCGCCGCGGCGCGCCGCTTCGGCCAGCAGGCGCTCCGCTTTGCGGACCTTGGTTCCCCCGTAAATGGCGTGACAATGGCCGTCATCCTTGAGCCACAGCTCCGCGCGCGCGTGGCTCAGTTCGGGGCAGGCGCGCACCGGGGTCGGGTAGAAGGGCGCGGGCAGCACGATGCGCCTATCCAGGCACGACGCCGCGAGCGCGTCCAGCCGCTTTGCCTGAAGCAGCTCGCCGCGCGGAGCAAGGGCGGTCGCCGAGCGTGCGCGGTCAGTCTGCACTCGGAGCGAACACGCGCAAGCGATGTCCGTCGGGGTCGAGCGCCACGAAGGTATGCCCGAAGTCGAGCTCGACCGGAGCTTGCGCGATCGGCAGGCCGCGTGCGGCCCATTCGCGATGCTTGGCGCGGACCGCTTCGGCGTCGCTGACCCTGAAGGCGAGTTCGCTGCCACCGAATCCAGGCGGCGCGGCGGGCTCGACCGTGTGCTTCGACCAGAAGCCGAGCATCACGCCGGCCTCGAGCGCAAACAGCGCAAAGGTGGGGCTGTTTTCAACCGGCGCGCGAGCGAGTAGTTCGCTGTAAAACGCCGCGCTGGCGCTTGGACTATCGACGTAGAACAGGAAGAAGTTGGGATTGAACATGGCGCGAGCGTGCCGCACCCGTGTGCCAGATTTTGGCAGTAGCGCGCAGCTAACCCAGAAATCTGCCGATATTGGCCTGGTTCATCATGCCCAATCTTGGCAGGATTGGCAGATGTCGCGCGCTGATCGTTTGCTGCGTCTGGTCCAGCTCCTCCGTCGTCATCGTCGACCGGTGAGTGCCCAGCAGCTCGCGGACGAGCTCGAGATCTCGATTCGTTCCGTGTACCGTGACGTGCAGACGCTGCGCGCAGAAGGCGCGACCATCGATGGCGAACCCGGGGTGGGCTACGTTCTGCGCCCGGGTTTCCTTTTACCGCCGCTGATGTTCACGGATCAGGAGTTGGAGGCGTTGCTGCTCGGGTTGCGTCTGACTGCGGTGCATGCGGACGAGGCGCTTGCCCGCGCTGCCGCAGAAGTCGTGGCGAAGCTGCGCGCGGTGTTGCCCAAGGATCTCCGAGTGCTCATGGACGAAATCGCGCTATCGGCCGGTCCAGCGCTGTCGCTTCCCGAGGAGACCGTCGATCTCGCCGAGCTCCGGCGCGCCATTCGCGAGCAGCGCAAAGCTCGCATCGTGTACAGCACGGAACCCGAAACACAGACCACGCGGGTGATCTGGCCGCTCGGACTCGGCTTCTTTCAGCGCGCGCGGCTGCTCGTCGCCTGGTGTGAAATGCGCGGCGATTTTCGCACCTTTCGCGCGGATCGCATCGTCTTTTGGGAGACTTTGCCGGCCCGTTTGCCACGCTCGCGCGTCGCGCTGCTGCGACAATGGCGGGCTCGCGAAGGGATCCCGGAACCAATCTGAGCGATGACCAACCGCCACCAGCCTTGAGCGCCTTGAACGGTCGCGCTTTGGACGTGGGCCGCGTTCGTAGGCGATCACCCACACCTCCTCATTGGCTCCTGGCCCGACGCTGCTAGACGTGCCGGCGGGTTGCTGCTCGCGGGCTAGCGCGGGACTCGATATGTCGAGGAGAGAATGGGCGCTCGCGCGCCAGCCATGCACCTCGCAGCGCGTCCGAGTTCCCGTCCCGGTCGTCCGACGCAGCAACAGGCGGCTCGGGACGTTGGGCTCAACCCTGCTCGGGGGCCACGTCGGGCGCGCGCTCGCCCGTCTGCTCGAGCGCGATGGGCAAGATTGCCGCCTTGGTCGCGACCGAGAGCGTGCCGTCGATCGAGCCACCGTCAGTGCGTTCGATCACGATGCGCTCGACGAGCCGCGTGGCGCGCGCACGAGCTTGGTACGAAGACACCACGATGCCGAGAGCGAACAACGTCCTTTGCAGCACGGCGATCACCGGTGAACGCTGTTCACGCGTGATCTCGATGGCAGTGAGGCGTGTGCCTTCCTGCTCGAAGCGAACTTGTGGATGCTCCTCAGACACGTTTGACCACTCCAGGCATGGGCTTCGATTTCTAGTCTGTCAACGGCAGCTGAGCCGATTGGGTCGACTTCGGCCAATATTTTTGAGCGAACGCCGGCTCGGGAATAAAAGTCGGTCGGGCCTGTTTTCCCGAACGAAAATTGAATTCGGGTGGTGGCGTCCCGGTGACGTCAAGATGATTTCCTAGCGAAGGTCGGTGTTAGAATCCCCGGCCATGATCAAGCACGTTGTCATGTGGCGAGTTCGCGGCACCTCCGCGGAAGAGCGGCGCGAGCAGGCCGAGAAGATCCGCACCGCGTTGGAATCCTTGCGCGGCAGAGTTCCCGGCATGTCCAGCTTGGAGGTCGGTATCGGTGTGGGTGGCGACGAGCAACTCGGCGACGTGGTGCTGATTTCTACACACGATAGTTGGGAGGCGCTGAAGGGCTATCAAATCCATCCCGTTCACGTCGACGCTGCCCGGGTGATCGCCGCCGCGCGTATCGAACGGCGCGTGTTGGACTTCGAAGTCAGCGAATCCGTCGGCACGTGAAGGGCGGCACGCGCCGCCCATTGGGCGGGCGTGGTCGGCGATGCCGAGCGCGCCTGCCCCGGGCTTCGGCGCGCGCTCGTTGGTTCGCTACGGGTTTCACGGCCGAATTTCGAGCTTGAACGGTCTGCCTCTGCGCGCACTCGGAGCTATGCATTAGTCTGGGCCGGAGGCGGAACATGCCCAACACCGTTCGCGTCCCAGACAAGTTCGCGCCCCTGTTCGAGGAGGCTCAAAAGTACGTCGCTCGGTATTTCGCCGAACAGCGCGCGGATCCAGAGCACGGCACGTTGGAGATTGGCGGCCAGCGATACGTGCTCCTGCGTGCGGCCTCGCTGTCCGTTGAATTCTACGACATGGTACGCGGCTTCTACGGCAAGGAAGAGGAGGCGCACGCCGTCGCCCACGGCCTGCTTTTCGACATCGCCCATGCCATGGGCATGGCCGACTCCAAGGCGTTCATGGCACGCACGGGTGTCTCCGATCCGATCGCGCGACTCTCCGCAGGCCCGGTGCATTTTGCGCACGCCGGCTGGGCGTTCGTCGACATCGCGGAAGAGAGTAGCCCGACCCCAGACGACGACTATTACCTGCTCTACGATCACCCCTACTCGTTCGAGTCCGACTCGTGGCTCGGCGTCGGGCGTCGCTCGGACAGCCCGGTGTGCGTCATGAACTCCGGCTACTCTTCGGGCTGGTGTGAGCAGAGCTTTGGCATGCCGCTGGTGGCCGTGGAGGTCTTGTGCCGCGCCAAGGGGGACGCCGCGTGTCGTTTCATCATGGCGCCTCCAGCGCGCGTGGAAGAGCGCATTCAGCGCTACATTCAGGCCCAGCCGGAGCTCGCGCCCAACATTGCGCGCTACGAGATCCAGCGTTTCTTCTCCAAACGCACCGACCCCCAGCTGGTCAGTGCCAACTTGGAACTGGAGCAGAAAGCGGAGGCGCGCGCGCAGGAGCTGTCGGGGATCAATCAACGCTTGGAGCAAGACATCGCCGAGCGGAGGACGGCCGAGGCGGCGCTGAGCGCCAGCCAAGAGCTCAACGAGCGTCTGATCGAAGCGCTTCCGGGCGGCGTCGTACACGTCGCCAATGACGGCTCGATCCTGCGCGCCAACGGTGAAGCGCTGCGCATCCTCGGACTCAGCTACGACGAGATTTCGCGCCGCTACATTAGTGACTTCACCCCCAGCACGATCTTCGAAGACGGCTCGCCGGCGAATGTTTCGGACTACCCGGTGGCCAAGGCGATCATGACTGGGTTGGCGCAGCCCGCGCTGACCCTCGGCGTCACGAAGCCGAACGCCGAGGTGTCCTGGGCAGTGTTCCGCGCGGTTCCGACGCGCGATCCGGCGACCCAGGAAGTCAACGGTGCGATCGCCACGTTCATCGACATCAGCGAACGCAAGCGCCTGGAGGAGAAGCTGATGCACACCCAAAAGCTCGAGAGCCTGGGCGTGCTCGCCGGCGGGATCGCCCACGACTTCAACAATCTACTGGTAACGATTTTGGGTAACGCCTCGTTGGCCAAGAGCTTACTCGGCGGTGAGCCTGCGTTGCTGCCGCTGCTCGAGGAGATCGAACTCGGCGCGCGGCGAGCGGCCGAGTTGACGCACCAGATGCTCGAGTACGCCGGCCAAGGAAAATTCAAGCTGCAGCCACTCGACCTTCCGGAGGCGACGCGCGAGATGGCTGGTCTGTTGCGCGGAATGATCCCGCCCAATGTCGCGCTGCACTACCAAGTACAAGAGGGGTTGCGTCCGATCGAGGCGGACCCAGCGCAGATTCGCCAAGTGATCATGAACCTGATTACCAATGCGGCCGAGTCGATGGCGGAGCGCAGCGGACGGATCGTGATCGCCGTCGAACAAGTGCAGATCGCGGCGGCAGACTTGGAGGAGTATCCGGGCCACGCGGCTGCACCGGGGCGATTCTTGTGTCTCGAGGTGACCGACCAAGGCTCGGGTATGGACGACGAGACGCGCCGGCGGATGTTTGACCCGTTTTTCACGACAAAATTCAAAGGTCGCGGCCTGGGCATGGCGGCGGTGCTCGGCATCGTTCGTGGTCACGGCGGTGCGATTCGAACCGACAGTCAGAAGGGGGTCGGAACGCGGGTGCGCGTGTTGCTGCCGGCGAAGGACGCTAGTAGCGCCGCAGTCACTGCAGTCACTGGCACGCCCTCGCGCGGCACGGTGCTCGTGGTCGACGACGACCATGGCGTACAGCTGGTCGTGCGCCGCGCGCTCACTGCCAAAGGCTATGGCGTTCTCGTCGCGTCCAGCGGCGCTGACGCGTTGCGCCTTTTCGAACAGCACCGCGGCTCGCTCGACCTGATCGTCATGGACGTCACGATGCCGCACATGAGCGGCATCGAAGCTCTGCGACAGATCCGAGCCACGGGTAGCGACGTGCCGACGCTGCTCAGCAGCGGCTACAGCGTCGAGTTGATTACCGACGATTCACCGGAATTTTTCGCCTATCTCCAAAAACCTTACGATGTCCCGCAGCTGTTGAACGCAGTTGCTGCGGCGATCGCGTCGCGCGTTCGAGTGCGCATGTAAGTGCGCGTAGGCTGCGGTCCGAGTTGATTCACTCCGTGTTGCGAAAAAGACTTCACAGCACACGCGAACTCCCGTTACGTGGAGACAGTGATTCGTTCGGTCGCGCTAGCGCTAATCTGTCTTTATTGGTCCCTCTCCGCGAAAGCGCAAGCCCCGGAAGCCGTCAGCGAGCGATCCGCGGAGACGAGCGTGCAAGCTCGGGATCAGTCCCTGATTCACAGTGCCCTCAGCGCCTACGAGCGACGCGATTACGCAGCTGCGCTTGCGTTGTTCAAGCGCGCTTCGGTCAGCGCGCCGAGCCTGACCGTTCGCTTGTATTTGGCTCGATCGCGCGTCGCGTTGGGTCAGCTCGTGGACGCCGCGGCGGACTATCGCAGCGTGGTGACGGCTACCGAGTCAGTCGAGGCCAGCTCGAGTGAGCGTCGGGCAGTGACCGAAGCGCGCTACGAACTCGCGCAGCTGAGGCCTCGCATTCCCTCGATCGAAATCACATTGGGTGAAACGGAACAGCGAGCGCACCATTTGCGTCTGCTGCTGGATGGGCGCTTGATACCGGCGAGTGCCGCCGTCCCAGTCGACCCCGGGCGTCACGAGGTCGTCGCGAGCGACACCGACGGGGAGCAGTCGCGCCTCGGGTTCGAGGTCGGTGAGGGCGAAGCCAAGCGCATGGGTATGAGCTGGCTCACGCCCAGCGGCAGCTCCAAGAAACCCGAGCAAGTGATCGGCGGTTCGTCCGCGCGTCGCACCTGGGGTGTGGTCGCGCTCACCGTCGGCGCGACCGGTCTGGGGATCGGTACGGTGACGGGCATCGCCGCGATGACGCGCTACTCGAAAGCTGAAGCGCACTGCCCAGCCAATCGCTGTACGGAAGGTCCGCCATACCCGGAGGACGGCTCGGCGTTTCGCACGCTGCGCACCATCTCCACTGCCGGCTACATCCTGGGCGGTGCGGGCGTTGGCACTTGGCTCGGCCTTCTGTTGACTACCCCCAAAGCCACGACCGAGCACCCCAAGGTCAGTCCTTGGACGCCGGTGGTCGGCATGGGCAGCGCCGGCGCGCGCTACGTATTCTAACTGCTCGCACGCAGGCGTGCTCGCCGCGCGGTCGCGCAGTTTCGTCGTTCGCTAGCGTGCTTCAGGCGATGCGCCGTGACGGAACGGCTTCGCTCTCGCGCGTCAACGAACGAGCCCGGCTCGTTCCGCTGCTGCGGCGCCTGCTTTGAATCCGCGACGCGCGCTCTTTGCTCGCATTGGCGCGCACGACCGAAGGTCGTTCCTCTTCGACCAGACTCAGTTCTGCCGCCGAAAAGCGTGGCACTGCCGGAGGGCGAGGAAGGGTCGGATTTTTGAGCCAGCTGCGATCGTCATCCATGGGGGGTACCGCCGAGCTTTCTGGATGTTCATTCAACCCAGATTGCGGGTGGATGTCCGCTACTTTGCGCTCGCTCGCTGTTGATTTTGAGTGTCAGGTTGTCGGCACGTCTCGGCTTCTCTACTCGCCTCGCTTACCTCAGCGGTCCATCTGCGCGCTTGTCGCACCTGGGAAAATCAGGCGTTTCTTGCGATTTCCGCTCGAAGCATCAGTTGCCCGCCTGCCTCAATCTGAGAGCATTGGCGATCACCGACACCGAACTGAGGCTCATTGCCGCAGCGGCAAGCATCGGACTCATCAGCACACCGAAGGTTGGGTACAGCGCGCCTGCGGCGATCGGGATCCCGAGTGCATTGTAGCCAAACGCAAACCATAGATTTTGGCGAATGTTGCGCAGCGTGAGCCGGCTGATGCGGCGCGCTCGAGCGATGCACGCAAGATCGCCCTTCACGAGTGTGACTCCAGCGCTTTCGATGGCGATATCCGTACCTGTACCCATCGCGATGCCGACCGTTGCGCGGGCCAACGCGGGCGCGTCGTTGATGCCGTCGCCAGCCATCACCACCAACCGTCCTTCGCTCTGGAGTCGCCCGACCTCGTGCGCTTTCTGATCGGGCAAAACGCCGGCGATCACTTCAGTGATGCCGAGCTCGCGTGCCACGCTGTGCGCGGTTGCGGTGGCATCGCCGGTGAGCATGACGATGCGCAAGCCGTCTTCACGTAGCGCGTTTAGCGCTGCGGGCGTGCTGGCCTTGATTGGGTCGGAGATGGCGAGCATGCCCGCGGTCCGGCCTGCGCGCGTCACGAACACCACGGTTTGCCCCTGTGCCTCGAGCTCGGCGGCTGGAGCCGCGAGCGTGTCGAGTTCGCTCGCTTGCGCCTCGAGCAAACTGCGATTGCCTACGGCCACGGGCTCACCCTCCACGGTTGCGCGGATCCCGCGCCCGGTCAGGGACTCGAAATCGCTCGGCGGCGTCAGGCGAATCCCTCGCTCTGCCGCTGCTGTGAGGACCGCGCGCGCGAGCGGATGTTCACTTTGCGCCTCGACGCTGGCCGCCCAGCGCAGCAGTGATTCTTCCTCGACACCCGGGGATGGGACGAGCAGGGTCAGACGCGGAGCGCCTTCGGTCAACGTGCCGGTTTTGTCGACGACGAGCGTATCCACTTGGCTCAGCAGTTCGAGCGCTTCGGCGTTCTTGAACAGCACCCCTGCGCTCGCGCCCAAGCCCGTGCTGACCAAGATTGACATGGGGGTCGCCAAGCCGAGCGCGCACGGGCAAGCAACGATGAGTACGGCCACCGCGGAAACGATGGCATGCGTCACACGTGGTTCAGGGCCGACCAAGAGCCAAACGAGGAAGCTGCCGATCGAAATAGCAATCACGCTGGGCACGAAGTAGCTCGACACGCGGTCGACCAATTTTTGAATCGGCGCCCGGCTCCGTTGCGCTTCCGCGACCAAGCTCACGATACGACTGAGCAGCGAATCGTTCGCGACCTTCTCGGCGACAATCAACAGGGAACCCGTTCCGTTCAGCGTCCCACCAATCACGCGCGCGCCGGCGCGCTTGGAGACGTATCCGGGTTCACCCGTGATCATGGATTCGTCCACGTGGCTCGAGCCTTCCAGCACCACGCCATCGATCGGCAGCTTTTCGCCCGGGAAAACTCGCAATTTGTCGGCCACTCGCACTTCGGCGATCGGGATCTCTCGCTCGCTACCGTCGGCGGCCAACCGGTGTGCGGTTTGCGGTGCGAGTTCGAGCAACTGGCGAATCGCAGCGCCAGTCTGGTGGCGTGCGCGCAGCTCCAACACTTGTCCGAGCAACACGAGAGTGACGATCACGGCTGCGGCCTCGAAGTACAAGCCGAGCTCGCCGTGCTCGCTGCGCAATGATTCCGGAAACAGACCGGGCGCGAACAGCGCCACGACGCTGTACGAATAAGCAACGCTCACGCCCAACGCAATCAGCGTGAACATGTTGAGATTGCGAGTCTTCAACGACTGCGCGCCGCGTTCCAGGAACGGTAAGCCTGCCCACAGGCAGACCGGCGTGGCGAGCGCAAATTCGAGCAGGCCGCGCGCATGACTCGGGAGCAGATGCCCGAGCGCGTGGAGCGGCAACATCGCGCTCATCGCGAGGAGAAAGAGGGGAGCGGTGAGCAACGCCGCCAGCCACAATCGGCGTGACATGTCTCGAAGCTCGGGATTGGTCGCGTCGAGCGTGGGCTGCTCCGGCTCCAGCGCCATGCCGCATTTGGGACAGGGCCCCGGATGGTCCTGTCGCACCTCGGGGTCCATGGGACAGAGCCAGATTTGCCCGGAGTTTGCGGGTTGGGGGAGGCGCGCCGGCGCGACGACCGTCGAGGGGACGGCCTGTCGACGCAAGTAGTGAGCGGGCTCTGCCGCGAAACGCTCGCGGCACTTGGGGTTGCAGAAGAAGTAGGTCGTGCCTTGGTGTTCGAACGACCCGCCGCGCGCGCGCGCGGGATCGACGTTCATGTTGCAGACGGGGTCCTTGACCGTGGTCATGATGGTCATCCGCTACGCACGCTCGAATCAGCCCACGCTTTCGCGGGCGCGTCGACGTCGATGCCGTCGCGCGCGAGGTCCGCGCTGGGCGCAGCCTGTGCGACTGTATTGGGGGGAGCCTCGTACCAACCCGGATCGGCGTAGCTTTCCAGTCGGTCGCGCACCTTGAGGATCGTGAACATGCCGCCCATGGTGATGACGTCGTACTTGCCTCGTCCGCCGACCATCGGGATGCTATTTTTGGGTACGCCCATTTGCATCTCGGCCATGTCACCCATGCCGTCTTGACCCATGGTCATGTAGCCAGGCAGCAAGCGTCGAACTTTCGCGTCCAATTTGCCGGGTTTGACGCCGATCATGTTGGGGATGCCGTGTCCCATTTGGTTCATGACGTGGTGGGTCATGTGGCAATGCATGGCCCAATCGCCGGGTTCATCGGCGACGAATTCGATTGTGCGGGTGCTGCCCACCGGGACCAGCACCGTCGTCTCTGGCAACTGCGCCGAGAGTGGGATCTGCCCGCCGTCGGTCTCGGTGATCTTGAACTGATAACCGTGCAGGTGAATGGGATGATGATCCATCGCGCTCAAATTGCCGATGCGGATGCGCACCCGCTGTCCCTTCTTCACGACCAGCGCATCGGTGCCAGGGAAGGCTTTGCCGTTGATCGTGAGCAAATTGAAGTCGGACATTTCATTCGGGTCGGGCCGCGAAGCGCCCACGTTGACGCGCCATTCGTGGAGCATCAGCGCAAAGTCACGATCGACGCGCGGGCCGCTTTCGCGTCGCGGATGGATCACGAACAGCCCCGTCATGCCCAGGCCCATCTGCGTCATCTCGTCGTGGTGCGAGTGGTACATGCAGGTGCCGTGCTGGCGCAGCGTGAACTCGTATTTGTAAGTTTCGCCCGGTAAAATCGGCTTTTGGTTCAAGCCGCCCACGCCATCCATCCCGTTTTCGAGCAAGATGCCGTGGCTGTGCAGGGTCGTCGCCGCGGGCAGGCGGTTGGTGAGATAAATGCGGACGCGATCACCCTCGACGGCTTCGATCAGCGGGCCGTGCACGTGGCCGTTGTAACCCCAGCAGCGGGCCTTGATGCCCGGAGCGTACTCGTGCTGAACCTCCTCGGCCAGCAAGTGAAACACCTTCACGCCCTCGACCATCTTCCAGGGCAACTTGGCGCCATTGGGGACGATTACCGGGTGATAGCCATTGCCGGGGTGCGGCGATTGAGCGGCAACGCTTTTCACAGACGCCGAGCCGACGAGCGCGCCTGCTGCGAGCGACACCGCGCCCGAGCCGAGCACCTGTCGTCGGCTGAGGGGGAGGTCTGTGATCGGTGCGGAAGTGCCTTCTGAGCTTGGCCGCGGAGTGCTCTTGAACTCTGTCATTGGCTGCTCGCAGTTCGAGGTCGAGTGACCCGGCCGCCGAGTGCTCGTTCCAGCTCGGCGTGGGCGATCCAGTAGTCGCGGACGGTGCTCAGGTAGGCGCGGAAGGCCTCGATTTCCGCCTTTTTCGTGGCCAAAAGTTCGTACAGGCCAATCTGCATGGCGTTGTATTCGAGCTCGGATTGCTCGAGCACCGTGCGCCGCAGCGGCAAAAGCGCGCTCAGATACCGGTCAGCTGCGTGGCGATTCAAATCCAGCTGGGCTTTGGCGATGCGCACTTCGGAGCGGACGTCCAGGCCGAGCGCGTCCAAGCGCCGTTGCGCTTGGCGTCGCTGCGCTTCCAAGCGACCAATCAGAGCTTGGCGCTGGTCGAAGATGGGCAGCTCCAGGGAAAGCGTGGGGCCGAGCAAGCGCGGGCCGTCGGCGTCTTGGTGCACGTGTGCACCGACGTTGACCAGCCCCGTGTAGCGCGAGGTGCGTGCCATGCTGAGCGCAGACTCCATCATTTCTACCTGCTTTCGGGCAGCCTGTACGTCCAGGCGTTGTGTAAGTGCCGTGACTTCCAAATGCTCGAGCGGCTCTTCTGCCTTAGGGATGGCTTGCAGCGCTTGCGTCGACTTCCACGCAGAATTCTCGCCCCACAGACCAAGCAAGCGATTGAGTCGTTCGCGATGCTCGAGCACCCCGAATTGGTCATGCGCTAGGTCGAGCTCTGCTTGCGCCGAGGTCGCTCGTTCGCTGGCGACGGCGCGCTCGTTGATGTTGCCGGCTTCGAACTGCTTCTCCGCGAGTGTGGCGGCGGCGTCTGCGCTGGCAGCGATGTTGCGCATCAGTTCGACGGTTTGCTCACTCGTCTGCAGTTCGACGAACTCCTTACTGGTCTCGGCGGCCACTTGCAGCGCGACGTGGGCCACGCGCAGCGTTTCGGCGTCGAATCGAGCCTCGGCGACGCGCTTTCGCAACGGCAACATGAAGATGTCTAGAAAGCTCTGAACGATCGAAGCTTCGTATTCGGGACGCGCCGAGCCCTGGCCCAGCGGAAAGCCGACGCTGCCGCTCAAGGTCGGGTTCGAGAGCAACCCAGCTTGCACCAGATCCGCCTGCGAAACGTCCAGTTCATCGTACGTCTCTTGCAGATGGGGATTGTTGATCAGGGCGATTTGCACCGCGCGCTCTCGGTTCAAACCGCCTTTCAACAAGCGGCTCACCTGCTCTTGGATCTGCCGAGCCTCGGGCGAACCTTGCTCCCAGCCCGTGCGGTGTCCCGAGCGTGACTCGACCAATCGACTCACCGAGTCGTGCCCGCGGCTCTTCTCCATGTGGGCGCAGGCCAGCAGCAAGGGCGCGGCCAGCAAGGCAACGCCGAGTTTCATGAGCTTGCCTCGTCTGCGATTTTCGTTCGCATCTCGATCACCCGGTGTGCTTCGACCAAACTGCAATCAGCTCATCGACCGCCGCCTGGGCTTGCTCATCCGAGCCCTGTAGGGCCCGTCGCGCGCAATGCGACAAATGATTGCGTACCAGCTCCCGCGACACGCCCTTGAGCGCTTCCTGCACGGACGCCACCTGCATCAAAATGTCGGGACAGTAGCGGTCCTCTTCCACCATTTTGTGCAAGCCGCGGATCTGCCCCTCGATTCGCCGCAGCCGCTTCAAGTTCGACGCCTTGATCTCCAGATCGACGCCGTGCGCCTTTTTGGGGGGCCCTTCCACGGCTTTATGCGACGTTTCTGGCATTCCGTATAGGTATACCCCCTATAGGTATATGTCAAGGGCTGCGCCTGTGCGCGGCACGACGAGTCGATGCCCGCCGAGAACCCAACAGCACCACGAGCTGCGATGCTGGCTAGAGAGCGCCCCAAAAGTCAGGGAGGCGGACCGAAGATCAACGCGGCGTTCGTGCCGCCGAAGCCGAACGAGTTCGAGAGGGCATAGCGAATCTTCTTCTGTCGCGCTTCGAGCGGGACCAAGTCGAGATCGCACTCGGGGTCCGGCTCGTGCAAGTTGAGGGTTGGGGGCAGCACGCCTTCACGCAGCGCGAGCAGCGTGAAGATGGCTTCGACCGCGCCGGCCGCGCCGAGCAAATGCCCCGTGGCGGATTTGGTGGACGAGAGTGCCAGCTTTCGCGCGTGCTCGCCGAAGAGGGTTTTGACGGCGGTAATTTCCACGGGGTCGCCGACCGGTGTGGAGGTGGCGTGGGCGTTGATGTAATCGATTTGATCCGGGTTGAGTTGGGCGCGTCGTAGAGCGGCGCTCATGGCTCGGCGCGCGCCGTCGCCGCGCGGCTCGGGCGCGCTCAAATGGTAGGCGTCGCCGGACAGGCCGTAGCCGACCAGCTCGGCATAAATGCGCGCGCCGCGGCGTTTGGCGTGCTCCAGCTCTTCGAGCACCACGGCGCCCGCCCCTTCACCGATCACGAAGCCGTCGCGCTCGCGATCCCAGGGGCGAGAGGCCTCGGAGGGGCGATCGTTGAAGCCGGTGGAGATGGCGCGCATGATCGCGAAGCCCGCGAGCGTGAGCCGACACGTGGCTGCCTCAGCGCCGGCCGCGAGCATCACGTCGGCGTCGCCCAGCGCGATCAGGCGACCTGCGTCACCGAGTGCGTGCGCGCCGGTTGCGCAAGCGGTGACCACGGCATGGTTGGGGCCGCGTAGGCCGTGACGAATCGACACCACGCCAGACGCTTCGTTGATCAGACTGCCGGGAATGAAATACGGCGAGATGCGGCGCGGCCCTTCTTTCTCGAGCTTCACGGCGTTCTCGGCGATGCTCGGCAAGCCGCCGATACCCGAGCCGATCAACACGCCCGCGCGCTCTTGGGCTTCTTCAGAGTCAGCCTTCCAGCCCGAGTCGGCGACTGCTTCGTCTGCCGCGGCCAGCGCGAACAAAATGAACTCGTCGTAGCGACGAAGCTCTTTGGCGTTGGCCACGCGCAGTGGATCGTATTGATGCGGTTCGGAGCCGCGCGGCACTTGCCCAGCGATCTTCGTCGGCAAGTCACTGACGTCGAAGTGCGAAAGGCGGCGGACCCCGGAATGCCCGGCGATCAGCTGCGAAAAGCCATACTGGGCGCCCAAACCGAGCGGTGACACCATGCCTAGGCCGGTAACGACGACGCGCCTCACAGCGCACCTCGCTCGCTCGACGCCGCGCCGAAGACCGGGCGCAAGTGTTTCATCGCACGTCTCAGTTCGAGCGAAGCGCCCGGTCCGGGTTGCACGCCCACTTGCCCGGGCAAGAGCTCCTTGCCGGTGCCTGCGTCGATCATCGTCGGTCGCACCGGCGCGCCGGTTTCAGTGTGCACGAGTTCGAGCGGCGCGCCGCCGGGAGACAACCAGCGACTACCCCAAGCGGCCAGTGCCAGGAGCACAGGCAAGAAATCCAGACCCTTGGCCGTGAGTTCGTACTCTTCGCGCGGCGGATGAGCTTCGTATTCTCGTCGGACGAAGAAACCGCGCGCGGTCAGCGCTTGCAACCGACGCGCGAGCGTCGTCGGGGGCGCGTCGAGCTGAGCTTCGAAATCTTGAAAGCGTTTGGCGCCGAGCAGCGCGTTGCGCAAGATCATCAGGCTCCAACCGTCGCCCACCTCTTCCACCGAACGGGCGATGTTGCACTCCACATCCGCGAAGCTCTTCCTTTGCATGAGCTGCGTCCTAAGGCAGTCACTATCATAATGCAAGTGCTGGCTCGGTGGTGATTGCCGGCGCGCTTCGGGTCTAGCTAAGCGTGCGGCGGTTTGCGGATCTGCTCCAAAAAGCCGATTACTGCGGCGCTCTGGTACTTTCGCTCGTGCAACACCGAATAAAACCAGCGATGAAAATCGCGCTGGGGCACCTGGCAAGGAACCAAAGTCCCGTAGCGAAACGCTTCAGCGAGCGCGACGCGCGACACGCAACCGACGCCCAGCCCGGCTTCGACCGCGCTCTTGATGGCCTCCGTATGCTGTAACTCGAGGACGATTTTCAGATCGGGCAAGATGCCGTGCATCGCGTGCTCGAACGCCTGGCGCGTGCCGGAGCCCGGCTCGCGGACGATCCACGACGCGAGCATCAGATCTTCATCGGTCAACGCGCTCTGTTTTGCAAATGGGTGTTGCGGCGAGCAGAACACGACCAGCTCGTCGGGACGCCAGCGCGTCACTTTTAGCTCGGGTTCTTGCAGCTCACCTTCGACGAGCCCGATGTCGATTTCGAAGTTCAGCACTTTGCGTGCGATCTCCGCGGTGTTGGCGACGTCCAATGTGACGCGCGCACTCGGATGATCGCGCATGAAGCGTGCGATCTCCGGCACCATCAGGTGGTTGCCGATGCTCAAGGTGGCGCCCACTCGCAGTTGACCCACCGTGTCGTGACTCGCGAGCTCGTTCTCGAACTCGCGAGCCTGTTGTTGGAGCGCCTCGGCGCGCGCCCGGATAGAGCGGCCCAGGCTGCTCAAGTGTAATCGCTTGCCGAGGCGCTCGAAGAGCTGCACATCGAACTGGCGCTCCAAGTCAGCCAGCGCGCCGCTCACCGCCGACTGGGACATCGACAGCCCCTCGGCAGCTCGGCTCACGCTTTCATGCTCGGCGACGGCCAGAAAAACCTCGAGCTGGCGCAGGGTGTACCGCATATCTGTAAAACCGAATAGCATATCCGGAATATCCCGGTTTGCCGATTAGTGAGCGCGCGTTAAATACAGCGCATGAGTGCCGCGACGAGCAACTTGAGTCCCGAGACCGTCCTCGAAGTTCATCACTGGAACGACAGCCTGTTCAGCTTCAAGACCACGCGCAACGGTGGTCTTCGCTTCAAAAACGGGCACTTCTTGATGATTGGTCTGGAGGTCGAGGGTAAGCCGCTGTTGCGTGCCTACAGTGTCGCCAGCCCGAACTACGAAGAGCATCTCGAATTTTACAGCATCAAGGTGCCCGACGGCCCACTCACGTCGCGCTTGCAGCACCTCAAGCCCGGCGACCAAGTGCTGGTCGGTAAGAAGCCGACCGGGACCCTGGTTGCAAGCCATCTCCTCCCAGGCAAGCGCCTGTACATGCTCTCCACAGGCACTGGGCTCGCGCCGTTCATGAGCTTGATCCGCGATCCTGAAATTTACGAGCAGTACGAGCACGTGATTTTGGCGCACGGCGTGCGCGTCACCAGCGAACTGGGCTACTCCGATTACATCAAGAACGACTTGCCGCAGCACGAGTACCTGGGCGAGCTAGTCAAGAATCAGCTCATCTACTACCCGACCGTGACCCGCGAACCGTACGCGAACCGCGGTCGGCTCACGGATCTGCTCGAGGGCGGCAAGCTCACGGCTGACATCGGCATGCCGGACCTCAACCCGGAATTCGACAGGGTAATGATCTGCGGCAACCAAGGGATGCTGGACGAACTCGTGGCCATCCTCAAAGCCCGAGGCTTCCACGAGGGCAAGAGCCACGAGCAGGGGCAGTACACGATCGAGCGTGCCTTCGTCGAGAAGGAGTAATTCTGCCCCAACGCTGGCGCGCTCGGCCTTTAGCGAGGCGCCAAGTGCGTGCGGTGTTTGGCTCGGCCCGTGCTACGGTCGTCGGCGGCGATGGGAGCACTCGCGGCCGATAGGCGCGCTTCACACTTGGCGATGACAGCGGCGGCGCTCGCGTTGGCGCACCACGTCGCGGCGCGCTCCCTGCGTGAGGGCTTGTTTCTAACTACGTTCCCGGTGGCCGAGCTGCCCAAAGCCATGCTCGGCGCGGCGTTGTTCGCCATCCCCATGGCGCTGCTCGTCGCGCATTGGATGACGCGTTTCGGTCCCGGTCGCCTGACCCCCATCCTATTTTTGCTGAGCGCCTGCGGCTCGGTCACCGAGTGGTGGCTGCTGCCCAATCTGCCGCGCGTGATCGCGATCGCCGTTTACCTACACGTTTCGATCGGGGGAGCGCTGCTGGTCAGCGCGTTTTGGTCGATCATCAACGAAACCTTCGATCCCCACACGCTGAAGGCGGTCGTTGGTCGCATTGGCGGGTTTTGCACCCTGGGGGGCTTGGCCGGTGGCTTGATGATGGAGCGCGCGGCGCACGCTCTATCCGCCCGTTCGAGCCTGTTGCTGATCGCAGGCATCGCTTTGACCGCGTCGCTCTTCATGCAGCGTCTGGGGGCGAACTTGCATGCGGCCAAAGCAGCCCCGGAAAGCCCGGCCCCGGAAGGTCCAAAGGCGCGCGAGCGGCTCACGGGTTACTTACGGACTTTGGCCTTGCTCGTGGCCTGCACGGCGGCCGTATCCGCGTTCGGTGATTTTGCGCTGAAGCAGGCCGCCGCCGCGCGTTACACGAACGTGGAATCGCTAGTGCGCTTTTTCGCCGTGTTCTACACGGCAGCTGCGCTCGCCAGCTTCTTGCTCCAGATCCTGGTCGCGCGTCGTTTGCTGGATCTGATCGGCGTGGGGCGTACCCTCTCGGTCCCGCCGCTGTTCAGCATCGTGCTCGGTAGCGTCTCGTTTCTCGCGCCGTCGCTGGTCAGCGTCGGGGCGATGCGCGGCAGCGACTTGGCGCTCGGGCCGTCGCTCTACCGCACGGCGTTCGAGCCGCTGTTTACGCCAGTCGCGGCCGCCAGCAAGCGCCGCAGCAAAGCCTTGATCGACGTGGTCTTCGACAAGGGCGGTGAAACCTTGGCGAGCGTGCTGATCTTGGGTCTGATCAGTGCCGCGCCCGCGCTCTTGCAGCGCGCCCCCTCGGCGTTGGTCGTGCTCTCGTCGGCGCTGGCGGTGTTGCTCTCGCTGCGCGCCCAGCGCGGCTACGTGACCGAGCTGGAAGCGAGCCTGCGCGCGGGTACCTCCAACGATATTTTGCCCGATCCCGACGACGCGCGGCGACTCCTGACCCTGGGCACGACGATGGACGCCGATCGCGAGCGAATGATCGCGCAGATCGCGCAGCTGCGCCAGGCCAAGTTCGAGCCACGGGCATCCACCCCGCCCGTCGAGCCCTTGCCAAAGGAGCCAGTCGAGCAGCTGGTGTCCGCGTTGCGCACCCTGGTCGGCAACGATATCAAGGCGCTTCGGGACTTGCTGAGCGGGCCGCCGCTCGACCCACGCCTGGCCGCCTTCGTGATTCCACATCTGGGTCAGGAGGCATTGGCCAAGCCTGCCGTCGTGGCATTGCGCGCGATGGGGCCCGCTGTGTACGGCGTGCTGAGTGAAGCCATGCACTCGACGTCCTTGCCGGTCGTGGTCCGACGCCGCATCCCCCACGTGCTGCGAGGCGCACGCGGTGAGCGCGTTGTTCGTTCGCTCCTCGGCGCACTTTCCTGCGCGGGGATCGAAGTGCGCTACCGAGCGGCGCTGGCGCTCTCGGAGGTCACGCGCGATGAGCGCGCCCTGCTCCCGGAGCCCGAGCAAGTGTACGCCTTGGTTTTGAACGAGGTCGCCCACGGTCCGCTCGATCGCGCGTCTATCGATCATGTGTTCGCACTACTGGCACTGACGCTGCATCGCGGCTCGCTCGAGCTCGCGCGGCAGGGAGTCCTGAGTGAAGACCGCAAGTTGCGCGGCACGGCGCTGGAGTACTTGGAGAGCCTGCTGCCCGAGACCGTGCGAGCGCCGCTCGTGGCAGCGCTCGCCGAGCACGCCGGGCCGCGTGAGCTGTCTGGGAAGCAGGCCAATCTCGACCTGCTGGGGGAGCTGCAGCGTTCGTTCCGGGCGGACTTGCCGGTGCCCAGCCTCGCGACCGATCCGGACTGAACCTCACTCTGCCGGTATCAAAGCTGTTTCTGGATGCAACCAGACCGGGTTCGGGCCTCATTGCACTGTGTATCGCCGCCAAACGCCGTGGTAGCTCGGACTCTCGCTTCAATCATGCTTGCCAGAAAAGCGCTCTCCCCGCACCGAACTCGCCGCCCAAGGTTCGTTACGGGACCACAGGTCGCCATGCGTCGCCGAAGCAGCCGGCTCGGGTTGCTCGTGCATGCGCTGCTGGTGGCGCTGGGGCTGTTGTCGAGCCCATTGACCGCTTCGGCCGAGACGCAACCTCGACGCTCGCTGCCCGACTACGACGGGCGCGCTGGCCAGGGGCATCCGACCACACCAGGCCAGGCACTGCTCTGGGTGCCTCGGGTGGTCCTGTTTCCGGTGTACTTGGTGACGGAATACGTCATCCGACTTCCTTTGGGGTACGCCATCACCGCGGCGGAACGCGCGGACTTGCCCGCCGCCCTATACGACATCTTCGCCTTTGGTCCCGATCACAAGGCGGGCATCGTGCCGATCGCGTTCGTCGATTTCGGCTTCTACCCGAGCGTTGGCTTGTATGCGTTCTGGGATGACGCGGGCTTCAAGGGTCACTCTCTGCGCATGCGCGGTTCGACCTCGGGTTCGCGTTGGCTCAGCGGCGCCGTGTCCGAGCGCTTCCAACTCACCGAGAAGACGGTCCTGTCCATCAATGGCGCGCTGATCCATCGCCCGGACTACACATTCTATGGGATTGGGCCGGATACCCGTGAGGCCAACCGCAGCCGCTTCGGCCAAGACAGCGCGGATCTGCACGCCACGCTGCGCGCCTCGTTCTGGCGCTCGAGCTCGGTCGAGACCAGCCTCGGCTATCGCGGCGCGAGCTTCTACCCCGGCAAGTTCGGCGATGATCCGTCGCTTACCCAGCAAGTCGAAAACGGCGTCTTCCCGTTACCCGATGGCTACACGGATGGCTATCGCGTCGGTTTTCAGCGCACCAAACTCACTCTCGACACACGTCGCGACGAGGACGGCTCCGAGAGCGGCGGACGGCTCGCGCTCGTTGGTGAGCACGGTCTCGATCCCACGCAGTCGCGCGCCGCGGGTTGGCTGCGCTACGGAGCCAGCTTGGGCGGCTTCCTCGATCTGGACAATCGCGGACGGATTCTGAGCCTCTCGGCGGCGGTCGAAATGGCCGATCCGCTGGGAGGACAGCCGGTCCCGTTCACTGAGCTGGTTACGGCCGGCGGCAACGAACGTCTGCCCGGCTTTCGCGACGGGCGGGTACGCGGACGGAGCGGGGCGGCCGCCACGTTGCGTTACTCTTGGCCGATCTGGATTTGGCTCGATGGGTCACTGCAGGCGGCGGTCGGCAACGTTTATGGTGAACACCTCGCGGGCATCAGCTGGGGTCAGTCACGCTTCTCGGGAGCGGTTGGCATCGAGAGCCGTGGCTCGCGGGACAGCGTGTTTCAACTTCTGTTTGGGTTTGGCACCGAAACCTTCAACAGCGGCGCCGACATCAATTCGCTTCGCGTCGTAGTGGGAGCTCGCAGTGGCTTTTGAGAGCTCACGTTGGCTGTGCGCCTTGCTGCTCGCGGGCACCTGGAGTTGCGCGGGTCCCGCGCGCTTTCCGTTGCGAGAACCTTTGCTGCGCGATCCCGATCAGCTACCGGTCCTCGCAGAGCCGGAGGAATATTTTTCACCGTTTGCTTGGGACGGCGCCAATCAAACGGTCTTCCGGCCGATCTCGCGTTTTTTCGCGGTGGATCCTGCTGGACCCGCCGTCAACGTCAATGCGCTGGACGAGGTGCCGGATTCCAGCTGGTTCGAGAACCGGCTCGGAAAGCAGGCGCTCTCGCCGGCTGACGTGGCGCGTGGTTCTTGCGCCGAGAAAGAGCTCGACCCAGGCGCCCCCGATGGAACTTGGCTGATCGACAAGGGCAAGGACAACGGCGCCAACCCGGGCTTTCGCATCAACGTGCCTGGTCTCGGCAAGTTCATGCTCAAGAGCGATCCGGTCGAAGAGCCCGATCGGGCGACCGGAGCCACTTCGATTGCGACGCGTGTGTATCACGCGCTCGGCTACTACGCGCCGTGTGACTCGGTCGTCTATCTTCGGCCCTCTTTGTTGAAGCTCAAGCCGGGGCTGACCGTGACCAACAACGAGGGCGTCACCAAACCCTTCGATGAAGCCCGCTTGAAGGAGCTTTTGGCGCGCGCTTCGCATCGAAATGGCCTGGTGCGGATGGTCGCCTCGCAGTGGTTGCCAGGCAAGCCGCTCGGGCCCTACAAGTACGACGGCCTGCGCGGCGACGATCCGAATGACGTCATTCCGCACGAAGATCGCCGTGAGCTGCGCGGTGCGCGCTTGGTGGCTGCCTGGCTCGCGCACTTCGACTCGCGCGAACAAAACACGATGGACGTGTTCTTGCCGCTCGATCCGGCCAAGAAAAAAGGCCCCGGCTACGTTCGCCACTACATCATCGATTTGGGTGATTGCTTTGGCAGCGTCTGGACAGACGACGGGATCTCGCGCCGTCTCAACCACGCGTATGCCTTCGATGTCCCGTATCTGGCGGAAGATTTCGTGACCTTGGGCACGATCGAGCGACCCTGGGAGCGCGCGCGCAGGGGCGCCATGTTCGGCTATTTCAGCGCGCGCGATTTCGATCCCGAGTTGTGGCGTGGCGAGTATCCGAATCCCGCCTTCGGGCGCATGACCGAAGCCGATGGTGCGTGGATGGCGCG
>Ga0247766_1000071_pt1 | contig 21203 bp, 18 predicted proteins | sample UWRJL223509R6_FD_179946 | JGI IMG/M metagenome (GOLD analysis project Ga0247766, IMG submission 179946) | Plant litter microbial communities from Arlington Agricultural Research Station in Wisconsin, United States - UWRJ-L223-509R-6 | ecosystem: Environmental > Terrestrial > Plant litter >... | reverse complement strand
AACGCTTGCGCTGTTGGGCGTCGTGCTGCGCCGCCGGAAAAAGGCTCACACGCAGAGTTGAGTGGTGCTCTCGTCAGGGTAGCGACGTCGCTTTCTCCGCGACGTCGCTCGACGGCTCAGCTTAGCGACGTCGCTTTCGCTGAATAGCCCCTTGGTCAGCGAAGCTTCACCGAAGTCGTCCGTCGGCGCGCCACCGGTCTTCGTGACACGCCGCGGTCAACGTTGCGTCAGCGTCAACCCTCGAGCTCGCGGTAGCTCACGAAGGCAAACGAACGAGAATCGGGCCGGAATAGGCGCGCCGCCAAAGCAAAGCGGTGCGTCCAGGGCGTGTCAGGCCTTGAGCTCGGTGAGGATCCCCTTGGGAAGGGACGTCTCGCCAAAGTCGTCCTTGAGTGCTCCGCCGTCCTTGGTCACGCCCGCCGCTTGCAGGAGGTTGTTCAAGACTTTGTTCACTCCCGAGACCGAGCCATCACCACCCTTACCGTCTTGGCTACCGCCCGGCTGTGTGGCGGTACCGACCGCGACGTATTTGCCCTTCTTGAAGTAGCCGTTGGCCGACCCGGCTTGAATCCAGGGGATATTGCTGAACGAGTGCGCGCCCGTCGCGCATTGGTTGCAATAGATCGCGACGCCTTGGTCGAGTAGCGGCCCGGTCGGCGTGGTGTACGTCGACAGTTTATCGAGCAGATGCTTGTAGTAGTTGAGCATCATGCGATCGATGTAATGGTGGAAGTCGATAGAGACTTCGGAGCCGAGCGTGCGGTGCGAAACGTCGTGGAACTTCGCCGACTTCCCGTTGTACGTGTAGATGTGATCGTCGATCCGGTCTCCGATTTTCAGGACGGCAACGCGGCTGTAGTCCGCCGCCGCCGAGAACGCCATCAGATCCATGAACAGCTTGACGGCGGTGTCTCGCGTCGACTGGTCGTACGGCTTCGCGTCCATCGACTTCATCGTGGTCACGTCCGCGTCTGGGATCGTAAACGTCGTGGTCCCCATGGTGACCTCGATGTCGCGGATGGCGGTCAGGTGTTGGTCTAGCCGCGCGCGGTCGCTGGCGCTGAGATCCGTGCGCGCGAGCAGCGCCGAGATCTGCGGGCGCAGGATGTCGTTGATGCTCTTGCTGCGCGCCCCACGTTTCAGCAACGCTTGGGCCTCGGCCGACGTCGCCGTCGAGCCGTTGCCGATGACGCCGATGATCTTTTGATACGCCTTGTACGGCGAATCGATATACACCCGCGGCTGTTGAGGGGTGATGTACGAGACGTAACCGGGGATGTCGAAGCCGGTTCCGCCTGGCGCGAACATACCCGCATGGAACACGAGCGGATCTCGCCCGTCAGGATTTTTTGCCTTGGCGATGGCGGTGTCGACCGAGATGCCCATCGCCTTGCAATTGGTCGACCCGGTGGTGATCTTGGAGGCGGTGAGGATCTGCGCGTCGGCGGCCGAGTGAGAGCAGCCGTTCGAGCTATACGGGAGGTTGATCCCTTTCACGATCAGCAGTTGCTCCGCGTAATCGGAGAGCTCCCCAGTCGAGCGGGTCGCCTTGTCCGCGGTCATGCTGGCTTTGGTCAGCGTGCCGGTGGCAGTTGGCCAAAAGCGCTCGGGCTCTGACTTCACGTTCAAGTCGACGCCTCCCTGAACCACGCCGTTGTCTCCAACCACGATGATGACGAAGGGCGAACGGGCAGCCGCAGCCTGGGCGGCGGCCTCACGAGGCATGAAGGTTTCCAGCAGCGGGAGACCGAGCATGAGTCCCCCTGCGCCCCGAAGCACGTTCCTTCGAGTGATTTCTGGCGATCGCGGTTTGTTCATGGCGACTCTTTTTTTTCGACTCAGGGAAGGCGGTTGAGGAAGTTTTCGCTCGTTACGACGGCGAGTTCCAAGTCATGGAGCGTCATTCCGGCACGCGAACGGCGCGCGTAGTAGTCGACGGTCGCCGTCTCGCTGTCGTCCACTTCCCGACCGTGCAGGTAGGTCAACATGTTCTGCACGTAGCAAGCGTGTACTTCCTTGGTCTCAGACAAGAGTTTCGAAAGCTCGACGCCATTCTTGAAGGTCTGGAGTTGTCCGTCCAGAACGTAGCTGTCGGCTGCGTTCACGGGCTTTCCTTGGTCGGTCGCTCGATACTTGCCGATGGCATCGTAGTTTTCGAAGGCATTCCCGAGCGGGTTGAACAAGACCATGTGGCAGCCCTGACCACACGTCCCTTTTCCGGTCGTCATCTCCACACGTTCCCGGTTCGTCATTCCGGGGGTGTTGGGGATCGTCACTCCCGCGGCCGCATCTGGCGGAGGCGGCAACTCCTTGCACAGGAGCCGTTCCGCGATGAACACGCCGCGGTGGATGATGTCGGGTTCATTACCGGTGGAGATGTAAGAAGACAGGAAGCCCGGCTGCGTGAGCAAACCGGTGCGCTGAGTCGGATCGAGATCGACCTTCGTTAGCTTCGTGGGATCGGTCGGATAGTTGCCCGTTACGCCGTAGAGCGGCGCGAGCAACGAATTCACGAAGCCGACTGGCGCAGTATAGAAGTCTTTGATCCCGCGGTTTTCGCGGAAGACCCAGGTGAGGAACTGCAGCACCTCGGCCTTCATCGCGGCGGGGGTGTTCACCGTGAACTCCGGGAAGTCCGCCGCGGTGCGGGTGATGGTGTCGTAGGCACCGAGGCGATACACCTGCAGGTTGAAGTTGCTCACGCCGTTCACGCCCGTGGCTCCGTCGAGCAAGCGGTTGGCTTGCTCGGTGACGCCTGCCGGGTCGTGCAGCTTTCCGGCCGCTGCCGCAGCCAGCAGCGTGTCGTCCGGAATCGTGTTGGTGATGGCCAACGCGAGCTTGGCACCGGCTTCCCAATCATTGAGTGCGACGCGAGCCGCGCCGGGGGCCGCCGTCCCCAACTCCGTGCGGTACAGGAAATAGGGGGACTGCAACATCGCCTGGATCACCAGGCTTGCGCCGGCCTTGAAGGCATCGACTCCGGCATACAAAGTCGGACCCTGATTGAACAGGCCCACGTGCGTCGTCACCTCGGCGTCAGTGAGCGGGCGTCGAAACGCGCGCTGCCCGAACGAGGTGATGAATGCCTTGGCTCGCCCGGCCGCGTCGCTGGGTGCGTTCGCCGGAACGAGGCGTGCGAGAGCGGCCGCGTCGCCCGTAACCTTGTCCGCCGCCTTCTCGGAGGCGTCGAACAACTGCGCCCGTAGCGACTCGGTCACGAATAAGCCCTCCGCCTCGGAGTCGAACTTGAGGAGCGGGTCAGCCGACACGTTGCTCTCGATGTCCGAGATGTCAGACAACATGAGCAGATCGCGCACCGCGTTTGCCCACTGCTGCCGGCTCAACCGGGCAACGCGGGGCGTGGCGACCAAGACCGCCGCGGGCGGAACCGACGGAATCGCATAAGGGTCACCCCCTGCCCCGCCGGTTCCCGTCCCTGGTTGCGAACCGCCCGTGCCCGTGCCCGCGCCCATACCGGAGCCGGAGCCGGTCCCGGAACCGGACGTGCCCTGGCCTGGGCTTGGGCCCCCCATCGGGTCGGAATTGGGGTCATGCGAGGTGCACGCGAGGGCCGCCGCGTGTATCCCCACCAACAACCCAGCCCGTGCGAGCCGTAGCCGCCAGGAAAAGAAATTCGTAATTGGCAATTGGGCCTGGAAGATGCGCTTCATCGCTTCCTCGGGAACGTTGACGATTGACCGATCGCTACTCAGCTTCGCGGAACGCGGCGCCGCGCTCCGGTCGGTTCACTCTTACTGTCCCAAGGACCACGGATTTGTGCGGTAAAAGTCGACATTTTATTTTTAAAACCTAGCGAATTGGCGACGGAATTTAGATTTTCGCGACATTGCACAGGTAGTTAGTCAAGAGTCTTCCCTCACGGCGTGTAAGCGCAGCGAGCTGCCGAAGCGACATCCTGTAGCTGCGGGCGGAGTTCCCCAGAAAGCGCAAAGCCGATGAACACGACGAGCACATGCCGTGCGTTGCTTTTGGCTACCTGCTGCATCGCGGGTTGCACCTCACAGCCCGGCTCCAGCGCGGCGCAGAACGGAGGCTCGACGGCCAGTGGAGGTCAATCGAGCGGGGGCTCAGCGAGCGGCAGCAGTGGGACCTCCGCCGGTGGCAGCATCGCTGGCGGCGGGAGCGGCCTGGCCGAACCTGGAGGCAGCAGCTCGAGTGCGGGCACCGGCGGGAGCGGCGACTCGGGCGGTTCCGCAACCGGTGGCGCAGGGATGGCGATGGCTGGCAGCGCTGGCAGCGCTGGCAGCGCTGGCGCGCCTGTAGTCTCGACTCTGCCTGAGTTCGTGACCTCTGCGGCGAACGCCTACTGGGTCACTACGGGCCAAGTCACCCGCATGACGAGCGGAACCGCCGACTGGACTGTCGACCAGAACACGAAGTACCAACGCTGGGACGGCTTCGGTGGCTGTTTCAACGAGATGGGCTGGGATGCCCTCTCGGTGGTAAGCGCCGAGATCCCGCGGGCGATGAAATTGCTCTTCGACGCCAAAGACGGGGCCAATTTCGCCTACGGCAGATTACCGCTCGGTGCGAGCGACTACTCGATGAGTTGGTACACGCTCGACGACACCGCAGGTGACTACACGATGGACAAGTTCTCCATCGCGCGCGACCGTGAAAAGCTGATTCCCTTCATCAAAGAGGCCCTCAAGGCCAAGCCAGAGCTGCATCTTTGGGCGAGTCCGTGGGTCGTTCCCTCCTGGATGATGGATAGCTCGAGGAACCTGAAGAACGACGCTCAGACACTGGGAGCGCATGCTCTGTACATGGCTCGCTTCGTCGAAGAATACGCCAAGGAAGGGCTGAAGATCGAAGCCCTGCACCCGCAGAACGAGCCAGGCTACGGCCGAGTCCATTGGACCCAAGCGCAGCTCATCGACTTCATGAAGACCTACCTCGGCCCAACGTTGGCCCAGCGGAACCTAACCACCGAGGTCTGGTGCGGAACGATGTCGAAGGATCCGGAAGACACCAACATCGCCAAAGCGACCGCGCTTGACGCCGATGCCATGAAGTACGTCAAAGGCTTCGGCGTGCAGTGGAACCTGACGGCGGCCGTAGCCACCCTGGCGGCCAAAGGCCCAGTGATGCAGACAGAGCACCGCTGCGGCAACTACAACTTCGACAGCCCCTACTGGGACAAGTCGCGCTACGACTCCAAAAAACCGCAGAATGATCATCTCTACGGTGAGGAGAGCTGGCAGCTCATTCGTGATTGGATTGTCTCCGGCGTCAACTCCTACAGCGCTTGGAACATGGTGCTCGACAGTGTCGGCATGAGCCTAGACAACTGGCCGCAAAACGCGCTCCTAGTCGTGGATCGCTCGGCGAAGACGTTGACTGCAACGGCGGCTTACTATGCCTTCCGGCATTACTCTCAGTATGTCGCGCCCGGCGCGACGCGCATTGCCATCACCGGTAGTAGCAAGGACGCGCTCGCGTTCAAAAACAGCGACGGCAGCATCGTCGCCGAAATCTACAATGGCGCGAGCGCGTCGAAGACAACGACCCTGGCGGTGGGCAGCGCGCTCTACCGGTTCGATGTGCCCAGCCACGGCTGGGCGACGCTCAAAGTCAGCCCTTAAGAACTGACGCTACGCCTGTCCCGGATGACACATTTCCAGGACAGGCTCTCGACCCACATCGAGCCGAGAAACAGCGCGGGGGTCAGGGCGCCAAGCGGACTGTCGCCCAACCGCTGGCAGGCATCGCAAACTGCACGCTCTTGCCGCCGATTGAAACCACGTAGTTACTGTTGGCGGCTCCGCTGTTGTACATGATCGCCACCAGACTGCCGTCTGGGTTCTTGAACGCCACCGCGTCCCCGCCCGTGGCGTCGATGCGCTTCGCTTGCGGCGCGACGTACTGCGAGAAGTGACGGAAGACGTAGTACGCTGGCGTTTGGACGATCTTTCCGCCGTCCACCACGAGCAGCGCATTCTGCGCCCACGCTCGAGTGTTGTCGATCCCTCTCCCGCCCTTGTCCAGCACCATGTTCCAGGAGTTGTAGGCGGTCAGACCACGCTTCATCGCGTCTCGAATGTAGCCCCAGCTATCCTTGGCGTAGCTCAGGTCATTGGGTGCCGCGGGGACGTCGGAGCCTGGATTTCCACCGCACTTGTGCTCTGAAAGCCAGATCGGGATTCCGGCCCCCTTACTCTGCAAGTCACTGACCTGATTTGCATCCGACATGCCCCACTGCACGCCCATGACTTTGGCAAAGCCCTTGGCCGTCGCGTCCGCCAAGACAGCGTTCGCAACGGCAACGTCGGCGCTGCCTCCATTGTTGGACATCGTGCCGAGCATCAGCTGCGTCGTGGGGGTCTCGCTCGCAAGCGTGGGCCCCAAGTACTTGCCGAAGAAGGTCGTAAAAGTACTGGGAGACCAGATCGCCGAGGGGTAATTTTGCGAGTAGTTCGGCTCGTTCTGCGGAGCGACGTAGTCGATCTTGATGCCTTGCTCCGCGTAGGCCTTGATGAACTTCACGAAGTAGAGCGCAAGCCCCTTGAGTGTCGCATCGTCGCTCTTCATCGAACCGCCGTCGAAGGCGTTCACGGGGTTGCCCGGAGTTTGATACGGGCTCGACTTCATCCAAGAAGGCGGAGTCCACGGGCTCGCCCAGAAGCGAATGCCCGGCTTCAGCGCCTGGGCCGCCTTGATGTACGGAATGAGCTTTTGCTTGTCGCGATCGATCGAGAAGTTCGTCATCGCCGTATCGCCGGAGGTCTCGTTCAGCGTGTAGCGACTCGTAGCGTAGTCACTCGCGCCGATCGGAATGCGCCCCCAAGCAAAGTTTGCGCCGTCGGTGCCGAAGAGCAATTGGAGCGCTTCGTCTTGCAACGCCTTGGTGGTCAGATAGCTCCAACCCAACTCGTTGAACGCGCCGCCGAAGCCATCCCATGTTTGGTAAGTCTTCGTGGCGTTGACGGTGACCGTCGCGGTGCCCGTGCCCTCTGTCCACGTGGCCGTCTTCCAGTAAGCGCCAGACGCAGAGGTGACGAGCGCGTTCGAAACCGTCGAGGCTCCGGCTGAGCCGGCAGCTCCGGCCGCTCCTGCGCTGCCATTGTTGGCTGACCCGCCGGTCGCGCTGTTCGTACCTGCGGTCGAAGCAGACGTTCCCGCCGCGCCCCCGTCCGAAGAGGAAGTACCGCCCGTAGGTCCAGCGGTCCCACCGGCAGCCGAGCTACCGGAGCCCCCATTGACCGAGCCGCCGCTAGTGGAGCCTAGACCCGCAGACCCCGGCGCGCTGCCGCCGGTGCTCGAGACACTGCCTCCACTGCCCGAGGGACCACTAGGAGAGGGCGCGTTGCTACAGGCCGCGGCGAGGAAGGCGCAGCTGACGTTGGTAAGCCATGTTTTCGTTCGGTGCATGGGGGTGCTTAGGCAATGTGCCTGCAGTGGAAATTCCGTCTCGCAATCGGGTGCCGCTTGCGCGTTCCGCAGCAGGGTCCGCACTCCGTATTGTGCACTTGATATTTTCCAGCTCGGGCGCCGACTGGGGCAGAAATGGGCCCGCACCACCCTGCGTTGTCGATGCATAAGCGATATTCTGACAATCACTGTGCACATCCCACAATAGGGGTGGCCTATGACAAAGTTTTCGATCTTTACCTTCGGCCTCGCCCTACTGCTGCCCGCTTGCAACTCGTCCAGCTCCGGCACGCCGAGCGGCGCCGGAGGGAATCAAGCGACAGGTGGCCGCGCCGGCGGCGGCTCGGGCGGTACGGCTTTGGGCTCGGGCGGATCGACGGCTGGGAGTGGAGGCGCACCGGTCGCCAATGGCGGGCAGGCCGCAGGCGGCGCGAGCACCGCGACCGGCGGCTCTGCCGGCTCCGGGGGTACCGGGGCGGCGTCTGGCTCGGCGGGCATCGCCGGCGGAAGCTCGGGCGGCAGCGCGGGCTCCGTGGCGACGGGCGGCGCTGCGGGCGGAAGCTCGACTGCGCTGACTGTTCAGCGCGCGACCAAGCTGCAGCCGATCGACGGCTTCGGTCTCAACACTGCTTTGAGCACTCCAAAGGTGGACTGGGACACGTTCTACGGGACCGGTGCCAATAGCCTCGGACTGACGATCGTGCGCGTTGCGATGGATTCACAGGGCAAGCTCAACGGCGTCCTGCCTCCGGCAAGCTACAATGCAAAGATCGTCGGTTCACCGTGGACCGCGCCGGCCAATTGCAAAGACAACAACAATCTCCGGCAGGGAGGCCATCTGCTGAAGAGCTGTTACGACTCGTGGTCGACCACGATCGCCAACTTCGCCAAGGCGCAAAACCTGTATGCGATGGCGGCGGCGAATGAGCCTGACTTTGCGTCGTGCGGCTCGACCATCGGCCCGCCTTGCAACGGCGACTACGAGACGATGGTCTTCACGGCCAAGGAGATGGTGGATTTTGTGAAGGTGCTGGGCCCCAAGCTCAAAGCCTTGAATCCCCCGGTCAAATTCATCGCCCCCGAGCCGTCCGAGTGGATTCATCTTTGGAGCAACATGTCGGCGACGGGCTCGACGGTTACCGGCCATCCCAATAGTTCTGACCCGCTCAAGTGCGGCTGCTTCGGGAACACTCCCGGTACGACCGGCTGCGCCAGCACTTGCGCCGAGGGCAATGGCTATGATTACGGCCATTGGCTAGCCAAAGACGCGACGGCGTGGCCTCTCATCGACATCATCGGAACGCACGAATACGACTCGCAAAAAGCGGAGGCATGGCCAGCCGACGTCGACGGCGGCAAGCGAACCAAGTCGATTTGGCAGACCGAGGTGTCCGGCGTGATGTACTGGCCCGAGCAAGGCGCGTCGACCGACATCAAGAATGGCATCGCCGTGGCCGGTTGGATTCATTCGGCCCTCGCCATCGGTGAGGCCTCCGGCTGGCTCTATTGGTGGTACGAGGCCAGCGGCGACAACGAAGGCTTGTTGATCAAGGGCTCGAGCGCGTTGACGAAGCGTTGCTACACGCTCGGCAACTACAGCAAGTTCGTTCGGCCGGGTTATACGCGCGTGGACCTCACGGGCGCGGTGCCGACGGACGTCCTGCTCTCGGCGTACACCGGCGACGACGGCACCGTCGTGGTCGTCGCAATCAACAAGGGCAGCGCCGCGGTTACTGTCCCCATCACGATCGCTGGTGGCACGACCACGCCTGCCACGATGACGCCGAACGTGACGTCAGCAACCGACAATCTCGCCGCGAAGACGGCGGTCGCCGTGACTGGCGGAACCTTCACCGCCAAGCTCGACAGCATGACGGTCACGACGTTCGTCGGGAAATAATCTTTCGCGTACGCCACTCCCCGTCGCAAGCGATAGCAAGCGACGGGGCTCTAGCCTTCGGCGTCGACCTGGCGCTCGGGAGCGGCATCGCGAAACGAGCCGAGCGCCATGCAATTCTCTTCGATGGCGAGCAAGGTCGGATATCGCGATAGGTCGCACTCGAAGCGGCGCGCATTGAATAGCTGCGGAATCAAGCAGCAGTCCGCGAGCCCCGGGTCGTCTCCGTAGCAAAAGCTCCCTCGAGGCCCGTGCGCCACCTGTGTCTCCATTGCTCGCAGGCCGAGCTCTACCCAGTGTTGGTACCAGCGCGTCTTCGCTTCGCTGCTTACCCCGAGTTCTTGGCTCAAGTAGTTCAACACGCGCAGATTGTTCAGCGGGTGGATCTCGCAGGCCACGCTCTGGGCGAGTGCGCGTACGCGAGCACGCGCCTCTGGGCTGCGCGGCAGCAATGGCGGATCTGGGTACACTTCGTCCAAGTATTCGATGATCGCCAGTGATTGCGTGATTCGTAACTCGCCGTCCTCCAGCACGGGCACCAGCGAGAGTGCGTTGAGCTGACGGAATTCGGCCGAGAATTGTTCGCCACCGCCGCGGCTCAGATGCACGGAGGCGTATTCGAAGGGCAACTTCTTCAAGTTGAGGGCGATGCGGACCCGATAGGAGGCGGAACTCCTGAAGTAATTGTGAAGCTTCATCACGCTTCATTCCCCGTGTGAGCTGCGAGCGCCGATCCGAATCGAGAGCTCTCCCACACGCTCGATCTGACCGTGCAGCTCATCCCCCGGGCGCACCGGTCCGACACCCGCTGGCGTTCCCGTGTAGATCAAGTCTCCGGGTCGAAGCTCGAACAGCCTCGAGAGCTCGACGACGAGATCAGCGACGGGGCACAGCAGCAGTTTCAGATCGGAGCTTTGACGTTCGACGCCGTTGACGGAGAGTCGTATCGCCCCGCTCTCCGGATGGCCAATCTCGGAAGCACGCTGAATGGCGCTGATCGGCGCGGACTCGTCGAAGGCCTTGCCCACGTCCCACGGTCGACCCTTGTCACGCGCCGCGAGCTGCAGATCTCGGCGAGTCATGTCGATGCCGACTGCGTAGCCCAATACGTGATTCAGCGCGGCATCGCGCGTGATGTGAACGCCGCCTCGACCGAGCGCGACGACTAGCTCGATCTCGTGATGCAGATTGTCCGTCGCGAGCGCGTACGCAATCGTCGAGCCGTTCGGCACGATCGCGTCTGCCGGCTTGGTGAAGAAGAAGGGCGGCTCGCGTTCCGGATCGAACCCCATCTCGCGCGCGTGCTCGGCGTAGTTGCGTCCGACGCAGTAGATGCGGCGCACGGGAAAGCTGGTGTCAGTGCCTGCGATCGGAACGCTCGGCACCATGGGCAATGGGAATACGTAGTTCATGACGGTTCTCCTCGAGAGGCGCGCGCTCAAAAGACGTAAAAGTGCCCACCCAAAACCACGAGTGGCCAGTGCCCACCCGCAAATATCCCTCGTTTGGACAAGAAAGGATGCGAGGGCGCCGCACCGCTCAGTTCCGCGAGCCTGCTCAGATAGAGCGCTTCGCCGAGGGCGCCAGCAGCCGCCCGATTGAGCCCCTCGTCGCTACACTCGAAAGAGGCGACCGGCGCCGCTGCCGTGCCTTGCTCCGCTGCGAGCGAATCGTCCACGGCTCGTGACAGCGTTCGCAAGAGTTGACCGCTCGATTCAGAAGACGAGAGCTTCGCTCGGAGTCGTTCGCGCTCCCGTTGCTCGGCGTCCCACCAGCTCCGGTCCCAGTCGGGATGCGAGATGATGCGACTGGCGCTTTGGAAGTCCGGGACCCTCTCGATCGAAACCTCTCGCTCGAAACCGAGGCCTGTCAGGTAGGCGCGGACCAGCGCTCGCTCGGCCGCTGCGAGCGGCTCCCCGAGCCTCGTGAACCACGCGGTCACGGCGCCGCTTCCTCACGCCAAATCCCCAACGCTTTTTGCACCGGGCGGTCCGAGAAGCTGAACAAGATGGCCTCTTCAGCGGCCTCGTGGGTCACGCGACACCACGAAGGGGCCACGAAGACATCCTTCGCGCTCCAGTCGAAGACCCGATCGCCGACGCGGCTTCGGCCGCGACCCTCCACGATGCAGTACACGGTGCCGTCGGTCGAGCGATATCCCTCACCGCGAAAGTTCTTCGGGAGCAGCTGGAGATAGGCTGCGAGCGTCGGCATCGGATAGCCGCCGTTCGTGGGGTTATTGTACTGCATCTTCACGCCGTGCCACGGATGGAGCTTGCCGTGGACGAGCAGTGCGTGCAGCGCCGCGCGACTTTGCGAGTACGGGTAAGAGAGCAGTGGCGTCGCAAGCGAGGGCGGGGTGTACTCGAGCGGCAGCAGGTTCTGCCCGAAGCGAAACGAGGCGCTCCCGTCCGAGCGAGTCACGGGTTGGCTCGACTCGGCAGACCGCTCGGCAAACCCGGCATCGAAGAAGGCGATCATCGGGATATCGAGGCCGTCCAACCACACCACGGGGCCCTCGCCAGGGTGTCCGTGGTCATGGAACGTCCACGAGGGTGTGACGATGAAGTCACCGGGCTGCATCATCGTGCGCTCGCCGTTCACCGCCGTGTAGGCGCCATTGCCTTCGATCACGAAGCGTAGGGCGGACTGCGTGTGCCGATGACTTGGCGCGACCTCACCCGGCAAGATGAGCTGCAGTCCGGCGTACAGCGAGCGCGTGATCGAGGACGCGCCGCGAAGCGCCGGGTTTTCCAGCACGAGCACGCGGCGCTCGGCTTGCTGGGCAGTGATCAGTCGGCCCGCGTCCATCAAATGGGGGCGCACGGTGTCGTAGCGCCACAGCGCGGGTTCACAGGGCGAATTCGGCTGTGGTGGCACGAGCTGCGCCAGAGACTTCCAGAGCGGCGCCAAGTGCGCGCGATCGATGCGTCGATAGAACTCCTCGCGCTCGGCCGTGTCTCGAGGCGGGCTGTCGTTCATGCGGGCGCCCTCCATGGCTAGGCCTGCGCCGGCTCGATCTCGGGCAAGCGAAGCCCGAGCGCTTCGACGACCGTGCGCGCGCGCGCGAAAAAGTCCTCGCGCATCTGCTCGTTGCTGCGCTCTTTCAGGCCATACTTGCGATAAAGTTCGTTGTTCTTCGACCCTGCCGCGCCGAAGAACTTCGGCAAGTAAGGCGCATAGTCGTCGATGGCCTGCTGCACGGCGCGCCGGCCTTCTTCCGTCTTACACAACTCGGTGCAGAAATCCTTGCCGAATTGGGCGTGAAATTTCTCTTCGGGCATGGTGACGCGCCCGATATTTCGCAGCGGGACGAAGCTACAATGCAAGAGATCCTCGACCTGCAGGATTTCGGCCAGATCCGCCAGCATCTTGATGACGCAAAACTCCGGCCACGTCTTCAACGGAAAGCCGAAGATGGAGAGCGGGCGCTTCACGCTGGGATCAGTCGCGCTCGGCGCAATGCCGAGCTCGTCCGCGAGCCCCTTGAAGCGAACGTGGTGATGATACTCTTCCATCGCGATCCGACAACTGAGCCACTTGGCGTACGGCGTCGGCGCGAGCGCAATCGCGGGCTCGTCGAAGACTTGCGCGCCATAGAGCTCGTTGACGGTATGGCTCACGACGATCTTCGAAATCGCGTCGCGGTATTCAGCGGGCTCGCTCGCCAAGTCGGCGACGGTCTTCACTTCATGATACTCGTTTTGCATCTCGGACCTCTTTGGGCAAAGGTTTCGGATTTCGATCGTGAGTTTGGAGCCGCGAGCTAGGTGAGCGGTTCGGTGTTGAAGGCTTCCAGATCAGTCGTCAGCTCGACGAACTTGCTGGCGACGCTTGGTTCGCGAAGCAGGGCGGACAGCGCCGTTGCGCTATCTTCGCCTTCGGGCACGACGAACCGCTCGATCGGGCGCGGTTGAGAGAACAAGAAGACTTCACGACCGCGCACGCCAAAGAGTTGACCGGTGATGTCCTGCGCTGCTCCGCTGGCGAGAAAAGCCACGAATTGCCCGACGAAGCGCGGCGCGACCCTGAGCGCTCGCTCCTTGTACTGCGCCTGCACGGGGTTTGCCGGCGCAATCGCCTGCGTGACGCGCGTGGCCGCGAAGGGCGCGACTGCGTTACAGGTAACTCCGGAGCGCGCCAGGTCCATCGCCACGACGCGCGTCAAACCCAAGAGCCCGGCCTTGGCGCTGGCATAAGCGGACTGACCGAAGTTGCCGTAGAGCCCGGCGGACGAAGTGATATTGACGATGCGCCCCGGCGCGCGTCCCCCTTTGACTTGCTCGCGCAAGTGCGCGGTCGCCGCGGTGAGCACGTAGAATGCGGCGCTCAGGTCGTTGCGCAGCACCGTGTCGAAGTTCGCGGGGTTGCCTTTGAAGATAAAGCTGTCCCGCAGAATCGCAGCGTTATTCACTACGACGTCGATGGCGCCGAAGCGGCTGACCGCGAGCGCCACCGCGGCGTTGGCGCTTTCGGGTGTCGCGACGTCCGCGCTGAAGGCGAGCGCGCGCTCACCGAGCTCGCGCGCCGCGCCGACCGCGATCGAGGGATCGGGCGAGTTCCCGTCGATCGAAACGCCGCTGTCCGCGATCAACACGCTTGCGCCACACGAGTAAAGGGCACGACTAATTGCCAGCCCGATGCCACGTGCGCCGCCCGTGATCAGCGCGACTCGCCCGCTCAGCGAAGTACTTTCTCGAGTTTCGTCCATGGCTGTGAATTCCCTGCTACCAAGTATTGAAGGCGTCTTCCGCCTGGCTGTAGAAGGCGTCCGCGTGGATGTCGCGCGTCGCCACGCCCTTTTTTACGAGTTCGCGCTGCACGCTCTCGACCATCGCCGGCGGACCGGCGACGTAGGCTTTGAATCCAGCGAGCGCCGAGAAGTCTTCTGTCACGGCCTCGGTGACGGTTCCGGTTCGCCGCGCTGTGCTCGTGCTCGGCTGCGAGAGCACGAGGTGCAAGCGCAGATTCGGGTGTTGGCGAGTGAGGCCGAGCAACCGCTCCTCGAGATAGACGTCCCGCTCGTCGCGCACGCCGAAGTAACACTCGATGCGGCGATTCGGCTCGTTTCGCAGCGCCGTTTCGAGGATCGATTTGATCGGCGCCATGCCGCTGCCGCCTGCGACCGCCAGGATGGGGCCCTGGTGATTGTCGCGTAGGTAGGCGTTCCCGAGCGGACCCGACACCGTGAGCTCCGCGCCCACGCGCAGATTGCTGAACACATAACCACTCGCCTGCCCGCGCGGGACTCGTCGGACGTGAAACTCGAGCAGCGGGTCGCCGGGAAGGCTTGCCATGGAGTAGCTGCGCTCGGGAATTCCGGGGCCGAACTTCAGATGCGCGTGCTGTCCTGCCGAAAAACCGTACGGACCACCACTCGCAATCGCCAAGCTGAGTCCGCGGATATCGTGCGTGAATTCTCGAATGTCGACGACCCGGCAGCGCATCACGCGCGACGGATGTAGAACCATGTCGGCCGCGTCGAGCGGGCGTACGGTGCAGTCGTCCCAAACCTGCGTGCGACAGGCGAGGATTAGGTTTCGGGAACGCTCCTCGGCGCTGAGTGCGTATTCGGAGTACGGCAGATCCAGCACGTCTCCTTCGACGAGTTCGCATTTACACGCGCCGCAGTTGCCCGATTGGCAGTTGTGGGGAAACGCCACGCCTGCCCGCAACAAGCATTCGAGCATGGTTTCACCGGCGATTGCGGGCGCGCTCTCGGGTGGCTCAGACAAGACTCGAATCGTCGAGCTCATGAAAAGCTCCCATGCTTGGAGGTCACCCCCTCGTTGGCTGGGTCGCCTGGCTTCGCCTCGGAAACCGGAGCGGCTCGCTCAGAGCGAGCTCCCGGGCGTTCCCAGCGGGCAAGAACGAAGGCGACTAGGCCACCCGGGAGAAAGAGCACGGCACTGACGAGCAACACGGCGTACACCGCGTAAGAGAGAATGATCGGCGCGGTGCCTGGCATACCGCTCAGTGTCGAGATTCGGCTCAGGCCGTGAACGAGCAGGAAGACCAAGGCACTGCCGGCGACGGCCCCCGAGACCTTCCCGAGCCCGCCGACGGCGGCCATCACGATGTACTCGATCGAGAGCATGACCGGAAACGATCCCGGCGAGAGGTAGCCCATGTAGAACGCGTAGATGCCGCCGGCGAGTCCCGCGAAACCTGCCGACAGCGCAAATACGGCCAACTTGTAGTGACCCACGGCGACGCCAGACGAAGCTGCGGCCACCTCGCTCGATGACAGCGCGCGCAGCGCGCGACCCGGTCGTGAAACAAGCAGGTTTCTGGCGAGAGCTACCACTAGCACCAGCGCACCGGCGCTCAAGAAAGCGTAACTGCGAACCGAACTCAAAGTGACTCCTGCGAAGCCGAGCGGAGGGATTGCTTGCAACCCGACGTCGCCACCGGTGATCGAAAGTTCGCTGATGAGCGACAAGAATATCAGGTGCATAGCCAGGGTGGCGAATGCCAGGTGGTGGCCGCGCAGTACGAGCAACGGAATGCCGACCACCGCGGCGATGCCTGCCGCGGCGACGGGCGCCACCAGCAAGGCGATCCAGCTGGGAAACCCGTGTTTCGCCAAGAGGCCCGCGGCGTAGGCGCCGGCCGCATAAAAGGCGCCGTGGCCAAGCGAAACCTGCCCCGCGTGACCCATCAGCAGCGTCACTCCGACCGTGACGCTCGCCGTCAGAGCCAAGAGCACGTAGACCGACAGCGCGCTTTCGTCGAGCAATGTGGCCGCAGCCATAGCCACTCCAGCGAGAACAACGACGAACCAAGGTCCTGCCTGAACGCGCGTCATTCTTCCACCGCGTGGAGCGCTTCGCGCCGAGCCGCCTGCGCGATCAAGATCGCGAGCGTCAGCAGCAACGCGAGCGAGCTCTGGTAAGAGGCTTTTGCATAGCCCGCGACCATCGATTCGGCGATACCGAGGACCAAGCCGCCCAGAAGGCCCAGCACCGGGCGCTTCAACCCTGCCAAGATCGCCGAGGCGAAGCCATTCACGAACAGCGAGACGTCGCTGTCGTACGAAATGGGTTGTACCGGTGTCAGCAGCACGCCCGCGACGCCGCCGAGCGCCCCACCGAGCGCAAAACCGTACAGGCCCATGCGCACGACTCCAATTCCTTGCAGCCGCGCAGCGTACGGATTCGAAGCACACGCGCTCAGCGCCTTGCCGGCGTACGTGCGCTCGAAGAACGCCTCGAGCGCGCCGAACACGACGAGCGTGACCAACGTGATCAGAAGGTACTGCTTGGGTACGTCGATGCCCCAAAGGTCGTAGGCCCCGGTGAGCCCGGAGAAAGAGCGCGGCTGATCGCCCCAGGTGAGCACCTCGATGGCGTACGCGAAGACGCCCACGCCGAGCGTGGCGATCAACGAGGCCTGCGGATTGGTCCCAGGCTTGGCAATCGCCACGACCCCCGTCAGGAAGCCCACCAGCGCGGCCGTGGCGATGGCGGCGAGCTCGGCGAACCCGTGGGGCAGACCCACGCCGAGCAGGGTCGCCGCTGCAAAACCCGCAACGACGCTGAACATACCCTGCGCCAAGTTCACGACGCGCGTGACGCGATAGACGATGATGATCCCGCTCGCGACCAGCGCAAAGCCGCAGCCGACGGAAATTCCGTGAACGAGGTAGGAGAAGAATGCGTTCACGGCGCATCCTCGATTGGGCCGCCCAAGTACGCGCGCTCCACGAACGGGGAATCCAGAAGCTCCGCGGCTGCACCCTGTGCGACGACGCGGCCGGTTTCGAGCACATAGGCTCTATCGCACAGCGACAGCGCGAGCCGTGCGCTCTGCTCGACCAGCAACAGCGCGAGCCCTCGCTCCGCGTTGAGCCGCATCAGTTGCGCTGCCAGCTGCTGCACGATGATCGGGGCCAATCCGAGCGACATTTCGTCGATCGCCAGCACGTCAGGTCGTGCCATCAGCCCGCGGCCAATCGCGACCATCTGCTGCTGCCCACCGGAGAGGCTGCCCGCGCGCTGCCGCCGCAGCCGAGCGAGCTCGGGCAGGATTTCATAAATCCAAGCCGGGTCGCGATCACTCGCGCGGTACGCGCCGAGGCGCAAGTTGTCATCGACGCTGAGCTCCGGGAAAAGCTGTCGACCTTCGGGCACGTGCGCGAAGCGTCCGTCGATACGGATGGTACCTGCCTTCTTTTCGACAATCCCGGAGAGAGCGTTGAGCAACGTGGATTTGCCCGCGCCGTTTGCGCCGATCAGCGCGACCTTCTCGCCTGCGCGGACGCTCAGCGAGACGCCGTCGAGAGCGGTCGCCGCTCCGTAGAGCACGCTCAGCGATTCGACGTCGATCATTGGGGTACCGGCTCTCCGAGGTAAGCCGCGAGCACCGCAGGATCGCGACGAATGACGCTGGGCTCTCCCTCCGCGATCACTCGGCCGAGATCGAGAACGGTGATGGTGTCGGACAAGCTCGTGACCAGCGCGACGTCGTGTTCGACCAGCAGCACGGTGAGCGCGTGCGCTCGAACCTCACGAATCAGGCGCGCCAGCTGGGTGCGTTCCGCCGCGCGCAACCCCGCGGCCGGCTCGTCGAGGAGCAACACCTTGGGCTTCGCGGCCAGCGCACGGGCGAGTTGCACCGTGCGCTGTTGTCCGAGCGGCAACGACTCGGCTAGCTGCTCTGCGACTGCGCCGAGGCCGACGCGTTCGAGCACCGCGTCGGCCTGCAGCCGAAGCTCCCGCTCTTCGCGCCGGCAGCGCGGCAAGCGCAAGGCGGCCTCCAAAAAGCCATGGCGTGCCTGCGAGTGGGCTCCCACCATCACGTTTTCTCGCACGGTCATGCGCCGAAAGATGCGGTCGCCCTGATAGACGATGGCAATGCCGAGCCGCGCGCGCTGATCGGGCCGCAAACGATCGATAGGCTCGCCTCCGAGAGAGACGCTGCCGGACGTCGGCTTGAGCTGGCCCGCGATCAAATGAAAAAGCGTGGATTTTCCAGCCCCGTTCGGACCGATGACGCCACGCAGCTCACCTGGCTCGACGTGCAGGCTGACATCTTGCACGGCGTAGACACCGCCGAATCGGCGGCTGAGCGCGTGGACGTGGAGCATAGCTACTGCTCGGCGACCGTGCGCGCGAGCTTGCCTTTCGCCCAGTCGGTCGGGACGAACTTGCCCTCTCGCACGATGTTCACGGAAACGTAGTCGCGAGTGAGGCCCGAGTGATCGGTAGGTGTGTAGCGATACTTGCCGTTGGGAGTCAGCAGGCTGAGGTTCTCGAGCGTCTGCTGAATGCGAGTTCGCTCTGCGCTGCCGGCCTTCTTTACGGCTTCGAACAGCAGCAGGCAGGCGCTGTAACCGTCCTGCGCGAACTGGGGCGGGGGGTAGCCGTGCTTCTGCTGAAACGGCGCCGACATTTGCTGAATGACCTGCTTCTGTGGCCCGTCCGGCAAGTATTCGCCGACGACGCCGATCGCGCTCAACACCGTGACGCCTTCGCCGGCGGAGCCCACCGGGTCAATCCAAAGCTTGCTCGCTTGCGCGGGCGTCATGAACAGCGGGACCTTGAGGCCCGCTGCAGCGTACTGCTTGGTTACGGTGACACCAGTCGGGCCAGTGCCCCAGAAGAGGAAGGCTTGCGCTCCCGCGTCTTTGAGGTGCGTGAAGAGCGGGCTGAAATCATTGGTCGCCGTTTCGAACACTTCGTCCCGCACCAGCTTCACCCCGTACTTGTCGGCCAGCGACTTGGTGGTGTTGTAGCCAGAGATGGCGTAGGCACCCTTCGTGTCGTGCGCGACGGCGATCTTGCCGATCTTTTGCGCTTGCATGTACTCGAGGTAGCGCTCGGCATACGCGTTCGCGAGCGCCGGGATCACGAACACGTAAGATTTGATGGGAATCACCTGCTCTTCAGCGGGCGTGAGCGACAGATAGGGAATCCCGTCCTTCTGGGCCAGGGGGAGCGTGGCCAGCGCGGAGTTCGAAAACACCGAACCGATGACAGCCACCACATTTTCTGCCTTGAGATCGTTGTAAGCGAGGACGGACTTATCGGGCAGCGTCTGATCGTCGCGCGCGATGATTTCGATCTTTTTGCCCAAAAGCCCGCCGGTCGCGTTGACCTGCTCGACGGCGAGCTCTACGGCCTTCTTGTCTTCACTCCCCAACGCGGAATACTTTCCGGTCAGCGAAGCGATCAGACCGATGCGAATCGTGTCGACATTCGCCGCTTTGGCAGCGCTGACCTCGGGATGAAGGTCCTTCGCGGCCGGGGGCTCGGAGCCCTTTTTGCAGGCGGCGATCATGAAGACGATTGTCACGCAGGCGAGCGCTCGGCGGGTGCATTCCATCGACATCTCCAGTTGTTGGGGCTGAAATTCGCGGACTCTTCTTGCGCTCACGGGTCGGCGAGCGTGACGCCGAAGTAGAGCATGTTGCTCTCCTGACTCCGCGCCGCAGTCACGGCGGTAGCCGCCAGGTAGGTATCGCCACGGCGATATCCAATCTGGAAGCGGGCGTACCAAGCGGCGATGTTGTAGCTGAGCTGCGCGTCGAGCAGCGTCGTCGGATCGGCGCTCGGTGCGGTGTCGAGGGCGCGCTGATAACGAACGGTCGCGCGCACTTTTCCAATCCCGATCGGTTTTGGCAGCATGTAACCGACGGAAGCCACCCAATAGTCTTTCCAGCGGTTGAAGTCACCGCCGTACTTGTAATAGGCGCCGACGACCGAGAGCGTGCCCGAGGCCCCGATGTTCTTCTCCACGGTGAGATCGCCTGTGACACTGTTATAGTTGTCGGTCAACGGGACCGTGGGAGGCGTGGTGGGTGGAACCACTTGGACCGAGCCCGCCTTCTGGTACTGACCACCCACACCGATCGAGACGAGGTCTTTGGTCCCGTAGTAAGTCGTGCGGTGATAAAACGCCGGTTCACCATTCAGTAGGCTCACTTGCAGGCGGCCACTGAGCAGCGGGTTCAACAGCGGATCGTAAAGGTTGAACGCGCCTAGGTAGTATTTGACGTGCCCCTTCAGCGGCGCGCCCCAAACGGTGACACCCACGTCGCGCCCCACCGCGCCGGCTTTCGGCAGCGCGGGCGCCGTGACCAACGGAAAAAACCCAGGGAAGAAGAACTCGTCCATGCCCCACGGACCGCTGGGCGCGAATCGGTCGACGACCACTAGCATGCGGCCGATGTACACATTGAACTCGGGAAGCGGCTCGATGCGCGCGATCACGTCCAAGGGCTGGATGTTGACGCTGCTGGCCGTGCCGGGCGTGCCGTTATACGCAAACGTCAAGCTGACTTGCCACTTGAGATAGCGATGAATCTGACCGGAGGTGAGTAAATCTGCCGACAACACCTCGCTGATGTCGTTCATCTTCGAGGGATCATTGGGATTCCTGAGCGTGAGCGCCGCTTGTAGACGCCCTCCGAAGTCGATACTCGGAATCGCGGGCGGAAACGCGGGTGCTATCGGCCCCGCCGGAGCCTCACCATCCGGAATCGCCGAGACCGGTGCTGGTGCGGGGGGCTTTTGTGCCGGAGCGGGCTCACTCGCCGGGCTTGGTGCCGGCGCGGGCGCTGGGGTGGCCGGCGGAGCCTCCTCATCGTCAGCGTTATCGGGTGCGGGAGTCGCCCCGGACTCCGTGGGCGGAGCCGGCCGCGCCTCCTGAGCGTTCGCGGTCGCGAGCCAGGTGCACAGCGCGAGCTGAAGCGCGCCCCCGAGAAACCAGCCGTGCCGAAGCCATGTCGAGCGTCCACGCATCTTCCATCCTCCTCAGCGCACCTTCAGACCCTTGGTTCCGCGCGTCTCCGTCGCAGCAAAGCCGCCGCCGGCGCACGAGACTGGAGATACTATAGTAGTTGTAACCCACATACTCTATAATAATCTTTTCGCCATACTCACTTGCCAATTACCAAGTTCACGCACCGCTA
>Ga0247766_1000070_pt1 | contig 21219 bp, 16 predicted proteins | sample UWRJL223509R6_FD_179946 | JGI IMG/M metagenome (GOLD analysis project Ga0247766, IMG submission 179946) | Plant litter microbial communities from Arlington Agricultural Research Station in Wisconsin, United States - UWRJ-L223-509R-6 | ecosystem: Environmental > Terrestrial > Plant litter >... | reverse complement strand
TGCGGCTGCTCGGGCGAAAGTGGATTCGAGACACCCACGGAACAGAAGGAGTCCGAACTCTTTCCTTCGACTTCGACGCTCTGGCCCGCGAAGGCGGGTGTGAACCGCGTTCCCCTCAAGGTTTGCTACGACGCGCCCGTTCCCGTCGCCGCCGACCGCGCGTGGGTCAGTTCGGCGGTCAGCAATACTTGGGATACGAACTCATGGGTAGACTTCAGCTTCGGCGGCGCCTGCCAGGGTGGCGAGCAAATCCACATCATTAGCGAAGACACGACGGGCGCACCACATACCGACGGATTGGGCACTGGGTTCGGCAAGGTTCACTTGAACTTCGCGTTCACGAAGTGGGACGGCATCGGGAAGACCACGGATCCTGCTGACGGCACCTGCGCCACCGCCGCCAATCGCGAACGCTGCGTCCGCATCCTCGCGGTGCACGAGTTCGGCCACGTCTTGGGCCTGGCGCACGAGCAGAACCGCACTGACTTCGGCCTCTGTGCCGACGGCACTAATCCCACGGACCAGGGCTCGAACGGCGACTTGCCGCTGTTCACGCCGGACCCAGCGTCGATCATGAGCTATTGCCCGGAAGGCCAGGGCGACGGTACGTTGTCGACATCGGACATCGATCAGATCCAGCGGCTGTACGGCGGAGAAGGGTTTCCGGTGACGAGCGGCGAGTTCTACGCCGTCCGGATCCCGAGCAACGGATTGGATAACGGAAAGTACGTGTTCATGGAGCCCTCGCCTCTTCCGGGCGGCACAGCCAACCCGAACACGTCGGTGCGAATTCAGGAAAGCAACGGAAAGCGCAATCTCGTTCGCTTCCGGCGCCAGAACGGAACGGGTACGTTGCGTTACGGAGACGCGGTGAGTGTGTTCGATAGCCGCGCGGGCCTCTACTACTGCGTCAGCATCAACAGCGTGTCGGGGATTGTTCAGATCGCCGGTAAGAGCAGCGAGTGCTTCTGGACTCTCGAGTACTCGGTGGGCACGGTTGGCGGAACGACCTTGAACGTGAACGACCCCTTCGTGCTCCACTGGCCGACGGTCGTGAAAAATCAAAACATGTACCTAGGCACCATCGGCGGGCGGATGGAGCTGCGCGCGCTCGGCAGTTTCCCGCGCACGCCCTGAACCCTGCACAATGAGCGAATGCCCGCCGTGATCGTCAGGTCGCCTTACTTACCTCGACGATCACAAGCGGGCGTTGGACGACGCAGTCAGCAAACAGGTCGTCGAAGGCCTCGCCTGTCTCCCTTCCAGGGACCGAACTCGCTGAGGGGCACTCGATTGCGAGCATATCGACGTCCTCCATGGGGCTGAGAATATCACTCGGAGGAGCCCGCGCTGGAATTCCAGACAATGCTCAAAAAGGTATCTCTGGACCAGTTTACGCCTGCGACCGTCGCCGAGCTCCTGCGGCTAAACGAGAAGTCCTGAACGAGCAGCGCCGCTTTCGGGCCGTGTCCGGAGGTAAACGACGGTGCACTGCCCACCCTCACCCCGCCGGCGTCAACGCCCGCTTCACAATCTCCCCCGCCCCCGCCGAGAACGGCAACCCCAACGCCGCCTCATGCCCGCGCTCACTCATCTTCTTCCAAGTCTTCCGCACGACTTCAATCACTTTCTCTTCGGGATACTTCGCGCAAAATTCGACGAACTCAAACTCCAAGAACGACAAACACAGTGCGTCCTCCATCGTCTGAGTATCCGGATTGCTGTGTAGCCCTTGCTTCAAGTTGATCCGCCGCACAGCGTCGATCACTTCACGCTCGTATCCGAGCCCCTCGAGAATGCGCGTCACCGTGTCGGCATGAAAACGCCCCAGCTGAGTGCGCCATTGCAAATAGCCGACGCGCCCCGACGGAAACGACGTCCTCGGAATGTGCCAACGGCGAATGTGCTGGCAGCGCGCCGCCAAGCGCAACGGCTCGGATGCGTCCGGATCGAGCCGCTCGACCCAAGCCGACAAGCGCTCCGCATCCACGAGTTCTCGCGGGCGCTCGACGCTCGCGACGTTGAGAGTGTGCGGGTCTTCGGCGTTTTCGCGGTCAAATGCGGTGACTGCGGCTTGGAAACGTGATGCGTCGGCGATGGCCATAACGCAGCGTCCTTTACCATTGCCGACTGCGCGCATGATGAGCGTTCGCGCGGGCACGCGCAAAAACCGACCCAAAGGCGACCTTCCGTAGACAATGCTGCGGCAAAGGGCACTAGACTGCGCGGCCATGCAATACCGCGCTCTGGGTCGCACCGGCCTCACTATTTCCGCCGTTAGCTTCGGCTCTTGGGCGATTGGCGGCACGTGGGGTCCGGTCAACGACGATGACTCGCTGAAGGCGTTGCATCGTGCGCTCGATCTGGGCGTGAATTTTTTCGATACGGCGGATGTGTATGGGGACGGGCACAGTGAGCGTTTGCTGGCTCGATTGAAGCGCGAGCGTGGGCCGATTTTTCACGTTGCGACCAAGGTGGGGCGGCGCTCGAACCCACATCTGGCCAGCTCGTATACGCGCGAGAATCTGACGGCGTTCGTTGAGCGGTGCGTCAAAAATCTCGAGGTGGATGCGCTCGAATTGCTGCAGCTCCACTGTCCCCCGACTGACGTCTATTACATGCCCGAAGTCTTCGGCGTGCTGGATGATTTGAAGCGCGCGGGGAAGCTGAAGCACTACGGAGTGAGCGTGGAGCGGGTCGAAGAAGCGCTCAAATCCATCGAGTATCCTGAAGTTCAATCGGTGCAAATCATCTTCAATATCTTCCGCCAACGGCCCGCAGAGCATTTCTTTGCCGAAGCTCAGCGCCGAAAAGTGGGCGTCCTAGCCCGCCTCCCGCTCTCTTCCGGCCTGCTCGGCGGGAAGATGAAGCCGGGGCAGCAGTTCGCGGCGGACGATCATCGCGCGTTCAATCGCGAGGGTGCGGCGTTCGATCGCGGGGAGACGTTTTCGGGCTTCGACTTCGACACGGGGCTCGCCGTAGTCGAAGAACTGCGTGCACTCGTCCCGCCCGGGATGTCGCTGCCGCAATTTGCGCTGCGCTGGATCGACATGCACGATGCGGTCACCTGTTCCATTCCGGGCGCCAAGCGGCCCGATCAAGTCGCAGAGAATGTGGCGGCCGCTGAGTTGCCGCCGCTCAGTCCGGAGGTGATGCGGCGCGTGAAGGAGATCTATGACGCGCGCATCCGACCTGCGGTGCATCAGCGCTGGTAGGCCGGAGCTCCGGTCTGGGGAGTGGCGAATTCCGCTGATTGGGCCGGCTTTTGGCCCATATTCGGGGCATTGGAGCTGTTACTACATACGCTCGCTGAACTCTTCGGCTAGCCTTCTTTAGCTTGGGAACCCGCGTGCGCGGGTGAGGCAGAGGTTGGCACCGCAACGGAGGTCCAAGGGCGAGCGTATGAACCGAGAGGAGCAACTGTCTGGCGTCACCGAGGGTTCGGTGCTCGCAGGGAAGTACCGCGTCGACAAGGTACTCGGCATTGGCGGCATGGGCGTGGTCGTGGCCGCGCACCACATCCAATTGGATGACCGCGTTGCGATCAAGTTCTTGCTGCCGGAGACGCTCGGCAATCACGACGCGGTGATGCGCTTCGCTCGCGAGGCGCGCGCGGCGGTGAAGATCAAGAGCGAGCACGTCGCGCGGGTCACTGATGTCGGGACGCTGGAGAACGGCGCTCCATACATGGTGATGGAGTATCTGGAGGGCGGAGATCTCTCGAACTGGCTCACCGAGCGCGGGCGGTTGCCCGTCGATCAAGCGGTAGATCTACTGCTGCAAGCATCCGAGGCGCTAGCGGAAGCGCATGCGCTTGGCATCGTGCATCGCGATTTGAAGCCGGCGAACTTGTTCGTGGCGCGCCTGCCGGGCGGCGTGCACAGCGTGAAGGTGCTGGATTTCGGAATTTCGAAGCTGACTGGGTTCAGTGCTTCCGGCGGTGAGTCGTCGCAGACGAAGACCAGTGCGCTGCTCGGTTCACCGCTTTACATGTCGCCCGAGCAGATGCGTTCGTCGAAGGACGTGGATGCGCGTGGCGACATTTGGGCACTGGGCGTGATTTTGTATGAGTTACTCGCCGGCTCGGCGCCGTTCATCGCTGAAACGATGCCGGAGTTGGTGTTCAAGATCGTGGATGGTGCGCCGGTGTCGTTGGTGCAGCAGCGCAGCGATGTTCCCCCTGGGCTCGAGGCGGTGATCTTCCGTTGCTTGGAAAAAGACCGCTCTCGGCGCTTCCAGACGGTCGGTGATCTGGCGAATGCGCTGGCTCCGTATGCGCCTCGCAAGTCGCGGGTGTCGATCGATCGCATCGTGCAGGTGATGCAGGCCGCCGGGATGTCGGTTGCCTCGCCGGTCTCGACGCACCTGTCGACGTTGCCACCTCCGCCGAGCGCGGTACCGGCACTCGGCGGTTCCACGGCAGCGGCTTTCGGCAAGACGGCAGCGAGCAGTCGCGCCAAGCCGGCTTTGCTGGGCGTGGGGTCGGTGCTGATCGTGGCAGCGGTTGCGGCGCTGGCTTTGCGGCGTGGTTCGGCGACGGATCCCGGGCTGAGCTCTGCGTCGGCCGCGGCGGAGTCCGCGAACGTCAATCATGCGCCGAGTGCGGTGAGCGCGAGTTCGCCGCCTCCGGTGGTCGAAGCGGTCGCCTCGGCTGCGCAGCCCGCGCCTTCAGCGGTCGCACCCGCGGACGCTGCTACGTCCGCCTCTGCCGCCTCCTCTGCGTCCCCTCCTCCGGCGGCTGCAGCGGCTGTTGCCGCGCCGGCGCGAGCGTTCAAACCGCTATCAGCGCGACCGCGCGCGGGGGCCGCCGCTCCAGTCGCAGAGGCACCCCGCGCCACAGCGGAGCCAACGCGCCCTGCCGCAGCGCCCAAGAAACCCTCCTCTGATGATTCGCTGATCGACGATCGAAAGTGAAGCCCATGTCGATGTTCCGCAAGGTTCTGTGCGCGACCAGTCTGTGTTTCTCACTCGGCTCATCGCTCGGGGCACCGCTCGCACACGCAGGCGACGCAGCCACGGCTGAAGCGCTGTTTCGCGAAGGCCGCACGTTGATGGAAGCCGGAAACTTCAAGGCCGCGTGCCCGAAGCTCGAGGAAAGCTACGCCCAGGATCCTGCGACTGGCACGCTGCTCGCGCTCGGCATTTGCCAAGAACGCGCGGGCTTGACGGCCAGCGCCTGGGCAACCTTTTCGGACGCCGCGGCGCGCGCGAAACGCGATGGCCGCGCGGATCGCGAACGCGCCGCTCGCGAGCACATGACCGCGCTCGAGCCCAAGCTCGCGCATCTGACGATCCAAGTGGATCCGTCACTTTCGGGGGTCGCGGGGTTCTCGGTCAAGCGCGACGGGCGCGAGGTCGGTGCGGGTGCCTGGGGCGCGAGCGTGCCGATCGATCCAGGGGAGCACGTCGTTGAAGCGACGGCGCCGGGCCGAAAGCCGTTCAACACCAAGCTCAGCGTGCCCGCGCAGGCCGTCGCTCAGACGGTTCAGATCCCGGCACTCGAGCTCGAGCCGGCAACGGCAGCAACCGAGGCCAAGCCAGGCTCGACTAGCCCTGAGTCACCACCGGGCGAGACGGAGCGCACCGTTGCACCACTTCGCCTACCGGGCCTGATCATCGGTGGCGTGGGGCTTGTGACGCTGGGAGTGAGCGGCATTTTCGCGCTGCGCGCCAGCAGCCTGAATAGCGAGTCGAAGGAAGACGGCCACTGTGACGCGCAAAATCAGTGCGATGAAATCGGCGGCGCGAAGCGCGATGACGCGAAAAGTGCGGCGACCGTCGCCACGGTGACGGTGCTCGCCGGCACTGCGCTCACCGCGCTCGGTGTGACGTTATTTTTGCTGAAGCCGCGGTCGGAGCACGCGCAGTCCGCGCATATCGAGGCATTGCCCGTATTCGGTCGCGACCAAGCGGGCATGGCCCTGCAGGGACGATTCTGATGTCGCGTCACCAGGTGTCGCGCAACGAAGTGCCGCGCAACAGGCGAACTGGCACGAGGAACAAACTCCGCGCGCTCGCGCGACTGTTGCCGCTGCTGGCCGTGCTGGCGTCTGCCTGTCAAGGCATCCTCGGTATCGAGAGCTGGTCGAAAAAGGATACCAGTGGTCCCGACGCAGGCAGCTGCATCCTGCCCAGCGAGTGTACTGGAAGCCAAGTGTGCTTGTTCCAAACCTGCAGCGAGCCTTGCGCGCAGGACAAGGATTGTTCGAGCGGCTTCTATTGTTTGCGCACGGACAGCGGAACCGCCTGTGTCTCGAACGATCAAGCTCAATGTGACAGCCGAGATTGTCCCGCGGGCACTGTATGTAACGCGGGACACTGTCAGGCCAGCTGCAGCTCGGGGACGCGCTGTCCCGGCGGTCAGGAGTGCGTCTCAGGTGTTTGCGAGTCCAGCGCGCCGGACGGCGGCACGGGCGGCAAGAGTGGCACGGGCGGCACAGGTGGCATGTCGAGCTCCGGTGATGCCGGCGCGTCGGGTTTTGTCGGCGAGGCCGGCGAAGCTGGAAGTGCGGGCGCGCTCGGCGAAGGCGGAGCACCGTCCAATCCCATCGACGACGGCACCGCGCTTGGCACGGCGAACGCGCCGTGTCTGACCAAGGGCGCGTTCGCGTGCTCTGGGCACGCGCAACGCGAGCAATTGGTTTGCCAGGACGGCACGTGGCACAAGAATGGCGCGTGCGCAGGCAGCACCTTGTGCGACAGCACGCCGGGCGCCAACGCCGGCTCGTGTCAACCGCTGATCTCCGAGTGCCAAGGCCACAGCTCGGGCTTTCGCTTCTGTCGCGGAACCGAGACGGACGTGCGCGAGTGCGGGTTGGATTTGGTGACCGCTTCTGCCGTGGAGAGTTGCAAGTTCGTGTGCAGCGCGGGCGCCTGCGGCGGCGAGTGCCACACGGGCGACAAGCAGTGCAAAACCGGCGGGCAAGTCCCACAAACTTGCACCGGCGGAAGCTGGGTCGACGGCACCGCGTGCGCCGTCAAGTGCGACACGACCAGCGGCAAGTGCTTGGCCGCCAGCTGCGTCGATCTGAGCCTGAATGGCGACGAAACCGACACGGACTGCGGGGGGTCGTGCGGCGGCTGCGACATTGGCCGCGTGTGCAAAGGCGACGCGGATTGCATCGCGCCAGCGAGCGCTCGCTGCATCGGCGGCAAATGCGCAGCCGCGAGCTGCAGTGACGGCGTCAAGAACGGCAGCGAGACTGACAAGGATTGCGGCGGCAGCTGCGCACAGCGTTGTGCCGTCAACCAAAGCTGCACCCAAAACAGCGATTGTCTGCTGCCGGACAGCGGGCATTGCACGAACACCAAGTGCGTCGCCTACAGCTGCGTCGACAACATCAAGAACGGCAACGAAACCGATAAGGATTGCGGCGGCAGCTGCGCGGCCGATTGCGCGGTCGGGCTCGGCTGCGGCATGGACAACGATTGCGCTTCGGGCGCGTGCCTCAGCACCGCGTGCGTCGCGTGCAAGCCACTGACCAAGATCTGCAACGGCAGTTCGACCCAAACCTGTTCCGGGGCCGGAACTTGGGATGCTGCGGTGGCTTGCACCGTCAGCAACGGCACCGCGAACTGCTCGGGTCAGGGCGTGTGCGGCATTCAAGGCTGCAACGCGGGGTTCGGCAACTGCGATAGTTCGGTTGGGACTGGCTGCGAAACGAACCTCAGTGGCGACGCCGCGAACTGCGGCACCACGTGCGCCAACAAAGTGGCCTGCTCGAGCACCAACGCCACGCCGAGCTGCTCGAGCGGCGTATGCAAACCGAGCTGCTCGCCCGGCTACGGCGATTGCAACGCGGGCAGCGCCAATGACGGCTGCGAACGCCAGCTCAACGTCGTTGCTAGCTGCGGCACGAGCTGCAGCACGATTACGACGTGCAGCGCGCCTGCCAAGATGTGCTCCGCCGGGATGTGCGTGGACAATGCCCCGTACGCCGTGGGCCAATCATCGACGAGCGGCTGGATAGAGTTCGTTCCACCTGCGGATACTTGGTTCGTGGTTCCCGTCACCGCCCCCAAAGACGCGACGTTGCAGGCGTTCCGTACGATTGGCTTCGCCACCGCTGGTCAGACACGGCTCGCGCTTTGGGCCGATGACGGCAATGGCAAACCGGGGGCATTCTTGGCGCAGAGCGCGACCTTGTCGGTGACAACGGGCACGTTCAGCGGGGCTGCCACTCCGAGCACCGTGACGCTCTCGGCTGGCAAGACGTATTGGGTGGGCGCCAAGTTCGTGAACAGCGCGCGCCTCTATCAAGGCAGCTTGGCTGGCGCCAAGGGCTACACGACCAGCCAGGCGTTTGGCACCGCAGTCACCCCAGGGCTTTCTACGTTCCCGACCTCGCCCGGCACCTTCACCGGCACGCTGCTGAATCTCATGTTGGTCGTACAGGACATTCCGCCATAGGACTCGGCGGGATCGACGCTAGTGGATATTGGAGTCCCAATCGAAAATCGAGGCATCGAAAATGGCAAACACTCGACACCGCTCCATGACGACGCGACGGAAGCTGCGTGCAGCGCCGCTTCTGATCGGAGCCGCTGCTCTTTCGCTCATCTCGACTCCCGCCCACGCGGACGTGTGCTTCCCCGTACCCGGCGTACTGCCGGGTTTGAGCGGGGTTCCGATCTGGAAAGCGCCCGGCGTGGTGCGCACCGAGCTCAACGAGCCGCGCTGGGCAGCCGCGCCGCAGCTCGGCTTCGACAGCGATGCGACGGGCAACGAGGGCCTTTATCGCATCATGGTGGATGCGGCCAATTCGATGCTGGTCGTGTCGTTTCAGGCTCCGACCGATCTGAGCACTCCCACCAATGCCGACGTGATCTACTTCGGTTTCACGACCGATGGCACGACGGGCGCGACGGCAAAAGGCGTGGCCATTCAGGTCAACGGCTCGGGCGCGACCGATCCGACCGACGCAGCGGTGATTCAGCAACAGAACTACAGCGCAGGCGCGTGGACTTCACCGCTCGGTGCGCCGACCTGGCTCAAAGATGCCTCCGTGTGGCGCAACAACGTCGCGGGCGATGCCGCGTGGGGCATCAACTTCAAGGTCGATCTAGCCCTCGCCGGCCTGAGTGCAACCAGTGCGTTCAAGATCTTGCTCGCCTTGCACAAGGAAGACGAGGTCACTCCCGCGCTCAGCGTCAACGTTTCCACCCCCGATCCCGGCGCCAACCCGCTCTTGGCCGGAACGCTGTTCATCAACAATCCGGCACAGTGGGCGACCGCAACGGCCATCAACGCGGGCTGCGCCGGAGGCATCAGTCTTCAGGGTAATCAGATCGGCACGACGAACACGGACATGGGCAACCCCGCGCCGAACGAAATCAACACCACCGTCGGCGCCGTCAATCAGTTCTACGCCAAGCCCACCATCCCCGGCAGCATCGGGCTATTTGCAGGCCTATTTCAGGCCAAATTTCACCTCGCCAACTGGGGGTCCATCGCCGCTTCCAACGCGCCCTGGACGCCCCTGAATGGCGGTACGCCGGTGGCAAACGGTATCGCCCCAGCCCCCGACAATTCGACGATCGAATTCAACTGTCCGGCGAATACGGCGACGCAAACTTGCGGCATCAACACGCCCGCAGAGCACCACCAGTGCGTGTACGTCGAGCTGAGCCCCGCTCCTTCGCAGGTCGTGCCGATCACGAAGGCCTCGGCATACGCCAACATGTGGTTCAAGCCGCTGTCGGAGTTTGCGACGCCCGCCGAGATCTCGGTGAAGGGCCTGAAGAAGGTCTTCAACAACGATCTGCCGCGCGACGTGTACGTGTACGTGTATCCCAAGAACATGCCGCCGCAGGGTACGAAGCAGATCTATCTGCCGACCGACAAGATGGCCGCGACTCGACGCTTCTACGAAGCCCCGCCGCCGCCAGTGCGTCATCCGGAAGGCAAAGCGAATCCAGTGGGCGTCGTGGGCAGAATCGCCGCCCCGGCCCAACCAGTGGCAGCAGCGCAACCGAAGGTCGCCGGAGCGCCACCCGCCCTGGTTGCGCCCAAGCCCGGAACCCTTGCCGCAGCCAAGCCTGCGGTTGCTGCACCCGGCGCCGTTGCCGGCCCCGCGAAAGCGGCTCCGGGCAGAGCGCAGGTCCCCGTCGAGCTACCCCTGCCGCACACGGGGATCGGCGATCTGGATTTGACTCCGCAGCAGGCACTCGCCGCGGCGTGGCCCACCTTCGACGTTCACGTCTATTACGACAGCGGCAAGACCGTGACCATCGGCGGCAAGACCACGAAGCAGCTGGTGCCCATGTACCCGTTCACCTCCTTCCACTCGCATGAGGGTCCGCTGTTCGGGTTCTCGCACTCGCTTCAGGCCGCGAGTGGCGCTCAGCTGAAAGAGCTCCGCCCCGACGTCTTCTTGCTCGCCGTGCCCAGCGAAGGCGTCGCGCGCGTGATCACCACGGTGAAGGCGCACGAGCAGCCGCTCGGAGACAGCGGAGCACAGGACTGCCCGAAGCCCCCACCCGTCGAGCCGCACGATCACTGCGGTTGTCGCGTGCCCGGCGATCAAGGCTCAGCGGGAACGCCGTGGAGCTGGTTTGGACTCGGCGCGCTCGCACTCGGGCTCAGCCGGCGGTTCCGGGCGAATCGCCGCAGCTAGCCGCGCGCTACTTCGAAGCCCAGACGGTTGCTCTCGTTGCGTTCAGCGCGCGAGAGCAGCCAACTGGAGCAAACCGCTGATGCGCGGTTTGGCGCGAGTAAGGTCAGCGAGCGTGTGCTCGTCGAGCACGGCCATGAACTGATTGGTCGCCTCGCTCAAGATCGATTTGAGCCGACACGCGGGGGCGATCGCACAAGGGTCCTCGCCGACACGCAGGCACGAGACGACGCCGAGCTCTGGCTCCATGCCGCGGACGACCGTGCCCAGTTTGAGCTTGGCCGGATCCGCGAGCAGCCGCACGCCTCCGGACTTGCCGCGCGAGGTCTCGACGTAGCCGAGCTCGGCCAACTTTTGCACGACCTTGAGCAAGTGGTTCAGCGAGATCCCATAGCTGTCGCTGATTTCCCCCACCGTCAGCTTCTCGGGCGCAACGCAGGCGAGCGCGATCAGCGTGCGGAAGGCGTAGTCGGTGTAGGAGGTCAGTTGCACGGGCTCACTCCGTTTTACGAGGCGGGCGCAGCCGAATGGGGCGCGGCGAAGGCATCACAATGAATGCGGTTCAGCGAGGCACCGGCCAAGTATGCCCGCTTTCTGAGCGTTTGGACGAGCGCTGGCTGACCGCACACGAACAGGCGATGGCTATCGAGCTTGGGGAAGCGAGAGAACACGACCTGGTCGAGTGGCGCGACCTCCAATTGCCAGCGACCTTGGCTGCCGAGCTCGCTTTCAGCCCCCGAGAGCAAGCTGGCAAACAATCGTAAGTTGGGCATCGTGTCGTTCAACGCCTCGAGCTCCGAGCGCAGGTAGATCCCAGACAGCTGCGGGCTGCCGTGAAACAGCGAGATCTCGCCGCGATGACCGAGGCGAGCGGCGGTGCGCAGCACACCGAGCAATGGCGCAAGGCCCGTCCCCGTGCCGGCAAGCACCAGCGGTCGATCGGGCTCGCCTTCTTGATAGAAGCATTCCCCGAACGGGCCACGCACGAGCACGCGTTGACCCACGGCCTCGCGCAGCCAGCCGCTCATCTGCCCGTTCGGAAGCAGTGCGACGTGCAGCTCCAGCTGGCCTTCCGTCGGGATGGAAGCGATCGAATACGGGCGCATCAAGCCGTCACTCGGACGTGAGAGCTGGACGAACTGGCCGGCGCGAAACTCGAAACCGGCCGGTCGCGCGAGTCGCACGCCGATCACGTTCGGCGCGAGCTCGGTCACCGCTTCGACCATGCTTTCGTGCGAGGCCGCTGCGTCACAGCGCTCGATCACCAGGGCTACCGTTGGACGACAGACGCACGCCAGAAAATAGCCCTGCTGCTTCCAGGCATCCTTCAGACCCTGTTGCGCCACCGCGGGCACGGCGCCCGAGGTCGCTTGCAGCAAACAGGACTGGCAAGCGCCGCTGCGGCAAAGCGAGCTGACCTGCTCACCGTGCCGCAGCAAGCAATCGAGCACGCTCTCGCCGTTTTCGATCGGATAATCTTTGTTCTCGAAACGCAGCATGATCTTGCGGGCTAGCGGCCGGCTAGCGACTAACGATATCGCCCTTGACGCTGAGCGCGATCGCGGCAGCTTCACCGATCAAGTCTGGGGGCACGCCGAGTTCCGTGAGGGTCGCTCCGAGGTTCTCCATCACGGCGTTGAAGTGCGCCTCGGTCAGGTTCATGCGCGCGTGCGCGTTCTTCATGTCTTTGCCCGAATAGGCGTTGGGTCCGCCGAACGCGAAGGTCAAGAACGCCTTCTGCTTGGCTCGTTGCCGGTCCATGTCGACATCGTCGAAAAAGCTCGAGATGCGGTCGTCAGTCAAAACCTTGCGATAGAAGATATCGACCGCTGCATCGACCGCTGCTTCGCCACCGAGTCGCTCGTAGATGGAGGTGCTCATGTTTCGTCCTCTTTTCCGACTTTCTAGAAGTTCTCTGCCGCGCGCATCGCGGGCAGGCGCATAACTGGTAAATTAAATACTTGTTTTGGTCAACGACGAAAAGCCGCCCGCGGTGAGGCTCCGGCGCGCGACTGGGGCGTGTTGAACCCCCACCCCAAAAACCCATTCGATAACCCTATCGAGAGGAGTGATGAGCGAGTGGTGAATCTGCGCACGGGCGACCCGATCGACCGCTCTTCGGCTGGCGACGAGCCGGAGGGGCGCGATCAGCAAGAATCCGATGAGCGGCGATTTCGCCACCAACGGTAGAGTTCGTCAGCGCCCCCGTGCGTCGAAGCCTGGTAAATTTTCCGAACGGGACGGAAAGCCCCGGAAATTACGGGCGATGCGTTGCGCTCGCGAATTTGCGGGCGTACCACGACTGTCATGGCTTCATCGGAATCGGGACGTCCGCTGCCTACGCCACCTCCGCCACGTCCATCGATCCCTAGTGTGCCGCACATCGATTTGGCGACGATCGTCGGTCGTCGCGCTGCGGCCGACTATACCCGTTCGGGCAGTGGCATCGCGCCCGCGGACACCGCGCACCCCGAGGTCGAAGCCACCGAAATATTTCGACCGGGCTCGTTCGCTCCCGAGACCGCCATCGACGAGCAGATCAACGATCTCGAGCGCTGGGTGCAAGCGAACTTGAAACGGACGCGCAACGAGAAGATCCGCTTTTGGGTGCTGCGCGGACTCGCGATCGCGGGCGCGCTACTCGCGGCGCTGATGGCCAAGCAGGACAGCCCATTGGTGACCATCCTGGCCAGCGTGCTCGCGGCGTTGTGTGTCGCGATCGACGCGGCGTGGCCTTCGGATTCGTTCCGCAACGTCCATCAGCGCGCGATCTGCGATCTGCGCGAACTGCAAAATACGCTCAAGCTGCGTTGGGACAAGGTGTGCCTCGCGCACCCGGACACGTCGGCACCGCAACGCACCGCGCATGCGCTGGCTCTGCTCGACCAAGTGCAAAACAAGCGTGAAGAGATCGGCCGGTATTTGGGTTCGGCGGAGGCAAGCCCCGGTATTCAGCGCTGAACGCGGAGCGCACTGTCGTTCGAGAGTGCGGGAAAGTTGCCCCGCGCGTGAGACGTCGAGAAGCGGCAGTCGTCCTCGCTTCGCTGCGGGCGACCGGCTGCCCAAGCGCCGGCCTTCGGCCAGCGCGGTGCGCCCACGGCAATGGACCGTTCGAGGCGATGCCGCACCCTGGGTGCGCTCATGCGCGATGCCACACCCTGGGTGCGGTCATGCGTATCCGCGATGCTGCGCGATGCCACACCCTGGGTGTGCGGTCGTGCGCGTGCGGTCATGCGTACCCGCGATGCCACACCCTGGGTGTGCGGTCGTGCGCGTGCGGTCGTGCGCACCCGATGCCAAGGCGCTTCGGTGGTTGTTCTTCGAAAGCGAACTTGTCCGGAAGTGTTCGCCGTCCGATCGCACCGGACCGCGATGCCGCACCCTGGGTGCGCTCATGCGCGATGCCACACCCTGGGTGCGCTCATGCGCGATGCCACACCCTGGGTGCGGTCGTGCGTACCCGCGATGCCACACCCTGGGTGCGGTCGTGCGTACCCGATGGTTGTTATTCGAAAGCGAACTTGTCCGGAAATGTTTCGCCGTCCGATCGCGCCGGACAAGGCACATTTTCCGGACAGGTTCTGTTTGTCAGCTCCTGCTATCCTAGCCGCGTGGCTGCCGTATCAGCGCTGTATGTGTATCCGATCAAATCCTGTCGCGGGGTTCGGGTATCGGAGTGGGAGGTCGCTGCGCGGGGGTTCGTTGCCGATCGACGCTGGATGATTGTCGATCCGAACGGTAGGTTCGTGACGCAGCGTGAGTTGTTTCAACTCGCCTTGGTCGATACGGCGCTCGGCGGGGATCGACTGCGGGTCAGCGCTCCGGGACGGCCGGAGCTCGATTTACCCGTCGCCTACGAGAGCGGCCCCTCGCGTACGGTCGAAGTTTGGCAGGACCGCGCGCTGGGCGTCGTGCATGCAATCGGGAGCAGGTGGTTTTCCGACTACCTCGAAGCGCCCCATGAACTCGTGTACATGCCCGACGCTCATCGTCGTCAGGTCAATCCCTCACGCGCAAACCTCGGGGACATCGTGAGCTTCGCCGATGGTTATCCGTTTTTGCTGATTTCCGAGGCTTCGCTCGCCGATTTGAACTCGCGGCTGGAAGTGCCCCTGGTCATGGAGCGCTTCCGCCCGAACATTGTCATCGGCGATAGCGCGCCGTTCGCAGAGGATGATTTTTCGCGTGTTCGCATCGGAGAAATCTCATTTCGCGGCGTGAAGCGCTGCGAACGCTGTGTGATCACGACCATCGACCCGCTCACGGGCGAACGCGGCCGGGAACCACTGCGCACGTTGGCCAAGTATCGCCTAGCCGAGCAAAAAGTGTGGTTCGGGATGAACCTGATTCACGATGGCACCGGCGTGCTGCGCGTAGGCGACGCGGTCGTGGGCGCGGACGGCTGAATCTGCATGGCGCCCACGATCTTTGGAGACCCTCTTGGCGCGCTCGGCTGAGCGCCGACTCACAGCATCAATTGCCAATACGCGACGTCCAGCCAAGTTTCGAACTTGTAGCCGGCTTGCCGCAACAGGCCGGCGTGCGTGAAACCGAAGCCCTGGTGCAGGGCGATGCTGTTCGGCTTGTCCGCCGAGATAAGGGCGATCACCGTGTGATGGCCATGGCCGCGCGCGGCCGCGAGCAGCTCGCCGAGCAGCGCTTTGCCGAGGCCACGATGCAAACGGTCGTGACGCACATAGACCGAATCTTCGACGCTGAAGCGGTAGCCGACACGCGGGTGAAAAGCGGAGAGCGCGCCCCAGGCGAGCACCTCGCCGCGCTCTTCCGCCACGAGCACTGGGTGCGAGCCACCGTGCCGTTCGAACCACGCTTGGCGATCACTCAGCGTGTCGGGTTCGGTTTGGTAGGTGCACGTGTCGTAGAGCACGTAGTGGTTGTAGATCTCGTTGATCGCGGCGCAATCTTCGAGGAGGGCCGGGCGGATCGTGATCGGATCCGCCAAGGATCAGCTCGCCGTGCTGGGTGGGCCGCCGAGCTTCTCGAGCAACGCTTCGAGTGATGGCGCGCTCGCGGCTTCGATGCGCAGGCCGAGTGGCTCTTTGCTGCCCGGCAGACGTTCGATCGCGACCTCACCGCCGTACACGCGCCCGAACAGCGCTTGAACCTCGGCTTGGGTGCTGGCGAAGGTCGCGTCGTCGTTCGGAGCGTGCAGGCGATCGGTCAGACGCAGGCTGAGTTCGTTGCTCTTGAACCGCCATTTGAGGCTGTTTTCTTGCTCGAGCAGGCGCGCGACGTTGACCAGGCGCCGGAGTGCGTCTTCCAAGCGCGCTTCGGGACCCGGGCCGCCGCGTTTGCGACTGAAGACCAAGCCAAATGCGCCATCGAGCTCGCCCACGTAGTAGTCCGCCGCGTGACCGATCAGCACCACACCCGGGCCATCCGGCACGTGGCTGTAGTCGACTACGTCGATCACCAGATCTTTGAGCATCTGATCGCGAATGAAGCGATGAAACACCGGGATCAGCGCTTCGACTTCGAAGTGCTCGCTCGGCTCCAGGTAGAGTTTGAGTTGTAGACGTTCTGAAAGCATGGACGTTCTCGTGGGATCTCGTGCGTGGGGAAGCGACGCTGCGGTCTCTCGTTACGGCAAAGCTCCGGCGATGCGCGTGTAGCACTGGTGTGCGGCTTCCACGAACAGCTGCGCTTCTTCGATCAGTTGGTGCGCGCCGTCCTTCGAGGCGGACTCTGCGCGGTGCTCGTACGCGCGGAAGAAGTAGTGAGCAAACTTGCCGCCGGCGAACGGGTCGAAGAACAGCTTGGTGTCGTAATAGTGAGTGCGGAATTCGCTCACGATTTCGTCTACGCCTTCGCCCAAGAACGAGTTTTTCTCGCGGGTCAGCGCTTGTGCAGCGAGAACCATGGCGCTGAACGCCCGCGCGGCCGCGCTGTCGCTGCTGCCTTCGTCGAGCAACAACTGCGCCTCGAACAACTCGCGCTCGCTGTCGGCCAAGCCGACCTGTACCAACGGCACGACCTCACCCGCGCACTCGCCAACGCCCAGATCGCCGATGGTGTATTCGCGTGGGTCGCCCCAGTCCGAGTAGTAGCTCGGGTCTTGTTCGTAGCTCGGAATGACCGCGAGCTGATCGACCAACTTACGGATTTCCTTCTTGCCGATGCGCGCCACGAAGGCTTGAAACGTTTCACCGTCGGTCTTTTCGGCGACGAAGCGGTCGGTCAGGGTCTTGACCGCTTTGGGCACGTGCTTGGAGGGGATCGCGCCAATCGCCAAGCCGTAGGAGCCCGCGTTGTTCTTGTACTGACCGCCGATCACCAGTTGGAAATGCGGCACGCGCCGGCCGTTCACGTTGCGGCTCACGCCCAAGAAGCCCATGTCGGCCACGTGGTGCTGGCCGCACGAGTTGGAGCAACCGCTGCACTTGATGTGCAAGCCCTGCGCGGCGGGGTCCAGCTGATCGGAGATCACGCTGAGCTGCTTGTGCAACTCGGTCGCGAGCCCGCGCGAAGACGAGATGCCGAGCTTGCAGGTGTCCGTGCCCGGACACGAGGTGACGTCCGTGATGTGATCGGCACCCGCGGCGCCCAGGCCGACGGTCGCCAGTTCCTGATAAAAAGCCGGCAAATCTGCGTTGGCAACCCAGCGGAAGAGCATGTTTTGCTCGACCGTGAGGCGCATCGAGTCGCCCGTGTAGCGGCGCGCGAGATCCGCCATCAACCGACCTTGAGCGGGCGTGAAGTCACCGAGCGGTAAGGTGATCTTGGCCGTTGAATAGCCCTTTTGGCTTTGCGCTTGGACGTTGGTCTTGCGCCAGGCTTCGAAGCCCGCGGGGTAGCTCCCCGGTGCGAGTTCCGAGCCCGGCTTGAGCGGCTTCTCGTCGGTGACGTGCAGGTCCTTCAAGAACGAGGTCCAGCGTTCGTCGGGGCGCAGCTTGGCGCGCTCCTCGAGCACGAGGCGCTTGAACTCTTCGATGCCGAGCTTCTTGACCACGAACTTGAGCCGCGCTCGCGCGCGGTTCTCGCGCTCGCCGAGCCGCGCAAACACGCGGCACACGGCTTGCGTGATCGGGAACAGCTCTTCTTCCGCCAAGAATTCGTCGAACAAGGTGGCCGGATAGGGCACCGCGCCAAGGCCGCCACCGACGTAGTACTCGAAGCCACGCTTCAGCTCGCCGTTGACGACCCGCGTTTTCGCGATCGCCCCCGCGTCGTGGAAGTTGGTCAGTCCGCACGGTTCGTCTTTGCAGCCCGAGAAGGCGACCTTGAATTTTCGGCCAAAATCCTGGGTATCCGGGTGTCCGAGCAAGAAGAACGCGAGCGCGTCTGCATACGGGATCACGTCGAACGACTCGGTGCTGCACACGCCGGCGTACGGGCAGGCGGTGACGTTGCGCACCGTGTTGCCGCATGCCTCACGGGTGGTGATGCCCGCTGCGGCGAGCCGGCGCATGATGTCCGGCGTATCCTCGATGTGAATGAAATGGAGCTGGATATCCTGGCGCGTCGTGATGTGCAGGATTTGATCCGAGTACTCTTCAGCCAGCTCCGAGAGCGCATCGAGCTGCTCGGCCGTGAGCTTGCCGTAGGGGATCTTGATGCGCTGCATGCCCGGCGCATCCCACATCGTGACCGGGCCCTTGGTGAGTTCACCCGACGGGTACGGCAGGGTCTGCGTCTTCTCGCCGTCGTGGCGTTGGCCGTTGTCGTAGCGTTGACCGTAGGTGCCGCGGCGCAGGCGGGTCTCGGCGAACAGCTTCTCCTCGACTTTGCCTTTCTTGCGCAGCTCGATCTGGGTCTCGAAGATGTCGATCTCTCGTGCCCAATCTTCGCGCACTTGGCCAGCCAGCTTCTGCTTCCAGGTCGTAGCAACGGTCATCAGGGAGTCTCCGGGGCCCGGGATACTAATGGAGTACCCGAGCGGTTTGGTCCCGGGGTTATACCCGGGATTCCCGACGTGACAAGTCGGGAATCCCGCAGACGCTATTCGGTTCCGCCTGATTCGAAGCACCCTGTGCACGCGAGCTGCGGCGAGGCAGCCACCCCCTCCGGAAGGCCGGAAAGAAGGGAGATCGTTCACGTTCGCGTTTACGTTTACGTTTACGTTTCTACCGGGATCTGCCGGCTTTGGCCGGCCCGTGCTACACGCGCGTCACCTATGCGGTACTCGCGCGCTCTCCTTCCGACACTCAAAGAGGCTCCGGCCGACGCCACCAGCAAGAGCCACATTTTTCTACTGCGTTCTGGCTACGTGCGGCGCGTGGGCGCCGGTGTGTACAGCTTCTTGCCGCTCGGCGTGCGCGTGCTGCGCAAGATCGAAGCCATCGTTCGTTCCGAGATGGATGCTGCGGGCGCCCAAGAGGTGCTTCTGCCGGCCCTGCTGCCCGCCGACTACTTCAAGGAGACGGGGCGCTGGGAGATGTTCGGCGACACGCTCTTCCGCCTCAAAGATCGCAAGGACGCCGACTATCACCTCGGCCCGACCCACGAAGAGATCATCACCGATTTGGCGCGTCGCGAAGTGAAGAGCTACCGCGATTTGCCGAAGAACCTGTATCAAATCCAGACCAAGTTCCGTGACGAGGCGCGGCCGCGCGGTGGCCTCTTGCGCTGTCGCGAATTCTCGATGAAGGACGCCTACTCGTTCGACGTGGACGAAGAGTCGGCCAAGCGCAGCTACGAACAAATGCGTGTGGCCTACACGAACATCTTCGATCGCATCGGCTTCGACTACCGCATGGTCAGCGCGGACTCGGGTGCGATGGGCGGCTCGGGCAGCGCCGAGTTCCAGGTCTTGGTGCAAAGCGGCGAGGACGTGATCGCGGCCTGTTTGAAGTGCAGCTACGCTGCCAATCTGGAGGTCGCCCAGGCTCCGCTGTTGCCGAGCAGCGGTCCCGCCCCGGAAGCGGTGCCCGCGCTCGAGAAGGTGCACACACCCGGTCACGGTAAGATCGACGCGGTCTCCAAGTTCTTGAACCAACCGGCGAGCAATTTCCTGAAGAGCCTGCTCTACGTCGTGGGCAACGAGCTGGTGATGGTCGTCTTGCGCGGCGACCACGACGTGAACGAAGTGAAGCTGTCACGCGCGCTCGGCGCGAGCGAGGTGCACTTGGCGCAGCCCGCCGACGTGGTGAAAACCACCGGTGCCAAGATCGGCTACGCCGGCCCGGTCAACTTCAAGGGTCGCGTCGTGATCGACGCCGATGCAGCGAGCCTCACCGACGCCGTGACTGGCGCCAACGAGACCGACTACCACTTGGTCCACGTGCAACACGGTCGTGATTTCCAGGCTCAGGTCGTGGAGGTGCGGCAAGTCATGGACGGTGACGCCTGCCCGAATTGCGGCGCGACGCTCAAGCTTTACCGAGGGATCGAAGCCGGCCACATCTTCTTGCTCGGGACGCACTACACTTCGAAGATGAACGCGACCTATCTGGACGTGAAGGGCGAGCATCAGACGATCGTCATGGGTTGCTACGGCATCGGCGTGTCGCGTTTGGTGGCGGCCGCGATCGAGCAACACCACGACGACAACGGCATCATCTGGCCGATCTCGATTGCACCGTATCAGGTGCACTTGGTGCAGCTCGGCACTGAGCCGGAAGTGGTCGCGGAAGTCGCGCGCCTCGAACGAGAGCTGGAAGCGGCGGGCATCGAGCTGTTGGTCGACGACCGTGAAGAGCGTCCAGGTGTGAAGTTCAAGGACGCCGACTTGGTAGGCATTCCTTTGCGCGCGACCGTCGGTGCCCGCGGCTTGAAGAGCGGACAGATCGAATTCAAACTGCGCAGCGAGAGCGATCCGAAGAAGGTCGAGCTCTTGCCTCAAGCCGATGCCGTGCGTCTAATCACCGAGCGCGTGCGTGGGCTACTCGCGAATCCGAAGGCGAAGGCGAGCTGAAGATGAGCTCCGATAAGAAGTCCGTCGCCAGTTCCACCGACAGTGTCCACGCGGGCGTCCCGGACCAGCGTCCGCACAACGCGCTCGCGCTCAGCATCGACGCGACCGCCACGTTCACCTTCAAAGATACGGCCGAGCTCGAGCGCTACATGCGTGGCGAGGATCCGGATCCGTCGCGCGAGGAGTACGGTCGCTACGGCAATCCCACCGTCTGCGAGCTCGAGCGGCGCGTCGCCGATCTGGAGCTGGCTCAGGAGGGCGTCGCGTTTTCCAGCGGAATGGCCGCGGTAGCGACGACGGTGCTGTCGTTGGTCAAAGCCGGCGAACACGTGGTCCTGTTTCGTGACGGCTATCGCCGCACCCGGCAGCTGGTAACGCAGACCCTGGCGCGCTACGGCGTCGAGCACAGCATCGTGCCATCCGGCGATCTGGTCGCGATGGCCGCCGCGCTGAAGGACAATACGCGGCTCGTGATCGCGGAATCGCCCACCAACCCGTACTTGTACTGTGCGGATTTGGCGGAGCTCGCCAAGATCGTCAAAGCGCGCGGTCGCATCAAGACTCTGGTCGATTCGACGTTCGCGACGCCGGTGAATTGTCGGCCGCTCGAATTCGGCATTGATTTGGTCGTGCACAGCGCGACCAAATATCTGTCCGGACACAACGACGTGCTCGGCGGCGTGGTGGTCGGCCCGCAGCACCTCGTCTCTTTGCTGCGTGACGCTCGCGGCG
>Ga0247766_1000069_pt1 | contig 21487 bp, 15 predicted proteins | sample UWRJL223509R6_FD_179946 | JGI IMG/M metagenome (GOLD analysis project Ga0247766, IMG submission 179946) | Plant litter microbial communities from Arlington Agricultural Research Station in Wisconsin, United States - UWRJ-L223-509R-6 | ecosystem: Environmental > Terrestrial > Plant litter >... | reverse complement strand
CCCGGAGAGGACGCGGTGCCCCCTTCGGATTGCAGGGTATCCCCGAGGTGCATCACATCTCCGGGGGCGGGTCGGTCGATGGACTCATGCTCGGTCGTCCGGGGTCGCGGAGGCTACATCGAGTGGCGAGCATGGAGGGCCTAACGCGAGGGGACCAAGTGATCAACGCGATCATTCGAAGCATCAACGAGTTGGATGCCGCAGGCCAGCTCGGGCCGTACGCATGCGTGTTATCGCCGGATCTATTCGCCGCAGTCTGCACACCCAATGATGCTCTGGTTCTGCCTCGCGATCGCATCTTACCGTTTCTGCAAGGGCCGTTGCTGCGGTCGAGTGCGATTAAAAATTCTTACGGGCTCGTAGTCGCATTGAGCGCGAACCCGATCGAATTGGTGGTTGCCAGCGACATTCACGTAAAATACTTGCAGACGACGGAGCAGCCGCGTTTCGTGTTCCAAGTGTCACAACGAATCGCATTGCGGATCAAAGAGTCCGAAGCGATCGCGGTCCTAGCTTGAGAAGAGGGTGAACCATGTATTCCGCGTACGGAGAGTTTCTTTCGCTTGCCCGGGTCGATTCGGCCGTTGATGGCCTGTTCAAAGCCTACCTCGACAGCACGCTGGTTGGTTTCAGGCTCGACGACACATGCCCCTATTCGGACAACGTCCTGGAGTTCCGACGGCAACGTCTAGATCCCTTCACGTTGAAGAAAAATCAGACGATGCTGCCCGATGCGACTCGGCTTTCGATTCAAGCCAGGCTCGAGAAGGACGAGGCCGGGCGAACCTTTTACGATCAAGCCGCTGACTATCTGTATTGGTTCGATCTTCGCGCCGCCTTTTGGGAGAAGGCCGAGGTCGATGATCAAATCAAATCATTGGTCACCTCGCCAGAAGCGTTGCTGAAGCTGAGGGATGCAGCCATTGAACTGCAAGCCCGCCGCGCTTGGGCGCTCGACGCGGAACGCAAGAAGGAGAAGCAGCCGGTGACCAAGGCGCGGCCTACAGCGTCGAGTTCAATCCTGCCCATAGTGGTCGCTGACAGCACAAAGCGCGCCTCCAAGCCCCCTTCCGCGTCAGCTGCGGCCGCGCCCGCAACCGTGCCACCCGCACCCCGCATCCCGCATGACCCACCGTCGTACGCGGCTCAGCCCGACGAGTTCGCTCAAGGCGTATTCCCGCCCTCGCCCGAGACCCAAGACTCGCCACCGAACGCCGATGACGCCGGGAACGATCCCGAAAATCGCGAATACTGACTAGCCCGCAAATGAACCTCACCCACGACGGCCTCACGCTGTGGTTCGGCACACCGGACACCCCAGGACCCTTCGACGAGGAGGTCGTGGCGCGCGAGGGCGTTTCGTTGCTGGTGGGTGTACACCCGGCGAATCCGACGAACTCGATCGTCGTCAGGTACCGGGTGGACAGTGGGATCATGCAGTCGGTGCCAGGGCGTGAAGTGCGGACCGATCACGTTCGAGGTCGCCAGTACTTCGTGGCTTCGTTTCCGAGTTTCGTTACTGGTAACGTGGTGGAATACTGGCCGCTACTTTCGTGTGGCGGTCGGCAGGTGCCGGCCGCCTCGCAAATGGATCGATTTCGGGGACATTTTAGGCTCGAGCCGAAGCGCGTGGGGTCGCGCTCGAACCGCACAACTTGAGGCCGAAAGGGGCAAATGACTCGCAAGAAGGTCATCATTCTCGGGGGGGGGATCGGCGGGATGAGCGCTGCGCACGAGCTGATCGAGCGCGGCTTCGACGTCGAAGTGTTCGAGCGAAAGCCGATCGTCGGTGGCAAGGCTCGCAGTTTGCCGGCGGTCAGACCCTTCGTTGGAGTTCCACCGTTCGCTAGGGCTGGCGCAACAGAGTCGGGGTCGGCGGCTCCTCTGCCAGGTGAGCACGGCTTTCGATTCTTTCCCGGATTCTACAAACACGTCGTCGATACGATGGCCAGAATCCCCTACAAGGGGGGCTGGGTGAGCGAGAATCTGGTCGCCGCACCCGAGGTGAAGATCGCGTCTTTCGATCGACCCTCGTATTTACTGCCCGCGGAGTTCCCTCGCAATCCTGCCGATTTGAAGGTCGACGTATTCTCGGTGGTGGCCATGCTCTCTGGGCTGGGCGGCGTCGACATGTCGGACGGGATGTTCTTCGCCACGAAGGTATGGCAATTTCTGACGTCTTGCGCCGAGCGGCGTTTGGGCGAATACGAACGCGTCAACTGGTGGGACTTCATCGAGGCTGACACGCGCTCTGCCGCGTATCAGAAATACTTTGGGGATGGCATCACCCGTTCGCTGGTCGCCGCCAAGGCGCGCCGCGCCAGCGCTCGCACGATCGGCGATATTTTCGTGCAGATCGTGTTCAGCATTCTGGTTCCGGGCGGCGTTGCGGGTGATCGCTTGCTCAACGGGCCGACAAATGACGTTTGGCTGAACCCGTGGCTGGCCTACTTGCGCGACCGCGGCACCGTCTATCACACGGACACGGAGGTTCGCGCCATCCGCTGCGAACGCGGGGAGATCCGCAGTGCAACCGTGAGCTATGCCGGTGCAACACGCGAGGTCAAAGCCGACTATTTCATCGCCGCGTTGCCGGTCGAGCGCATGGCCGAGCTGATCACGCCTGCGCTCACGGCGTGCGATCCGTCTTTGGCGAACTTGCACGAGCTAAGCGCCTACGTGGAGTGGATGAACGGCATTCAATACTACCTCAGCGAGCCCGCGCCGATCGCCCGCGGGCACGCCATTTACGTGGATTCGCCGTGGGCGCTCACGTCCGTATCTCAAGCCCAGTTTTGGAAGGATTTCGACCTCTCCAAGTATGGCGACGGTATGGTGAAGGACATCTTGTCCGTCGACATCTCCGACTGGGACGTCGAAGGATTGAACGGCAGGAAAGCACAGAACTGCTCGCGCCGAGAGATCGCGCTAGAGACTTGGGAGCAGCTCAAGAAAAGCGTCAATTTCGAGGGGACGGTCCTGCGCGACGAGCAGCTTCACTCGTGGTTCTTGGATCCCGCAATCGAAGATATCGACCAAGACGGCGACCCGGCGACACCCCGGCTCGACACCAATGCCGAGCCGTTGCTGGTGAACTACGTGGACACTTGGCGTTTGCGGCCGGAGGCAGTAACCCGGATCCCGAATCTGTTCTTGGCGTCCGACTACGTGCGAACCTACACTGACTTGGCTACGATGGAGGCTGCAAACGAAGCCGCGCGCCGGGCCGTCAACGGCGTCTTGCGCGCCGCGCGCTCGGATGCCGAGCCGTGCATGATCTGGAACTTGCACGAGCCCGAGCCATTTCTGCCACTGCGAGCCTACGATCGCGTGCGCTTTCGCAAGGGCCTCGCTTGGGACGGAGACGCGATCGCCTTTGCGCGCTCGGTGCTGAGCTTGGCCAGCACGTCTAGCGCGCTCTCCGACAAAGAGTCAGCCCATGGTTCTGTCCCTATTTTGCACGATAACGTGCAGCAGATCGCGGGGATAGCACCCGAGATCGTCGGCGGCTCGGGCACTTGGCCAATCGCGCCTGGGCCGGCAGCGACGACCGAGCGGGGAGCTGCGAGCGAGGTCGCTGCCGAGGCTCGAACCTCGAGCGACGGCGGGTTGAGACGCCTGCGGATTGGTCGCCCGAAACCATGAGCGCGTTTTCCCCCATGCCCGTTGCTCTGTCGCTAGCCAAGCCCGGATTGGACGCGCAGCTTGCCGCCTATCGCGAACCCGTGACGCGACTGATTCTCGAAGCGATCCCCGACCGTGAGCCGAAGCGACACCTTTACAGCATCGTCTCCAGCCAAATGAGCAACGAGGGCAAGGGGATTCGGCCGGCGCTCTGTTTGGCGACCTGTCAGGCATTCGGTGGCAACGAAAGCGAGGCGTTGCCCTCTGCCGCTGCAATCGAGCTATTGCACAATGCATTCCTCGTCCACGACGACGTGGAAGACGAAAGTGATTTCCGACGCGGCGAGGCGACACTCCACAAGAAGTACGGCGTGCCAATCGCAGTCAACGTGGGCGACGCGATGAATGCGATGAGCGTTCGGCTGTTGCGCCAAAACCTTTCACGCCTCGGGCCCGAGCTGAGCGCTCGCGTGTTCGACGAGTTCGACCATATGTCGATCGAGACCATCGAGGGGCAGGCGATGGAGCTCGGTTGGATCCGCGACAACGATTGCGCCACGAGCGAAGACGATTACCTGCTGATGGTATTGAAGAAGACCAGTTGGTACAGCTTCATTCATCCCATGCGGATCGGCGCGTTGATTGCCCAGCCCGAGCGCACCGATCTCGACGCCTTCAATCGCTTCGGCCATTTTCTCGGTGCGGCGTTTCAAATTCAGGACGACGTTCTGAACTTGACCGGCGACCAGCGTAAATACGGGAAAGAAATCGGGGGCGATCTATTGGAGGGTAAGCGCACGTTGATTTTGACCCACCTGTTCGCGAACAGCGCGCCTCACGAAAGCGATCGACTCAAGGCCTTTTTCGCTAAACCTCGCGCGCAGCGCCTGCCGCGCGAGCTGGCTTGGCTGCGATCGTTGGTAGAAGCTCGAGGCAGCATCGACTATGCGCGCGAGGCCGCTCGCGTTTTCGCGCAAGGCGCGCGGCGCGAATTCGACACCGCCTACGCGGGCGCCAAGCCGGGCGGCCCGCTCGAGCTCATCGAATCACTGCTCGGATACGTGCACAGTCGGGACAAGTGAGTGCTCGGTGCGCGCAGATGACGGCGCGCACCCCGAGCACTCGCATGACCATTCAGGGCATCGCAGCGGTCCACGACACGGACGCGCCGTCCACCGCCACGAGTCCTGATTTCATGAAGCCGCCGAAGGACGAGTCGAAGGTCTCGTTGACCAGCTGATTGCTCGTGCGCACACTGTCGACGTACACCACCGTCGGGTTGGCATAGGTGCCGTCTGCGGTCACCAGCAAGTTGACCTGTTTGATGTGTTGGACATCGAGATCGGTGATCGGCACGCTGACGTCGGTCCACTTCTGATTCAGACTCGTCAGATCCAAGATGATCTCGGCCCCGAACGAGGACGAGTTGTCACTGGCGAAGAACTTGATCGTGCCTCCGGTCGCCCCAGGTGCGTAGACGCGCACCGTCACGCTCGCTCCGGTCAAATCCAGCGGATACCCCGGGAAGATGTCGGAGAAGCGCGTCTTGTCCCCAATCGCGTTCAATGGGGTGCTGAGGACGGCGATCCCGTCCGGTGCGACGCAGCTGCCCGCGTTGCACACTTGCGTTGCCTCGCACGCGACGACCGCGTCCGTGCAGCCCGTCGTGCAATGGTCGAGCGCGTCGTAGAAGAACTCGCAGCCGTCATTGGGTGCGGGTAGCGAGCTGCCGTTGCAATCAGCGTACGAGGGCGCGCACGTCGGAGTGCAGACGCCGGCAGCGCACTGAGTGCTGGTCACTCCCGACATGCTGCACGCATTTGAGCACGAGCCGCAGTGGGCGGGCGTCGTGAGGTCCGACTCGCAGCCGTCGTTGGCAGTGGTTGCGTTGCAATCAGCAAAACCGCTGGTGCACGTCAGTGCACAAATTGCGGCAGCGCACGTGGCGCTGGCTGCGTTGTCTAGCGCACACGTCGTACCGCAGGCTCCGCAGTTGGTCACACCATCGTCCGCGGGTGTGCCAACGCTCAAGTCCACGCAGCCTTTGACTCCTTCGCAGGTCGCCTGTCCGTTGTCCACGCAGGTCCCGCCGCCAATGGCCGTTTTCCCGCCCGAGCCAGCACCGCCGCGTCCGCCGGTACTCGTGCCTCCGCGTCCTCCCGACGCAGGCTCGTCCGGCTCGCCGCCTACGCCAGCTTCACTGGCATCCTCGCCGCCCGACGCTGAAATGCCGCCCGTGTGCGGAGCGCCGCTCGTTCCCGTTTGACCTGCGTGACCGGCTGCACCCCCGCCGCTGCCATGGTTCGTATCGGGATCCTCGACACACCCCGAGCCGACCAGCAAAATCAGGCCGGAAAGTCCAGTCGTCCTCGGCACCCACTTCCAGGATGTCTTCTTGGCCATCAACAGAACTCATATCAGACCAACCCCATCGACGACGAGTGTCCATCCCCGACCTGCTAGCCGACGACGCTCGATGCGCGGGCGAGACCGAGCTGGTCCAGTGTCGGGAAATGCCGGCGGTCGATTTTGCTGAAGCCTGCACGAGGCGGAGCGGTGTAGGGTAGTGTATTTGTGGTGCTCTCCTGTTTCGCCGTCGGGGTAGACCAGGGGTGCCAGCATGGCCGGGACGGATGTAGGCGCTGTTCGTTCATGTCGCATCGCGATTCGTCTCGTCCTCGCTCGCCGCGCGCTACCCGCGGCCGTTGCATTTCGAGTAACGCTTCGAGGGTTCGCCGCGCGCTGCTCTTGCTGACGACCGTGGGCATGGGGCTGGTCGAGACCGCGAACGCTCACGCCGCTGACGCCCGCCAAGCGAAGCCCGACGGTACACCGCTCTACTTCCTCAATGACGTCGACTACGGAAGCGACAGCGAGTTCAACCCAGTCCAGGCGACGATTCATCTCTCGTACGACATCTTGCGGAACGCTTCGTACCAGGACAGCCCCTTCAAGATGGCCTACGGGACCGGCTTCGGAAACGTTGGCAAGAGTCTGTTTCATCCCTTCGATACGATCGAAAAGGCCGGCGGAGCTGCCGAGTTCATCGCCCACGAAGTGTTTCCAATCAAGGGTCTCCGCTCGGAGTACGGGCAATGGATCCCGAACTACACGCTCCACGTGCTCGGCGAAGGCATGGTCTATCGCAAGCTTTGGAGCTGGTATGCGTCGAGGGACGTACCAGTGCCGTGGTTGTTCGGGCTGCTCAACACCGCGGCCGCGCAGTTCATCAACGAAGCGGCGGAAAATAGCACTTTCCGCGGGCCCAATACCGATCCCGTAGCAGACGTTTGGATCTTCAACCCGATCGGCTACACGCTGTTTTCGATCGATCCGGTGGCTCGATTTTTCTCGACCACGCTGCGAATCAACTTCTGGCCCGGCCAGGCGACGTTCGACGTGGTGCACGCGAAGCTGCTGAACACCGGGGGCAACTACAGCTTCAAAGTCCCGCTGCCATTCACGAAGTTGAAGCTCTTCTATTACACGGGTACGGACGGGTTGGGCGGCATCTCCATCCCCACCGAGCGCGGCGACTCGTTCTCCTTCGCCGCAGGCACGCACCTCTACACCATGCGCGCCGAGTACACGACACAGGGCGCTCGGCTGATCTTGCCTGACGATCTGGAATTTGCCGTCGCCGCGTTTTGGGATCGCAACGAGTCGCTGATGGGCTCGTTCGAGCTGATCGGCCCCAAACACCCGACCGCGCTCTTGAACCTTTATCCCGGCCTGCTTCGCGTCGCAGGCTTCCGTTTCGGGCTCTACGGCTCGGCGGGGTACTACGACGGAGCGGCCTTGGGGCTCAGCATCTCCTGGCTGCCCGTTGGACCCGGCGTCGCCGGCTGGACGCGGACCGGCCAGGAGTTCTTGTAACCCCGACGGCCGATCCGACTGTCTGAGCCGCTCTCAGATGCCCGAGAACAAGGAATACAAGAACTTGTTCGCGAACGCCGGCCAACCGTGATTCGTATTGCTGTAGTTCGGGTCGGTGTGATTGCACCAGTAGACGGGGAAGCCGGCGTCACAACCCTGGTACATCACACAGTTGGACAACGTGTCCGTGTAGCCCTGGACTGGCGTGGTCGTGGTGCCGCAGTGGTTCAATGCGGCGTAAAAGTCGCGCGTCTTTGGACCATTGGCGGGACCGACGACGTTGTCGTTCTTGCCGTGAATCACGACTGCAGTGACCTCGCCCTTGCATGGTCGCTTGACCGGAACGTCCAGACCGTAGCCGTTGACCGCCTTGGTGGCGCCGGGAGCGGTCGCGCGGATCTTGTCGCCGTACTCACAGCCGAGGATGCTCGCGAAGTCACCGCCGGAGCTCTCCCCTCCGGCAAACACACGGGACTTGTCGACGCAGTAGTTTGCAAGGACCGCGTCGTAGAACGGCTGGAAGAACGAAACGTCACTCGGCTGCCAACCACTGCTGTTGTTCGCCATCGTGGGATATGCGCGGATCCAGTTTTCTTTCGGGCCGGTCGTTTCGAAGCCTGCGTTTTGCTCTGCCCAGCTGAGCGGATTCCCCGTGGGGTTGAACATCATCATCACGGGGTAAGGCTTGCTCGCGTCGTAGCCGGTCGGCAGCTTCACGTAGTATTGGTGACCCGAGACCGTCAGCGGACTGGATGAGCTGCCCGTCTGCGGGCTGGCCTTGCCGCAACCGGTGCTGGGAACTGCCGGGGCCTTACCGCCGCCGCCGCCGCCGCCGACTACGCTGCCCGCAGAGCCTCCGCTGGCGCTCGTCCCGCCTGCCTTGCCGCCCGTTCCTCCCGTCGAACCGCTGCTTGTTCCGCCCGTGGTCCCTCCTACCGACACGGATCCCGATGAACCCGCCTGGCTCGGCGCGCCGCCGGCGCTGCCGCCGCTGCCGCCATTGGAACCGCCCGCGCCGACGACGTTGCTTCCACCAACGGCGGGGCTGCCGGCGACGCTCGAGGCGGAGCCGCCGTGCGCGGTATTCGCCGACCCGCCCTGTTGGGTCGGCGCTGGGGAGTTGTCCCCACTGCACGCCGCGAGCACGACGGACCCGAAGAGTAAAGCGCCACAGCTTGCAAGAACGGTTTTTTGCATTTCGTTTCGAGTCTTAATTTGAGAGTGAGCGCGGACTTTGTGTTCGACACCGCCGTCGCCGTGTACACAGTGTCGCCGTTGGGCGATTTCCATTTGGAATACGACCTTTCCCAACGCAACTCGACTTCGCTGCGCGCCAAGTTGTGAAGTGAGTAAAAGATTCTGCGCGGAGCCAAGCGCCGAAACTGTGTCGGTCGCATTTTTCAGGTGGATTGTCGCGCGAACGACGCCCGTATTCGACGAGCGCTACGGACTCGACGATTCAAAACCGCGAATCATCGATGGTGAGCGAGTTGGGCACTGGCTGTGCTTGGCACGAAACGTTGCCCGAAAAATCCACCTTCGTCGTGATGTCTGCGGCGCGCCACATCACCCCGTACACCCCGCGATTGGGGGCTACGAAGTCGCTGGGCGTTGCCGGCGCGTCGAAGGCCGCAGAGCGCTCGCCACCGCAGTAAACGAAGACGTGTGGCCGCGCGGGCTTGTTGGCGAAGTTCTGGACCATGACGCGAAAGCGCTGTCCGTCAGCGGGATTGTCGAGCTGCATACGTTCAGTCGTGCCCGTGGCGATGGTTTGGTTATTGTCATCCGCCGCGCGCGGATTCGGGCAGCGACCAACGCCCAAGAAGGCTTGAAACGGCGGTGTGTTGCAGGCGCTGAGCGCCGAGTCCGCATAACCCCAGTCGACCCTCGGCAACCCGTCTCGCAGCATGGCCGCCGCGTTGGACGTATTGCAGGTGGTCCCGTTGAGACCGAGCTCGAGGAGCCTGGAATTCCGAGTGAACCAGAGCTCCTGGTCGTACGGCGTATGCAAGTAGAGGTCGAGATCAGTGGTAGTGCTCGTATCCCAGCACAGCTCCACACGCATACCGGAGCCCTCGACCGGTACTGCGAGCTTGCACGAAGAGCGCTCCCCGGCAGCGCCGGTGACATCGAGCGTGAAGTGATAGAATCCCGGCCGCGACGGCTGAAAGGTGAGCACGCGCGAATCGACGTCTTGCAGGGTGATTTGAGCGTTCTGCACCACCGCATCGCAGTCCTCCATCTGCACCGTCCAATGGTAGGATGCGACCGCGCCGATCACGAAATCTGCGCCGTCGAGCCGAGCGACCTGGTCGGGTTTGATGCCTGCAACGCGTGGATCGTCCCCGCTCAGTTGGCAATTGGTCCTGACTGGTGGCGGGGTGATCGCGACACCCCCGCTGCCGCCCACTGCAGGGCGGCCGCCGTCGTTGTTGCTGCCCGCGCTGCTTGTCCCGCCAGCATCTGCCGGTCGTGACTCCAACTCCGAATCAGCGAACAATCCGGTGCGCGCCCCGCAACTCAGCACCGACAGTGACATTAGCAACGAGCCCACCCGTGTTCGACGCATCGGTCGCTAGCGTAGCTCGCTCTTTCGCCTGCGACCACGAGCAATCGTCAGCCGCTCGACGTCGTTGCTGATGAACCCCTCGTGCAGCGCGGCCCGCGACGAGCTCTTCGTGGCGAAAGTGGACGAACCGGCAACCCTGGCGGAACAGAGGCTCCGCCAGTAGTTGACGTTTGAGTGTCGGGACGACTCGGAACGAGGTCCTGAATTCGACTACGTTCCGTTGCATTGGACGACTTTTCCGTGCGTCTTCGACTTGTAGAACACGTATTGGGCCGTGTATGGGACCTGCGAGATCGAGCCTAGGTTGCTGCCGTCACAGGGCGTGCTGGGAGCGATGCCCCCCACGGTGCTCAAGCGTTGAATCGAGGTGACGTCCGAAAATTTTCCGGGGACTTGTCCGTTCGAAGTCGCCTTGAGCAAGAGCCAGGGCACGGCGCTGGCGTCGACCGTAGCGCCCGCCACCTTGGCGGCGGCAACCGAGCTCGCGTCGTTGCCCTGCCAGGTTGGGCCGATGAAATGCGTGCCCACGAGCTTGTCGCAATCATCCAAGAGGTTTGCCTGTGGCGCGACGAACGTCCAGCCAAACCCGCTGGGGGTCGCGTTGCAGATGTAAATCTGGACACCCACGCCTGTCAGGCTTGCCTTGATGGTTTGGTCAGCGGCGGGCGCGAGCGCCGCGGGGACGCCCGCGGGACAGACATTCGAACTCAGCGTCTCTTCGGTCGAGTTGCTTTCTTCGGTCTGCGGTGGCTCGGCCGCGCAACCGCTCGCGACGAATCCAACGCTGATTGCGAAACACACCACTAGCTTCGGATGATTCATGATTAATCCCTCTCGTCGAGCGACTCCCTGTCGCTTGCGTCGGGCTCGATGCACGTTGCGGGCCATCCGCGGGGTCGTGCAAATCGGGCGGAAAAGCGCCGAACTCTTTCGGCTGTTGCGCAGCGCGCGTGCGCAACTTTGCGCAAGCCTGCTGCGCAAGCTGCTCAGCTGGCCTGGAGTGCCAGTCACCGCGATCGTTTTCGATTCTTCGCGCCTGGTTCGCCGATCGCGCGCCTTTCAAGTTCGATGATCTTCCACGAAACTATGCTCAATTTCGGCTCGGAATTGAATTTCTGAACCGCGTACGAGCAGCCTGCAGTGAGACCTACGTTGTAGGTCCAAAGCGCCGAAGCCTCCCACACGAGAGCCCGTAGCGGTCGCGCGGTGATCCTTGCTAGCTTGGTCGGTCATGGCTGAGGTCGGTTGCGAGGTGGCGCGCGTACTTGCGCTGGTGTTGCTCTTGGTCGGCTGCGGCTCAGGGTCCGCGCTTCCGCGCGCCGAAGCGCCCACCCTGCCGGACCAAGAAGCGCGTTGCAGTCTAGCGGCTCGCAACGAAAGCCCGCTCGTGACCGAGTGGTCCTCTGCCGAAAAGGCAAACCTGCAGGCCCGGCTGCGCTCGGGAGCCCTGGCAGTGGAGTTCACGGGCTGCGGCATGCGTCCGATCCTCGGCTGCACGTTGCGCGGGAGCTATCGCTGGCAGCGCACGACGCTGTCCTCGGAGTCGATCGAGATTCACAACCAGGACGAGCTTTTCGCAAAGCTCCCTCTCGGCGCGCTGGCGCTCGAAGGCGAACTGGCGCGTAGCGGCCGCCTCGCCGTGCGGACTGCGGTCGGCGGGCAATACGTGCTCGAAGGGTCGAGCGCTGCGGACGTGCCGGACTACGGGGACTGCGCCGCGGCCACTCACCTTTTGGTGGGCGTTTCGATCGGCAGCTTCAAGCTGCACTCGGGTGGCACGCTGCAAGCCGGCGGCTCGGTGGGCGCGGGCTTCTACCAAGCAGGCGCCCAGACGAGCAGCTCCGAGAGCTTGCTTCGCGAGGCGGGTGATTTCGACAGCTGCAAAGCCTCGACCAACGAGACGCCGGAGCTCAACTGCAGCTCGCCGATCCAGGCGTTCTTGGCGCCATTGCCGCGCTTCGCAAAGGAGCGCGGCAGCGGCACGCTGCGAGCTACGTTTTCAGCCGGTGGCGGCGAGCGCGCTTGGGAACTCCGACAAAATCAGCAGTTCGTTTGCCGCACGCCCTGCACGCGTTGGATCAATCCCTCGGAAGGTTATCAAATGCGGACCGAGACCGGGCCGGATTTTCAGACACTGGACGTGCCGAATCTGTCGCGCTTTGCCGGCAGCGGCAACGTCCAGGTACGCGCCTACGAGCGGCGGCAAGGCCAGCTCGTAACCGGAGTCGCGCTCGCCGGCAGCGGCGGCGGGCTCGCGTTCATGGGCGGCTTCTTGGCTCTCGCCGGGGGGCTGTCCGAGCGCAGTGGCCTGTCACTTGCCGGCGCGATCACCGCTGGTGTCGGCTTGGTCATGCTTGCTCCGGGCGTGTACTTGATCGCGACCAGCGGCTCGAAAACCGAAATTTACACGGATCGCGGTATCCAAGAAGCAGGACCCACGCCGCAGCTCGGCGTGGGCGGCACATTGTGACTACCATTCGCAAAGATGTGCCGACCCGCGTCGTGTGAGGCTTCTAGGTGAGCTGGATCGTTGCCGTGTCCGAAAGCGAGCGTGCGCAGGGCGGCCTTACGGAAGCGAGCGTGCGAGCGGCCCACGAAGCGTTTCACCAGTATGGCTGCGTGCTGCTGCGCGGCGTGTTCGATAGCGCCAGCGTCGACGCCCTTCAGCATGAATTTCACGACCGATACGGCATGTACGACGCCGACCAAATGGCGGCGCAAGCGGAGCTGCCTGCGCCGAACCCGGTCTATTCGGTGGGCGAGCGACGGTACGAAATCACTCCACCGATGGGTGGAGTGTTCGGCGACCCGCGCTTGTTCGCCAATCCGCTTTTGCGAGGCTTGTTGCATTCGCTGCTCGGGGAGACCATGCGTTTGAGTGGGCTCACGCTCGTGGTCTCGTATCCGGGTGCAGCGCCGCAGCACACGCATCGCGACCATCCGCTACTGTTCGATGATCCTCAGATTCTGCGGAGCTTGCCGCCGTACGCGATCAACGTGGCCGTGCCCCTGATAGACGTCGATCACGACACCGGGCCAACGGGGATCTGGCTCGGCTCACAGCACTGGCCCAACGAAGGCGACGCCGACCCGGCCTCGATGACGGTGGAGCCCTTTCGGCGCGGTGACTGCCTCTTGCTCGACTACCGAACTCTTCATGCGGGGGTGCCGAACCGAGGGACCGTTCCGCGACCGATTGTTTACATGGTTTATGCGCGTACGTGGTTCTTCGACGAGATCAACCACCCGATGCGCCCTTCGCTGGGGATGACGCTCGAGGAGTACAATAACCTTCCCGACGACGTGAAGCTGCTCGCCGCGCGCGTTTTCTCGCAGCACGCACGGGCGCGCTTCTTCGCAGAGCCACACGACGGCTGAGCTCGATGGAGACGGAACCGGACAGGCTGAGCCTGGCGCGGCGGTTTCCGGCCGTCGGACACGGTGGTGTGGGGTAGGCAGCGCGGAAGCCAAAAAGGCAGTTCCTCGGCCGGTGCGTCGGCAGGCAGACCTTTCTCGAGCAGGCGCTTCTCGGTCGCCCGGCGGTCGGATAGCCTCTCGGCATGGCGAATGGGATTCGCGTCTTGCTGCGGCCGGTGATCCAAAAGTGGCCGAAGGGGGAGTTGGTTTCGGGCTTGACCTTCGGCCTGGAGATTTTTGGTAAGGGACCAGGCTTAGCCAAGGGCGACGTGAAGCCAGCCAAGCTCATCCTGCACGGGGCATTCCTGAAGAAGGCGCGCGACGAAAAGAAGGACAAGCCGAAGTTCGAAAAATTCGCCACCATCTCCGGCAAGGTTCGCTTGGTCGCAGGCAAGCCGGTGTTCGCGCTCGAGCCAGCGGGGACGATCGCCTACGACAAACCAGAGCCGACCACGCCTACCTTTCGCCGCATCGAGCTGAAATACGAGCCTGCGTTCGAACACGCGCCGCCCGCTCCTCCCGCGCCCAAGCCGGGCGAGCAACCGCCGGAGCCGCACGCTCTCGCGAGCTTGCGCCTACCCGACGAACCCAAGGGGATGCGCTTCGCGATCGTCGGCGCCGAACTTTCGATCGACGGTGCGAAGAGCTCGGAGGTGAAGGACAACGACCTGTTGGACGTGCCGCTGCCGCCGATTCGACTCAGCATCGTCAAAGTGGACGATCACTTTGCGCCTTCTGTAGAAAAGCTCGAGCTCAAGTACAAGGTCGGCGGCCTGTTGGGGTCGCGAGTAACCCTGGAAATCACCAGTAAACACTACGCGAGCGGCCCGATCTTCAAGCGCTTGCTCACGGCCGCGGAGCTCTCGGACGGTCTACAAACCCTAACCTGGGACGGCAAATGCAACCCTACCGCCGGTGACCTAAAGGATCAATTTCTGAATCCACTCTTTGGTCCCTACGAGTTCAAGTTGAGTGATGGCGCAAAGCACGAGGCCAAGGGCAAGTTCAAAGTTCTGTACGGCGCACTCCAGCTGAAGCTCGGTGACTTCACGCCTGATGCCAAAGAGCCGCCCAAAGCGAAGAAGAAAGACTGGGCGCAATTCAAGCTCAACCAGCTCGGCTACTACGGCGGTCCGGTTGGCCACGATTTTGACGATTACCTGAAGAAAGCCGTGATTCGCTACAAGGTGAACCACAAGCGGATGCACCAGCTGCTGGTGTCCAGCTACAACGACTCGATCACCGCGGATCTCGAGGCGGCTCTGGCCGCGGGTGACAACAGGCGAACGTTCCTCGACGGCGACGCATTCACTAACCCGAAGGGCAGCAGTCGAATTTTAGTCGAAGCCATCACCTACGAGGAAGTCTCGGCGACCGCCGACGAGTTCGGTGATTCCAAGGCCACGCACGAGAAAGATCGCCTGAATCGCCCGCTGATCCCCGTTTTGGTGGACATTCTATTGCTTGGCAAGAACAAGAAAGTGGTGGCCGCACCAGAGGCCATCGGCAAAGCTCGCGTCAATTTTCGCTTCACCGACGTGCAAGAGGACCTGAAGAAGCAGTTCACCAGCACGGCGAGCGAGCCGAGCAAAACCCGAGCCTACGTCGAAAAGAGCCTGAAGTTGAAGGGCGGTCGCACCGCCACCGAAGGCGACAACTGTCACAAGGATTTCGGCGGCATCCGCGACGCGCCGGCCGCCAATTACGAGGCGCCGTTCTTGGTCGGGACCGCGTATGAACCCTTCAAGCTCGAGAAGGACGCGGGCCAGAAGGTCTGCTTCAGCACCGCCTTCGATGACGCTGCCAAATTCAAAAATCGCGTCGGCCAGGCTGGGTGCTTCTTTCGCCCGTCGAACGTCGCCGGTGACTCTTACAAGCTCAAAGCAGAGCTCGACTTTACTGGACTCCCGAACGCCGCCGACCTCGAGAAGTTGCATCATGTCAAAAAGCCCGAGCAACGCATTCGCGTCGAGACCGGCACGTTGCAGGTCTGGCGCCAGGCAAAGATCGCAGCGGTGCTCACCTGGCCGGCACGCACGAACGACCACCAATGGGACAAGATCCGCACCGAGTTTGCCAAGGCGTATGTCGACCTCGACGTGAGCTCGATCGACACCAAAGCGATCAACTCGGTCTTGTCGGCCGCCGAGTACAAGACGATCGTCAGCACCAATACCGCGCACGCGGCAGCGAGCGTGAACTTGAATCCGAATTCGCTCGTCGGCGTGGCGTTGCCGGTGCAAGGCGCGATGAACGCAGCCGCCTACAAGACCGCGCTCAAGACGTTCACCAGCGACAATTACCTGGATCCGATTTACACCGCATTGCGCCGTCAAATCTCGACCAACCTACGCAAGACGCACCCGGTCGGGTTCGTGGTCATGGAATTTTTGACGCACCTGCCCGTCAACGTTCAGACCGCACCGCCCATCAACACGGCGGTCACGCCCGCCAACACTAACTACGTCACCTGGGCGTTCTCGATCGGTTTGCCGGATTCGGTGATCTATGCCGATCAGAAGGATCCGGATCACGTGTATTACGTCGTGGGTCACGAGATGGGGCACAACTTCTGGCTCCAGCATTGGGAACATGCGGGCGGCGGCAAGGCTTCGGATCACGACACGAACGACCACAACTGTTTGATGAGCTATTCGAGCAGCAGCTGCGCGCACGCGAATCATCGCCCGGGCCACTACAGCCCACATTTCTGCGGGCAATGTAACCTCAAGCTGCGGGGTTGGGACATCGACAACGCCGCAATTCCGGCGAGCTCATAAGGCGACTCAGTGTCCACTACTTTGGAAATCCAAGCGCTGTCCGGGTTCAGCAACCTCGACGGTCTGCGTCTGCAGCTCACGTTTCGCAATCTCGGGCCCGATCCCGTGGCGTTGCCCGTGCCGACCGATCTATCCGCGGCCCTCACCGTGTACGCCTATCGTGGTACCGAGCTCACGCGCGTCGCCAACGGCATCACGCATCAGGACATGATGAGCCGGGGGCGATTCGATGAAGCCACCGAGCGCGAGCCAGTTGCGGCTGGACTCGAACGGAGCTGGGAGCTCGACTTGACGAGCTATGCCTACCCGCTGCTTGCCGGCGAAAGCTCGGTGTTTGCGGAGTGCATCTTGGGGGATGGTTCGGTCGTGCGCTCGAACACCATCCAGGTCGGCGTGCAGGCGCTGCCCGTGAACCGGATCGCGCTCGACCGAAGCAACCCCGTGTTGGACGGGGTGTGCGTGCTTTTGGAGTCCGTCGGCACGAACGGGCTCGAACGGCGGCTCCGCTTGTACAACACCGCGCGGCCCTTGGCGCCTTGGTTTTGCGAGCCGCTGCCGGCGCTCGGCGCCGATGCCCTGGTCGTGGCTACGCCCAACTTTTTCCTTCCCGACACGTTCGATCATTTTTTCGCGCGCTGGCTGGTGGCGATCGACCCAGGAAAGGTGAGCGCGTTGCGCCTCGTTTCTGGGCGCCCGAGCGGGCAAGTGCGCGAGGCGCCGCTGCCACATGGCCGGCGTCTGCTCTCGGCTATTCAGCAACCCAATGACGAGCTGCTGGTGTTTTTTCTGGGGCCCGCCGGCGAGCTCGAGTGCGGTGATTTTTCGGACGCGGGGCTTTCATTGCGTTTCAGCTTGAGTCCGCGCACGTTCACCGCGCCGAATTTGGTGATTGGCGGTCGTGCCGACCGTCTGGTCATCGTCACGGCAGAAGGGGGCATCGAACGCCTGGACGTGGACTATCAAGGGACGGTGCTCGACCACCGGCGCCTGTTCGATACCGATCTGCGCACGATTGACGTGCGCTTCGATCCCGTCAACGACGACGTGAAGGCAAGCTTTTGGGACGGTGTACAGGGCCAGCATTTGCAGCTGGTTTTGGTGCGCGGGGGTGAGCCGAGCGTGTTCTACCAAGAACGAACGGAGAGCTTGCGCGAACTGCTCGAGCTCAGCTGGGACTGTGATCGTGCGGGCGAATTTCACGTGGTCGGTAACCTCCCGACCGGACTCTTCTATTGGACGCGTCGCGTGCCGCCGCGGCTGTTGCTCGCCGGCCCGGGGCCACGTTTGCCCCGAGTGCTTGCTCAGCGGCGACCTTGCATCGGCCTTTGGGATGCCGAGCGAGGCTACAATTTTTACGAATATCGGGATGGCCTCCGGTTTCGAGAAGGGCCCCTGCCATGAGTCGTTTCGTTCTCGCTCTGCTTGCTCTGGCCGCCTGCACGAAAGAAGCGCCATCCGTCGCGCCTGCGAGCGCGTCCTCGCCGGGTATCGTCGCGGCGAGCGAGCCGACAGCCACCCATGCGTCGAAAGCCCCGACGCCAGACGCCCCCGCCGAGCCGACCAAGGGAGCCCCTACCGTGACCGCAAATACTCCGCTCATTCTATCGGTCACGACCCTGACGCAGGCGCATTTGGAAAACGCCTCCGCAAAGTCGCAGTACGTGCTTCACTCGCTGCGGTTCCAGCCCAGCCGGCTGCATTTGTACTCGGCGAGTGGCTCGGACCTACCGGCTCGAGACCGGCGAGACACGATGAAGTTCGACTCGAGCGTGCGTCGCGAGGAATATCAGGTGCTCGAACCGCGCGCGCAATTACCGCTGTTTTCCCCTAGAATACAGGCGAGTGGTGCAACCTTCGATCTGACTTGGGGACCGTTCTCGTTCAGCGGGCTTTCGCCTGGCGAATACGACGCGATGCTGGAGTGGGAGAGCGCCCGTGACGACTACACGGACGACGCGGGACAATCGCACAAGCTCGCCGACGTCTGGCAGGGGACCGTTCGTTCTGCGCACTTCAAGGTGAAGATTCCATGACGCTTCAGCGCCGTTTCACCGTCGAGCATTGGAGCGACACGTTCATCGTCGAGGTGACTGGCTCTCCGAGCGCGTCCGATGCGCAGGCGCGCTCGGAGAGTGAACGCGCGCTTTCGCTTTTGCTGTTCGATTATCGCCATCAGGATCGGAACGTGACCCAATCCGTCGAGGCGCTTCATCGAGCCTTGCTCTTGCCCGGAATTCCATTTCGCCCGCCGCCGGGCTTCGCGAGTGCCGCGACCCCGGCCGGCGCGATCGAGCGCGTCGCTCGTGATTTGGAGGTCGCCACCCGCGACGGAAGACTCTCCATCAAGCGTTTGGAGCGCCCGACGGTCGTGGCCCGCCGGAAACTCGAAAGCGTCCCAGTTCAGTCCGCGCTCGGGCCCGAACCGGAAGCGCCTCAGACATTTTTCGAGGCCACGTTCGTCGACGAAATTGGCCAGCCTATCTCGAACCTGGCCGTGGTGCTCACCGCTGACAGCAAGCCGAATCAACTGACCACCGACGGCAGCGGCAAAGTTCGACTCGATGGCGTGCGCGCCAGCTTTGCGGATCTTAGAGTGTCGAGCGTGCAGGGCTTGCGGGACATCGTAGAACCTCGTTGGTCCAACGCACGGGTCGGCAAAATGCCGACCGCGCCGAACCTCCTGAAGTTGCCGCTCACCGACGACATCAGCAACTTTTCGCTCGAGAGCGCGCTGCCGCAGCTGATCGTAATCACGCCGCCGGTCGGCAAAATCTTCGTCGAGCTCTTCGATCGAAACGGGCGTGTGCGCCACGCCAATCGCGAATACACCATCGAAGGCCCCGAGAGCTTCTCTGGCACGACGGATGCCGATGGTCGCTTGGTGCACGAAGACGTGCTGTCCGGCGACTACACCCTGAAGCTGAAGCTCAAGTTCTTCGAGGGCACCGCGGACGAGGTGACCGACGAGTACGAAAGTGCGCTGGTCGTCGTCGACGCCGCCTCGGGCACGCCGCAACAACGCCGGCTCGGCGCGGTGCCTTTCGTCGTTTTCGCGCGTGCGCGCGGCTTCTTGTTCGATACGAACAAGTCCTTTTTGCTGCCGACCGCGGTCGACGCACTGACGAAGATGCGCGACCTGTACGAGCAGAATGACCCGAGTCACTTGCTGATCGTCGGCCACACCGACACCACGGCCGAGCCGAGCATCAACGACCCCCTATCCGTCGCGCGCGCCAAGAGCGTGAAGGCGTACTTGGAAGACGACGTCGACACCTGGCTCAAAAATTACGACGAATCAGGCAAGGGCAAATGGGGCGCTCGTGAAGATCGGCTGATGATCACGGCTATGCCGGATTTCGGCCTGCGTACGCCGGATGAAGAGCTCGTCTCGTGGTTCCAGCGCACCCGGGAGCTCACGGTGGACGGAAAGGCTGGCCCGGAGACGAGAAAACAGCTCATCACTGAGTATATGGCGCTCGATGGCACGAGTCTGAAGGACGACGAACAGTTTCAGATCGACATCACGATTCATGGCTGCGGCGAAAATTTTCCCCTCGACCAGACTGGGCTCGAGCTGGATCAAGCCGCGGCAAACGACAAGGAAGATGCGCTCGACCGCCGCGCCGAACTGTTCTTCTTCGATGATGATTTCGGGATTTTGCCGAAGCCCGCAGCCTCCGCTGGCAAAGAATACTTGGCGTGGCGTAAGGCCGCTGCCGAAAATCACGATTTCCCCGTCGAGGGCATCGGCCGCAGTACGACCTTCATCGAGCTGCAAGACGCGCTCTTTCGTACCAACAGCTGCGTGGTGTTACCTGAAGGTGAAGCGCCGAGTACGGGCGAACACACCTCGATCACCAGCGTCGGCATATTTGCGACAGCGCTCCGTTTCAATCAAGAGCATCCCGGAAAATTTTTCTTCATCGCCGGCCACACTGACACGACGAACACCATCGACTTCAATCAGAAGCTGAGTAACGAGCGCGCCCAGTGTGCGCTCGCGCTGCTCCTCGGCGATCGTGACTCGTTCGCGCAACTCGCCGACGCACGCCACGCCGTGGGTGACTACAAGCAGATCTTGTCATTCGCCAGCAAAGCGTTCTCCGATTTGGCCGTCGGCAGCGGCGGTTTCACCTGCGATCCGGGCAAGGTGGACGACGTGGCGGCCACGGCCGAGCCGGCCGTGCGGATATTTCAAGGTCAATACAACCAAAACAAGCCGGCCATCGGCGCGACAGCCGCGGACCTCAGCGTCGATGGCAGCGTCGGCCCGCTCACCTGGGGCGCGCTGTTCGACGTGCTGGAATTCGCCCTGCAACGTGAGCTGGGTGAGACCGAGGCTGGAGTCGCCGCGCTGCGACAAAAGTTGGTTTGGGTGGACGACAGCCGCAAAGCTCTAGGGTTTAGCGAGCATTTCCCGATCGACAAGGTCGGTCGCGACGGCGTGCGCAGTCAAGCCAATCGCCGTGTCGAGCTCTTGACCTTCGATGCAGGTGAAGAACCCGATCTCGTGCTCGCTGAGAGCGATCCGGATGTGAGCGACTTGTACTTGCCGGGGACCTATCAGCGCAAGGCTCTGCCGGTGCGGACCTCTGCGCTTGCCAGCTCGTTGACGTTCGATCTCGAGATCGCAAGCGATCTGCCCTGGACGACCAACGATACCATTACCATTCGCGACTCGAGCGGTAGCCAGCTCCTCCGGGCGATCATCGGAACAGGCGAGTCGGTGGGTACGAGTCGTCGCTTCGTGATCCCGCGTGATCCCAACGAGGTCTACCAGGCCGTGGTCGACCACTCGCTCGGCAGCATCGTCGTCTTCAACCAACTGTCGGCGGAGCCAGACACTTTGGCCCTCTAGGCCCCCGGGGAAACATGCCTTTTGTTCTGATTCAGGCGTACAATTTGCTCCAGCAGGCGGTCGGAGACGCGACTCGAGAGGTATCTTTCGACGGCGGGAAATCCTTTCGCCCGCTAACCAAGACCGAAGAGACGAATGGCGTTCAGGTTGCCGCCGAACAAAAGTTCACCGCGCGCGTCTCTCGCCCCCATCATCAGCCCGTCGTGCAGCCGCTGCTCGTAACCGCCCAGCCCCCGCCAGGCGCTCCCCCGACACCGCCTGGGCTGCCACCACTCTTGCGGCTAGATTTCGATGGGCCCCGCGATTTCGGTTCTGTGTTCGCGTCGAGCGCAGGAGGCACCGGCGCGTCGCCGACGTTTCAAT
>Ga0247766_1000068_pt1 | contig 21890 bp, 8 predicted proteins | sample UWRJL223509R6_FD_179946 | JGI IMG/M metagenome (GOLD analysis project Ga0247766, IMG submission 179946) | Plant litter microbial communities from Arlington Agricultural Research Station in Wisconsin, United States - UWRJ-L223-509R-6 | ecosystem: Environmental > Terrestrial > Plant litter >... | reverse complement strand
CTCCGAAACGGTGCGGTTCGGCAACGACGCAGCGCCCCCAGGCGCTGAAAGTTGCTCAAAATAAATGGAGAAGCCCCGAAAAAGACGCCTTCACTGCGAATCCGCAGTGAAGCTGGATCTCGCGCAGCGCTAGTCCCGTCAGTGGGAACGCGGTGGCGGATTGTCGATCACCGGATTCATCCGGTGCAACGTGGGTCTCGGTGAAACCGTACTGAACGCGCTGATCAACGTCGACTGAGCAAGAACAGCGCAACCAGTGCGACGACGATGGCGGCCGAGGCCACCAACCAGGGCAACCGAGCCAAGCGCAACGCTTCGCCGAGCGAGGGTTTGGCGCCTGGCGTCGGTGTCAGCGCCGCACGCGCGGCTTCGTTGAGTAGCGTCTCGTCTTCTTCCGACGCGCGCTTCGGGGGAGTGAGGGTAGGCGCGGCTGCCTGATGCTGCAGGCGCGCCAGCGCAGCGGGTTGGATCACGATGCCGCTGGTCGCGGTAGGAGTCGCGGTCTTGTCTGCCGGCGAGATGAAGCGATGCGCGAGCGCGTCCGGAATGGCGCGGCTCACGTTCGTCAAAGCTTCGATCATCTTGCGACGGTCGTCGCTGATTCGTTCGCGTACCAAGCGCGCGACGTCCGCGTGCTGAGTCAGGTGCGGTCGAGTCAGCAGCCACTGCTCGAGCTCGAAGCGCATCTCCTCGGCGGTTTGATAGCGTTGCTCGCGATCGCTCGCGAGCGCGCGCATCACGATCCGCTCGAGCTCCTCCGAATAGTCGGGGTCGAGCTCGCGCGGTTTTTTATAGGAACCGCGCACGATTTTCCCGAGCGCTTCACCGCCGCTGCCGAACGGCCGTTTGCCGAGGGTCGTGACGTACAACACGCAACCCATCGCGTAGATGTCGACGCGCCGATCGATCCCCTGGCCGAGCACCTGTTCCGGCGGAATGTACGCTAGCTTGCCTTTGATCTCACCGGTGCGTGTGCGGGCGTGCAGCTGGTTGGCGGCTTTGGCGATGCCGAAGTCACTGACTTTGACGTGACCATTGACCGAGACGAGGATGTTCGGTGGGGAGATATCGCGATGGACGATGCCGATGCCGTTGCCGTCTGCGTCTTTGGCTTCGTGCGCGGCGTGGAGACCCGCGCACGCTTCGGCGCAGATGCGCGCGGCGACTTCGACCGGTAACGCCGACAAGGCGCTGCCGCGCATCAAGCCGCTCAGCGTGTCACCGGCCACCCATTCCATGACCATGAACAGCAGGTTCTCGTCTCGGCCGAGCTCGTACGTCTCGCAAATGTTGGGGTGGCGCACGGTGGAGGCAATCACGGCCTCGTCGATGAACATGCGCGCGTACTCGGCTTCGACTGCGAATTCGGGTCGAACGAGTTTGAGTGCGACGGCGCGAGCGAGCCCCGTGCCTTCGGGCTTTGCAGCCCAAACTTCTGCCATGCCGCCAGCGGCGATGGGAAACAGCAATCGGTAGCGACCAATCAGCTGTCCTGCTTGAACGCGCGCCGAGTCGTCCGGAGGGGCTCCACCTGGGGCGCCTCCGGCAACAGCCTGTTCGGTCCTGACTCCCCTGCGATCCATACTAAAATCCAATGTTACTCAGATCTTCGTCGGCCCGCCATCGATTCGTTATCGAGGCTAATGTAGGTTCGGCGGTTTTGGTCAGGGGGCGGCGAACGGATTGTCCGGATCGAGAACCCGCGGGCGCTTGGTAACCACCTTCGGCAGATCACCCGACGTAGGCACCGGCACATTCGTGCGGGCTTGTTCAGCACTGGGCCTGGTCTTCGCGAGCGAGGCGTGCGTCCCGGGTGCGAGCGCGGAGAGCGCGAGCCGGACTTCTTTGCTTGCGTCGAGCAGCAGCTCTTCCGTGCGATCGGCGAAGCCGGGTGCGGAGGCGCGCACCCGGTGCAACTTCGAATCGGGCAGCACGTTCAGTTGGTGTGGGTTTGGCAACGCTGGACCGTCGTCCAAGTACAACGTCGCTCGCGCGGGCGAAGCCACCAACGTAACCGTGATGGGCATTTCGCTCGCGGTCGGCGTTGGCGTCGTTGCGGGGACAGCGCTGGTCGGAGCGCTCGGCGCCACCACGGACGGAGCACTGGCGACGAGCGACGGGGCCGTGTCATGACTGCCGCGGAGGGCGAGCGTAGCGACCAGCGCGAGAGCTACGGCTCCGCCGGCGATTCCGGCCCAAATTCGCTTCGATTTGCGAGCCCGCTCGCCGGGCGTCGTCGCGGCCGAACCGCCCAACGTTTGCTCGGTGGGGGGCGCTGGGGGAGGCGGCGCGTCGAGCTCGTTCTCCGCCGATGCGATCCGTTGCGTTCGTTCGGCGATCGATTTGCCCAGTCGATCATTGACGACTGCGGCGATGTCACGCTCGGTGACCAAGCGGCCTTGCTTGGCGATCCAACGCGAGAGCGCGCTGCCGAGCTCTTCAGCGCTTTGATAGCGCTGCGCGGGATCGCGCTCCAACGCCTTCTGCACGATGACTTCCAAATCGATCGGGTAGCCCGCTAGGCGGGCGCCCGGGAGAATCAGCGGCTGTTCGAGCAGTTGATAGAGGGTGGCTACCGCGTCGTTGCCGTGAAAGGGGCGCTCGCCGACCGTGGCTTCGTACAGCACGCAACCGAGTGCGAAGACGTCCGCGCGCCGGTCCACGTCACGTTGCGTGACCTGCTCCGGAGCCATGTACGAGAGCTTGCCCTTGATCTCACCGGTGGCAGTCGGTGCGTGTAGACGGCCACGCGCTTTGGCCACGCCGAAGTCCGTCAGCTGCACGTGCCCGCTGGTGGAGATCAGAATGTTCTGCGGCGAGACATCGCGATGAACCACACCCAGCTGGGCGCCGTGCTCGTCGCACAAGTCATGTGCGACTTGCAGTGCGTCACACAGCTGTGCGGCGATGCTCACCGCGATGGCCAGTTCGAGGCGATGTCCTGCGGACGCGTCGAGCAGCTCGTACAACGAGCCGCCGTCCGAATAATCCATCACCAAGTACGGGATGCCGAGTTGCTCGTCGATCTCGAAGGCATGAATGGTGCAGACACCGCGGTGTTGCACTTGTGCTGCGAGTCGTGCCTCGTCGAGCAACACGTTCCAATATTCGCCAGCCGCCTTCTCGTTGCCGAGGGTGGTCTTGAGCGCGAATAATCTTCCGGTATTCTCCTCGCGCGCGACCCACACGCGCCCCATACCGCCCGAGCCGATCGGGACTAGGAGCTGGAACCTTCCCAGCTTGTTGCCGGGTCTCAACGTAGTCTCAGTCAATGCTCGCTCTGACGGGTGAGTATAGCCGAAGGTTCTCCGGACTCTCGCATCTTCCGCGCGCGCAAAAAAGTCGCAATCGTCTCGCGCCGCTTTTGAGGCGCCTTTCGCGGTCGATCGCTAGGTCGTTCCTTTGCTGCCCACATACGTGTGTGAAGGTGGGGGATCGTGCGAGCACGCGCCCACGGTGTATGCGCACCTGCCAGCATCTGCCAGCAAGTTTCGCCGATCCGCACCGTTTCGCACTCAGATATACGTTGCTCGGCTAGGCTCAAGCCACGTGTATGAATGACGCGAGTTTTACTCATCGGCCTGGTCCGACGCCCCACCAAGGGGCGCTCGAGGCGCTCGTTTACGTGCGCCAGACGTGCACGATTCATCCATTGCCCGAAAGCGGCTCGATGCGCGTGGGGCGCGGCATCGACAACGACCTCCGGATCGATGACCAGTCGGTCTCTCGCTACCACCTGTTGCTCCATGTCGGAGCCAGCATCGAGGTCGAGGACCTGGGCAGCGCCAACGGGACTCTGCTTTTTCGCGTAGATCCGGAAGACAGTTTGGAAGCGCCGACGCGGCGCAACGAAGCAGAGGCCCGGCTACGCGGTGGCGAACGTCGGGTGCTCGAGCCAGGCGACTTCGTGCGCGCTGGTTCGGCGTTGATCATGGTGCAATCGCGCCGTCCGGCGAGCACACGCAACGTCGTCCGCTCGTTGTCGAATCATCCACCAGGTGAAGGCCCCGCGGTGCTGCTCGATCCGGAGATGAAGCGCGCCTACGAGATCGCGCTGCGCGCCGCGCAAAGCGCCATCTCGGTCCTCATCACCGGCGAGACCGGCTCCGGCAAGGAGGTCTTCGCCGAGACCATTCACCAACGTTCGACGCGGCGCGGCCGCCCGTTCTTGCGCCTCAACTGCGCGGCGCTTTCCGAATCTTTGCTCGAGTCGCAGCTGTTCGGGCACGAGCGTGGGGCATTTACGGGCGCCACTCAGACCAAGGCGGGTCTGCTCGAGTCGACCGATGGCGGCACGGTCTTCTTGGACGAGATCGGGGAGATGCCCTTGTCGATCCAGGCCAAGCTGCTGCGCGTGCTCGAAGAGCGCTCCGTGCTACGCGTGGGCGCAACCAAGCCGCGGCCGATCGACGTGCGCTTCGTTTGGGCCACTAACCGCGACCTGAGGGTCGAGGTGCAGGCCGGCCGCTTCAGAAACGATCTGTACTACCGCATTGCCGGCGTCGAATTCAGCATCCCGCCGCTCCGTCGTCGCCCGCTCGAAATCGAGCCGCTCGCGCGTCTGTTCTTGTATCGCTTCTGTGATCGCTCTGGGTTGCCCATGCCCGAGCTGACCGAAAGCGCGGTCCAGGCGATGCACGGCTATTCGTGGCCGGGCAACGTGCGCGAGCTCAAGAACATCATGGAGCGCGCGCCATTCCTTTGTGAAAACGGCAAGGTTACAGCCGCGCAAATCCCGCAGCAGCCGCTCAATGAGCTGGAGGACGGCGAGTTTGCGCCGGCGGACCAGGACCGAACGCAGGTCTTCGCTCCGCTGCGCGTGCCCAAATTTGCAGACGACCGGCCGCTTGCCGATCCACCGAGCAGCGGGCCACGCAGCGATCCAGGGCTGCCGCCCATCGACTCGGAGGAGGAGCGCCAGCGCGTGCTGCGTGCGCTGGAGCAATGTGGTGGAAATCAGACGCGCGCGGCCAAGGTGCTGGGCGTCTCGCGCCGAACCTTGATCAATCGCGTCGAACGGCTGAACTTGCCGCGACCCAAGAAGACCTGAGCCGACCCGAGTCGGCGCAAACCACGGGCTCGCGCGTCAGCGGTTGAGGCCGAGTCGCGCGCGCGCTTCGGCGTACTGCTCGCCGACGCAAAAGGTCGCCAGATCCCGCGCTTCGGGATTACGCACGATCCACTTCACGCGCTCGGGGCCTTCCTTCGGCGGACCGCTCGGTTGCCCGACTGCGAATGCAACCCCGCGCAGGGACGCGACGAGCGAGCCGGCGGAGAGCAGCGCCGTGCGGTTGCCCCACTGATGAAGTGCGGTCCCCAACAGGCTGGCGCGATTGCCGATCGCGCCAATCACTTCGAGCGCCAGCACCGGCACGTCGGGATCGAGGTTCGAGGGCATGGCTGCTTGGATGCGTCGCTGCGCGTCGGCGAGCTTTTTGCCCTCCACGCCTTGCGGGATCCAATTCGGCGCGAACGTCCCGAGGTAGGCCGCGAGCACGGGCCACAAGTCGATCGGCGCGGTGCGTGACAACGCGGCGGCTTTGGCTTGCAGGATCTTGAGGCAGCGGATCATCAAGAAATAGCGTGCCGCATCGTCGTCGCTGTCGAGCAATGCCTGACCGAACACGAGTTGCGGCGTTTCGCCTCCCACGGGAATGCAAACTGCTCCGAGCGCGGGCGTAGCAAATACTTCCAGCGCTGGCAGGCCGAACGAGCTTGCGACCTGCTGAACGTAGCTGGTGAAGGCCGCAGAGGAGGCGGGCAAGGGTTGTGCGCGCATGGCGCGCAGGTCGACCGGGTAAGCCGTGTCCAGCACGTCTCCGCTCTTCTGCAGCAGCGCGCGCAGCGGCGGACTCACCAATTCGGGCGAGAGCAGCTCGTCCAGCCGCGCATCGCCCGCGATTGGACCCGCCGCGGGCACCGGCACTTCCTCGCCGTGCAGCGCGGACAGGGTCGCGCGCGCTACCAGCGCGGAATCACCGGCTGACTTGAGTTCGGCGACCGTCGCCAGCACCTCGAAGAAGCCCGGCTCGAAGCGACCCGTAGCCAGCGCCCGCCGTGCGTCGGTCGCCGCGCGATCGAGCAGCACCTGCATCGCGCGCGTTTCGCCGTGACGCTGCTGAAACTCAGCGACCGCTCGGAGCACGGCGCTGTCGTGCGGCCATTCTTTGCGCGCCTTGTCGAAGGTCGCCTCGGCACGTTTGCGGTCGCCGACGATTTGCTCTTCGACCAAGGCTAGCGCAAGCGTGCGATCCCGCTTCTCCTCCGGGTTTTTCGCGCGCGACAGGAGGTCCGACTGCAAAGACAGAGCGGTCGCTTGATCCCCCAATCGGCCGTAAACCTGGACCAATCGCGCGACGGCGTCCGGGTCGTCGGGGATGCGCTTGAGCACTTCCTTGTAGGCCAACTCGGCGCGTTCGGGGTTGGGCAGGGTGGTGTCGTACAGTTCGCCCAATCGGCGATAGATTTGCGCTTGGCGCGAAAGCTCGATGGTATGCCGTGCCAGGCGGATCAACGCCTGTTCCCCCGACGTCCAATCACCCTCGCTCAAGCACAACTCGGCGAACGCTTCGAGCGCTTCGGCGTGATCGGGATTGGCATCGAGGGCAGCCGACAAGGCCGCCTTGGCGGCGTCTTTTTCGCCTACTTCAGCCAGAGCGCGGCCGCGCGTGACCTCGATCGCAATGCGCTCTTGGGGATCACTCGTGCGTTGCAAACGTCGCTCGAGTAGCTCGGCCAGCCTTTGGCGATCGTTGGTGGCGACATACAGCGACTGCAGCCGCACCACGGCGTCCTCGTGCCCGACGTCGAGAGCTACCGCGCGCTCCAGCGCTGCGCGTCCGCGCTCGATGTTGTTCGCCTTGTCGAGCCAAAGCACCGCAGCTTGATGCCAGGCACTCACTTGGTGAGCCTCGACGTGGCTGGCTTGCGCGAGCGTCTCCTGCGCTTGCGCCGCCGCGGCGTATTCGCCAATGCCTTCGAGCACCTCGGAGAGCGTCGTGAGGGCTAGCAGGTGCTGCGGCATCTGCTCGAGCGCTGCCGTCAGCAGGCGCTTCGTGTCGTCGGGGCGCCCCAAGCGGGCTGCCGCTTCGGCGGCGCGCAACGCCAGCGTCGCTTTGTCGAGCGGGCGCTCGGCGAGCGCGTAAAGCCGCTGATCGGCTGTCAAGCCGAGCTCGTTGTCCTCCGCCGCGCGTGCTTGCGCGCTCAGCGTCCGCAGGGCCCACAGTTCGTTGGGTGAACGCGAGACGGCAAGCTCTGCCATTTCGCGCGCTTCGCTCCAGGCTCCGCGCAGAACGCGTAAGCGCGCGACCAAGCGCGCGTGGGCGTTGCTCTCGTTCCCGTCCAGCGCGCGCGCCAAGCTGGCCGCGATCGGCTCCATGTCCTCCCGGCGATCACCACTGACGTAGGCGTGCTCCATGCGGCGCAGTGCGGGTAGGTACTCCGGAGATTGTTCGAGGATCGCCGTCTGCCAGAGCAGCGCGCTCGAGTGGTCGCCGCGCGCGCGGTCGATCTGGCCGAGGCGCTCGTACAACTCACGCTGTTCGCGAGCATCTTCGCTTGCTCGCGCCCGCTGTAAGAGGCCATCGGAAATGCGCGCGGACGTCGGACCGGAAGCCGCATAGCGTTCGGCGGTCACGCGCCAAAGCTCGGGTCCGTCGCTTTCCAGCGCCAAAAACGCGTTGCGGGCGGCGGCTTCGGAGTCACCGGCGCGGCCGCGTTCGAGGGCGGCTTCGATCAGTAGCCGGGCGCGACTTCTACCCTCGCTGGCGGCGCCGATGGCTTCACGCCACGCCGCGCGTTCCGCTTCGTCGCTCGGCACCATTCGCTCCGAAAGCTCGCGCAAGGCCAGATCCGTCGGGCGCGCACGCAGCGCCTCCTCGAGCAGTTGCTCGGCGAGGGGCAAATCGCTGTCCGCGACCAGCAGCGCCTCTCGAATCAAATCCAAGGCCCGCTCGATGGGGTCGTCGGCGGCCTCGCGACGCGCGCGCAGCACACTCAGCAGCGCGGCTCCGTCGCCACTGCGGCGTGCGGCGACCTCGGCCAACCGGTGACTCAGCGATAGATCCGGCGCGGCTACTTTGGCGCGTTCGAGCAGAGCTCGGTAGTGTTCGCCGTCGTCCCCTGCGCGCAGCGCGGCCTCGAGTAGCGCTAGCGCGGCGCGCGGCGAGGAACCGAGCTCGTCGGCAAGCGCAATCAAAAGCTCGCTCGCCTCGCCCGGCGCGGAGGTGGAGAGGGCCCGCAACGCCGCTTCGTTCGTGGCGTCGAGCTCGAGCGCGCGTCGATACATGACTGCCGCCGAGCCTTGCTCCCCCGAAAGCTCGTGCGCCAGGCCGGCGGCCATGCGGTGGTCGCGCTCTGCCTCGGCGTCTTCGGTCGCGGAGGGCCAATCGCCCAGTGCCAGCGCTACCAGGCCCTTCTCGCGCGCTGCTCTGGCGAACTCCAGCGAAAGCAGGCGCGAAAGCGGGCTCATTGGGTGTGTGCTCTCGAACTCTTCCGCAGCGGGTCGCAGGTAGCCGAGGCTTTTTGCGTCCGCCGGCGGCGTGCCGAGCGCTTGGCCCAGGCGCTGCGCTGCCCGTGCCGCGGGGCCGCCGACGCGCACGTCCAGGGACGAGTCGGAATTGGCTGCCGCAAAGGCCGCTGCCAACGGCAAGAGCTCGGGGTCATTGGCGACCTCGCGGACGGCGGCTCCGAGCTGCGACGGAGGCAGCCCGTTCAAGGCTGCGAGAGCGACGCGATCCGCCGCGCTGAAGGTGTCTTCGCCGCGAGTGCCGAGCAACGAGTTCTGAACGCCTTCGGTGTCGCCGTGCTCCAACGAACGAATCACCAACGTGCGCCTCGCGAGCCGGCTGCCTTGCCGGTTCGCGAGTTCGGTGAGACTCGCAATGGCTCGGCCGCGAGTCTTCGGATCGGCTCCCAGGAGGCTCGCGGACAGCCAAGCGGAGGCTTGTCCGAGTCCGTCGACTCGAGCCAAACGCTCCAGCGCGTCGGCGGCCTTTTCGCGCTCCCCAGCGGACAGTGCTCGACGCGCGTCGTCGAATGCGCTGCGTGGGCCACCCGGTGGGGGCGAGCTGCCCGTCGGCATGGGCGCGCCGCGCAACCGCAATAGCTCGTCACTGGCGCGCGCCAGTTCACTCAGCGCTTCGGACTCGGGTAAGCGAATGCGCGCGGGTGCATTGCTCTTGCCGAGCAGATCCGCCAGTTTGGCGACGTGGGCGCGCGGGTCGTCTTGGTGCGCGCGCACGGCCAAATCGAGCTTTTTCTTCGCCGAAGCGTCGTCGTGCAGCGCCAGACGATGCACTTCTGCACTCAGGTAGGCGGCGTGTACACGAGCGTCGACGGTGGCCGCGCTGCGGATCTCCATTTCTAGCGCCGGGGCGACTGCCTTGTAGTCACCATCGGCGGCTGCGAGCGCCCGCAGTTGTCGAGCAGCCATGGCATGCGAGCGCGGGATAGCGCTGGCAACGGAGGCGGCCTCGCGCGCGCGCGGCAATTCGCCAACCAACGCCCAAATCTCGCTGGCCACGGTGAGCAGGCGCGCTTTGGCCTGCGCATCGCTGGTGGCGCGCGCTTCGTTTTCGAGCCACTCGGCGCGCGTGGTCCAGGCCTCGAGTTGCTCCTCCAAATGCTGATGCGCGGGACGCTCGTCCGGCCAGATCGAGGGCGTGAGGGACGGTCGTTCGGCGATCGCTGCCGGCTGAATGGAAGGATACGACGATTCGCTGGCAACCCGGAGCTCAGCGGCGTCGCTCAGCCGGCCGAGTTCGGCAGCGTCACTCGCGCGGAGTTCGCTTGCGTCACTCACTGGTCGGAGCTCAGCGACGTTGCTCGCACGGAGTTCGGTCGCGTCACTCGCACGGAGTTCGGTTGCGTCACTCGCGCGGAGGTCGGTCGCGTCACTCGCACGGAGTTCGGTTGCGTCACTCAGCGGTCGGAGCTCGGCGGCGTCACTCAACCGCACTTCCTCGAGCTGATCGATGGCTTCGGCGGTGAGCGGTTCGGGCGACTCGGCGAACAGCTCGAATTCGCCGTCGCGACCCATGGGGGTCGGCAGATTTTGCGGGCCCGGGATCGACGGCATTGCAACCGGCGCCGACGGTTGCGGTACCGACAGCGTGGGCATACTGTTTTGGTCTTCGACCTGGTGCAGCGTGGGCATGCTGCTTCGTGGATCGACGGACGGTCGCTGGAACGGATCGGCCAGCACGTCGGGCGCCCCGGGGTCGACCTCGTCTAGGGCCTGCTGTTGGGTGAAGATTCGCGTGCGCTCGTCTTCGTCTTCGCGTGCAGAACCCAGCCGGGGCACGACGCGATTGAGGGACTGACGACCGGACGCCGCAACCTGCGGCGCTTGTGGACTCACCGCCAATGGGAACGGTTGCCGCGCGGGCGGCCCGGCAGGGTTGACGGATGGCGGCTTGATCGTCGCATCCTGTCCGGCCTTCGGAAAGACCGACGCTGGCGAGCGCGAAGCTGGACGAGGCACGCCCGGGACGCGCGGAGCAGGCGGAACCTCCGGAAGGCGCGGCATGGTGGCGGTCGGCGGGGGATTGGTTTCTACCTCCGGGGCTGCCGGCATGCTCGAAAGCAGCTGGTCGATGTCGGAATTGGCGAGATCTTCCAGCCCGCTCGTCCCGTCGTCCTCTCCGCGTGCGAGGTTGGCCAGCAGATCCTCGGTGCGGCCGACGACGGTCACGTCATCTTCGGAGAATTCGCGCTTCTCCGGATGGTGCAGCTTGAGCGGGGTCGCGTCGGGGGCTGGGGTGAGGCCCGGTAGCTCGTCGAACAGCAGCGAGTCGAGCAGCGCATCCGACTCGAAATCGAGTTCTCGGTCCTGACCCGGGCTCTTGCCGTGGTCGGGGCGCTTTGGTTCGTTCGGGCCGCTCATTTTACGCCCATCCCCAGTTTTTCGCGAAGTTCGAGGTAGCCCGGTGAAAGCACGAATGCGAGTAGCCGACGAGCGCGCGCTGCCGCTTCGTCGGAGAGACCGAGCGCGCCCCGTTCGCGCCCGCCTGCCGAAAGCACCCAAGACACGTCGCCCGCGGCGATTGCAGCCATGCGATCCAGACTGGAGACCGCGGCGCGCGCCCAGGCAATCGGGTCTTGTCCCGAGCGTTCGACCGCGCGGGCGAGATCAGGCAAGACCTTCTTCACGCGCCGCGGCGCCTTGGCGAGTGAACGCTGGAACTCCGGCAACATTGCGTACGCTGGTGCTGGCAGCGAGACCTCGCCAACACGACACGCGGCTACCACCAAAGCGCCGATCTCTGCGGACTCACGGTGCCTGAGGACGGTCGTCCCGCGACGCAAGGCAAACAATTCACGCGCTACGGCTTGGCGGTGCCGCGGCGAGAGCGGCGCGGAAACCCCGGAGCCGATGATGATGGCCGGCACTTCAGAGGCGATTGCGACTACGGCATCTGCGTCGCGCCCGCCCACGTAAAGCTCGAATTCGCCGAGGCCGAGCGCGCCCGCCCAGGCGGCGATTTCGTTCCGAACCGGCAGACCCATACGGGCATCGACGCGCTCTTTCTTGCTGATGCCATAAGCCGCCAAGCTTGGCCCCAGTTCTTCGCAGATCGTGGTGGCGAGCGCCTGCATCAGCTCCGCAATGGGCCCGCGGTCTTCGGGGTCGGCCAGATTGGGCAGCGCGCTTGCGTCGATGGCGATGCGCGGCACGTTGGCGACGCGCTGATCGATGCGCGCGAGCTCCTGTTCGACGGCGTCGGAGGTCACGCCCAGCGCGATCAGCGCGCCCAGCGCAGCTTGGCGCAGCGGAGCTTTGCCCAAGTACGCAGCAATCCGTGCGGTGCGTTCGACACGCGCGGTGTCGAGGGGATCGTTTTCCAGCACTTCCGTCATGCGTGCGAGGCCGCGTTCGAGCATCGGCATCGAGGTCTTGCGCGTGAATGCTTCGCCCAGCACGAGATCGAGCGCTTCGGCGTCGTCCGGCACTTCGCGCAAGAGTTGCGCGGTGGCGAGCTCGGCGCCCTTGTTGTCATTCAGCCGGTCGCGATGAATGACCATTGCCAGGCGTGCGGCTTCGGCACGGCCGGCGGAGGTGTCGCGCTCGGTCATCAACAGCTCGAGGGCTTCGGTGGCCTGATCCCAGGCCTCGGCGCGGGCAGCGGCGCGAGCCAACCTCTCCCGGACCGGCAGGGTTCCGAGTCCGGATTTGTGCAGGTTGGCGAGCACGTCGAGCGCGGCGTACGGATCGTCGAGCTTGTTTTCGTACAAGTCGACCGCGGCGATACCGCTCATCAGACGCTGTTGCGCGGGGGCTTCTTCGAGCGCTGCCAGTCGCGCCAAGTTCTCCGCGGCTTCCGCGAAGCGCCCGAGGGTGATGTACACCTCACCCGAGAGTGCCAGCGCGCCGACGTGCTCGGGCTCGAGCAAACGGACGTTCTCGAGTGCGCTGAGTGCGCCGTCACGGTCACCTGCTGCGCGCAGCACACGGGCGCGTTCCCAAAACAGCTTGGCGATCTCGGTCGGATCTTCAGCCACTTCCAGCCGCCTCGCCACGAGCTCGAGCAGGCGCGGACCGTCTTTGCGCTCGCGGACCATGCGAAACAGGCGGTCGAAGGCGCTGAAACGGCTGACGTCGCGTTCTACGGCGCGCGACAACGCAAATTCGCCTCGCGTCGAGTCCTTGAATTCGTCGAGCAAGATCAAGGCGGCATTCTCCCAGAACTCGCTGCCCTCGCTGGCGTCACTCACGGCGTCGCCCAAAGCTGCGCAGGCCTCCGCCATGATGCCGCGTTCCCCCACGGCTTCCGCTGCGGTGCGCAGCCCCTCCCAGCCCAAAAGCTCTTCCGGGTGAGCCTCGACGACCTTTTGGAACGATTCGAGCGCGCCACGAGCGTCGCCGTAGGCGAGTTGATTGTAGCCGGCCAAGGCGGTCAGCACGCCCACGCCTTCTTCTCCCAGATTCAGTCCCACATCGAGCAGTGCGTGTGCGCGTCGCCGTGGGTCGGAGCCGGGCGCGGCCAGTTCCAGATTGGCGAGCTTCCCGGCGGGTAGATCCGAGCTCATGGCTCCGGGCAAGTCCTGCCCGGAAAGCAGAGCGACCAGGGCGGCAGATGCCTCGAGTGTCGCGGCGAGTGGCGGTGACAACCGCTGGGCGAGTGCCAGCCGGGCTTCGATTTCGCTCTCCACGTCGCCGCTGTGAATTGCGGCTCCGAGCCATTCCAGCGTCGGGGCGATGCCTGCGTCGACCCCGGCCCAACTGCGCGCGGCTTCCGCTAGTGTCGTGTCGGCGCCGTTCGGCGTGCGCGACAGTTCGATATTGTACGCCGCCGCGCGCGCGAGCGCCGCGCTGCCCGGATGTCGGGCGATTTCCTCGAGCGCCTCTCGGCGCTCGTCTTCTTCGCTGCCGTTCGGGCTCCACAGAGCACGCGCGAGCAGCGCGGCTTCGTGCAGTTCACTAGCCGGAAATTGCACGGCCGCCGTGAGCGCATCGCGCGCGGCAGTGACATCACCCCCGCGCGCGACTTCCAGCGCGAAGCGGTCGAGCGCGGCCAAATCAGGCGCAGCCTCTGCGCGGGCCTCGAGCGCTCGGCGCCGCGCGCTCAGATCGTTGGCTTCTGCGGCCGTCAGTGCCCAGCCGAGCAGCGCATTGCCCGCGCGCGTTTGCGTGCTCGCGGTGTCGAAGCGTTCGATTGCCGATTTGCGATCGCCCGCCTGCCAGAACAGCATGCCCGCTTCCAAATCGAAGGCGGCTGCCAGCTCCTGATCACGCTCGATGGCGGCGCTCGCCGTGAGCGCATTGGCGGCGGCCAGTTTGTCACCAAGCGCCGTCTCGAGCGTACTGTGCGCGCGTAGCGCGACCAGGTCGGTCGGCTCCGTTTCGTGCAAATGGGCGAGCTCTCGGCGCGCCAGGTCGGCGTGCCCACTCGTGACGGCGCGCAGCGCCAAGATCAAGCGCAGCGCGCGTGAGGTTTCCGGATCAGTCTCTGCGTTGGAGAGCGCGGTCAGGGCCTCGCTGGTCGATTCACTGGTGGCGTTCGCTCGCTCGGGCAGAAGATCGAGCGCGTAGGCGATGAGCACATTGCCCAGCCAAGCGCCGCCGGGGGCGGCGGCCAGGCCGGCAAACGCCTGCGCGGTTCCGGTGCGTTCTCCGCGCAGCGCCCGCGCGCGACCGAGCTCGAACCACAGGCCCGCGTGTTCGTTTTCGTGGGCGCCTTGGGCGATCAGGCGACGCGTCGACTCCTCGTACCAAGCGTTGTCTTCGGTGACTGCGGAGAGCAAGCGCGCCACCCGCGCCACGACCGCCGGCGACGCACCGTACATGCCTGCTTGCGAAAGCGCAGCGCGCGCTCCTTGGGTGTCTCGGCACTGCCTGGCCCAGACGTCCGCGCTCAACAAATAGAAACGAGCTTTGCCCGAATCAGTCGGCAAGTGCTCGGCTGCAGCTTCCAAAGCAGAGGCGAAAGCCTGCGGATCTTCGCCCATGCCGAGCAAATCCAAGTGCAAGGCGCGGGCAGCGATACTCGACGGATCTTGCGTGAGCGCCTGGCTCACCGCGGCGAGCGCGCCGCCACCGTCGCCGTCCGCCGCGCGCGCTTCGGCCACGCGCAGCCACAACGAAGCGGCATGGGCGCCGCTCTCGCCGCGTTCGATTTCCGCACTCGCGAGGCGTGCCGCGCCCGCCGTATCGCCGAGCAAGTCGGCCAAATGAAAGCGCGCTCGGAGCAGCAGTGCGTCGCCCGGAGCCAGCGCGAGCGCGCGATCGAGGTACTCGACTGCTTGGGCGGTTGCGCCGCCTTCTCGGGCCAGTTCAGCCGCGCACAGCCATGCATCGGCTGCTCCGGCGGCGCTTCGCAAATGCGCTGGCACGCCGAGCCGATCGCCGTTGGCTGGGTCGAGCAACGTGGCTTGGACGGCCTCGGCCACGCGCAGCTGTGCACGCACGCCGAGCGCGTGGTCGGCGGTCTTTCGCGCCAACTCCACGAGCGTGGTCAAGCCCTCGAAGGTGGCCGGGCCGCCCAGCTGGATGGCCTCTTCCAGTGTGCGGGCGGCGGCCGCGTGATCGCCGGCGGTGGCTCGTTCTTCCGCCAACGACAGCAGCAGCAATGCTTTCCAATGTTGATTGTCGGTGAGCGACGCTCGGGTTTGCAACGTGCGTTCGCGCAGCTCCGAGTCGCCGAGTTTGGCAGCGGCCAACTCCAACGCCAGCCACAGGCTCGAGTCGCGCGGGGCGTCTTCGGTCGCTTGCTCCAAGAGTACGCGCGCTCCTGCGGCGTCGTCCTCGTGGTCGAGTAAGTAGAAGGCCTGGTCCAGCCGGGCGCGCGTGCGCTCGTCGGGCCGAGCGGCGACATTGACCAAGCGCTCCAAGAGCTTGCCGAGCTTCTTGCTCTCCTGTCTGCGTTCGATGATCGCGATCAGGCGCTCGAGCGGCTCGCCGAACTCTGGCTCGGCGTTGACCGCGCCCAGTTGCGCCCGCGCGCTCGCGGTTTCGGAACCGGTGCGCTCTTCGAGCACGCCGATTTCATGCAACAAAATCGCGCGAGTCTTGCTGTCACTCGCGCCATCGTGCTCGGCTTTCAGACGCGCGATCGCCGACGCGATGACCGTCAGGTCCTGCGCCATCGACTGGACCTGGGAAGTTTGCAACCGGCTAGTGCTCGACATGTAATCAGGCGAAATCGCCCCGACTTTAGAAGACCTACCCAGGGCTGCCTAGCTTGCATTTGGTCCGGCCCCCTGACCCGCGTTCGTTCGGTCTGCAGTTCCAATGCGTGGTCGTCGGCGATTCGACATTTCTCTACGTTTGCCGCAAGCCGCGCTTCCGCGCGCTCGCTTGGCCGAGTCGCTCGGGTGTGGCGCAGTGTGCGCGTACGTGCGCGCGAGACCGCACGCGATCGCCGCTCAGTCGTTTCGGCGCACGATCCAGAAGCCGCGCGGCGTGTCGATCACGCTCGGATAGACCGTTCGCTTGTCCAGCGTGAACAGAACATACTCGATTGGCGGCTCGAGCACGCCGCGCGGGATCCGTCCTGCGTCTGCCGTCGACCCGCGATCACCCTTGCTCACGGCTGCTGCGAAGTCTTGCTTGGCGAGCTCTAGGGTGGCTTCCGCTTTTTGCCGCGCGAGCTCTTTGGCGCGCGCGTCGCCCCCCGCAAACTGTGCTCCCTGGTAGGTGAACTGCACCACCCCGAAGCTGAGCTGTTGAGGGGCGGAGTTCGGTAGCTCCGGGACTTTGCCGCCATCGGGGAAAGTTTCGAACCCCTCGGTGAAGGGCCCCGTTCCCGCATCGTCGGGCGGGCCCGCGTCCGCGCGGCCGCTGCCACTCGCCGCCGGGCTAGCGCTCGGGGGCGGCTGGGCCGATGACGTGGCACTCAGCGCAGGTTTTGCCTTCGCAGGCCGAGCCTTCGGAGCGTCGTGCGAAACCAAAATTACCCCAGTCAGGGCTGCCAGGAAGCCTAAACCCAAAAGAGCGGCGGTCGAACGCTGCATGCTGAGCCGCGCCCTAGCACGGATAGGCGCGTGCGGTGCAGAATCTGGAGCAGCCGTTGGGCCGGGACAAATGGCGGCGGTTGCTGCTAACACTTAACGGCTGGGCGGTCGCCCGAGCCAACGAGTTCGGCGTGTTCGCCGAGGGCTGTGAGCTTTTCGTAACTTTCGGGCAACGCTGATAAGAGTTGAATCGGTATGTTCAAAGTCGAATGCCCGGGCTGCAAGGCCCCGTATCAAGTCGACGAGCGCCGCATCCCCGCAAGCGGGCTGAAGATGCGCTGCCCAAAGTGCGGCACGTCTTTCAAAGTCGATGCTCCCGCTGACGGTCGGCGCACTGGATCATCAGGCGTGCTCGGCGGGGCGCTCGGTCTCGGCGCTGAGCCCGAGTCGATGCCGCCGCCTGCCTTGTCCGCACCGACTTCCGCCGCGCCACGCGCGCCTGTCGATCTGCGCGGGACGATGCTCGGCGTTGCACCCAGTGGCGCGACCGCGCCCCCGCGTCCTGCGGTTCCCGCAAATCTCAAGGGCACGATGCTCGGCGTCGCGCCCGCTGCGGCCGGCGCAGCGTCGAATGCGCCGCGCCCACCGCAGAATCCGCCGCCAAGAGCGGTGCAGAATCTCAAGGGGACAATGCTCGGCGTGGCGCCGCTTGCGCCCGCAATGCCCCAGGCCGCCCCCGAAGCCCCCCCTGCGGCGCCCACTGCGGCTGGCGCTGCAGCACCCGGCAAGCCGCCGCCGATGCCGCCGCGCCGCAACGCCGATCCGAAGCCACTGCCTCCGCTCGATCCGGATGCTTTCTTCGACGACTCGGATCTGCCGGCCGCCGCCGAGCCGCGGCCGCGCGTGCCCCCAGCTCGCCCAGCAATGGTGAGCGATCTGGATCTGCCTGCGCCGTTCGCGCCGACGCCGGTGGGCGCGGCTCCTGCTGCGCCGGCTGCTTTCTCGGATCTGCCTGCGTCGCCCGCGCCGCGTGTGCCTGCGCGGTTCAACGATCTGCCTTCGGCGCCCGCGCCGTTTAGCGATCTGCCTTCGGCGTCTGCGCCGTTTAGCGATCTGCCTTCGGCGCCCGCGCCGTTTAGTGATCTGCCCGCGCCCTCGGCTTTCGATGATCTGCCGTTGCCCGCCTCGCCGCCGCCGGCGCGCGCTGCGGCGGCACCGCTTTCGCTCGATCTCGATCTGGATTTGCCTGCGACGAGTGGCGCCGCGAAAGCAGCTCCGACTCGCGCCTCATCGCCGAGCCTCGACTTGGATCTGCCTTCGTTGGGAACACGTAGCCAATCGGGCGTCGGCTTGCCCTCGGTGAGTCCGCGCTCGGCCAATCCGACCAGTGGGGCTGCCGGTTTGCCATCGCCCGCGCACCCCGCGGAAGCCGCGCGCTCGGGCTTCGGTGAGGTCGGCTTGCCCTCGGTGCGTGCCGGACTGCCAGAGTTGAGTCGCGGCGCCGCAGCCGTGCGAGGTTCGGTCGAATTGCCATCGCTTGGACACGGCCGAGCGTCGAGCCCGGGATTCGAACTCGATGACGGCTTGCCGCTCGTCGGCGCAAATCTGCCCACGCTGAGCGGAGTCGGATTGCCACAACGCAGTCACTCCGGCCTGCCGGCGCTCGGCGCGGGTCTGCCGGTGTACCAGTCGTCCGGTTTGCCGAGTCCGTCCGCGAGTGGGTTGCCTGCGGTGGGTGGGCCGAGCCTGCCATCGGCGCCACCGCCCGGATACGGAGCACTCGATCTCGACGTCGGACGGGCTCCGAGTTTGCCGCCCGACTTTGGTCTGGATCCGGTGCCCGCGCCGAACGTGCGCGCTTCGCGTTCGGAATTCGGCGAGCTCGAGTTGCCAATCGGTGGAGCGGCCAGCCTGCCGCCCGCTGCAGCGGCATTGGGCGGAGCAGGCGAAGAGGCCGATCTGTTTGGTGATGTTGCGCCGCGCATTCCGGTGGCGGGTGCGCCGGCCGCGCGCGCGTCGTCAGAAGCGATCGTGCGTCAATCCGGCGGCGGAACGGCCTACGGTGAAGTGAACCTGGGTGATGACGGGAGCGAAGCCGAAGTCCCCCTCGAGGCCGCGCCGCCCGCGGGCCTTCGCGACGAAGACATGGAGTTCGGCGCAATCCCGCAAGAGGATCAGCCGCGCGGCGTCGCCGCTGCGGGCGCGACGGGCGCAGGCGCAGCGACTCACGTCGCGCTAGCCGCGGGTCGCCGCGCGGCCAAGGTGCGCGGGCCGAAGCGCAAGCTCAATCTGCGTTTGTACGGCGGGCTGTTCGTGGTGTTCATTGCTGGCGCTGCGCTGTCTTTGGTGCCTTCGGTCGGGCCGTTCGGTGCGTACCTGGTGATCGACCAGCTGAAGGCCGGTGAGTACGCAGCGCTCGTTCAAAACACCGTCACGCAAGCGCGCAGCTCTCTTTCGCGCGACACGTATCCCGACGCAAAGCAAGCCATCGCAGCCGTCGAGGCGGCGCGCGCGTCGGCCAAACGCGTGCGTCAATTGCCAGCCTATGCCGCCTTCACCGCGTTCGCGGAAGAGTTGCGCTTCGGTGCGGATGGCGCGATCCACGCTCGCGGCTCGGTGTTACTCGACGAGCTCGCCGAACACCCCGACACCCCGTACGTGCCGCTCGCGCGCTGTGCTCGCGCCGCCGCGGAGGGACAGATCGCGCGCGCCAAGCAGCTGTTCGACAGCTTGCCTGCGGCTGCCGCGGGTGATCCAGATCAAGCCTTTTTGCAAGCTGAAATCGCGCTTCGCGCGGGTGAACCCAAGGCGGCGGTAGCGGCTTGGCAACAAGCGGTGCGTGCGCAGAAGAGCCCGCGCAGTGCGTTTGGTTTGGCGCGCGCCAGCTACGCCGCCGGTGACACGACGGCGGCCGCCGCTGCCGCGCGTGATGCGCTGGCACAAAACCCGAACCACGTCGGCGCGCGCATCTTGCTCGCGCGAATCAGCAACGCATCGCGCACGGGCGAAAGTGAAGCCTTGGGCCTGCTCGGCGCGATCACCAAAAATCCCGCTCAAGCAAGCCCGGACGAATTGGTGAACGCGCAGACACTGTTCGGGGACATTCATCTGACCCGCTCGCGCATGTCGCAGGCCGAGGCTGCGTACAACGAAGCGCTCAAGATCAACCCCAAGGCCGCGCGCGCGTTGAACGGCCTCGGGGATGCGCTGTATCGTGCGGGCCGCTTCTCCGAGGCACAGGCTCGCTTCGAGGCCAGCACCCAAGCCGATCCCGACGATCTTTCGGCCAAAGTTGGCGTGGCCAAGTCGAAGCTCGCGCTGGAGCGCGTCGACGACGCGAGCGCCAACTTGAAGAAATTGCGCGAAACGTACCCGGGCTCCGTCGCGGTCGCCTATTGGTACGGCCGCTCGCTCGAAGCGGCGGGAAACCGCGCGGCCGCCGAGACGGTGTATCGCGGCGTGCTCAAGGCGCCCAGCAAAGATCCGCAAACGGTCGACGTCTACATCGCGCTCGCGTTGTTGCAGAGCCAACAGGGCCGAAATGACGAAGCTCAGAAGACACTCGCCGACGCGCGCGCTCAACTGCCAGACGTGCCGGCGATCCACAAAGCGTTGGCAGAAGTCGCGCTCTCACAAGGCCGCTATCCGCAGGCCACCACGGAGTTCCGGCAAGCGCTCGCGCTCGACGGGGAAGATCTCGGCGCGCGCTTCCGCTTGGGTGTCGCCCTGCGTCGGGATGGTAAATTCGAAGAGGCGGGCAAGACCTTCGACGAGGTAGGAGCAGTCGACAAAGACTACCCGGGTCTGGCGCTCGAGCGCGGCTTGTTGTTCGAAACCTCCGGGCGCACGGAAGATGCGCTCAAAGAGTACGAGGGCGCATTGGCCAAAGCGCCCAAAGACCCGGATCTGATGCTGCGCGTCGGCTGCGGAAAGGTAGCCGCTGGCCGCGCCAAGCAAGCGGAAGAGCTGCTGCGCAAGGTGCTCTCGGAGCGGCCGAACTCCGCGGAGACGAACCATTGCCTGGGGCGCGCGCTACTGCTCGAGGGCACGCGTCTGGCGGAAGCGCTGCGCTTGTTGGAGCGCGCGGTCGAGCTCGACGCCAACCGTGCGGAATACCACCTGTACGCGGGCTGGGCCGCGAACGACGCCGGAAACGTGCCCAAGGCAGAGCGTTACCTAGCAGAGGCGCTACGCCTGGATCAGGGCTTGGCCGACGGCTACTGGCAGCGCGGAGTTTTGCGTCAACGTCAGGGCGCTGCGCGCGACGCGATCATCGACTTGACACGCGCGCTCGAATTGCGCCCGAGCCGCTACGAAGCACACGCTTCGCTGGCTGACGCCTACTACGATCTCGGCAAGGAGGCGCAAGCCCTGCGTGAGTGGCAGCTGGCGATTCAGGCACAAGCAGACAACGCTACTTGGCGCTTCCGCTATGGCAGGCTGCTCGCCGCAAATCACCAGACCGAAGCGTCGCGCGAGCAACTCGGTCGTGCTCTGGAGTTGTCTGCCAGCGAAGATCCGCCGCCGCGTTGGTCGTGGGAGGCGCACTACCTGCTCGCGCACTCCATCGGCCTCAAACCCGAAGCCATCAAGCATTGGGAAGAATTTTTACGTCTCGGCCCGCGTGACTCACCGTATCGTGCGGAAGCCAAGGCGTCGTTGGAGAAGCTCGGGCACCCTTGGTCGGGTGATTGAGCCGCGTCTCACCCCGTAAACGTAAACGGGAGACGCACAAAAAGACGAAGGCCGTCTGAGTTTGCACTCAGACGGCCTGGCGTCAGCCGAGTTTCGCTTCAGCCTTTGGCGGCGGGAGCGGGAGCCGGCGGGGTGGGGCCGACGACGAACTGATACTCGAACGTCGCGTCACCCGGATTTGCATCCGGGGGATCGAGCTTGAGACCCGCGAGCGACTTCACCACGCATTGCGTGAGCACCTCGGGCGCTTGGGTCTTGGCTGCGTCGGCCGAGACGTTGCTCAGCACGCCGGTCTCGGCGTCGACGGTGAAGTGCACCGTTACGGTGCCGGCCAGGTCCGACTTGCCCTTGAGCGCGTCGTCGTAGCAGGTCTTGATCTCCGCGCTCTTCGTGTCGAGCAGCGCTTGAGTGGCGTCGCGGTACTCGTTCGGGCTGCGCGCGTGGAACGAGCAGCCGGCGACGAGACCGAGCAACAGGAACATACCGAAAGACTTCGTCATCAGGGTTTCTCCGGATCTAATGGCGGGGGGTCGGGTCACTTGGCCGGCGCCTTGGGAGCGGGGGGAGTGGGTGCGGGGGGCTTGGGAGTAGGCGCCTTGAGCGCGCCCGGCTTCGGTTGATCCGCCTTCTTCTTCTCGGCAGCGGCCGCGTCCTTCTTCGCGTCAGTCGGAGCAGGGGCCTCCTCTTTCTTCACTTCCGAGGTCTTCTCTTCCAAGACCTTTTCCTTGCCGGTCTTGGCGTCGATTTCGACCTTCTTCGAGGTCACGTCTTGCTCGATGATGTTGAACTCGACGCGGCGATTC
>Ga0247766_1000067_pt1 | contig 21950 bp, 13 predicted proteins | sample UWRJL223509R6_FD_179946 | JGI IMG/M metagenome (GOLD analysis project Ga0247766, IMG submission 179946) | Plant litter microbial communities from Arlington Agricultural Research Station in Wisconsin, United States - UWRJ-L223-509R-6 | ecosystem: Environmental > Terrestrial > Plant litter >... | reverse complement strand
ACGGTCACGGAAGGCAGGCGGGCGTCCAGCACTTCTTGTTCTTGCTCGGCGGCGTCTTGCGCGCTGACGAACGCCTTCGGCGCGTTCGGCGCCAGCGTCTCGCGCGTGATTTTCAGATATGTCTCGTGCGCCGCGACCAACCGACCCAGCTTGGCTTGAGCGCGCGCCATGAACAGCAAGTGAGTTGGTGAATGCACGAGCTGCTCTGCACGCGACAGGTAGTCGATGGCCTTCTCGTATTTACCAGCATCGAACGCTGCTCGGCCGTTGTTGGCCGCGTCACGAGCGGTGGCGCGCTCCAAATCAGTCTGCGCAAAGGCACTCTGCGTAGCGATGAAGACACAGACCCCGGACACCAAGCAGGAAATTCTTCGCATGCCGTTTCGCGGCCATGGTAGCAGGGGCGTCACTCCTGCCAAGCAAAACTCCGGCTGCGCTTGATTACTGCAGCTCCGCGCGCGCCTTCGAGATCTGGAGTGACGCCGGATCGTCCCGACGGAAGACGAAGGCAAACACCACGAAGAGGGTCCAGAGCAGCGCGAGCGAAAAGAGCATGGCTTCGCCCCCGCGTTTCTCGAACAAATAGCTCGAGCAGTACGGTCCGAGCAACATGCCAGCGGCGTAGAACGCGTTGTAAATCGAGGTACTACGCTCGTATTCCAGGGGGTGCGCGACCACTCCTTGAAGCGCCAAGCTCACCGGGGAAATGCTCGCCAGGCTGGCACCGGCGACGAACACCGCGCCGCACATCGCTGGATAGGCGTCGAGATACACGAACCCCAGCACCATGGTCATGCCGACGCTACCGAGGATGCGCATCAACAGCAGGTGACCGTAGCGATCGCCCAGGCGTCCCGCGTAGTTCGAGAACAACAACATACCGGCCGCGAAGTAGGCCGGGATGACGATGGTCTGTGACTCGCTGACGCCTTTCTTTTCCATTAGATAGAGCGGCAGAAACAGCACGACGCTGGCTTGAAAATAGCCATACGCGAAGGTGCCGAAGCAAGACGTCTTGATGCGCCAAAGCAGCCCGAGCGCGCCGCCTTGCTGGGCGCTCGAGGAGAGCCCGTGGTCGTCGCCGTGGACCCCGCGGGCGTCCGGTGCCAGGCGTAGCAGGACGTAGACGCTGGTTGCGCTGGCGATCACTGCGGCCAAGATGAAAGCGAAATGCAGCGGCAGGAACTTGCTGCATGCGTATGCGAGCAAGGGGCCCCCGACGTATCCGCAGGCAACCGCGATTGCGTACAGGCTAGTGACGAATGCTTTGTTCTGCTTGCCCGAGCGCGCCAGCAAGATCGACTCGGAGCTGACCCAAACGCCGACCGAGCATGCGCCGTCGAAGAAGCGCAGCGCAGCGAGCGCCCAAAACGTGTGCGTGAACGGGAACAACGCGACGGCGACGGCGTAGCCGGCAAGCGAAATGGCCAGCATGTACTTGGCCGAAAATCGCCGCGCCAACGGCCCCATGGGCAACGAAAATGCGACGATACCTGCAGCAAACCAGGCCGCGAGCTGTCCGATCGCGAGTTTGTTCACGCCCTGAAGGGTCAGAAACCTCCCGATCACCGAAATCGCGGTGCCGTAGGCCATGCCCAGCGCGAGCGTGATGCCGTAGATGCGCCAAACGTTCGGATCAGGGACACGCGAAACGAAGCTTCGAAAAAACGAAGCGCCCTCGGCTTCTTCGCCGGGGCGCCCCATTTCGTTCGCGAGCTCCGTCGATACGGGCTCACTCATCTCGGTTCACTCGGCAGCGACGGGCAGCGGCTCTTCGCTCACCTTGGCTTTGACGAACGGCAGCACGACGGCGAGCTTCGAGCGTGCGCTATCGAGCGCGCCTTTCGCCACCACCGGCGCTTGCTCCTTGGTGATCTCGAGCAGTTCTTTGCTCGCCTCACGCAACAACTTGGCGGTGCTGTTGGCCTTTTCCGGCGCGCTCTGGACCGTCTCGCGCGCGAACGCGCTCACGCTATCGAACAACGAGCGGGCGCTGCGTGCGGCCAGCTCGTAGCGTGATTTGCCGTAAACCTCGGCCACTTCGTAAACGAGGTCAGCCGAGGTCGACGCTGCGTAGTGGCTTGATTTGTGGAGCGGCGATGCGTAGCGCGGGTTGTCCGCGAGGAAGCCCTTCAGCTTCTCGACGGTCAGGCCAGTGTCGGCGAGCGCCTTCTCGAACTCGACCTGGGCGGCCTGTCGGGCTTTGAACAGGTACATCTGCACGCGACTCTGGAAGTTGACGGCGCCATCGCCGCTGGTCTCCACCGCGCAAAAAATCGTACCCGGGAACTTCTCGTTGATCAGCGACTGCACGCCGTCACTCACGCCCGAGCTCGGCATGCAGCCGAACGGCTTTACGCTGAGCGTCATGGTGGCTTTGCTCTTGACCACGTTGAGGATCAGCTTGCCGACCTCCATGTGGCCTTCGCCGCCGCGCAGATCGTTGTTGTAGTAGGGGGCGGCCACCTCGGCCACCGCGTCCATGTCCGGCAAGTGATAGCCGTAGAAGCCGCCCGCGTAGGCGAACGTCTGGAACGCGCCACGGAGGGCCAGGTTGCCCGCCCAGAGCCCGATCTTGCGCTGGAAGACTCCATACTCACCGGTGCCACCCAAGCCGTACTTGCTCTTGTCCATGCCGCGCAAAGTGGCGCGCGACGCGGTATCGAAGCGAACCTCCCACAGGTTGTACAAGATCCAGGCGGTCACGAACTGGATGTCGGCCTCCGCGCCTTCCTTTTCGACGAAGCGCTGCAGCTGGTAGTTGCCGTCACCCTCGGTAGTCATGGCCCAGAACTCACCGATGATCGAAACCTTGGGCTTCGGCATCGTGCGGTCGACCTCGACCGTCTTGAAGATCTTCTTGCACCGCATCAAGGCTGCCAAAATCGACTTCTTGTGCAGCAAGGCGTCACGACAGATGTCCTTGGCCTGCGCAAGTGCCGCATCCGTCGAACCGGGCACCTTCTCGTAGGGGCGCAAGCGGTAGCCGATGCCGTTGATGACGTCGCCGGCGATCAGCCCCTTCAACAGGCCGATGAAAAACGCCGGATTCAACTCCAAGCCACTGGCTTCACCGGTTGCTTGGCTGAGGCCGCCCTGCTGCTGAAACAGCATCACCCGAAAGCCGTCGAAACCCGCGTCGCGCAGCGCCTTCCGGTACTCGGTGACGTACATGCCGAAGCGGCACGGGCCACAGGCTCCGGCGGTGAGGAACACGTAGTTGTCGATCACCTCTTTGGTGGTGAGCCCCTTCTTGTCGCGCAAGTGAATCAGGTACTGCACCAAGTTGCCGACGGTGAAGTAAGTGGGATTGCATTGCGACTTGTTGCCGAACTCTTTGCCCACGCTGAGCGCGTCGTAGTTGGGCGGATCGAGCGGGATGGTGTTGTAGCCGAGCGATGAGAACGCGCCCGAGATCAAGTAGTCGTGGGCGATGGTCAAGCCACCGATGAGCAGCGTGATCTTGCCCTTCTCGGCCTTGGTGAACATCAGGTTCGCCATGTCCTCGACCCACTGCTGCTCGACCGCGATCCCGAGCCGCGCGCGCTCTTCGTCCTCGAACTTCTTGAGTTCCGCGTCGATGTCCATCGCTTGCCCGGCGATCGGCAGGCTCTTCTTCTTCAGCGGCGCGTCGAAGCTTACTTGTTGAGTCATCTTGCTCATCTCCCTAAATCTGGCTGTTCGCTCTAGAAAAACGCTTCTTTACTCAGCCGCGGGGGCGGCTTCCGTCGCTCGTTGGGACAGGTCGATCGCGACGATCGAGCCATCCGCCTGCTTCCGTCCCAAACGAAACACGCCCTTCGGCGCTTCCACTTCGGCGACGCGTCGCGCTTCGTAGCCGCGCACGCGCTCCATAGTCTCGGCGATTTGTTTTTCGATCGCCGGATCGTGCTGCTTGGCCGCGGCCAGCTGCGCTTGTTTGAGGCCGAGTAACTCGAGGCGCTTCTTGTCGATCGACAGCGCCAGGTCGCGCTTCTTGCCGGCCAAGTCTTCCAAGCGCTCTTGCGCCAAGCGCAGCGAGTGCGCGTAGGTCTTGACCCGGATCTTGATCGAACCGCCCGGCTTGTTCGCGTCGATGTCGTGCAAGGCAGCGGACGGCGTCTTCGAGGTTTGAATGATGTCGGCGATCAAGCCGTAGGTGGGCGCGTCGTGACCGCATTTGAAGCTCGACAAATCCAGCACCGCGACGTTCGGGTGATGCGCTGCGAAGGCAGCCGCCCACACTTTCATCGCGCTGTTCACCGAGTAATTCTCGGGCCACACGTGGTTGATCTCGAGTGGGCTCTTGATGACGCCTCGGTCGAGCTCGTCCCGGTAGTAGCGGTCGAGATATTCGCGATCTTTCGGGATCGAGCGAATGCTCAAGATCGGGTAACCCAGCACCTGGAACTCGTCCGGAATGCCGTGATTCAAGCCCGGATCCGCGTGGTACGGCCGATTGAGCACCAAGATCGCGATGCGATCTTCGGCCTCGACCGTCTCCAGGATCGCACGGCCCTTGTCTTGCAAATCGAGATCGAATGCCTTGAGCGCCTTCCAAGCTTCCGCGCAAGCGTGGTCGTTCTCGTCCTCGGTGATCTCCAGGCGATCTTTGAAGGTCTCGAACATACGGCGCGCGAGCAAGGTTGGCTCTTCGAACGACAGCGCGGGATCGAGGTACTCCATATTGCGCACCGCGAAGAAGTCGACCTCCTTGGTGAACGCCGCCTTGGTCACGTCCGGCGTGCCGGCGACGATCGGACACGAAGCGTTGTCCTGCGTGTCGACCACGAAGTTGTTCACGTGCGTGAGGATCGGGAAGAAGATGTAGTTGAGCCCCTTGTTGCGCTCTGGCTCGTGCTTGTGAAAGAGCAGGTTGTGAATGTGCGACTGCACGACCTTGCTCGGGAAGCAGGGGTCGATCGAGCCGTACTTCCCGCCTTCGACCCAGGTCTCTTCGGTCGTCGCGTCACTCCAAACCACGTTGGACTTGCCCAGGCCCAGCGCCTCGAAGTAGGTCCGAAAGAACGGACCCGTGCTGTACATGTTGAGCACGCGCGGCATACCGACGCGGATTCGCTTGCGGCGCTTCCAGGCGTCTTCGCTCGAGCGCAGGAACGGGCGGGTGATGGCCTCGCGCTTCACGCGAAAGAGTGATTTGGTGACCTTCACGTCCTCGATCGGCGTGCCGGCGGCGGGCATCGGCGCCCACTCGTAGAAGTGCACGAACGCGCGTTCACCCTCGTAGTTCACGATGTTGGGGAACTCAGCGGCGGTCTTCCTGCGCTCTTCCATGAGCGAGAGCATGGCGTCCTTGCTCTCGACGGTGCCCTTCTCGCAAGAGAAGCCGGAAATGTAGCGCGTGGACGAGCCGTCCGGACGAGTAGTGTCGATGAACGTGCGCTTGCACTCGTTCGGACAGAAGTGACACACCGTCTCTTCGTCGTTCTTCGTCTTGTACTCGAGGTTCAGCGCAGCCTCGATACCGATGAAGCGTGTGACGCCACTTCGCTTGTAGCGACGGAGCGTCTCGATCGCGGCACCGATGGCCCCCGCTTCACCGGTGTGAGGGTGCACGAACACCTGACCGCCCGGGACGCGCTGCTTGATGTAATCGACCTGCGCCTTGACGGCGGCGAGGTTGTACTGCGTGCCGCCTTGCAGCACGAACTTGGTCCCGAGCGAGGCCAAGCGCGGGATCTGCACGACGTACTGCCAAACGTTTTTCGGCAGCACCTGGGCAAGACCTGCGAGCAGCTCCTCCTTTTGGTAGCCCTCCTTCTGGAAGTTCACGCGATCGGAGTCGAGGAACACCGCGCAGCCGTAGCTGAATTTCGGCGCCAACTCCGCTTTGAACGCGGTCTCGGCGTATTCGGTGACTGGGATGCCGAACTGATCGGCCATCGCTTGCAGCAGCATGCCGTTGCCGGCGCTGCAGCTGTTCGAGAGCTTGAAGTTCTGGATGTCACCGTTTTTCATGAACAAGACCTTGATGTCCTGTCCGCCGATGTCGCAGATCACGTCGACGTCGCCGAAGAAGTGCACGGCGCTCATCATGTGGGCGACGGTCTCGACGATGTTCACGTCGGCCATCACGCACTCTTCGAGCACGTCCGCGGCGTAGCCCGTCGCGCCGAAGCCAACGCACTCGAGCGTCGCGCCTTGGCTCGTGACTTGGCCCTTGATGTTGGCCAACAGCTCTTTGGTATCTTGGATCGGGTTGCCCTTGGATAGCTGGTAGGCCTTGACCAAGAGCTCGCCGTCTTCGCCAATCAGCACGGCCTTCGATGACGTCGAACCGCCATCGAGGCCAATGATGCCCTTGACGTGTTGGCCCGGTGTGAAGGTGGCGGGCACGAACTTCGGGATCTTGTACATCTCCCGGAAGTCGGCCATCTCCCGCTCGCCCGCAGACAGCGGCGGACCCGCTTGCTCACCGAGGCGGGCGCGGCGCCCGTTTTGAATGAAGTCGCGCAGGCCTGCCACGCCGTGGAAGCGCCCAGCTTCACCGCCCTCGGCGATGCCGAACATCGCTGCGCCGAACGCGGCGTACAGCTCGGCGTTTTGGGGCACGAAGATTAATTCTTCGATCGGCACGTCTTGCGGATAAACGAAACCGCGGTCGCGCCAAGTCTCGGGAATGCGCTTGCGCCAACAATCCTGCAAGAACGGCAGGTAGGTGTTGGGGCCGCCCAGCAGCAGCACGCGCGGTTTGAGCGTGTTGCCGCGCGTGAGCACACTCAAGTTTTGGAGCACGATTGCGTCGGCCAGCGAGTTGAGCACCTCGTCCTTCGGAATGCCGGTTTTGACGAGATTGACGATATCCGTTTCGGCGAACACACCGCACTTCGCCGCGACGTGGTGCAGCTTCTGATCGTTGAACCGGAGCGAGGTCGCAAACCCCGGCTCGGCGCCGACCTTGATCATGCACTTGTCGATCGTGGCGCCGGTCCCAGACGCGCATTTGTCGTTCATCGACGTGCCCGCGGTCTTGGCACCGGTCTGGGCGTCTTCCTTGAACATGATGATCTTGGCGTCCTGGCCGCCGAGCTCGATCACCGACAAAACGTCCGGGTGCTTGTATTCGACCGCCAGCGTGACGGCGTTCACCTCTTGCACGAACTTGGCGCCGGTTGGTCCGGCGAGCGGGCCCGAGCCGGAGCCCGTGACGAACATCTTCCAGGCGTCAGCCGGTTGATCCGGGAACGCCGCCAGGATCGTTTCGAGTAACTCGAGTACCTTCTCGGGTTGCTTCGTGTGGTGACGTTGATAGTCGTTCCACAGGATGTTTTTGCTGACGGGGTCGATCACAGCCGCTTTCACGGTCGTCGATCCCACGTCCATCCCGATCACCAGCTCGCCGTGATGTCCGCTCATATGCACTGCCCTCGGTGAGGTGCCGCCGAGGCAAGTGCCCGGCTAGCTCAACTGACGCGCGTGTCAGTCTATCCTCCCGCGAGCAGCCAGATGCAAGCGCCGCGATTGTTTCGCGACGGTGACGCCAGCGTCAGTTGCGGCTTGCCACGGGCGGCTCCGCGGCCGGGTCGCGCCTCGGCAGCGGGCGCGCTGGCGGGGCAGGCGGTTTTTCGGGGGCGACGATCTGGACTGCAGGGCCTTGCTTGCGGGGTTGCGCTGCGATTTCCAAGAAATCGTGGCCGAGTGCCCCTCCATACTGATCAGCGACGTCCACGCGCACAATCCATGGCCCGGGCTTCGTGCTCGGGGGCAGGGTCGCGTGCAGGGTGTTGCCGTCTTGCTCGAAGTTCAGCTCGACCGGATCGAGCCCCACGGTGACCGTGGGCACGGCCTGCAGAAACGCTGGCACTTCGCCTCCGTTCTGAGACTTGAGCTGGATGTCGATGGTGATCGGATCACGCGGCCACAACGCGCTTCGCGGTCCGATCTGCACGTCCGCGTAAATGCCGCGCGGTTCGAGGCGGGCGATTGCAGTGTCGAGCGCGCCTGGCATCCGGAAACCGATCACGGTCTTCTGACCGCGGTAGAGCCCGGCGCCCTGTGCGGCCGGAAAGTAACGTCCGGCACCGAGGTAGGTCATCTCCAAGCCCGCGGTGTTGGTGAATTGCACCTGCTGCCCGACACTCAGGTAGATCGCCTGCTCGGTGCTATAGCCGCCCGGCGGGAGCACCACGCCGATCACGCGCAATTCGGACTCCGCGCTCCAGCCGCCTTCCATGCCGCGGCTATCGATCGACCGCACGGCGACGGCGTATTTGCCGGGCTCGACCGGTGCGAGTGAGGCGTCTATCTCAGGCGCTTGGCTGTGCCGCTGATCGACCACTTTGCCATCGGCGAGGCGACGCACGCGCAGATCGTAGCCGCTGGCACCGGGCACGCGTGACCAGTGGAAACCATGCATCGCCACAGTCTCATTGGGGGCGAACCACATGCGCTGTGGACTGGTCAAGGTCGGTCCGGGAAGGCCTGGCTTGGCCACCGCGTTCGGGTCGTCCTTGCTGAGCGTGGAGGTCCAGCCGAGGGGGATGGTTTGCCAGTGCTCGTTGATTAGGCTGCGCACTTCGCCTTCGATGTTTGCGCTGGTCGCCTCGTTGCCGTCGACACGGAAGGCGCCATGACCGCTCGTGACGATCGCGCTGAGCTTGCCCATGCTCGCCAGCACGGCATTGCGGCCTGCTTTGGGCAGCTCCACGTCGACACGCCCGCTTTGAAGCGCAAAGCTCCAAGTCCAAGTGCGGGCTCCAGGCTGCAACGCCAGCAGCTGCGGCAAGGGGAACACGCGCAGCGATGAGTTGGGCGCGACCCGGAGGCGGGCTCGGCTCGGCAATTCGATCACGGCGCCCGTGGCCGAGGTGGTGAGCATGCCGCCTACGTTCGTCGCGCTGCCGGAGACGACGACCGGCTTACGCGGCGAGGATTCGGCCCGTGCGTTTTCCGCGGCGGAACACACCAGTCCCCCCAGCACACACGCCACCAAACTAACTCGAATTCGCGTTGGTCCCATGGGGCTGGACAACGGCATCGGCGGGCATGACTTGAGTGTTTTCGGCCGGCAGGGCGAAGTCCGTGCATCTGTGCTCAGCTCTGGGACTACACTTCATCACCATGGCGACGGCACGTGCCAAGAAGAAATTCGGGGCTTTACCCAAGAATGAGCGGCGCCAGCAGATCTTGAGCGTCGCGCGTGAAGCGTTCGCGAAGCGCGGCTACCACCAGACGACGATTGACGACATCGTCGCTCAGGCGGGGGTCGCGCGTGGCACGTTCTACCTGTACTTCGAGGACAAGCGCGCGGTGTTCTCGGATCTCGTCGATCGCTTCGCGGGGCAGCTGTCGATGGCCATCGTCCGCATCGTGACCGACGACGCTTCCCGCTCGGTGGTCGAACAGGTGCGCGAAAACATTCGTTCGATCATTGCGGCGTGCCTGGCGGAACGCGCCATGACCAAGATCCTGTTCACCGATTCGGTGGGCGTCGACCCAGCCTTCGACCGAAAACTCCAGACATTCTACGATACCGTGGTGCAGCTCTTGACCGAGAGCTTGAAAGACGGCCAAGCGCTCGGCATCGTCGCCGACGGCGAACCGCGCGTGCTCGCGTACCTGACCATCGGCGCGCTCAAAGAGCTCTTGTTCCAAGCGGTGACGCTGGGCTTCGCCGAAGAGAGCGCGGACGTGCTCACGCAGCAGATGTTCACGTTCTTGAGCGGCGGCTATTTGCGCTTGCCCGCCGCGAAACCGAGCAAACCGTCGCGCCGTCGCTGATTGTTGGGGAATTTTTTTGATGGTCACCCGCCGCGGCGCGGCCGTCGCAGCCTTCGGCGTCGGATTGCGCTGGTGAGCCGACGCGGGCGCGGCCATCAGTCGATGGTGCCTTCACTCATCGAGCCGCTCGCGCCGGCGGCCCCCCGCGGCGGGCGGAGCCCGACGCTTGCCGGGGGCCCCGGCGGCGGAGCGGAAGCGAGCACGCCGGACCGGCGTTCGGCGTCCCGGTGGGGGGCAGCGCCAAGCACCACGGTGCTGATGTGGGTGCGCGGGGCCACGCGCTCGTGGCATCGAGAAATTCCTACAATCTCCCGACCAGTTGCACCGCCTGCAACGCGGAGAAGTCCCGCTCTGACTGCGGTCCTGGTCAGTACGGCCCGCGTGTCAGTCATGAAATGAACTGGAAACATGGCGGAAGTCTCAAGAATTCGTGTCGGAAACTGAGCAGCTGCCGCTGTGGAGCTTTCGAGTCGTGCTTACATTCTTCAAGAACTCGGCGCTTTCCCCCTGATTTACTTGACCGAAAGCGGGGGAGGGCGCATGGACCGCACCGCGAAACAACCCGCTTCGCCCCACAGAACCGCCATGGAAAACGATTTGTCTGCCGCGTCAGAGGGCTCCGTCAATACGCTGAGCCTCGCGTTCGCCGAAGGGCTGTACGCGGACTATCTCAAAGACCCGAACCTGGTATCGCCGGAATGGCAGCAGTACTTCCGCGATCTGACGCCAGACGCGGAATTCAGTCGCGCGCCCAAGCTCGGCCCCAGCTTCCGAGCGTCGAGCCTGTTCAACGCGCCCGCCGCGTCGAACGGCCACGCACCGGCGCTGAACGGCAACGGCAACGGCGCGGCCAAGGCTGCCGGCAACGGCTACGCTGGCCCGGGCGGGTGGAATAACGGCGTCTCCGACGTCGCGGTTCGCCAAGATCGCGTCGACGCGCTGATTCGGGCTTACCGCGTGCGCGGCCACATGATCGCCAAGATCGATCCGCTGGGTTTGCCCCGTTTGCCTCAAGAGGAACTCGATCCGGAGTTCCACGGTCTGCGCGGCGATGATCTCGAGCGCAAGTTCTCGAGCCGCACCATCTTCGGTGCCCAGGCGCTGACGCTGCGCGAGATGCTCACTCGCCTACGCAACACCTACTGCCGCTCGATTGGCGTGCAGTTCATGCACATCGACGATCTCAAGGTCAAAAACTGGCTGCAAGATCGGATGGAGGGTTCGGAGAACCGGCTCGAGCTACAGCGCTCGGAGCAGATCCGCATCTTCACCAAGCTGACCGACGCGACGACCTTCGAAGACTTCTTGCGCCGCAAGTTCTCGACCGTGAAGACCTTCTCGCTCACCGGTTCGGAGAGCTTGATTCCGCTGCTCACGTTGGCCATCGACCGTGCTGCCGAGCACGGCGTGGACGAGATCATCCTGGGCATGGCCCACCGCGGCCGGCTCAACGTGCTGGCCAACGTGATGGGCAAGAGCCCGCGCGAGATCTTCCGCGAGGTCGAAGACAGCGATCCGGAGCTGTATTTCGGCAGCGGTGACGTGAAGTACCATCTCGGCCACAGCTCGGACTTCGTGACCGAGAGCGGCAAGAAGGTGCATCTGTCGCTTTGCTTCAACCCGAGCCATCTGGAGTACGTCGACCCGGTGGTGCTGGGCCGCGCGCGCGCCAAGCAAGACCGCGTGGGCGACACCACGCACGCGCACAAGCTTGGCCTCTTGATCCACGGTGACGCGGCGTTCGCCGGTGAAGGGATCATCCAGGAGACGCTGAACCTCAGCCAGCTGGATGCGTACACCACGGGCGGCACCTTGCACGTCGTGATCAACAACCAGATCGGCTTCACCACGCCGCCCTCGCAAGGTCGCTCCACGACCTACGCCACGGACGTGGCCAAGATGCTGCAGATCCCGATCTTCCACGTCAACGGTGAGGATCCGGAAGCCGTCGCTCAGGTCGTGCGCCTGGCCATGGATTTCCGCGACACGTTCCTGCGTGACGTGGTGATCGACATGTACGGCTATCGCCGCCACGGTCACAACGAGAGCGACGAACCCGCGTTCACACAGCCTTTGATGTACGCCGCGATCGCCGAGCGCAAGAGCGTTCGTGATGGCTACCTCGAGCACCTGCTGAAGCTCGGCGGCATGACCCAGGCGGAAGCGGACCGCATTGCGGTCGAGCGCCGTGAACACCTCGAGGCAGAACTCGGCGAGGCCCGCCGCAAGGACTACGTGAAGACGCAGGACTGGCTGGGTGGCTATTGGAAGGGCTACATGGGTGGTCCCGAAGCCAACGTGCCGGAGGTCGACTCGGGCATCTCTTTGGCGCGCGCGAAAGATTTGATCCTCCGCCAGAACGTGCTGCCGGCCGACTTTCATCCCCACAAGCAGATCGAGCGCTTGCTCCAAAAGCGCAACGCAATGGGCAACGGCGAGCAGCCGCTCGATTGGGGGGCGGCCGAGCTGCTGGCGTTCGCTTCGCTCGTGACCGAGGGCTCACGTGTGCGCTTCACCGGTCAGGATTCACCGCGCGGCACCTTCACGCAGCGCCACGCCGTGCTGCACGACGTGGAAGACGGTCACACGTACATGCCGCTCTGCCACCTGAGCCCGGATCAAGCGCCAATCGAGATCTACAACTCGGCGCTGAGTGAAGCGGGCGTGATGGGCTTCGAATACGGCTACAGCCTGGATTGGCCGGATGGGCTCGTGATCTGGGAGGCGCAATTCGGTGACTTCGTGAACTGCGCACAGGTGATCATCGATCAGTTCTTGGTCAGCGCGGAAGACAAGTGGAAGCGGCTCAGCGGCTTGGTGCTGATGCTCCCGCACGGCTACGAAGGGCAGGGGCCGGAACACTCGAGCGCGCGTCTCGAGCGCTTCTTGACCGCGGCCGCCGAGGAGAACATCCAGATCGTGCAACCGAGCACGCCGGCACAGCACTTCCACGTGCTGCGGCGGCAAGTGCTGCGCCCGTGGCGCAAGCCCTTGATCATGTTCACGCCCAAGAGCCTGCTGCGTCACCCGATGTGCGTGAGCCCGCTCGAAGACTTCTCCGCCGGTCGTTTCCACCGCGTCCTGCCGGACAACCGCGTCGCGAAGCCGAGCAAAGTGCTCGTGTGCACGGGCAAGGTTTATTACGACCTGGAGAAGCGCCGTCAGGAGCTCAACCGCGACGACATCGCCATCGTGCGTATCGAGCAGCTCTATCCGCTGCCCGATCGCCACATTCGTGCGGCCATCGAGCACTGCGACGACGGCACGCCGATCGTCTGGGTGCAGGACGAGCCCGAGAACATGGGCGCCTGGCGTCACTTCCGCGCTCGCTTCGGGGCGATGCTCTTCGGGCGCTTCCCGTTCAGCGGCGTGTGTCGCACGGAGTCGGCGAGTCCGGCCACCGGGTCACACAACTGCCACAAGCTCGAGCAGCAAGAGCTCCTCGAGCGCGCGTTCGCCTGAGGTACGGCCTCACGCCGCCCGCGTAAATCCCAAGATTCATTCTACAAGTTGACCGATCTGGGCCACGGGACGATAAGTCCCTGGCCCGCGGGCGCGCCCAAGGCTGGACCGCGCTCGGTTCGATAACAGGAAGCGCTGCAAAGCATGGCAATCGAATTAAAAGTGCCGACCGTCGGTGAATCGATCACCGAAGTGCAAATGGGTGAATGGCTGAAAGGCGAGGGTGACTCGGTCTCGCGTGACGAGGTCATCGCCAAGATCGAAACCGACAAGGTGACGGTCGATCTGACCGCGCCGAACGACGGCGTGCTCTCGCAGATCAAGGTCAAACAGGGCCAGACTGCCAACGTCGGCGACGTGGTCGCTTACATCGAGGAAGGCGCGGCAGCCGCCGCCAAGCCCAAGGCAGCCGAGCCGGCGAAAGCGGAAGCCCCCAAGGCCGAAGCGCGCAAGCCCGAGCCGGCAGCGGAGACCAAGAGCGTGCGTCCGACGATCCCTCCGCAGGGTTTCGCTCGCGTCATGCCGTCCGCGCGTCGTGCGCTCAAGGAACGTGGCTTGAGTCCCGAAGACGTGGAGCCGAGCGGCCCCGGCGGTCGCGTGCTCAAGGAAGACGTCGATCGCTTGAAGGAGAAGCCGGCGAGCAAAGCACCCGTGGCGCAGGATCGCCAAGAAGAAGTCGTGGCGATGAGCCCGTTCCGTAAGCGAATCGCCGAGCGCCTGGTGCAGTCTCAGCAGACCGCCGCACTACTCACGACCTTCAACGAGGTCGACATGGGCCCCGTGATGGATTTGCGGAAGACCCATCAAGAGGCATTCCAAGAGAAATACGGCATCAAGCTCGGCTTCATGTCCTTCTTCGTGAAGGCCACCATCGAAGCGCTCAAGCTGATCCCTTCGGTCAACGCGGAAATCCGCGGGCACGACATCGTGTACAAGAACTTTTACGACGTCGGCGTGGCCGTCGGTGGCGGCAAGGGTTTGGCCGTGCCGATCATCCGCAATGCGGAGCGCTTGGGCTTCGCCGAGGTCGAGTTGGCGATTGCGGATTTCGGCAAGCGCGCCAAGGACAACAAGCTCGAGTTGAGCGAGTTGCAGGGCGGCACGTTCACCATCAGCAACGGTGGCATCTACGGCTCGATGATGTCGACGCCGATCGTCAATCCACCGCAGAGCGGCATCCTGGGCCTGCACGCGATTCAAGATCGCCCGATGGCCGTCAAAGGTCAGGTCGTGATTCGACCGATGATGTACATCGCGCTGACCTACGATCACCGTCTTGTGGACGGCCGCGAAGCGGTTACATTCTTGAAGCGCATCAAGCAGTGCATGGAAGAACCCGCGCGCATCTTGCTCGAGGTGTAACGTGAAAAAACATGATTTGATCGTGATCGGTGCCGGTCCGGGCGGCTACGTCGCGGCGATCCGCGCGGCGCAACTCGGCCTGGATGTGGCTTGTATCGAGGCCGAAGAGGCGCTCGGTGGCACCTGCGTGCGCGTCGGTTGTATTCCCAGCAAAGCGCTACTCGAGGCGAGCGAGCGCTACCACGCCGCTGGCCACGATCTGGCGGATTTCGGCGTGAAGGTCTCGGGCGTCGAGCTCGATCTCAAGCGCATGCTGGAGCGCAAGACCAAGGTCGTGTCGCAGAACACGAACGGCGTCGCTTACTTGTTCAAGAAGAACAAGATCACCCGCTACCGCGGCCACGGCCGCATCACGGGTCCCGGGCGCATCGTGGTCGAAGGCCAAGACGCGGGCGAGCTCGAAGCCAAGCACGTGCTGATCGCCACGGGTAGCAGCGTGGCGCCCCTACGCGGCGTCGAACTCGACGGCGATCGCGTCGGCACCAGCACCGAAGCGCTCTCCTATCCGGAGGTTCCCAAGCACCTCGTGGTGATTGGTGCCGGTTACATCGGCCTCGAGTTGGGCTCGGTCTGGAACCGCCTCGGTGCCAAGGTCACGGTGCTCGAGTATCTCGAGCGCATCTTGCCGGGCATGGACTCGGACATAGCGGAAGAAGCCGAGCGGACCTTCACCAAGCAGGGCATCAGCTTTCGCCTCGGTTCCAAGGTCACCGGCACGCGTCGCGACGGCGACAAGGTGTTCGTGAGCGTCGAGGGCCAGCCGGACATCGAGTGCGATCGTGTCTTGGTCTCCGTTGGTCGCGTTCCGAACACCGCGGGTCTCGGTCTCGACTCCGTCGGCATCGAGCTCGATCCGCGCGGCCGGATCCCGATCGACGATCACTTTCGCACCTATGTGTCGGGCTTCTACGCCATCGGTGACGTCGTGCGCGGCCCGATGTTGGCGCACAAGGCGGAAGAAGAGGGTGTCGCGTGCGTGGAGCACATCGTCACTGGCTACGGCCACGTGAACTACGATGCGATTCCGGGCGTGGTCTACACGCACCCTGAAATTGCATCGGTCGGCAAGACCGAGGACGAACTCAAGGCCGCGAACGTGCCGTACAAGAAGGGCGTGTTTCCGTTCACGGCCAACGGCCGCGCGCGCGCCATCGGTGCGACCGAAGGGCGCGTGAAGATCTTGGCCCACCGAGACACCGATCGCATCCTGGGCGTGCACATCCTTGGTGCTCACGCGGGTGATCTGATCGCCGAGGCCGTCGCGGCGATCGAATTCGGAGCCACTTCGGAGGACATTGCGCGCACCTCGCACGCCCACCCGACGCTGGCGGAGATCGTCAAAGAAGCGGCGTTTGCCGTGTCAGGGCGCGCGATTCACATCTGAATCGGCGGCCACGACTTTGACCTCCCACTGACTGCCGCGCCGCCGCAGTTCCTCCGTGTAGATCGATTCACGGTGCACTCGTCTCGAGAGCACCGTGGCGATCGCACACGCGGTGAGCAAGGGCAGCACGATTGCGTAGTCACCCGAGAGCTCGAAGACGAGCACGGTGGCCATCAGCGGCGCGTGGGTCGTCGCGGCGACCACCGCGGCCATGCCGACTAGAGCATATGCCGCGATGGCGCCGCTTTCCGGGCCGAAACGCGCCACCAGATGTCCGACGATGCCGCCCAGCGCGGCGCCCAGCAGCAGGGATGGGGTGAAGACGCCGCCCGGGCTGCCCGATGAAACCGAGGCGGTGGTGGCGACCGCCTTGGCGAAGAAGATCACGATCAGGATGCTCAGCTCGAGTCGCTGGCTGAGGATCAGATTGATGGCTTCGTAGCCGTTTCCGGTGATCTGGGGCAATGCGATGGCCATCGTTCCGACGATGGCTCCGCCGAGGGCAGCGCGCGCCGTGCGCTGCTCGAGTTTCGCGAACAACGCTTCCCCGCGTTTGAGCAGCAGCAGGAACAGCGGCCCGGTGACCCCCGCCAGCAGTCCGAGCCCGGCGTATAGCGCGAGCTCGGCGTTGGACTTCATGCTGAAGCTCAGCTGTCCGTAGATGGGCCCGCCGCCGATCGCGAGTCGCGTCAAGGCCGTCGCGATGGGCACCGCGATGATCACGGGCAGCACGAGATCCAGCGCGATCACGCCTGTCACCACTTCGAGCACGAACAGCACCGCAGCGATCGGCGTGTTGTACGCTGCAGCGAAACCCGCGCCCGCGCCCGCTGCGATCAAGGCTCGAATTTGACGTTCCCGCAGGCGAAACAGCCGCCCCAGCGTGCCGCCGAGGCCGCCACCGAATTGGATTAGCGGTCCCTCGCGTCCAACCGATCCGCCGGACACGATCGCAAACCATGAGCCGAGCGCCTTCAGCAAGGTCAGTCGTAGCGAGATCCGTCCCTTGCCGAGCGCGACGGCTTCCATCACTTCACCGACGCCCTGCCCGCCTTTCAGCTTCGCGCTGATCGCACCCAAGAACCCGGCGAGGCCCGCGCCGAACAACGGCACCAACACGCGCGCGTACCAAGGCAACCGCTCGAAGGCGGTGAGCACGTCGTGCGCGCCGTAGCCGTGGGCGAACACCCAAGCGATGGTGTGTCGAAAGAGTACGGCGAACGCCGCTGCGCCCAACGCAACCGTCAGCAACGCGAGACAGTAGCGCGCAAAATTTCCCCAAAAGCGCGGGGCTCCAGGAGAGCGCGAGCGGCGCGACGTAGGTTCAGATGGGACAAAAGTTGCTGGAATCACCAGTGCTTGCCCGAAACTTGGCCCAATTCGGGAAACTTTGCGAGATTTCTTCGGTAAAACGGCTATAGACCGGGACCTTCAATGAAAAAACTTACGTCGTCCGAGGGCCTGCTGATCGTCATGGAACTCGGTGCCGAATGGCCCGCATCGGAGATTGAGGCCGCGCGCAACGCCAAAGCGAAACGCGTTCTTGCCCAAGACGAAACAGAATCGCCTGCGGCATTCGCAACTCGCGTTTCCGAGCAACTCGGCAGTTCGTTCCCGAGCGGCGTGGTCCTGGGCAGCGTGGTGGTGGCGTGTAGTGAGCGCATCGACGAGCGCGCACAAAGTGGTCGTGCCGAACTGGTTCGCATCCTGGCGAGCACCCTCGCGCGTGGCCGCGGCGGTAGCCTCACGTTCGTCGCCTGCGACCGCAATGGAGCCCGATCGAAGCCGATGTTTTCGACGTTGATCGCCGATCTGACCCGGCAATGGCAGAGCAAAAGCGTCGAAGTGAAGCTGAGCTTCGGGCAATCCGCGCTTGCGCTCACTGAAGGCGTCGGCGGCACTAGCCCGGCCGAGAAGTCCAGCACTCGCACTTCGGCGCCGGTGAAGGACTCTGTGCGGCGCGTAGCCTGAGCCCTCGCCGATTGGGGCCAGCGCGGGTGAAGCGGGCCCGCGCTGAAGCGCCGTGAAAAAATTCGGGGGCAGCGTTGGCGCTTGGACGTATAATTACAGGATCCTGTCCTGTGAGAGGAACGCTCCGCTATGTCGCTCGAAGTCGGTCAGCTGCTAGACAACAAGTATCGCATCGTAAAGATGATCGGCGAGGGCGGCATGGGCGCCGTCTTCGAGGGCGAGAACGTCCGCATCAATCGCCGCGTCGCGATCAAGGTGCTGCACGCCGCGTTTGCCAGCAACAGTGACGTGATGCAGCGCTTCGAGCGCGAGGCGCAGGCTGCGGGCCGCATCGGCAACGATCACATCTTGGAGGTGCTCGATCTCGGCATTCTGCCCGACGGCGACCGCTACATCATCATGGAGTTCTTGGACGGCGAACCGCTGTCGTCCCGCATCAAGGGCCGCAGCCGGCTGATGCCGCATGAACTAGCGCCGCTCATGAAACAGGTGCTGGTGGGGTTGGGCGCCGCGCACTCCGCGGGCATCATTCATCGTGACTTGAAGCCCGACAACATCTTCATTTTGCGCGAGAAGGCGGGCAACAAGGACTTCGTCAAGATCATCGACTTCGGGATCTCCAAGTTCTCACCACTCAGCGGTGGGGGCGACGGCATGAAGATGACACGCACCGGTGCGGTCATGGGCACGCCTTATTACATGTCGCCCGAGCAAGCGAGCGGCAGTGGTGAGGCAGATGCGCGCAGCGACGTCTATTCGCTGGGCGTGATCATGTTCGAAGCCGTCACAGGGCGCGTCCCCTTCGATGCGGGCACCTTCAATCAGCTGATGTTCAAGATCGTCTTGGACGCCGTGCCGCCGCCCCAATCAATCGTGCCGGATCTGGATCCCGCGTTCGCCAGCATCATCTCGAAGGCGATGGCGCGCGACGTGGCTCAACGCTTTCAAAGCACCGCCGAGCTGCATCACGCGCTCGAAGCGTGGGCACAAACTGGGCAATCGGTGGCTGTGCCGACGGGCGCGCAAGCCTCCGCCGCTGCTCACCTGCCGTCGGGCGCGCGCGGTTCGATGGCCTCGATCAGTGATAGTGATGCGAACGCGCCGGCCGTCGGTCAAAAGACCGCGGGCACTTGGGCGACGTCCCAGCCGGGCGCCGCGCCGCTCGTTCCCAAAAAGAGCGCTTCGGGCGCAATTGCGGCCGCGCTCGGCGTTGGCGTGTTGGTGCTCGGCGGGGGCGCGTACGCGGCATATACGTTGCACGATAAATCACCCGCAACCGCGAGCTCCACTCCTGCTGCGGCGACCTCGGCGGTGCAGCCCGCACAGATTGCCGCCGCGTCCGCGCCACCGGAGGCGCGTGTCGCTCCGAGCGCCGCCGTGCCGGCAGCCGTGGTCGAAAGTGCCGCGCCCGTGGCGGTAAGCGCCGCGCCCGCGCAGAGCGCGCCGACACCCACCGTGGCGCGCCCCGCTGCGCCCATTCGTGCGGTCGCGAGGCCCGCTGCTAGACCCGCGCGCGCGCCCGCGACGAAGCCGGGAACGCCAGACTTCGGTTACTGACCCGCTGCGTCTTTTTTGTGTCCGCCCGCTCGCGCTCGATCGGTGTGTAGGTCATCCTGCGCGGTGCCGTCGAGCACGCGACGAATGACGCGCGCGTCATTCGCATCGCGACGCGTCTCACGCTTCTGACGCGCGACAAACTGCGACATAAGCGGACAGCCACAGGTTTGGCCTTCGCCCGAGATGCATGGATCTTTACGCCTAGTCGTAGGCGAGGAGTGTTCGGGGTTGACGAATCCAAAAAATTGGAGGCATCTCCTATCTTGGTACGTTTGGGAAACTATTTCTTCGAATCGCATTCGTGATTCGAACCGAAAAAAGTCCCATGCGTAGAGGTATGGGCGATCTGCCCAGGGTTTGCGGGACTGTGTCACAGAGGCGCGCGGCCAACGGGCTGCGCGGAGGGAAGTTATGGAACAATCGGACGAAACACTGCTGTCGGTGGTCGTTCTCGAGCTGGGCTCGACGTGGCCGCCATGGCTCGCGGAGTACCAGGCGCAAGCGCCCAATTCGATGGTCATCGCCCAATCGGCAGATGAATCGCCGTCGACATTTGCGCAACGTCTCAGTCGTAAGACGGATGAAGTCAGCGCGCACGATGCTGCTATCCACGCGGGACTGTTGGTGAGCAACGGTGCGCTCGATGAAGCGAGCATCGAGGCCCGCCAGGCGATTTGCGACGCGCTCTTGCGCGTCATGTTGAAAAAGCAACGCGGCGAACTCGTTCTCGCCTCGGATGTGACAGCCGGTGACGCCGTTCGTCATCAGTTGTTCGCACTTGCGGGTACACTGTGTGATGAACTGCGCGGCTCGCGCGTCAGCGTGCGCGTTCGCTTCGACACGCTCAGACCTGGTCCCGCGGTCAGCGGTGTGATGAAGAGCGTCACCCCCAGCGCGTCGACTGAACCCCGCTCCAAAGAAGGTCGCGCCTCGAACGGCTCGCGCTGACGACTAGCTCTCAGGGTGTTCGGACGCGTTCGCTTGCAGAGCGCGTTGGGCAGGTTCGGGTACATCTTGACACGTCGCGTCACGGGGCTTACTCGTTGGGCCTGAATGGCAAAGTCCAACGCTGAGCGACGCGTCGCGATCGTCTCGGGTTTGCGCACTCCGTTCGCCAAGCAGGGCTCGGCCTACCAGGATCTGAGCGCACTGGATCTTGCAAAGATCGTGGTCGCCGAGCTGCTGCAGCGCACCGGACTCGAGCCAGGTCATGTGGCGCAGGTCGTGTACGGCCAAGTCATTCCTTCGCTGAGCGCGCCCAACATCGCGCGCGAGATCGTGCTGGGCACCGGGATGCCGCGCTCGATCGAGGCGTACAGCGTGGCGCGAGCCTGCGCCACGAGCTACCAGGCCACCGTCAACGTAGCCGAGTCGATCATGGCGGGTGTCATCGATTGCGGCATTGCCGGCGGTGCGGACAGCGCCAGTGACGTGCCGATGGTCGCGAGCAAGCGCCTCAGCGCCGCCTTGGTCAAGCTCGCTAAGGCGCGTGCTTTGAGCGAGAAGATAAGCGCCCTCAGAAGCCTCGCGCCAGCCGATCTTCTGCCGATCGCGCCGGGTCTCGAAGAGCCGTCCACCGGACTCACGATGGGTGAGAGCGCGGAAAAAATGGCCAAAGAAAACGGCATTTCGCGCGCTGATCAAGACGCATTCGCGCACCGCAGTCACCTGCTTGCCGCACAAGCTTGGGCTGATGGACGCCTGCGTGAAGAAGTCATGTCGGTGTTCGTTCCTCCCAGCTACGAGCCGTTCGAGGAAGACAACTTGGTTCGCAAAGACTCCGAGCTCGATGCCTATGCCAAACTCAAACCGGTGTTCGATCGGGAATATGGCTCAGTCACGGCCGCCAACAGCTCGCCGCTCACGGACGGCGCCAGCGCGTTGTTGTTGATGACCGAAAAGAAGGCCAAAGCCCTGGGCTTCGAGGTGCTCGGCTATTTGCGCAGCTACGCGTTCGCAGCGGTCGATCCGGCGGAGCAATCTTTGATGGGACCGGCATACGCGACGCCGTTGGCGTTGGATCGCGCGGAGCTGAAGCTCAAGAACATGGATCTGATCGACATGCACGAGGCCTTCGCCGCGCAGGTCTTGAGCAACGTGCAAGCTTTCGAGAGCGATTCTTTCGCCATCGACAAGCTCGGTCGTGACAAGCGCATCGGTCGAGTGGATTGGGACAAGTTCAACGTTTCCGGTGGTTCGATCGCGGTCGGGCACCCGTTTGCAGCGACCGGGGTGCGTCAGATATCTCAAACGCTGCGTGAGCTGCGTCGACGAGGCGGACAATACGCGCTGTGCACCGCCTGTGCGGCGGGCGGTCTCGGAGCGGCCATGGTTTTGGAGGCCAGCTAGTGGCCGTGGACAAGGCGCCATCGCTCTCGGTCGAGCTCCGCTCGGACGGCGTGGCCATCGTTCGCTTCGATTCGGTGGGCGAACCGCTGAACACGCTGAAGCAAAGCTTTGCCGACGAGTTATCGGATCTGCTCGGGCGAATCGA
>Ga0247766_1000066_pt1 | contig 22106 bp, 20 predicted proteins | sample UWRJL223509R6_FD_179946 | JGI IMG/M metagenome (GOLD analysis project Ga0247766, IMG submission 179946) | Plant litter microbial communities from Arlington Agricultural Research Station in Wisconsin, United States - UWRJ-L223-509R-6 | ecosystem: Environmental > Terrestrial > Plant litter >... | reverse complement strand
GCGAGGCTCCGACAGTCGATCAAGAGCGCGTGATTCGGCATGGCTAGCGCCGAAATGTACTGATCCATGATTCCGCAAAGGGTGCCGACGTAGGTGTGCTCAGCGGATTGGCCGGCGAGGGCCAGCTGCAGGGGGGCGGGGCTCAGTTTCCCCCCCACGGCAGCTAAGGCATAGCCGACGGAGAGCTCGAGGGCGGCCGAAGCGGATAAGCCCGCGCCCGCTGGCACGTCACTATCAACGATTAAATTGGCACCGCGGAGAGCGAAGCCTCGCTCGATCAGCGCGCGCGCAGTGCCTTCGACGTAGTCGAGCCAAGAACCGCGTCGCGTCGCACCCGGCTGGGACAGGTCGAACTCGACGGTCTCGTCCATCGTCAAAGAGCGGACGATGACCCGGCTGTCCGGGCGCGGCGCGGCAGCGACGAAGGTGCGGCGCTGGATGGCAATCGGCAGCACGAAACCGTCGTTGTAGTCGGTGTGCTCGCCGATTAGATTCACGCGGCCCGGAGCGGAAAAAAAACGCGGCGATTGCTGATAGAGCTGTTCGAAGCGCTCTTTCAAGGCGCGCAGATTGACCATGGGTGTGTCGACTTTCAGGCAAGGTCGGGGGCCGCTATCAGCCCGGATACCAAACGATACGCGGGTCGTCTGCCGCACGTCGGTAGTCCCAGGCCGAATCCGTCATCTTTTTCAGATCGAACACGGGGCGCCAATTCAGCAAGAATTTAGCCTTGCTGTTGTCGAGCCAGGTCGAAAAATACGGCGTCTCGACCGGCACGCCGACGAGCCCGCGCGTCTCTGCCAGATACCGGGCAAGCGCGCCGTAGTCGACTGGTTCATCCATACAGACATTGAAGGTCTGACCGACCGTCGCGGGGTGATCCAGCGCAGACAGCATGGCCGAGACCAGATCATCGACGTGCACGAAGTTGCGCTTCAAGGGGACGCCGTGCGCGTCGAGCATGATCGGCACTGCACCGCTCTCTCGGTACTTCGCCGCGCGCTCCGGGCCCACGAGATCACACCAGCGGGGCCCGCCGAAGACGTCCGGACCGAACGAGAGCTGGTACTTGAAGTCGTCTTTGTCCATGATCCACGGGGCGCGCAAGCAGCACGTCGAGAGACCGTACTGCACGTGGTACTGCTCGAGCATGACTTCTTCGAGCACTTTCGAAAGCGCGTAGCAGCCGGGATAAGCCGTGTGTTTTCGTGCTTCGGTCACGGGAACCGGGCTCGGATAGAAAAAGTGTCCGAGACTAGCGTCGCCGCCGATCAAGATGAACTGGCGAAAGTCCGGGCTCTGACGGCAGGCCTCGAGCAGCCAAAACATGCCCTTGACCGCCACGTCCATGATGGCTTCTGGTGTCTCCTTTGGAGTCGCCAAGTGCAGAACATGGGAGACGTCTTCCATGGCGCGCGCTACGCTGCCTTGCTGATCGATCGAGCCCCGAAACACTTCCAATCGATCGTGCGCGGTCAAAACCCGGTTGTGACACAACGCGCGAATGCGAAAGCCGCGATACGCGGGGTCTTCGAGCAGACGGCCAATGAACGCTTGCCCGACCTTTCCGGTAGCGCCGGTAACCAAAATCCGGCGCTGGTTGGTCTTCTCTAGGTTTCCAGGAGCTTGTTCTTGACGATGAATGTTCACGGGATCCACTGGCCATCAGCGGCAGGCAGTTAGACTGAGTTCAACCGGTTGTATTGGCAGATTATTAAGGCATTCCGTCAAGTGGAAACTATGCCCGGTATAAAAATAGTCATTCGCTAGCGCTGCGGCCGCGGACGACTTACGGCTGCCATGACGGCTCCGCCGTGTGAGCGCGCATGATAGAGTTCGCTGAGAAATGGTGACTCCGATCAAGAAATCGCGCGGTAGTGTGCAGCCCTCGGCGCTGCCAAGTCGCGCTGATTCATCCCTCAGCGCCGCCAGCCGCATCGAGCCGCAAAAAAAGCGGGTAACGATCGCCGATCTGGCCCGTGCGCTGGGGATGGACAAATCCAGTGTTTCACTCGCCTTGCGAGACAGCCCGCGCATCTCGGAAGCAACGCGTACTCGCGTGCGCCGTGCGGCAACGGAGCAAAACTACTCGCCAAACTGGGCGGCGAAGCAACTGGCGGGCTCAGCGCAGCGCGCGGTCGGCCTGATCATGCCCGCGACGTTCGAGTGCTTGGTGCATCCGCCCGTGGCACGCACGACTCAAGCGCTCGCGCGACTCACGGCGCCGCGCGGACTCACCCTCAACTTGATCGGTAGCGAGCAACTGGAAGCGTCGGACGATCCGAATCTGGCGCTCCATGCCGACGGTCTGCTCGTCTGGGGTGACGTTCCCGCGCGCTCAGTGCAGCGCTTTTCGGCAGCGTACGACCGCCCTGCAATCGTGCTCGATCCTCACCATCCGTCGTATGCCCGCTATGTAGGCAACGCACTGCGAATCCAAAACCGTGAAGGAGCTAGTGCCATCGTGAGACACCTGCTCGAGCGCGGCGCACAGCACTTGACCTTCGTCCAGCACGTCTCGGAGCACCTGGGGCACATCGAGCGCTGGCGGGGGGCGCGCGAGACGTGGGTAAAGGACCGTTCACTCGAGACCCTCGAAAGAGTCGTCGACCGAGAGCTGACGGATGCCGATTTGCAGCGAATCGCCAAGCGTCCCAATGCTGCGATTTTTTGCTCCAACGACCGCGGTGCAATGCAGGTTTGGCACCGCGCCCAAAACTTGGGCCTTTCGATCCCAGGTGACGTGAAGCTCGCTGGCTTCGATGGCGACGAATACGGCGCGCTGGTGGGCCTCACGACGGCGGAATTCGATTCCGAGGGTCTCGCGCAAATGGCGTTCGATGCCATTGTCGAGCTCGTTGCTGGGGGGCCGACGCCGCTGGTCGACGCGAGTGTCCCGGTGGTTTTGCGTACGGGCGCCACGAGTTGACGCCAGCTGACAGTATTTCACGCCAGCTGACAGTATGTAGACGCGGCATAGCAACGCCGCTGCGCAGCACGCCATCTGCGGAAAGTTTGGCGAGCACGGGAATCCGCCGAGTTGGCTTGACACGAATTGGTTTAGAAGGCTTAATTCAACCGGTTGACCTGGCTTAGAATGCCAAATCCCGCCGCTGCCATGCCCGCACATTGCAACGCACGAGAGCAAAGGCCGAGGCTCGAGGTTTCGATGTTGGTCCTGTCCTTGCTCGCCTCCGCCGAAAGCTGCGCAGTCGTGCCTAGTCGCCATGCGCCTGCGACCGAAGGAAAGATTGGTTTGCAATCCATTCAACAGACAGCTTGGGGCGAAGTCGACGGCAAGTCGGTGACGCTCTTCACCTTGACGAACAAGAACGGTTTGCGCGCCAAGGTCGCAACCTATGGTGGGATCATCACCGAGCTTCACGTGCCCGATCGGGCAGGCAAGCTTTCGGACATCGTGCTCGGGTTCGATGACGTCGCGAGCTACGTCAAGGGCAGTCCGTATTTCGGCGCGGTCATTGGTCGCATCGCGAATCGCATCAGCGGGGCACGCTTCGAACTCGAGGGTGCGAGCTATCAGCTGGCGGCGAACGACGGTAAGAACTCGCTGCACGGCGGGGTGAAGGGTTGGGACAAGGTGGTTTGGGATGCCGTCGCCCTGGACACGCCCGACGGGCCGAGCGTGCAACTCAGCTACACTTCGAAAGACGGCGACGAGGGCTTTCCCGGCACGGTCAAGGCCAAGAACACGTACACGCTCACCAACGCCAACGAACTCAAAGTAGAGATGCGCGCCGAGACGGATCGGCTGACCGTGATCAACATGGCGCATCACTCCTACTTCAACCTGGCTGGCCACGGCTCAGGCACGGTCCTCGAACAGGTGGTGAAGCTAAACGCGAGTCAATTCACCCCCAATGATCCCGCGTTACACACGGCCGGCGGTCAAATCTCGCCGGTTATCGGTACGCCCTTCGATTTCACGACGCCCAAGCCGATCGGTCAGGATCTGAAGGCGGCCGGGGGAGATCCCGTCGGCTTCGATTCCAATTGGATCGTCGACGGCCCCGCCCACGAGCTGCGTGACGTTGCGCGAGTGAGCGAACCGCATTCGGGTCGAGTCCTCACCCTCAAAGGCGACCAACCGGGTGTGCAGTTTTACTCGGGCAACTTCCTCGACGGCACGCTGCGCGGGAAGGGGGCTGCCCAGTATCCGCAGTATGCGGGGTTCTGCTTGGAGACCCAGCGGTTCCCCAACGCCATCAACGTTCCCGCTTGGCGCGATCAGGTTCTCGTCAAGCCCGGGACGCCCTACGCCAGTACCATGATTTTCTCATTCACGACGGAGTGACTGCGTGCCGGCGCGAATGCGTCGGCGTGGCGCTGCAGAGCTCGAATGGCCAGCGCTTTTGACAAATTGAGATCGCTTGGTCGCAGCCAAGTCGAAACGCCTGAGGTTATGACGATGATCACACGTAATCCAATCTTCACCGGTCTTTCCTGCCTAGCCTTGTTGGCCTGTTCTACGGCGGCGGAGGCGCCTCACAACAGCGGAGGCGCGAGCAATAGCAGCGGCGGTAGCAGCCCGAGCGGCGGTTCGCCGACGGTCAATGGCGGTTCGCCCGCAGTCGGTGGAACTAGCCCGGGCGGCACAAGCAGCGTGGGCGGACAAGACACCAGCACTGGAGGCACGGCCAGCGGCGGTGCCAGCGGCGGTGCCACTGCCTCAGGTGGTAGCTCGGTCGGCGGGACCAGCGCGGTAGGCGGAGCTGCTACGGGTGGCAGCGGAGCCGCGGCTGGCGCAGTCGCGGCAGGCGGCGGCTCGCCCGTCGACACGACGTTGACTGGCGCGTTCGACGGTGCCCTCTTGCAGTACCCCTGCGGTGGCGGCACGCCAAACTACGACTGCACGCAGCCGTCGCCCTGCACCAACGTGTCTTCCGGTCAGCCAGCGGCGCAGATCATCAAGCCGTCGGGCGGGCAAGTCTCGACATGGACCATGGGCGGTACGGCGGGCACGACGTACGACGTGAAGGTCCACATTCAGGGTGTGGTCGAGACGTCTTGGTACCACGGTGGCACGCGCTCGGCGGGCAACACCACTTCTATCGACGTCGGCTCCACCGTTCCGGGCGCTAAATCTTACGCCAAGGACTTGTTTCAGACGGGCGGCACGAACCTGACCTATGCCGACAACGGCAACGGCTTCGACTACAACTCCTACGAGCTCGATATCACGCCCACCGGTGGCGGCACACCGAGCGTGTACTTCTTGAACTCCGTGATGACGAGCGAGAACCCGCACACGAGCTCCAAGACCGGACACCTCTCGTTCGAGATCGACGAGATGCCGACGCTGAAGATCCCTGCTGGCGCGACGATCTCTCTCACCGTGCGTGACTCGAATTGCGTGCAAATCCAGAACTGCGGCACTTCCAACAACAACATGTGCGGCAATGGCTCCCGAAGCGTTCCTTTCACGGGCTCGATGCCCGCGCCGCCCTCGTCGTGGACTGGTAAGGTAACGAGCGGAACTGGCGGCAATCTCAATGGCCAGTTCGTGCATTTCGATGTCATCAGCGTGACGGTCGCCCAGTGAAGATCAGGCTCAGCAGCGCCATCCTGCTCGGCACACTCGCACTCTGCTCGTGGCCGAGCCTTGCACAGGCAGAAGTTACCGTGGCGAAGCTCCCGGATGATTGGGAGCTGTACGCCACTGGGCGATTGAGCGCGTTCGCCGCGGTCATCGAGGGCCACGGCGTTCCTCAGCCGTTGGATCCGAACCACGCTTTGGCGCAAGAGGGCATCCAGTTCGACGCGGACTCCAGCGACGGCACTTCGAACAAGTCCGGGCATGGGCTCGTTTACCGAGTTCGCAGCGGGTTCGTGCCCAACATCCTCGCGTTTGGCATCCGACGTCAGATCACGCCGACCACGTTGGTGAGCGGCAAGATCGCGATCTGGTCGACGATCGAATCTCAGGGTCAGCGAACCTATCAGAAGAATATTCCCGACGTTCGTGAAGGCTACGTGCGAGTGGAGGGGCCTTGGGGCGCCGTCCTCGCCGGCCGCGCACTCTCACTGTTCGGACGCGGCGCGACCGAGATCGACTATCTCTACGGGCACGGCTTTGCGGTGGGTGCGCCGCAAGGCTTCAATGATCAGGGCCCCACGGCTGGCCACATTGGGTTCGGCGTACTCGCGAACGTTTTCGCCGCCGGCGTGGTGTACAGCACGCCCCGCTTCGCCGGGCTGCAGCTCAACGTTGGCTACTACGACCCCGCGGTGTTGGTCGGCCAGCGCTACGCTCGCACCAAAGGCGGGCGTCCCGAAGCACAAGCCACGTACGACGTGAATTTTGCGCAAAATGCTTCACTTCACGCATTCGTGGAGGGCGCCTTTCAGAAGCTGTACGACACGAACGGCAGCAATGATTCGAAGAACGTGTACGGCGCTCAAGCCGGCGTCCGCGGCGAGTTCGGTATCTTCCGCCTGGGCGTCGCCGCGTTTGGTGGCACGGGTCTCGGTGTCAATTACTTCTTGAGTCAGACCGATAGCATCAACAATCAAGCGAGTAACAAGATGCGCCCGTTCGACGGCGGCTACGTGCAGGCGCAAGTTGCTCTTCGCAGCTTCGATTTCAACGTGGGCGCCGGCATCACTCGCGCTCATCAGATGACGGAAGATCTCGACCTCGCACTCAGCCCGTCGCAGACGGACTATTTGAAGCAGCAAAGGGGCATCTCGGCGGTCGTCGTTTGGCACGTCACCAGCTATCTGCACGCTGCGCTGGACTATTTTCGCGCGGACACCAACTGGTGGGGCGGCGAGCATCAAGGCGTCAATTCATTCAACGCCGGCATAACCGCCACCTTTTGAGAGCCCTCGTTTTGGCGCGCGCTGTGCGGCGCGCGCCAAAACAGCAAGTGCTCACGGGCACTGAATCGGCAGCGCCGGCTTCGGGAGCACGAACGTCGGCACCTGACTGCTGGAGGCGGCCTTCAGCGTTCCGGCGTGCGCGGTGTGTCCAGAGCTGATCACCTTGTCCGCCGTATTGAGCCCGGCGTCCTCGTTGAATTGAAAATAGCCGACTAGACCGGGCTCGTTGCCGACGAGCGCCTTGTCTTTGGTAGCCAAGAGCTCGGTGGCGGAGCGCGCGACACTCCAGACTCGGAACTCGTCGATGTAGTCGGCAAAGTAAGCATTTTCACCCGGATAGCCGCCAATCGTGAGCACCGATGTGCCGGTCTTGAGCACCTTCTGCGTGGCGTTGTCGGAGGTTTTCGTCGATTTGAGCACGCCGTTCACGTACGCCTGCACCTGGGTGCCGTTCCACGTCATCGCGAAGTGCACCCACTGAGCGGTCGTCGCGCTGACGCCGCTGGCCTGATTGTCGTTGTCGAAGTAGGCGTTCGTGAACGGATCGATCGAGCCGATGGAGTTGCTGGTGCTGCCGAAGTCGAGGCCGAAGCCGTCTGCATTTCGGGCGGAGGGGGACGGCCCGTAGAAGAAGAGCGTGTTTTGGTTGGCGGTCCAATCGCTGCTCTTCATGTACGCCCAGAGTTCGACCGTGCGATTCGCGCTGCCGATTGGCAGGTCACTGGCCAAGTCGACTTCGACGTGAGCCTTGGCTGCATCGGACGCCGTGCCGGACCCGTTGGCGCTCAGAGAAAGCGCGTGACCTGCGCAATCAGCGGTTGCGCTCCCCGCCGAACCTCCGATACCGAGAGCCCCAGCGCTGCCACCCGAACTGGGTGCGCCGCCGGAAGCGACACCGCCGGTGCCGCCGCTGCCTGCGGCAGCCGCAAGGCCTGCCATCCCACCCTCCGAAGCGCCGCCGGAGGGTGCTCCACCAGAAGTCGTCGCCGTGCCCGAGGTCCCGCCTGAAGAGGAGCCGCCGGTCGTCGAGCTGGCTGGTGTTCCGCCGGAGCCGGCACCGCCGGTCACGGTGGCAGCGCCAGCAGCACCGACCACCATCCCGCTCGGCGTGCCGTCACTCGAGCAGGCGCAGGTGATCAGCGTTCCACACACGCCGACGAAGGCGGTGATGTACCATTTGACTGATGGCGCGTTCGAGACGGTCCGAACAGGTGCCAGATTGCGATGATGAATGATCAACTCGTGACTCCCGGCCCTGTCGCTCCATGATGCGTAGGAGCGGACTGGGCCTTTGTTGCAATGAATGAGGCCGGGGGCATTGTTTACAGATAACTCTTGGTTCAACCGGTTGCTCTGGCAGGCAAGCACTAGCCCCGCAGCTGTTTCCGGAGCCAGCGCTCGGCGGTGCGAACCCGGCGCTGGATGGTCGAGATTGACAGCGTCGTTTCGCGTGCGATCTCGTCGATGCGCCAACCTTCGGCGCGTCGCAGCCAGAGGCAGCGGCGCTCTTCTTCTGTCAAACCGTCGAGCAACGCCAGCAGGCGTCGAACGTCGACCTGAAAGTCCGGGAGCGCCTCGAGCGAAGGCAAGACATCCGGGTCGTCGCCACCGGACAAGAGGGGTCGTTTCTGGCGCGCCCGTTCCGCGTCGTGCTGCGCTGAACGCCGAACGACGACCTGCAGCCACTTGACGAGCGCAGAGGGATCACGCAGCGACGAAAAACTCTCGATGGCGTGCAACAGGGCTTCTTGACTCAGATCATCCGCGTCGATGCCGCTAGCTGCAAAGCGACGGGCCACTTGCTTCGCCAGAATGCTGCAGCGATGCCAGAGGGTTTGCGAAGCGCGCGCATCTCCTGACTTTACAGCTTCGATCAATTCGGTCGACAGCGGTCGGCTCGCTTGCTCAACGAATCGAGCTCGAGCTCGCGCTTGTCGAAGCGTCACTCACTTACAAAACGCTCATAAACGCCTTAAGTCAAGCGGTTGAATTGGGGGGTGCGAGTAATAGTGGGTCGCGATTCGCGTGGTTTCGCGAGCGTACGTGTCCGGAACCTGCGCAGACTAGTTGGATGGCAGGCACCCGAACTTTTCGAGCGCGGGGGCCGGCGCCATTTGCCTCACTGTTTGCAGAGTCACGCGCAATTTCGGGTAACAAAAGATTCGTCGTCAGGACAGTCCCTGTCATCCGGCGCCGACGCGGAAGAGAAAATCCATGAACATGCACGCTGTATCAGCGCCCAAGTCCAAGCTTCGACGAATTGCCAGCGCCAAGCTGACGGGGCTAGCCGTCAGCATCCTCGTGGCAGTGCCTACCCAGGCCGCTACCTCCCTGACGGTCGACCTCTCGGCGCCCATCGGGCCGGCCATGCATGTGGCCAGTGGCTCGCTCTACGGTGTCACCGAGACCTTGCCGGCCGATGTGAACGCCTGGATCGCGCCTTTGCATCCGAGGATGTTCACCAATCCAGCAGCCAATGTTCAGCAGCCTATCGGAGACGCGATCCTGGTTGCGGGCCGCGTGGCGTCCACGGGTGCCCTCGTCACCATTCGTTTGGCGGACTGGCTCAAGGGGTTTTACACCTTCACGTCGATGACTGATTGGCTCGACAAGGTCGGTCAGACCGTGTCCCGCAAGAAGACAGCTGGGCTGACCAATGTCTACGCGTACGAAATTTGGAACGAACCCAATGGTACGTATGCCAGCAATAACCCGCTTTCGTTCAACGAATTCTGGCGGCAGACGTTCGTCGAGCTGCGCAAGCTCGATCCGGGCGTGAAGATCACCGGGCCCTCGCTGTCGTACTACAACGAAGCGTTCCTGAAGGACTTCTTGACGTTCTGCAAAACCAACAGCTGTTTGCCGGACATCGTGGGTTGGCACGAGCTCGGTGGCGGCAATTTCACCGGAACGCTGCAGTCCTATCGAGCACTCGAGAAGCAGCTCGGCATCGGTCCGCTGCCCATCAGCATCAACGAGTACAGCGGGGCCGCCCACATCGACGTCGAGGGTCAGCCAGGAGCATCGGCACCGTTGATTGCCAAGTTCGAGCGCTTCGGCGTGGACAGCGCCTGCATTTCGTTTTGGGATGTTCCACATCCGGGGCGACTCGGGAGTCTGATGGCGAGCAACACCGAGCCCAACGGCGGTTGGTGGTTCTACAAATGGTACGGCGAGATGGCGGGCACCATGGTTTCGACCACGCCGCCAACGCCCGCCAGCGCGACCGCGCTGGATGGCTTTGCCAATCTGGACGCGACCGGGAGGCGCGCCAGCGTGCTGTTCGGTGGCGTCAACGACGGCGCGATTCAGGTTGTCGTCAAGGGCTTCAAGGCAGCGCCGTTTTTTGGCACCACCGTGCACGCCGTGGTCGAACGTGTGCCGTTCGTGAACCGCACGACCGCGGTGAAAGCGACCCAGGCCGTGTCGATGAGCGATCTCCCGGTCGTCAACGACCAGATCAGCGTCTCGCTGACCGGGGCCAACGGCACGGATGGCTATCGTCTCGAGTTGACGACTCTGGGCGGCGCAGGCGGCAGCGGTGGCACGTCCGGCGCTGGTGGCACTCCGAGCACTGGCGGGGCAGCTCAGACCGGTGGCACCGCAACGGTGGGTGGTGCGGGTAGCGGCGGCCGCGCGGGAACGGGAGGGAGCAGCGAGACCGGCGGAGCGAGCACCATTGGCGGGCAGTTCGGCACCGCTGGTGCAGTCGCTTCCGGTGCAGCCGCGGGCGGCGGCACCGGCGGGCTCGTAATGCCAGCTGGCGGGTCTTCGAACCCCATGGGTGCAGCGAGCGGTGCCTCGAACGGCGCCGCTGATCCGAGCGACTCCGGATGTGGCTGTCGCGTCGGACGCTCGTCAGCCGTACTCGAGGGTTCCGCGTCGGCGTTGCTCTTGCTGCTCTCGGTCGGGCGTTTGGCTCGACGTCGTCGCTTCAGACGCAGTCTGCACTGAAGCTGCGGCCCTGGCGTCGTGACAATCGAGCGGTGCCTCACGCGACATCACGCCCGCGAGACGCTTGGTCGAGCGGGGGTGATCGAGTGCCGGTTCGATTCACGGCCTCCGCGCGGTCACCCGGCAGGCGTGGGACTACATGCCAGGCCGGTCACTGCGTCGCCGACATCTGCGCCGGATACGCGGAACTCTGAATCAGGATGGCGCGACCGCACCCGGCGCGACCGCACCCGGCGCGACCGCACCCAGGGTGTGACATCGCGGGCCGCCACACCCTGGGTGCGGTAACTGCGACCGCACCGGCGCGACCGCACCCAGGGTGTGACATCGCGGGCCGCCACACCCTGGGTGCGGTAACTGGGCTCAAATGTCGGCTGGCCGATTCCGCGGTCGGGGTTGAACGGTTCTGCCATGACTGGGCACGGAGGGCTTGAGAGAGCGCTTTTCCGTTTTCATGAGGTGGATCCATGTTCAACAAACGCTACTGTCGGTTTTTGCTGTGTGTCTCGCTGCTGGCTTTCTCCGGATGCAGCTTCCACGACCCAAACCTCCACTCCGAACAGTTCGACCTTCAAGGGGTGCCTGGCTCGTTGCAGGTCAACGTCGGGGCAGGTGACCTCTGGCTGCACGGCACGGACGCGGATTCGATCTCCGTGACTGCCCGGATCGACGGGCCAACGAATCACGTCGGCCACGAGCAGGATGAGCAGTCGTTGACCGTGTTCGACGAATGCCATGAGGACCCGTGCAGCGTCGACTTATCGCTCGAGGTGCCACGCAACGTTGCGTTGACGGTGCGAACGGGTGCTGGCGACGTGTGGCTAGAGAACGCGCGCGGCGACATCTCCATTCGCAGCGGCTCGGGCGACATCAGGGGTCGTGGCTTGGCGGGAGTGAACTTCAGCGCGGAGACCGGGTCTGGTGACGTGCGCTTCCAGCTTGCGACAGCGGTTCGGGTGCACCTGCGAACCGCGTCGGGTGATGTCGCCCTCAGCGTGCCAGGCGGCGCCTATCGCCTGGAAGTTTCGACTGGCTCGGGCGATCGAGAAGTCGAAGGCGTCAGCAACGATCCGAGCGCGTCGGGCGCGATTGACGTGGCGACGGGGTCCGGGGATCTGAAAATCACGGGCACTTGAGCGCTGAGCTCTGTTCGTCGCTCGGCGCCGGTCGAGCGCTCGCTAGCTATCCCGCTTTCCGCTCGAAGAATTGCAGGTCGATGAACACGGCCGCGGCGAGCACGAGCGAGCGCTCGTCCGGGCTGAGCTCGCCTGCGTCGAACATCACGCGGAAGCGGTCGGCGTCCGTGAAGGCTTCTTTCAGCAACCCAGACCACTTTTTCTCGACGCGGGCGAGCGTGCGCGTTTGGCGATCGAACGCGAACGTCCAGGGGCGCCAGATGGGCGACGAGACGGTGAGCAGCACGCGCTCCGAAGCGTCGATGACATCGAAGCGCTTGGACAAGATCGAAAAACGTTGCTGAATGGCGCCGAGCAGACGCCCGTCTGCGCTGCTGACTTCGAGCCGTTGGAAAAAGAAGCGGAAGGGATGCAGCGCTCGCAACACGAGCTGCCGCGCTTCATCGAAGAAGTGGATCTCGAACGTGCGCCAATGTCCGAAGAACATCCGCGCCAAGAACGCCAAGCCGCCCTTTCCTTGCTCGGCCGCAAACCCGATCTGGACGCCGTTCGCCTCGATCGCGTACTTGTTGCGTGTCTCGATGCCGAACAGCTCGGCGAGCTCGCGGCGCTGGACAATCATGATCTCATTCGATCGCTGAACGATCTCGAGCAAGTGGGACATCTGCACAGAATTGCACACTCGCGCATGGGAGCACGAGCTCGATAATCCTTCGTCCGGAAATGTTCCACGGGCGATGACCCATCCGCTACTCCGTCGGCGAAGCTATCAGGATCAGGTGTTGTCGCGGCCGAAATCGGCTAATACCGCGCTCGTGCACACGCGACTCTTTTCGGTGACCGAGCTCGAGCGCGTGCTCTCGCCGTTCGAGCCGTGCGGGTTGCCGCGGGCAGCTTACACGGACGAGGCCGTGTTCGCGTTCGAGCGCGAGTGCATCTTCGGGCGCGAGTGGTCGGCCGTGGGGCGTGAGCAGGAGCTGGCGCGGCCGGGGGACTTCTTACGTGCGCGCGTGGCAGGCGAGGAGTTGCTGATCGTGCGCGGGGTCGATTTGGAGCTACGCGCGTTTCACAACGTCTGTCGACACCGAGGGATGCTCTTGGTGGAGCCGGCAAGGGGCCGCGCGCTGGATTTCACGTGCGGCTACCACGGCTGGGTCTACGAGCCCTCCGGCACGCTGCGCGTCGCGCCTTACATGCCGCCCAGCTTTCGGCGTGATTGCCACGGGCTCGCCGCGCTGCGGCTCGGCGTGTTGCATGGCTTCGTATTCGTCTGTCTGGATCCCAATGCGCCGCCACTGGCGGAAACGCTGAGCGGCGCACCTGAATGGCTGACGAGGCCTGAGCTCGGGCACCTCCGGCTCGGCCGTTCGCTGTCTCGAGATGTGGCCGCAAATTGGAAGATTTTGGTCGAAAATTTTCAAGAATCGCATCACTTTCAACGCGTGCATCCGGCGCTCGAACAGCAAACTCCCAGCGCGAGCGCGACCTCGTGGACAGGGGGAGGGGCGTGGCTCGGCGGCTTGATGGAGCTATCGCCGGGGTTGCGCACGGTGGCGACGCCGGGCGCGCTGGAGAGGCCTTTCATCGTCCCCGAGCCAGAACGCCATCGAGTTGCTGACGCATTGGCGTTCCCGGCGTTGCTCACCAGCTTGCAGCCGGACTACTTGCTCACCTACCGCCTGGAACCGCTGGCTGCCGCTCGCACCCGTGTGACCGCCAACATCTACTTTCACGCCGCTGCCTTCGCGCCCGAGCTTCAGGCGGAAGACGTGTTCGGCTTCTGGGACCAAGTCAACGCCGAGGACCGGAAGATCTGCGAGCGACAACAGCTCGGGATCGCTTCGCGCAGTTTCCAATGCGCGGCCTATTCGCTGTTGGAAGAAGGGACGCACGCGTTCGATCAATGGGTCGCGCGCCGCTACCTGGAGGCGACGCGATGAGCGATCTATGCGGAATTTGGGGACAGCCGTACCTGGATCTACAAGCGTACGTCGACACTTCGAGCTTCGGCGCGCTCGATCGCGAGATCTCGCTCGGCTTGTGTGAGCTTTCGCCCAGCTACACCGGCGGCAGCCTGAAATCGATGGGCGTCGTGGCGCCGTGGGTGGACTCCGATCCCTATGCGGACTTGGGGCGCGTGATCTCGACCTTCTCGCGCGAGGAGTTTGCGGACTTCGTGGCGCTGGCGGACGAGCCGGGCGATTTCGAGCTTTCGCGCCAGGCGGAATACGAGTTCGGGGACGAATCGGATCACCCGCTGTCACGCCGGCAAATGCTGTTCTTGAAGTATCGCCATGGCGTGTATTTTCCCTGGCAGCTCTGTTATCACTTCCTGGAAAACCAGCGCTGGGACGACAAGCACAGCGGGGCCGGCAAGGTGTTCGAGCCCGAAGCGGAGCAGCTGTTCCCGCAAACGGTGGCGTTCATTCGCAGCCTGCCGTTCACGGAGATCGGGCGCGCGGTGTTGTTCGGGCTGGATGCCAACGACCACGCACCGGCGCATCGCGACAGCGAGCCGGGCAGCAGCCTGAATGTCGCGCAGTCCATCTCGTTTTCGCCGCGGGGCAACAAGCGCTTTTACGTGTGCGATCCTCGAAACGAGCGGCGCACCGTCGTTCGCTCGCCCATCTACTGGTTCAACGATATGGATTATCACGGCGTCGAGCCGGATCCGTTCTTTCGCTACTCCATCCGGGTAGACGGCGTGTTCCAGCGCTCGTTCGCGCAGCGGCTGCAGCAAGCGCACCGGCGCTGAAGTCCGTCAGTCAATCCGCAATCAAGGTCGGCACACTGAGCGCGTTGCCGTCCGTCGGTCCGACTTGCGCCCGAGCGTACAGGCCAGAAGCTTGCCCGGCGACCAGATACACGCCGTAGTTGACGCTCTCGCGCTGCGGATTCTCGAGTGCTTCGAAGTAGCGCTGCGCGACCCAGCGGCCCGGCCGCGCTTTCTCCAAGCAGCTGCGGAACACTTCGTCCGTCACCAAGCGGCCGATGATGACCTCTTCGCCCTCTGCGCCGTAGTCACTCTTCAGGACCCAATCCGCGCGCTCGGCAACCAGCAACTCGATGTGCAGCACTTCCAGCCGGGAAGTGACTGGCAAATAGCGCTGAATGGCGACCTGGGACTGCGGCGAAAAGCGATGGATGTGCTCCCACATGAAGGCCATGGAACGCTTGTTCTGCGGCACGACCGCGGCCAAGGGGTTGACCACCGCCGCTTGGCCCTCGGCGGCGGCGTTGAGCAACGCCGCCAGTGGATCGATCAACGGCTCGAGATCCGGGATCTCCTCGTCGCTCCACACGCTGCAACGCTCACCCCACCAATCGGTCTTGTAGTGACGCACGAGCAGCGAGACTCGCTGCCCGAACAGCGACAGTCCGGCTTCATCTTGTGCCAGGTTATAAGGGGAGCCGAGCACGACGGAGTAGCCGCGCTCGCTCAGCCATTGTCGGTACAGCCGGACCAACGGCAAGTCTTCCGTAAATTCCGTAGGATAGACCAAGCCCACGGCGAACGCGGGGTCCGGCTCGGGTAGCCACGCCGAGAGCGTGGAGAGCAGCGCGCAAAAACGCGGACCTAGCTCGACATTCGGATCGTGCGTGCCCGGATGGTCCAGCGCAGCCAACTGGCTCTGCACGACTGCTTCGGCTTCACCCGTCGGAGTGTCGCAGTTCAATTCGGCCAACACCGGGCCCTCGGCGGTCATGAACAAATCCGCGCGGGCGATGCCGTGCCAGAGTGGCTGCGATGAATGCCACATGGCCTTTTGACAAGGAGTGAGCGCAAAGAAGCTGTCTAGCAGCGTTGGCTCGTCGGCGACGATGCGGCACAGTTCGTCGTACACCGCGACCATTTCTTCCGCGGCGCGGTACAGCGTTCGCTGATCGCTGCGGCTGAGCAGGAGCGGCGCCTGGCGCAAGCGCGGCTGGCCGTCCAGCCAAGGGTCGCTCAAAATGCCGCTCTCGACGATGCGTGTCGCGTAGGCTTCGTAGCTCATAGCAGCTGCGAGATGGCGAGCGCCGTGGATAGATACGTGCCGGCCTCCAACGCGGCCATGCCTTCGTTCCGATCGCCTGCGATGCCTTGGTCCAACGCGCCGCCCCGCAACGACGGCCGCCCGCCCAGCAACAGGCTTTGGATCAGCAGCTGGCGCATGGGGTAGAACGCGAACAAGAAGCCGAGCACCGCTGCGTAGCCGCGCAAAGAAACCAGCCAGCCTTCGAACTCACCGTCCAACGCTCGCGCAATCACCATGGCGATGGCCACCGTCACGCCCGAGTAGCTCAGCGCCGCGGCCAGGTTTTCGCCCTGGATTTGCTCGGCGTCGTCGTAGGTCGTGAGGGCGCGAAATAGCACCACGAACAGGTGCAAGGTGAGCTGCGCCAATGCGAAGAAACCGACGGAGAGCAAAAGCTCTTTCAAGCTGTGACCAGACAGCGCACGGGACGTGATGACGCCGGTCGCCACGTAGTGCGCGCCAGCGGCCAGACCCGCGGCGATATTGCCGCGTTCGACCTCACCGCGCAGGCGCGAGCGCAGCAGCACGCTGCAACCAACGCGGCCGGTGATCACCACGATCAAGAGGCCGGAAACGGCAAAGGCGCTGACCCAAATCAGGTCACTGAGCACGCTCTCGCCCCTCAGGCAGTTGCGCACGGAGCTCACGGCCACCAGAAACACCGCCAGCACCTCGCCCACGCTCAGCAAGCGCCGTGCGGTGTTGGTGTTGGCCATGTCTTTGGCCACGTCGTGCGCTGGCGAAAACACGCGCTCCCCCAAGCGCAGCAAGAGAAGCAGCGCCACGATTGTCCCGAGAGCGAAGCTCATCACGTAGCCGACTGGCATGGGAGAGGACGCTACAACACGCGGCAAGCTTCTGATAGAGTCCTGCTTTTCCGGATGCACCAAGGCAAGAGTGGTCGGGTTGTGGGTATCTTCGGCAGGCCCTACGTGGATCTGGAGCCGTTCTTGGACTTGAGCTCGCTGCCGGACGTGCACGAGGAGATTTGCCTGGGGCTCACGCGCGTCCCGCTGGATTACACGGGCGGCAGCCACCGCACGCTGGGCATCGTCCCCGCGTCGCAGCAGGACGCTCGCTACGCGGACTACGGAGAGGTCTTGCGTTCGCTCTCAGCGGCAGAACTCGGGATCTTCACAGCGCTTTCGGACTCCAGCGCAGACGAACCGCCGCCAACCGATCCGGGTATCGCTTACGGCGAGGAGCGCGAGACCCCGCTGTCGCGTCGGCAAATGCTCTGGCTCAAGTTTCGCCATGGTGTGTACTTCCCGTGGCAAGCGTATTTCGAGCTCATCCCCAATCGCTACTGGAGTGAAAAGAGCGAAGCGAAGAGCTTCTCGCGCGTCGCTCGCGCCATTTTCCCGAAGACGGTCGAGTTCGTGGAGAGGCTGCCATTCCTGGGCGTGGGTCGCTGTAACATCATGGGGTTGGAAGCGAGCCACCACGGGACGGTGCATCGGGATGGCGAGCGCGAGCAACCCGAGCCCGCGCACTTCGTCACGTTCTGCCCCGCGGCCAACAAAACCTTGTTCCTGTGGGACGAGCCGGCGCAGCAGAAGTTCCCGGTCACCTCACGCGCGTATTGGTTCAACGACAACGACTACCACGGCGTGGATTCGGCGCCGTTCTTCCGCTACTCGCTGCGGGTGGACGGCCGTTTTCGCCCGGAGTTTTTGGAGCGCGTGCGTCAAGGGGTCAGCTCGTGAGCAACGATCAAGAGCCGTTCACGCAAACCCACGTCACCAGCCAACCAGGGATCATCGGCGCCAGCTGGTGGCGCGAGAGCCTGGCGAACGCGCCGGATCCGGTCAGCCGCCGCAATGCCATCAAGCTGGCGCTGGGGGTAACGGGTGGCTTCGTGGGTTTGGGCGCCCTGGTCGCCCTCGTCCACAGCTGTTCGGAAGACGAGGGCGAGCACCGAGTCGAGCGCAAGAGCTCGCTCGAGATGCAACGGAGCTACGGCTGGAGCTTCGGCGCCGCGTCGGAGACCGTCACGTTCGACGGCGCCGTCACACGGCCCTTCGATCGCAGCACGTTGACGCGGCTTACGCCTGATCTGCGCCCACGCTCGCCCAAAGGGGTCCCGTATTACGTGTCCACCCTGTTCGAGTCGCTCGGCGCGGTCCCGCTGCACAAGGCCGAGGGCGATCCCGAGAACATCGCTCCGCTCGAGCAGGTCGTCACTCCCATTTACACCCCGGAGATGGCTCGCGCCTACGCGCAGGGCAGCGCCCTCGCAACACTACTGAGCAAGACCCCGCATGAACCGCTGCTAGTGATTGTCGATCTCGACGGGCCGAGCGCCGTTGCGTTTGCGGCTGGCGCCAGCATCGGACTGTCGGCGGTGTTCTCGTTCGGCAACTGGCCGCACCCGCGAGGCGTGGTCAAATCGCACCGTACGCTGGCGGCCGCTGTCTACTATCAGCCGCTTTTCGCGCAGCTCGCGCCCGGCGAGCTTCCGTTGCTCATGGTCTTGGATCGCCAGCGTCTAGCGACTTACTCGGACGACGCGACGCAGTTCGACAATCGCTATGCAGCGCGCGTGCCCGGCGCGTCGGTACTCGCCAACTGGGGCGTGCGCCGCGTGCTGTACGTCACGCCCTCGGCCGCGCACATCGAAGAACCTTGGGATCTTTCGGAGGATTTCGCCGCCTACGGCGCCTCCGGCATCGACGTGAAGCTGATGTCCGCCGATGCCTTTTCGCCGGATTATTCGGCGCCCGCCGTCGCCGAGAACGCGCCGTCGCCGTACTACTACGGGGGGCGCCCCCAGACGCACGGCTGGTTTTGGCGGGACTATCCTTGGGCGTTCGGCGCTCTACCCAAAGCCGATGATCCGGACTTCGCGCGGCCAGGGACGAAGTATCGTGTGCCGGCTCCAGCGTCCAAGCCATCCGCGCTAGCGTCTGCATCCAACATCGGAACCGTGCCGGTGGCGGTCTCAGTGGCGACCGGTGCCGTGCTGGGCGCCATGCTCAGCCCGCGCAGTGGCTCGTGGAACCGTTCGGATGGGAGCAGCGGCGGCTGAAGATGGACCACTCGATCTTCGCCATGGAATTGTGCCTGCGGCTCGATGCCACGTGCCACGTCCAACAGCACCTGCGCGCCTCTCTGCCGGTGCAAAACACGTGGCTTGGAGTCGGCAGTAAGTGGCAATATTACCGGCATATTGCACAGGTGTTGCACGCCAATTTGCACTTGGCGGAGAGCGGTTGTTGGGACTACTTCGACGACCCCGAGCGCGCGCTCAATGACTTCGAAATGTGGAAAAACGGCATGCTCACCGCCGAAGGCGCGCGAGACGAACAGCGCGTGCTGTCGTCGAACGAGCCGCGCTACATCACCTTCACCATGGCGTTCTTGCTGATCAAAGATTCGCCTTCGGATCTGATGCTGCGCAAGAGCTGTAACGTGCCGGAGGCCTACCTCTGGAATCGCGCTGTCTTCGCGCGCCTGTTGAACGACTTTGGCCAGGTGAGCTTCGCCAGTGTGTTTGCGGACGTTTCGTATCTCATTCCGCGGGACCCGCCCTGGGCCCTCACGGCGGAGGACTTGGCCCAGCCCAAGTTTCACTACCTGCGTCGCCTGGTGTAGTCGTGCGCGACTAAAACCAGGTCTCCCAGCGGCCCGGATCCACCTCCGCGGCGTGCACTGTCGCTGACACGCGGTCGCGTTTGCCAGCGAACGGCTGGATCTGGTGCAGTCGATAGCTATCGATCACCAGCGCGCCGCCCAGCTCGTAGCGCGCCTCGCACGCGGTGCCTCGCTGCCGCTCGTCATCCACGTTGTCAGAGCCCGCGTAGCGCGCGCTCCACAGCTTCAGCCCGCCACCGCTCTCTGGCAGGCCCAGCATCACGACCACGGTCAGCGCGCGTTTTCGCCGCCGCGCGTGCTGCTCCGGCAAGCCCTCGGTGTCGAAGTGGATCACGCCGCCCTCGCGCGCGACCTTTTGTCCCGCGGGAAAAACGTGCACGCCCGGCCCACAAAACCCGCGTCGCGCAAAACACGCGCCGCCCGTCAGCTGCTCCACCAATCCCAACATTCGCCGCGCAAGCCCGGGCAAGGTGCGCTCCATTCGTGCATCGGAGGCTGCCGCGTCCGCAAAGTACTCGCGGCAGCGATCTTGCTCGAGATGCGTGTAGAACGCGCGCCCCAAGCTGAACTGCTCACCATCGAAATCACTCACCCAAGCGTCGCTCGCGCGATACAGCGCGGCGAGGTACTCCGCGCATTCCAGGGCTGAAAGCACTCCGCCAACGGCCAGGCCAAAGCAGCGCTCGATCTCGGCCAGCGCATGGCCCGACCTCGATAGGCTGTCCGCGCTGCAGCTGTGAATCAACGGCTCATTCGACATTCGCCGGGGCACGATACACGAGGTCGCCGCCCTCTGGCAGAAGTGACTCGCGTCGAGGTTTTTGCGCGAGTGCGGGGTCAGGCCGCCCGCGCCACGGGCCTTCCGATAGCGCGGGCTCGTTCGGGTTTGCTGATCGCAGCGGCGTGGCAAACCTTACTCACAACGCTTGCGAATCACGTCCATGATTGCAAATTGCAGATCGGACATGATGAAGTCGGTCCACCATCGGGCGTAAAAATTGAAATGTGTGGAGAGCCGATGATGGCTCTTCAGCTTGAGCGAGGTCGAGCCGTCGGCGAGCGGCTGGAGCTCGTACGTGCCGTCGAGCACGTCGAAGTATGCGCCGCCTACCGCGACGTGCTCGTCGAGCGCCGAGCGGGGCGCGGGCCGCGCTGCGATGGTGAAAGAGAGACGTCGCTCTGGCTGCCAATCGCTGACGGTTTCTACAAACTCGAGCCCACGCTCGAATTTTGCGATTCGAACCGCGCCAATCCCGTCGCGCGAAAGCGTTGCTTCGAGGGGGCGCGGCAGGCCAATTACGTGTGCCAGGTGCAGCGGCAATTCGCCAGCGTCAATCGCGCGGACCGACTTGATTTCACGCCACACTACGCTGGGCGCGGCCCGAATGTGCACGACATTTTCGACCTCGCGCTGCTCCGTCTTAGGCGCGATGCGATGCTCGATAGGTGCCAGCAGATAGGGCAGGGCGATCATCAGCGTGGTGCCGCGGGCGTGCCCCTTACCGCTGCTGTGGCGGCGCGCGACGAGTCCGAGGCAACCGCCGACGCCGGCCAAGGATAGGAAGATCGGGAGCGCCATAGCGATGCACAGCGAGCCTTCGATGCTGAGCAGCGCCATCAAGCCCAGCATCAACGACACCGGCACCATCGGCGCGAAGAACGCGCGAACCCAAACATTCCGTCGTGGCAACGGATCAGGTGCGCTTTGTTCCAAAAAGCCGATCACTATCGGCACCAGCCCCAAAAACGACAGCGACATCACCGCAAACGATGACAAGAACCAATCGGGGAATCCGCCATCCGAGTGGGCATAGCTCAGCCCGAACGCCAAGCGTCCGAGCAGCCCATATCCAACGCCCGCGCCGATGGCCAGGACGCGCGCGCGACGAGGCATGCCCCAGCTGGAAGTCCAGCGGGCAATCGGTCGCACGATGAAAAGGAGAATCGCCGCTCCCGCCAGTAGGCTAATCAAGAACGCTGCCACACCCGACGGTAAGCCGTACCATGCGACGTTGCACGGCTCTTTTCGCGTCGTCTCGCAGCTAGCCAATGGTCAAAAGGGACGAGCCGTTGGACACCCGACCCCAGCACGAGTAACGAACGTTTCTATGCGACGCTTGGACATCGGAGACGAGTCATTCACCGAGTCGACTCCGCGTCTCGCAGCGCCTGCCGAACGCGAGTTCAGCACTTGCGCTGGCTGCGGTGAACCGCTCGAGGAGCTCCTCGAGGCACGCCCGGAATACTGTTTCGTCTGCGCCGTCCACGCGGTTTGCGCCTGCGCCGACGAATCCTAAACGCGGCTCATCGGCGCTTCAGCTCGATGCAGAGTGTGCGCACTTCGGTCAACCCGATGTTCTCCACCGCGTGCCTCCCGACAGGCGCTGGAATGACTTGCCTCTCAGTCAGCTTGAAATCGACGGCGGAGCCATCGGGATTAGTCAAGCGAAGCGTGCCCCCTTGCAGGATGTAATTGATGTTCTCCGGATTCGTGTGCATGGGAACGGTGGCGCCCGGCTTCACTGAGACTTCCAGCATGCGGACCGTTTCGTTCTCGAAGATC
>Ga0247766_1000065_pt1 | contig 22217 bp, 18 predicted proteins | sample UWRJL223509R6_FD_179946 | JGI IMG/M metagenome (GOLD analysis project Ga0247766, IMG submission 179946) | Plant litter microbial communities from Arlington Agricultural Research Station in Wisconsin, United States - UWRJ-L223-509R-6 | ecosystem: Environmental > Terrestrial > Plant litter >... | reverse complement strand
CGCGCACAGCCCGCTTTGACTTCGGAGCTTCTCAGGTCGGACTCAGCCAACATCGCGGACACGGCCGAGAGGAGTGACGCCATGAACGCCGGCTCCGGCGTCGGATGGTCGGCGAGCGGCGTCCCCGCGATTGGCACGAATGGCACGACGAAGGGATACACGCCCAAGGCGATCATCCGCTGGCACATGTCGAGAATGGATTGTCGACTGTCGCCCAAGCCCGCGAGCACGTAGCTCGAGACCTGGCCTCGACCGAACACCGCGACTGCCGCCGCAAAAGCCTCCAGATAGACCGCCACCGGCACTTCTGCTTTGCCGGGAATGATGCGCTTTCGCACTTCCTCGGTGACGGCTTCCAGATGTAGACCGAGACTGTCGACTCCTGCCTCGTGCAAACGCGAGAACCACGCGAAGTCGGCAGGTGGCTCACACTGCGCTTGGATCGGCAGGTCGACGGCTGCGCGCACCGCGCGCGCCGCCTGGGCGAGCACCCAAGCGCCGCGATCGTCCGTCTGCGGGGTCCCTGTCGTCATCACCATGTGCCGCACACCGTCGAGTTCGACCGCGGCGCGGGCAACCTCGGCGAGCTGCGCCGGTGTTTTTTCGGCGATCGTGGACTTTGCTGCCAACGACTGACCAATCGCGCAAAACTGACAGGAAGTGGCGCGATTCCCGTAGCGTTTGCAGGTCTGCAGCACGGTCGTCGCCAGCACGTCCCGGCCGTGCAACGTCGCGATCTTCCAATACGGAATGCCTTCAGCCGTCGACCGATCGTAAAAGCGCGGCTTCGCGGGGAACGCCATTTCCGCGATCGGTTCACCGCCCTTCGAGAGCAGCGCGTAGTCGCCTTTGACTTCGGCCGTGTACGGCGATTGCTTAGAAGCGTGGTTCAAGATCGGAACCATCACGGTCTGATTCGCGATCGTGACCGCTTTGTGGTCCGAAGGGCCTGCACCCCCCGAGCGAGAAAGCCCGGGACCCGAGGTATCGAGCCAGCGCATGCCGAGCGCCTGCAGCTCGGAGACAATTTCAGGATAGTTCGCGGGCGGTCTCTTCGGCTGCCGCGGGCTCGCGATGGGGAGCGAACGATTCATGGCTATTCCTCGTTGGACTAGAACTTTGAGCTTCGGCGTTGAGCTCGCGTAAATGTGGTTGCGGCGTACGGTTCACGAGCAGGGACAAGAGCTCCGGGCGGCTGTAGTGTCCGACGCTGTCCATCATGCGTTTGCGCTTGTCGATCAACGACATGTCGAGATCGGCGATCACCATGCCCTCGCCGTCGGTCAGCGGCGGAGCGAGCAACGTGCCTTCGGGCGACACGATGGCGGTGAAGCAACCTCCTTGCAGTGCACGTTCCAAGCCGGTAGTTCCGGCGACTTCAGCCACTTGTTGCGGATCCAGATAGCCCGTGGCGTTCACCACGAAGCAGCCTGATTCGAGCGCGTGGTGACGAATGGTCACCTCGATTTGCTCACGAAAGATGTTACCCACCAGCGAGCCGGGGAACATGGCCACGTGGATCTGCTCGTGCTCGGTCATCATCGCGTAGCGGGCCAGCGGGTTGTAGTGCTCCCAACAGGCCAGGGCGCCAATGCGACCGACTGCCGTATCGACGGCGCGCAACCCTGAACCGTCGCCCTGCCCCCAGACCATGCGTTCGTGGTAGGTCGGCGTGATCTTGCGTCGGGCCTGCACGAGCCGCCCATCGGCATCGAACAAGAGTTGAGCATTGTACAATGTGCCGTGGTCGCGCTCGTTGATCCCAATCGCGACCACGGCGCCTGCTTTCCTTGCGGCCGCGCCGATCTGCTCCGTGACCGGACCGGGAACCGTCACGGACTCTGCGATCAACTTCAGGTGATCGGCGCCCATCACGGCTGGCGCCTTGATGAACGAGAAGTACGGGTAGTACGGGAGGACCGTTTCCGGAAATACCACGAGTTCCGCGCCTTTTTTGGCTGCCTCGGCGATCGCGTCGCAGACCTTGGCGGTCGTCCCCTGACAGCTATACAAGACCGGGCTGAGTTGCACGGCTGCAGCGCGGACATTCTTCGGCGTTGTCACGGCGATCCTCCCGCTTTCCGTCACAACGTCCAGGTGTTCAGGATGAACGCGTTGTTCTTGCGATGGAGCAAGACGATATCGAGAACGTCCAGTGGGTTGATGGGTCGAACGCCTTCGATCAGCGCTCCCTCGCCGTGCCCGTACAACGCTTGCAGCGCGAAGCGACATGCGTAGACTTTCCCGCCCTCGCTCATGAACTTCTTGATCTGACCGTTGAAGTTCTGATGCCCCGGGAATGCCTCGTCGCCCAGCTTCGGAAAGCCGCGCTGTACGCCGAGGGTGACACCGGGGCCATAGAGCAAGATGGAAGTTTCGAAACCTTTGCGCTGCAGCCGAATCGCCTGCAGCATGTTCACCAAACCAATCGAGCCCTCGAACGCCACCGTGTGGAACGTGACCAAGGCTTTTTCGCCGGGCGACGCCTTCACGTCCTCGAACACTTTTTCTTCGTAATCGACTAGGAAATCCCCAGTTTTATTGGGAGCAACTTCAACTTTTGGCATTCTCGATCCTCCAGATAAGGGCGCTGTGATCTCGCGCGGTGTGCGAGCGAGCATCGTGTCTTCGCGCATGCCATTGCGAGGCCCGTGCCAGGCGCGTCAGCGCAACTCGTCCCCCGAATTCGCGCGCCTTTCCGCAGATCGCGCTACGTGCGCGAAACACCCAATTCTTGGTGAGTCGCAGATTCTTGCGAATCTCGACGCTAGCTTTGGGGAGTTGCTGCGCTCGCGTGTTTCGGCTCGGAGAATTTCTACCGTTTGGCCGGGCGCGCGACGCCGAGCTGCTTCATGCGATAGCTCAGGGTGCTCGGGCTGAGCCCCAGCAGCTGCGCCGCTCCACGGCCCCCGGCGATCCGCCAATCACAACGGTTCAATGCCTTCTCGATATTCTGGCGTTCGAGGGCCTGAAAGTGTTGATCGGAAAGCACCTCGGAGGCGCCATTGGTCGCCACCGCCTCGATCGGCCTCCCCTCCGCCGGCAGCACGCCATTCTTGCCCAAGTGCAACTTCAACCCCGCACCTTCGTGCGAGGCCAGCACCAGCGCGCGCTCGATCAGGTTCTGGAGTTCGCGAACATTACCCGGGAAATCGTAGGCTTGCAGATGCGCCTCGTCGGCTGAGGAGAGACTGCGCAGGGGCAAGTGCAGACGCGCGGAGGTCGCGTGCAGAAACTGGCGAGCCATCGGCAAGATGTCCTCGCGACGCTCGCGGAGAGGCGGAACGACGATCGGGACGACGCTGAGACGATAGAAAAGATCGCGTCGAAAGCGGCCACTCTCTACCTCGACCTCCAGCGGACGATTGGTGGCGGCGATCAGGCGCACATCGACGCGCCGTGTTCGGTCGTCGCCAACAGGCTCGAAGGTCCGTTCCTGAAGCACCCGCAGCAGCTTGCTCTGGTGCTCGAGCGGGATCTCACCCACCTCGTCGAGAAACAGTGAACCCCCATCAGCGAGTAAGAAGCGGCCCTGACGGTCGCGCGACGCGCCACTGAACGCGCCACGCACGTGGCCGAAGAATTCACTCTCGAACAGCTCGCGCGGCACGCTCGCACAATTCACCTTGACCAAGGGTCCGTCACGCCGCGGGCTCGAATCGTGGACGGCGGCAGCGATCAACTCCTTGCCCACGCCGCTTTCGCCCAAAATGAGCACCGAAGAGTCGCTTTGAGCAACCGCTTGAACCTGCGCCAGCACCCCGCGCATGGCCGGACTTTCCGCGATGATTTCGCCCTGTTTTAGGGCAGAGCGCACGGCCTCGCGCAGGTAGTCCCGCTCGCGTTCGGCGTTTTCCTTGAGGCGTGCAATTTCCTCGAACGCGCGTGCGTTGGCAATCGCGACGGCCGCGTGATCCGCGAACACTCGCAGCCAATCCAAGTCGTTCTTTTCCAAGCGGCGTCGACTGAAGAACGCAACGACGCCCAAGACCTGGCCTTTGAAGCAGAGCGGTTGCCCGGCGAAGCTCTCGATGCCTTCGGCGTCTGCCCATTCTGGCTGCAAGATCCAATTGGGCGCACCGCGCTGCAAGAGTAGCGCGCGATTGCTAGCTGCGACCTGACCCACCTTCCCGTAGCTGAGTGGGATCTCATGGTGCGCGCCGTCGGTGCGGTTCCATCGCTTGCTCGGGTCGACTCGTGACGCGCCGATGCTCGCCTTGAGTTCCAAATAGGGCACGCCCTGCTCGGGATGGTGCAGCAGCCAAACTCGAGCCAGCGCGACGCCGTCCCACATGCCGAGTCCCTGCACCATTTCGCGCAGCACCGAGTCCGGTGAACGAGCCGCGGCCACCGACAGCGCGAGGGACTGCAGAGCGTCGAGCTGCACGTCGGGGATTCTTGCGTTCTTTGGCGCTACCGATGTTTCTGCTGAGTTTCAGCGCCCGAAACGGCGCGCGGCCTCAGATCCCGTACTTAGCCGCGGTCTTCTCTGGAGCGCGCCCTGCTTTCGGGGCCACTCGGGGCTTGGCGATGCTCGGTTTGACGGCGCTCCCGGGCCTATGCGGCTTCGGTGGTTTAACGGAATGTTCGGTCGGGCGTGGCGCGACCTCGATGCTGGTTGGGATGGGCTCGGCGGGTGCTCCCGGCGCGGGCGGCGCGCTTGAAACACTGACCGCTGGCGCAACCGAAGGAAATGGCGCGCCGGCCATCGGTGCGCTCGAAGCAGCGCTGTGCCTTTCACGAAGTGTGGCACCGGAGCGTGCCACAGCGCCCGCGCCGACTACGCCGACGACGCACGACATAGCGGCGATCGCCCACACCGATCGGCTCACGCGCCACTCTGGCAACGTTGGACCGTGCGCGCCCCGCTCAGATTCGCTGCGCGGGGCGCGATCGGACGGTTGAAGGGGGGCAACCAATGCCGAAAGGCTCGAAATGTGTGTCGGAAGCGCTGGTGGGCGTGCCGCTACGGATGGGCGAGCGGCAGGCTCGGGTGCACGAAAGTGGTCGACCACGTCCGCGTGCGTCGCCACACGATTGCCGGCGACCGCTTTGATTGCTTCCGCCAACTCGGCGCAATTGGCAAAGCGCTGCTCCGGATCGACCGACAGCGCACACATCGCGACCGCTTTCAACGGCGCCGCCCAACCCAGCTCCGGGGGCAATTCCGGCAAGGCCACTTTCTGGCCCATGAGTCGCATGACGATGGCGTCGACCGAGTCCGTCTCGAATAGGCGACGCCCGGCAAGCGCCTCCCACAACAGCGTCCCGGCGCTGAAGACGTCCGCGCGCGCATCGATCACGTCCCCGAGCAGGCGCTCGGGAGCGAGATGTCCGTGACGCTCGGGTGCGGGCAATGTCCCAGGCGCCGACCAATGCCAAGGGGCAAGCGGAATCAGCCGTGCAGTGCCTGTCGGATCGACGCGCATCATGGCAGGCGCAAGCTCGCCGTGAACGAACGGCTGCCCCTTGTCAGTGCGCGTTTCTTCGAGCGCACTCAGCCCGGCCAGCACATCGAGCAACATGCGCAGCGCGCGCGCCAAACCATAGCCCGCCAAGCCACGCTGGGGGCGCAGCTCGAACCAACCTCGAGTCTCGTCGCGCGGGATCGCATAGCCACCCGGAGTGCGCTCGAGCGCAATCAGGCACGGATGAGTGCGCGCCAAAACGAGCTGGGCCGCGAAGCGCTCGGCGCTCGGCGGCTTGCTCGGGTTTGGATTGACGGAAAATCGGACCAATCATTGGGCCATACGTCCGGCTCGACAAAAACTTTCGTCGAACAGTCGCAACGGATTGGTCTAGCGTGAAGGCACGCCGCACCGCGAAAAGAGCTCCGCGCACCATCCGCGCACCATATGCGCGACTGTCGCAGAAGCAGCCGACATGGCGGAACTCGCTTCCAAGTGTGCATTCGACGCATCCTCGATTTGCGCCTAGCTTGCGGCGGTAGCAAACGGAGGTTTACCGATGTTCGTAATCACAGGGGCTACGGGAAATACGGGTTCAGTCGCAGCACAGACTTTGCTCGACGCGGGGAAGCAAGTGCGGGTCGTCGTGCGCAACGCTGCCAAGGCCAAGAACCTGGCCGCGCGCGGCGCAGAGGTCGTCGAATTGGACCTTGCCGACGAGGCAGCACTGACCAAAGCCTTCCGAGACGCCGAAGGCGTGTATTTGTTGTCCCCACCCGACCTGACGCTGCCCGACTTCTTCGTCGCGCGCAAAAAGCTCGCCGAGAGCTTCGCTCGCGTGCTCAAAGCTGCGGGCGTCAAGCACACCGTCTACCTGTCTTCGATGGCTGCTCAGCACAACTCGGGCACGGGTCAGATCCTCAGCGCACACAACGCCGAACAAGCTCTGCGGACGACTGGGCTGCCGGTGACTTTCGTGCGCGCGGCGTACTTCATGGAGAACTGGGCGCTCGTTTTGCAACCCGCGCGAAGCGACGGAGTTTTGCCGAGCTTTATCGCCGCTTCGCGCGCAATTCCGATGGTCGCGACCCGAGACATCGGCACGACCGCGGCGCGCGCGCTCCTGGACGGGCCGCGCGGGACACGCATCATCGAACTCGGCGGTCCTGCGGAAGTGAGCCCGGCTGAGGTTGCAACCACGCTGGGCAAACTGCTCGGGCGCGACGTCAACGTGGTGGAAGTCCCACTCGAGGTCTCCGCGTTCGCAGCCTTTGGTGCGTCTCCGGTCGTGGCCGAAGGATTCCGCGATATGTACCAGGGCCTCGCCAACGGCCGGGTGAACTGGGAAGGTCGTGGCGCCGAAGCGGCGCGCGGTACGACGTCGATCGAAGCTCTGCTCCGCTCGCTCATTTGAAGGCGAGGACGGCAGCGATCACGATCGCAACGCCCAGCGCCAAGATTGCGTTGCTCACGGCCGGCAGCTTGCCGAGTGCGGGTCCGCCGCCGGCCGTTTTCGCACGCTTGCCGAGCGCCTGCGAGTAGCCGACCGCGCCGCACAAGATCACGACTAGGGTCAGCTTGGCGTGAAGTGCTGGACCGCCCATCGCCATGACCGTACTGGGCCCACGCATGAAAAACATCGCAAGCCCGCTCAGGAGCAGCAGCAAGAGCCCGTAGCTTCCGTTCTTCGACACGCTCAGCGCGCGGAGCCTGAAGCTGGCCCGCTCGGCGTCCGGCAGGTTCGCGCTGGCCCGACGCAGGGTAAACGACGCGAAACTTGCGCCCACGCCGATCGCCAAGCCGACGAAGTGGAGCATCAACAGCACGAGGTAGTTCAGCGGCATTCTGGGCGAACTCATAGTCCGCTCGGCCCCGCACCGCAATCGCGGACCTTAGGGCGCTGCCGACCTTGGCGCGCTAACGAGTGCTACGGCGCGACATCCGGCGGGGGGCTGGTATTCTCGGGCCAATCATCCTGGCGCGCGTAGGCGGCGTCTCGCTTGATGAGGCCGACACCACCGCCCAGCGAGCGCTCGCGCCACGTGCGACCTGGAGGCGACGCATCGAGCCAGTGGAAGCTGCGTTCGCGATCGTCCAAATGCACGAACAAGGTCTTCGGGTGCGTGTACACGCCGACCCCCACACGCGGAAGAGTTCGCAAGTACGAGGCCAGTGTACGAGCCGGCACACCCGGCAATTTGAAGTCGAGCGCTTTGCCGCTGGCGTGCGGCCCCTCGCGACGACGGCCTGCCTTGCGGTACGCCGACACCACCTGCACCTCCGTTACGCGAAAATGCAATGCCGCACGCACCGCCAATTGCAACGTGCGTCGATCGAGGGTGATCGTCGCGCAGTTTTCGGGATCTCGAGTGTCCGCCAGCAAGGCGTCGAGGCGCGACGCTTCTCGTTCGTCGACGTGTCCGTCGTCGTCGTACAAGCGAACCAGCGCGTTCTGACGGGTGCTCTGGTTGATGAAGCGAAGCGATGGCAGACGAGCAAACGGCGAGCCGTTGGCGGCGTCGGCCGACGCGAGAGTGAGCCCCACCAGCGACGTCAGCGCGAATGATGCGACCGCGAGTATGCGCACCGGGAAATAGAAGCACGCTGACGCCGCTCTGGCCCAGCTCTCAGCTCGCTTTCTCGCCTTTTCGAGCCCGCCGCGCGCGTGGGTAGAACGCCGACAGCAGGTCCCGCTAGAAATTTTTCATGTGAATCGAAGCGTCATCGTGCGCTTCTCGGCCAATCAGGGCCGAAATGAACCGCTGACAATGCAGCGCTGGCGCGCCCCAAAAACAACGCGCTGAGCTCCGCGCGCTGCGACGACGCATTGCTGTTTGCGGGCAGCGGCTCCGCGTCGAGATCCAACGCGAGTTCATCCGGAACGCGTTCCAAACTCGCCGCCAATGGTTCCGGCAACTGATGCGGTAGACCAGCCGCTTGCTCGCGATGGCGATGCGGGCGTCTGGCACGCAGCCAGTTGAACGCGGCGTAGCCGAGTACCAACAATCCTCCACCCAACCAGGGAACTGCGACGCTTCTGAATGCCACTCGTCTTCTCCTATTCCGAGGAAGCCGCGTTGCAAGGCTCGGACCGTTTGCCACCAGGCGAGCGCGTCTTGGGCTGAACTCCTGTGTCCTTGCCGCGCTCCAATTTCATACGTCGGTGTCACGCTCGTCCCTGCCGCAGATCGCTACAGTGGGTCATTGGGTCACGATGCGGCTTCACGGGTAGCGGTCGACGTCGTGACGAGAATGCTCAGCGTCGCTTCAAACCACGGAAACTGTGGCTTCGCGCCAAGATGGCGCATAAGTTGCTTTGAAGCGGGCTCGATGCGTACGCCGGCGGCCGGTCAAGTCACGGACAACGAACAGACCGCGATCGGTCGGCCGTTGGCTGTCGGGTACGCAGCGGGCGCGTTGCTCTCCGGCAAATATCGCTTGGAGGCTCCGCTCGGCGAAGGCGGCATGGGCGTGGTGTGGCGAGCGACCAATGTGCTCTTGGACTTGCCGGTTGCAATCAAGTTGATTCGCGCCGACTTGGACCGTGGTGAACTGCGGGGTCGTTTGCAGCTCGAGGCGCGCGCCGCCGCCAAACTAGGGCATTCCTCGATCGTACGTGTATTCGACGTCGGTGAGAGCGAGCTCGGCGATCCGTTCATCGTGATGGAGCACTTGCGCGGCGAGACCCTGGCTCAACTGATCAGCCGGGGTCGCTTGCCGGCCACACGCGCGGTTCAGCTGCTGTTGCCCATCATCGATGCATTGGCCGCAGCCCACGCGCGCGGCATCGTGCATCGCGATCTGAAGCCCGACAACGTGATGATCGCGCTGGATGAGCAGCGCATTTGTCCGAAGATACTCGACTTCGGGATCGCCAAACTCACCGACCCGAGTGACCGGAATTTCAAACTGACGGAGGTTGGATCCATCGTCGGCAGTCCGGAGTACATGTCGCCCGAGCAGGCGCGCGGACGAGAGGACATCGACGCGAGCACCGACATCTGGTCGACGTGCGTCGTGCTGTACGAGGCGGTCACCGGCTGTCCTCCGTTTAGCGCCTCCAACTGCAACGCGCTGCTGCGCAAGATCGTGGAAGATGCACCCACGCCGCTTTCGGAGTTTGGCCTGGACGACGCTGCTTTTTGGCAGATTCTGGAGCGCGGGCTCAGCAAGGACCGTGCACAGCGTTATGCCAAGATCTCGGAATTGGGGCGGGCTCTCGCCGGTTGGTTGCTGAGCCAAGGCGTTACCGAAGACGCCTGCGGAAGCACGCTCGACTCGAAATGGCTCGGTCGCAAGAGCGACCCCATGATGCTGGGTCGAGCCGCTGACGGTCCGATCTCGAGCCGGCCCCCGCAATCCGCAGCGCGAGATTCGATTCCGGATAGCACCGGCATGGCGCGCGGCCCCTTCACCAAGACGATTCTGCCGAGTACCCATGGACGAACGCGAACGTTGGGTGCGGCGCTCGCGGCATGCGCGCTGCTCGCAGGCTCGTTGGTGGTGATCGGACGTTCGTCTCACGCCACCGAAACCGGCGCTCCCGCCGCCGCTGCGCAGGCGAAGGCAGAACCCAGCTCGCCGATTCCGCCGAACTTCGAACCGCCCAAGCCCGCCGCGCAGCCTGCACTCGAAGACTCTTCCGAGCCAAGCGCTACCGAGGTCGGAGCTCGGCGTGAGAGTCCCACGCAATCGGAATCGGAAGTAGCCAAGCCGCGAGTCGTTGCGGCGCCCGCAATCAAGCCCAATTCGAGCCCGACTCGTGCACAGCCGCCAGTGGCGGTTCCGCTCCGCGTCGCGCCGCCCCCGGCAAACCCAGCGCCGCCCACCAGAACGAAGGCCGAGCGACCGTTGGACCTCTTGGCCCCTTACTGATCAGGGAGTGGCGGTGTTCCCGAGCGATCTGAAATCCGAGTTCGGACGCGTTGGTCGCTCCGACCTATCGCGTCTCCCCAAGCTGCTCGCGCTGTCGGCTTCATTGCTCGCCGTGAGTCCCCACCACGCGCTCGCAGCCGACGATCGACCCCAGGCCTCGACGAACGCCGAGCAACGACGCACTTCGGCGAAGGCTCGCTACGAAGAGGGCGTCGAAGCATACCGCGCGACGCGCTATGCGGACGCCGTGCGCTTGTTCCTCGAGGCCGATGCACTCTCGCCGAGCGCAGCCTTGTCGTACAACATCGCGCGAGCGTACGAGAAGCTCTCGGACGACGCGCAGGCCTTGCGTTGGTATCGAAACTATTTGCGCCTCGACCCCGGCGCCAAGAACGCAGCCGAGGTTCGCGCTTACGTCAATGCCTTGAGTGCGGCGCTCGCCAAGCTTGGAATCCAGCAGCTGACTGTGTTGACCACCCCCCCCGGCGCGACGGTGGCCATCGACGGAACGCCGCTGGGCGTCAGCCCGCTCACCGTCGAACTTCGTCCCGGCACGCACAGCGCTCAAGTGAGCCGGCGAGGCTTCGCCGATGTAAACGGGAAATTCACGCTTCCTGAAGCAACCCCGATCGATTTGAGCGTCACGTTGCAAGCGTCGCCGACAGAGTCCGCGAAGGCACCCGACGCGGACCGGGAAACAGGCCGGCGCTTCGGGATCGCTCCCTATTTGACGCTGGGAGCCGCTGCCGTTTGTCTAGGTAGCGCAGGGATCTTCGAGGCGCTGCGACGCTCAGCTCAGAATTCCGCGCGAAGCGAGCAGGTGCAACTCGCGTACGAGCAAGACATCGACGCCATGAACAGTCGGCAAACGACCGCGCGGGTTTTCCTGGGAGTCGGCGGTGTTTTGGCTGCAACAGGCGTCACGTTGTTGGTGCTGAATACGCCGCTCACGCCGGAGTCGCGTGCGCGCGTCGCCGCGGTGCCGGGCGGAGCGACCTTCTCACTGAATGGGAGCTTTTGATGCCGCGTGGCTGGCTGCTTCGCGCGGTTCCCTTGCTGGTGATCAGCGTTTTGGCTTGGTCGTGCGCCAACGATCTCAGTAAAAACCTGGATGGCAAGTCGTGCAACGCCAATTACGAATGTAGCAGCGGCTACCAGTGCGATGAGGCTTCGCTACTGTGCGTCCGCATCGCCCACGATGCTGGCCCCGACATCGATGCCGGAGGCTGCCCCGAAGGCGGCCTCGAGTGCAATGGCAAGTGCGCCCAGCTCGCTTCGGATCCCAAGAACTGCGGCGGCTGCGGCGCGACCTGCTCGGCTCCCGCCCACGGCGTGGCCGTTTGCCTGGACGGCGCCTGCAACTTCGCGTGCCCTAATCTCGCTGCGTGCGGTGACGTGTGCGCGGACCTACAAAATGATCATGAAAATTGCGGCGCATGCGGGCGAGCCTGTAGCGATCCGGTGGGCGGCGACGCCCGCTGCGTCGCTGGCAAGTGTCAGATCACCTGCGCATCGGGCCGCGAGACCTGCGGCGATCGCTGTGTGGATCTCGAAAGCGACCCGCAGAATTGCGGCGAGTGCGAAAATACCTGTGACCCCGGGCTCGTGTGCTCGGGTGGCAAGTGCAAGACCAGTTGTGAATCGACGCTCACCAATTGCAACGGCGCGTGCCTCGACGTCTCTTCTAGCCCCACCCACTGTGGCGATTGCAGTACGGCGTGCGCGAGCCCGAACCATGGCAGCGCGCTGTGCAGCGACTCGAGCTGCGACTTCGCGTGTGCGGACGGCTTCGAAAAATGCGGTTCGAGCTGTGTGGACACCCAGCGCAGTCCGAGCAACTGCGGCGAATGCCGGCACGCTTGCGACGCACCCGCCAACGGCTCGGCGACCTGCGACGCCGGCAAATGCGGTTCGGCTTGCAACGTGGGCTACGCGCAATGCGGCGGCACCTGCGTAAAAACCGATCAGGATCCCAGCAACTGTGGGGCTTGCGGCACGAAGTGCCAACAGAACGAGGTGTGTACGAGCGGCAAATGCACGTCCACCTGTCCCACGGGCACGACCAACTGCAGCGGCTCGTGCGTCAACTTGGCGACGGACCCTGCGCACTGCGGCGGTTGCACGGGAACCTGCGATGCGGCGGCGCATGCCAGCGCCACGTGCCAAAATTCTGTCTGCACCCTCAGCTGTGCCGAGGGCTACGGCGCCTGCAACGGAGGTTGCCAGAAGTTCGATTCCGACCTCGCGAATTGCGGCGCGTGTGGCAAGGCCTGCGGGTCCACCGCCAACGGCGTCGCAGGCTGTGCCAATGCGAAGTGCACGCTGAGTTGCAATGCTGGCTACGATCAATGCTCGGGCACCTGCGTCAACAAGAGCTCGGACCCAAGAAACTGCGGCGAGTGCGGCAAAGCCTGCGGCACTGGGCAAGTCTGCCAAGGCGGCAAGTGCGCGCTGGACTGCAGCGGCAAGACCACTTGTAGCGGCGCCTGCGTCGACACCACGAGCGACACTTCCAATTGCGGCGCCTGCGGCAAGGTGTGCATGGCGCCCGCGCACTCGGCGCCCTCTTGTCAGGCGGGTAAGTGTCAGTTCAGCTGCCAGCTGCCGTACATTGCCTGTGGAGGGACCTGCATCGATCCACGCACTGACGTGAACCACTGCGGCGACTGCCAGACCGTGTGTAAGGCGACTGCTGGGGGCACGGCAACCTGCACTGACGGGCAATGCGCTGTGAAATGCCCCGCAGGCAAATCGAGCTGCAGCGGCCAATGCGTCGATCTCAAATCCGACGACGAGAATTGCAACAGCTGTGGCAACAAATGCAAAGGCGCGCTCGGCTGTGTGCTCGGGGTTTGTATATAAGTCCTCGCCACCCGCAGTGGCGTTTGGCCTGGACTGACGCAGTGCCGTGTGTCAGCGCCGCTCGATGTGATCTTTTGCTACCGAAAAAGCGCGACGTTTCTGCCGATTTCACGCAGGTTTCCGCTGATCGAGCGCTGGCACGTGCCGTGCTTTGACGGTGGTCGCAACTCAACTCAGGAGGAACTTTCATGATTCGCTCTTCAATCGTCGCTTGTGGTCTCGGTGCTCTGGTTCTCGCGCTCGGCAGCGGCTGCAACAAGGCCGCAGACGAGCAAGAAAAAGCCACCAACGCCCAGATCAAAGCCAACGAAAAGATCGTCGAAGCCAATCAGGAAGCCGACAAGAAGGCGACCGAGGCGCAAGCCGACGCCGACAAGAAGATCGCCGAAGCCCAGGCGAGCTTCCTCAAGCTGCGAGAGGACTACCGCCACGATACGACCCAGAAGCTCGTCGACTTGGACCACAAGATCGCGGATTTGGAAGCCAAGGCGAAGACCTCGACCGGCAAGAAGAAGTCCGATCTCGACGTCCAGCTCGCGCAGATTCGCGCGCAACGCGAGGCGTTCGCCAATGATTGGAAGACGCTCGAGACCGCATCTGCAACCACTTGGGACTCCACCAAGAATCGCTTGGATAAAGAGTGGAGTGACTTGAAGGCGCTGGTCGATCGCGCGGCGTAGGCGTCACGGCTTTCGAGCCATGCGACAAAGAAAAGCCCTCGGCGCGGCGCGCGCGCGAGGGCTTCTCTTTTTTCTTGCTCAGTGGAGTCGGGTCAAGCGCCGAGCTTCTTCAGGCTCGCGAGCAGTACGCAGACGGTGACCACTTCCATCGCGCTCTTCACCTGTGCGAGCGGCGGCATGGACGGCGCAATGCGAATATTGCGGTCGCGCGGATCCTTACCGTACGGGAACGTCGCACCAGCCGCGGTGAGTTTCACCCCGGCTGCGTCAGCAAGGCGTACGACATCACTGGCACAGCCGTCGAGCGTATCCAAGCTGATGAAGTAACCGCCGTGTGGTTTGGTCCAAGAAGCGACGCCCTTGCCGGCGAGTTCCTTGTCGAACGCTTCGGTCACCGCCTCGAACTTCGGGCGCAGAAGCTCTGCGTGACTCTTCATGTGTTGCAGCAGGCCGGCGTAGTCTTTGAAGAACCGCACATGGCGCAGCTGGTTCATCTTGTCCGGACCAATGGTCTGAATACCGAGGTGCCGCTTGATATCGCTAATGTTGGCCGGGCTCGAGGCAAGCGCCGCCACGCCCGCGCCGGCGAACGAGACCTTCGAGGTGGAACCGAACACGATCGCGCGATCCGGATTGCCTGCGTCTGTGCACGCGGTCAGCACGTTGGCGAGTTTGTCGCTCTCCGGATACAGGTCATGCACGGCGTACGCGTTGTCCCAGAAGAGTCGGAAATCCGGCGCGGCCGCCTTCATCGACGCCAGGCGCTTGACCACGCTTTCGCTGTAGGTGGTACCGGTGGGGTTGCTGTACTTCGGCACGCACCACATTCCCTTGATCGCCGGGTCGCTAGCCACCAAGCGCTCGACCTCGACCATGTCCGGACCGTCGTCGTTCAAGGCGACGCTCACCATCTCGATCCCGTGATGCTCACAGATCGCGAAGTGGCGATCGTATCCGGGGACCGGGCAGATGAACTTCACTTTCTCGCGGGCCCAAGGTCCTTTGCCGCCGGGCACACCGTGGAGCAGCGCGCGGACCACGGTGTCGTGCATCAAGGTCAAGCTCGAGGCGCCGCCGACAATGACTTGCGCGGCCGGAGCCCCCAGCAACTCGGCGAAGATCGCCTTCATTTCGGGCAAGCCATCGAGGCCGCCGTAGTTGCGACCGTCGCTACCGTCACTGCCCTTGTAGTCGTTCTCGGGCAACACTACCGTCAGCTTGGAAGCGAGGTCCAGTTGCTCGGACGAGGGCTTGCCTCGCGTCATGTCCAACTTGAGTCCCTGCGCCTTGAACGCGTTGTAACGCTGCTCGAGTTGTTGCGTGAGGGCTGCACGTTCTGGGGCGGAAAGTTTCGCGAGCTCGGTCATGGTGCTGGGCTCTAACGAAATCTTGGCGCGGGCGCCAGTCGTCACGGCTCGAACTCGTGAACGAGCAGAAAACATGCCTATTCCGAAGTCATCGCCCGCTTTCACCCAGAATTTTGCGGCCCACGAGCCGAGCCCAGCGTCACCCATGGCGACCCAAAGTACGGCGCGCGGGGTTAAAAATTCACGAGCGGCGGGCGTAGCAGCCGGAGTGGGAAAACGCTTCATCGTCGGGTCTCTGATCGCATTGTTCGCGCTGCTCGGGCGGGCAGCGCATGCGCTCCCGGGCACGCACGCGCCGGCGATCTCTACCTACGACACGCGGGCCTCGAGCGTCGTGCTCGCGTACCGCCACACGTCGAGCGATGCCGGCCCGCTGAACACGTTCAGCTACAACGCGAACTTCAGCAATACCACCGGAATTCTGAGTGCGCAGTTCGGCATTCACTACGTGAATTTCGACGCCAAGGCGAACGACTCGACGGCCCATGGCGTGGGCGCGAGCGGCGTCGCGCTGTTCGTGTTGCCGGTCGCCGCGCGCTGGGACGACGGCGTGCCCAAAGCGGCGATCGCCTTCGATATCGGCTCCGTGCCGACCGTGTACGTGAGCGGCCAGCGACAGTACGTCACGCTGCCGCTGGTGTTTGGCTTCGGTGTCCCGCTCTCTCCGCACAGGGCCATCACGCTCACGCCCTGGTTCGAGGCGTCGATCAGCGCGAACCTGGACACGGTCTTCAAATCGACGGATATCTCCGTCGATCCCAGTTGGGTCACGGTCACGCAAGACCCGAACAATCCGACCCAAACCAAAGTGGGCTTGAAGGACGGCGCGGTGGAAGCCGCCGTGAAGAACGGCGTAAGCATCGACTCCGGCTTTTACGTCCCGATGCGCGCAGGCCTGCAAGCGGACATTCACGTCAGCCAGACCGTCGATTTCAACTTGTACTCGTCGATTGCGACGTTGGGTGGCGCTTTCGGCGGAGCTTCGGCGTTCACGCTAGGCGCCGGCCTTTCGTTCCGATGGGATTCGATCGTGCCCGCGGTTTTGCCGGTCGATCGCCGCTTGGAACGCGAACAATGCGAGGCCGTGGAGGCGCGCTTCCGGAGCTGCCCTGCGTCGAGCAAATGGCTCAGCCCAGAACAGCGCGCGCCCGAGTCGAAGCCCACCGAGCCGTCCGCGGCGCCAGCGCCCGCCCCCGCTTCGCTGCCAGCTCCTAGCTCGACGCAACCCACTGCGCCCGTCCCCGCGCCCGCGACGTCCCCCCAACCTGCGCCCTCGCCCGAGCCGAAGTCGTCGGCACCGAACAGCCCCCCGAGCGCGGTGTTTCCGAACTGAGCGCCTTTTACCAGCTCAGGCTCTTGGAGACCGTGACCGGCTCACCCACGAACGGCGTCACGCGCGTGCGCGCGACCGCGCTCAGCACGCATGAGCGCATTCCAGCAGGCGGAGCCGCAGACCCGAAATGAACCGAGCTCGGCACGCCCGACGGCGCGTAGGTTGCGACGACTTGCGCGTGCACCGGCCCCTCACCGCAACTGCGAGCTGCTGCGGCGGCGCGAGATAGCGCACGCGATAGCTCGGCGCGGTCAGCCGGGCCAGGTGCGACGGCGACCGGAGCAGGTCGTGCAGGAGCAGCTGGAGCAGCGCGAGATGCGCTGCGCCCCCCACCCGTGCGCTCCACCTCGACCCGCTCAGCTCGCGGCGCGGGTGTTGGCCGCTCGTAATCGATGCGCGCAGCGGCGCCGTGCTCGAGCGGCAGGTCACGCAAGCGCACGACCGGGATATTCGAAGCGAGCGTCGCAGCCCAGCTGGGGCTGACGGAGGCATGAGTCGTCATCGGTAGCTCGGATTGCTCCGCGGCGGCCTGCCTCGGCGCTCGGTCGCTAATCTTCGCCCGAGCTTCCCCCCAATGCGCGGCGTGCTGCGCGAAGAGTACGGCGACGAAGGTGACCACCGCCGAAAGCAACGCCACGACCGACAGCTCAGTCGAGCGCGCGTGCATGACCACGGGAGTGAAACTGGCCGCTCCGGGCTCGGAGTCCATCATCGGCAGCACTCGGGCCGGTGGCGGCGGCTGCATCACGAGCGTGGGTAAGGGATGAGTGACTGCAGTGACCTCATTGTCGAACTCTTCGTCGTGCTCGATTCGGACGTTCTTCCAGCCAGTGCGATCAATGAGCTCTCGGCGAGCCATGGGCTCGCGCCGCGGCATCAGGCGACGCGAGACTAACCGCGGGTTCCGCGGTCTGGATGCACTGGGTTGACTGTCGATCACAGCGACCTCCCTCGTGGGACTTAATCCTACATAGCACGTCTGTCACCCAATCTTCGCGCGGACTGAGCGAGGTAGACGCGGAATTCTGACCTCACCGGAAGGCTGCACGAGAACCTGACCCGCATTCTCGCCTCGGGACGACGCTGACGGGCCGCTGCTAGTGATTTCTTTGGACCACAACGGCACGACCGATTCGACGCGCGGAGCCAGCATGCGGAGCGCACCGCGAGAGCGAAAAGCACGCGGCCAGGAGCCGGCCGAACTGAAACCGGTTCCAGTCAGCGGCCTCATTCACGCTATGGTCCGCCGCCATTGGACCATGACCGAGACGCGAGGCGCGCACCGTTCGAGAGCGACATGCAACGGCAGATCAGCGCGCATATCGGTAGTCGCCGAACGCGCGGGCCGCGCGCTCGTGGTCGGACTCAGTCTGCTCTTGCTCGCGAACTGCAAACCGAAGTCAGCGAAGGAAGACGACAAAAATAGCGGGTTTCCTCGGGCAGAAACCTTCTACCTCGGCGGACGCCAATGGGGAGAACCCTCGACGTTCAATCCCCTCGGCCCTTCGGTATGGCCGATCAGCACGATGAACCTGCTGTACGAGACCTTGCTGCTCTACAACTCGCTCGATGGAAAAATGGAGCCGCTGCTCGCCGAGTCGTACGCGGTTCACGACGACTCGATAGAAGTCACGCTCAACCCGGCGGCGCGCTGGAACGACGGTAAACCGGTGAGCGCCTGGGACGTCACGTTCACGTTCGGGCTCGGGCAGAAGTACAAGAGTTTGAATATTGCGCCCATCTGGCAGTACCTACTCAGCGTGCGCGCGTACGACCAAGACGGTCGTGAGGCACCGCAACCGACGACCGGCTCCGCTTATCCACGGCGGGTGGTGTTCGAGTTGAATCCCGCCAAAAAGAACCCGCTGGTCGTCTTGGACGCACTGCAAGCGCAGCTCATCTTGCCCCGCCACGCGCTCGAGCCGATGTTTGCCGAACGCGGCAACGATTTGGACGAGTTCAAGAAGCTCAAATTCGAGCACGGTGCGGTCAGTTCCGGCCCGTACCGCTTGTTCTCCTCCAGCAGCGAAAAGGTCGCGGTCGTGCGCGACGACGCTTATTGGGGCAATCGAGCCCTGCACGGCGGGAAAGTACCGGCGCCTAAATACATCGTTCATCCGCTGTACAAGAGCAACGACGCTTTCAGCGTGGCCCTTCGCCAAGGGCGGCTCGATATCTCGACGACGTTCGTGCCGCGCATTTGGTTGAAGGCGGACAAAGGGGTACGCAGTTGGTTCGATCGGGAACCGTACTTCCTCAGTAGCTCCATTCCGATGCTGCTCGTCAACCACAAGCGCGCACCCTTGATGGACGTACATCTGCGGCGAGCGATGGCATTCGCGATCGACTACAAGGACATCCGCGAGCTTTCGGTCTCGGGCTACAGCGAGCCGCTGCGCCCCGGCATCATTCTGCCTTTCGGCCTCGAGCGCCGCTTTTTTTCGGAAGAAGACGCGCAGAAATACGGCACGTGGTTCGACCCCGAAAGGGCCAAAGCAGAACTCGCAGCGGGCGGCTACCGGCCAACGTTCGGTCCGGACGGCGAACTCGTCGAGACGCGTGATCGCGACGGCAAGAAGTTGCCCACGCTGTACGTCAAATCGCCCACGGGCTGGACTGATTGGGAATCGATCGTGCGCGTCGTCGTCAGAAGCCTGCGGGCCGCCGGGATCGACGTGCGCGAACGCTTCGTCGACACGAGTTTGTTCTGGAACGCGCTGTACGAAGCCGACTTCGATTTGATCATGCACACACCTTCCACCCAACCCTCGCCTTCCAAGCCCTGGTCACGCTTCGAGGCGCTGCTCACGACTCGGGACTTCGTGCCGCCGGGGCAACGAATGTACAACAACATCGGGCGCTTCAACGACCCGCGCGCACCAGGGTATCTGCCGCGCATCGACGAACTCTTGGCGCTGATCCCGACGCTCGGCAACGACGACGCGCGGCTCGCGGCCTATCGCGAGTTGAACGCGTTGTTCATGCGTGAGCAGCCTGATTTACCGCTCGTTTACCGCCCGGACACCTTTTACGAGTTCAGCATCAAGCACTGGTCGAACTTGCCCAGCGCCCAAAACCCATACTTGCCGCCGCTCATCCCCGGTGACCGCCTCGGCACGAACATGCTTTGGTCAATCACGCCGGTGACATCGGCGGCGAACTGACGCGACAACGCGAGTTCAAGTCATGCTCGACAATCACCCCACGCTCTCACACATCGTCGGTCGCGCCGGTTGGTACGCGCTGACCTTCTTGGTCGCTATCACGATCAACTTCTTCTTGCCGCGGCTGGGGGACGCAAACCCTGTCGATACGATCATGGCCAAAGTCAGCGACGGGCTGGACGCGGCGTCGGCCCGGGCCAAAGAAGAAGCCTACCTCAAAGAATTCCAGCTGGTGGAGGTGGACGACGCGGGCAAGGTCAAGCGTGACGCGCAAGGAAAGCCCGTGCGCAGCTCGCTCGGCCGTCAATTCATCAACTACCTGGGCATGAGCCTGCGCGGTGATTTGGGTAGCTCGATTTTGCAGCACCCCAAACGCGTGACTGAAATCATCAAGGCTGCGCTGCCTTGGACGCTCGCCCTACAACTGCCGACCATCGTCTTCGGTTGGTTGATCGGCAACGGACTCGGAGCGCTGGCCGCCTACAAGCGCGGCGTATTCGACAAACTGATGTATCCGCTGGCGCTCTTGGCCAGCGCCATTCCGGCATTTTGCTTCGGGATGCTGCTGGTCTACGTGCTCGGCATCCGCTTGGAGTGGTTCCCTACGGTCGGCGGCTACGACGACGGGCTGACGCCGGAGCTCAGCCTCGCGTTCTTGCGCAGCGCCAGCTACTACTACGTGCTGCCGTTCCTATCCGTGTTCTTGATCGTCGTTGGCGGGCAAGCGATCGGCATGCGCTCGATGTGCATCTACGAGCTCGGTACGGACTACGTAAAGTACGCCAAGCTGCTGGGCATCCGAGAGAGCAAGATCCTTTTGTACATGTTCAGGAACGCGATGTTGCCGCAGCTCACGGGCTTGGCGCTCGCGCTCGGCACCATGGTCGGCGGCGCGTTGATTGCGGAGATGATCTTCAGTTACCCTGGTTTGGGCATGGCCGTGCTGACGGCCATTCAAGGCAATGACTATCCGCTGATCAGCGGCTGCACCCTGCTCATCACGGTCTCGGTGTTGTGCGCCAATTTCAGCGTGGATCTGCTGGTTGGCTTCCTCGATCCGCGGATTCGGGCAGCGCGGCAGCAGGGCACGTGACATGCGGCTGTTGAAGAGCCTTTTCAAGTCGCCCTTCTTCGTACTGGGCATGAGTATGTTCCTGCTCACGCTGTCGTTCGCCCTGCTGGGCCCGCTGTTCCTGAAAGTAGACGTAAACAACCGCGCTGGCCTGGCCTACATGGCGCCTTCTGCGGGGCACTGGCTCGGCACGGACCACATGGGTGTGGACATGATTTCCATGTTGGTCTCGGGCCTGCGCTCGTCCTTGTACGTCGGGTTCTTGGCCGGCAGCGTTGCGACCACGCTCGGCACGCTGATCGGCCTGTACGGCGGCTACAAAGGCGGCCTGATTGACGACGTCTTGACCGTGGGCACGAATCTGTTTTTGGTGATTCCCAGCCTAATCGTGCTGATCTTGCTGAGCGCGAGCATCGAGAATGGCCGCAGCCTGACTTTGATCGCGCTGATCATCGGCTGCACGACGTGGACGTGGAGCGCACGTGCGGTCCGCGCCCAAGCGGCAAGCCTCCGGAGCCGCGATCACGTAGCGCTCGCGCGCATCAACGGCTACGGGACGCTCGGCATCGTGTTCTTCCACATCATGCCCTATCTGCTGTCTTACATCTTCATGGTCTTCATCCTGCAAATGGCCGCCGGCATCTTGTCCGAAGCGAGCCTTTCCATGCTCGGTCTCGGTCCGTATGATTCGGTCTCGTTGGGTAAGATCTTGAACGAAGCCAAGACCAACGAGGCGCTCACCGACGGCGCTTGGTGGGCGTTCGCTCCCGCGATGGTATTGATCACCACCGTCGTGTTTTCGCTGTACATCATCAACACCTCGCTGGAGGGCGTGTTCAATCCGCGCTTGAGGAAGTGATGAGCGGTCCCGTTTTCGAGGTCGAAGACTTGCGAGCGCACTACCTCACGCGCTTCGGCCAAAAGATCCAAGCGGTAGACGGCGTGTCTTTCTCGCTGAAAGCTGGGGAAATCCTGGGTATCGCGGGCGAGTCGGGCTGCGGCAAAACCACCTTGGTCAGCGCTTGCATGGGCCTGTACATCCCCCCTTTGCACCTGTCCGGGGGCGATGTCCGCATCGAAGGCAAGAGCATCCTCGGCGTGGACAGCGAGACGAACCGCCGGGACATCCTGGGCAAAAAGATCTCGATGATCCCACAAGGTGCGCTCAACTCGCTGAACCCGACGCGCAAAGTGAAAGACTTGGCGAGCGACATGATCCGCAGCCACGACGAAGCCAACGACAAGAAGGCGCTCTACGAACGGCTTCGCGAACGCTTCCAAAAGCTCGGCATGCCGGCCGATGAGGTATTGAACTCTTACCCGGTCGCGTTGCCCGCTGGCATGAAACAGCGCGTCGTGATCGGCATTTCGACTTTACTCGATCCCCGCGTGGTGATCGCCGACGAACCGACCTCCGCGCTGGACGTCTCGACTCAGAAGTCCGTGATCAAACTTC
>Ga0247766_1000064_pt1 | contig 22482 bp, 20 predicted proteins | sample UWRJL223509R6_FD_179946 | JGI IMG/M metagenome (GOLD analysis project Ga0247766, IMG submission 179946) | Plant litter microbial communities from Arlington Agricultural Research Station in Wisconsin, United States - UWRJ-L223-509R-6 | ecosystem: Environmental > Terrestrial > Plant litter >... | reverse complement strand
ACGCGCTGCTCGCCTTGCGGTGTGTCGGTCTCGGTCATGGGTTCGTCACCTACGGCAGTGATGTGGCTCACGCCAGTGCATGATCACAAATGTTCGATCGCGTTGGAACAGTGGAGATACGTGCAACCAGCACAATCGTTCCGCAGAAGCGCGGCGGCGTGATCTGCGAAACCGAACCGCTAGCGCGCGCGAAACGTTCATGAAGCAATCTCTATCGTCATCGCCACTTGCGACCGTGCCTCTACACGCAAACGTCGAGTCGAGACTCGGGCTCTACACATGGCAGGTGCATCGCGACTGAGAAATCCGTGACAAACGGAATACTACCGTCCCAATACCGAGGACTGTGGCGAACCTGCCATTTGCCTCAAAAAAAGACGCATTTCAGGCCAAATTTGGCCATGCCGTGGTTTGCGTCGGGCAACCGATGAGCATATGCAAAACGGGCAATGGCTGCGAATCAGAATTCGGGTCCACCACCGCCACCGCGCCGTCCTCAATCTGCGGCCCCACCGCCGCCGCCTCAGCGGCCGGTTCTGAGCCAACCGCCAGTCGTGGCGAAAGCGCGCCCGGTCGTCAGCCAGCCTCCTCCGCCGCCAAAGCGCAACCGACCCGCGGGGGACGTGACGAGTGTCGCCCCGACCGCACCGCGTCCGACCGGAACGCCTTCTGCACCTCCCCCAGCGCCGATCCGTCGCCCCGCCTCCGCGCTCGCCACCTCAACACAGCCCAATCCGATACAGCCCAACCCGATTCGCCCAACCTCGAGCAGGCCGCCGCCGTTGCCGCAATCCGCGACGCCGCTCGCTCCGTGGACGCCGCCAGTCCAGGGCCGACCGGTGACGCTACCTGCGTTCGAAGCGCCGCTTGCTCCGCCGCCAGTGGAGGCCAAGCCGAGCGAGCCGTCCGTGGCAGCGGCGCCGGCCCCGAACCCGTTCATGCACTCCGCACCCGCAGTCGCCGCGGAACCGCCTGTTCGGCAGAACCCATTCGCTCAATCTGCAAGCGCCGTCCCGCAAGCAGCGGCCGCGGAGCCATTCACGCCGGCTGCAGGTCCCGAGATGCCGCCCGTGCCCGCGCCTGCAGCCGAGCTCGCTCCAGTGCCGCCTCCGGTCGCCGCAAGCCCCATCGAGGCGAGCCCGCTCAGTGAGCATCGAGCGTATTTCGGGCCGGCTGCGCCGCCCGAAGACGCGAATCCCGTCGTGCGCCCAGAGCCGGGATACGTCAGTCCAAACCCGCCGCGCGTGGTGGAAAGCGTCCACGCGAGCCCCGTCGCACCGCGCGTCGCGGTAGCCGCGCCGATCGCGCCGATCGCCCCCGTCGAGCCAGTGCTGGGGAGCGCGTTCGTGCCACCCCCGCCCCTGGTCGAGTCGTCAGCAGTCGCGGAATGGCCCAAGAAAGAGCTCGAGCACTCTGCGCTGGAAGCAAAGCCGAACGACGAACCGGCCGCGCCAGAGTCGCAGCTGGCGCACTCGGCCGACGTGCCGATCGTCCACGAGCCCGTCGAGCCGCGGACGCAGGCAAACGCCTTCGAATCAGCGCCGACCGAAGTTGCAGCCCAAGAGACGCCCATCGGGCTGCCGGAGGCAGCCGCGACCAGCGAGCTCGCGAACGCAGACGCCGCAAGCTCGAATGCAGCAGCAGCGGGTGAAGTCGCAGTCCCCGAAGCAGTCGTGGCATCCACTCCGATCGAGGACACCTCCGCCCCCTCCAATCCCGAGTCCGTCGTGATGGAGGCCGAAATCCAAGAGCACGCGACGGTGACCGCGCAGCCATTCCCTGCGCCCCGCCCGTTCACTTCTTCGGGCTCCGAGATGCCCGTCGTGATCACCACGCCCCCGCCGGCTCGTGCGCAAGACACCGCGGCCCCCAGCGCCAAACTGTTCGATCTCGGACGCGAGCTGCTGCCGAAGGCAGAAGCCTGGTCACGCAAGAATCTGCGAGCTACGCCGCGCGCGCTGGTGATTACGCTCCCGCTGATTGCGTTGTTCGGAATTTGGGCCGTGCGCAGTCTCGTCTCTCACCCGAAGCACACGGTCGCCGAGGCCAACACCCACGTCGTGGCCGAAGTCGCGGCAGCAACGCCGGCACCCGAACCGGCCAATCTGAACGCCGCTCCAGCTGCTTCCGCGATCTTGGTTTCCACCGGCTCGCCTGCACCCGCCGCCCCACCCGCAGCGGATGCCGCAGAACTGGCGAGCGCCGTCAGCCACGGCCTGCCAGCGCTCGAGGCGCTCTCTCAAAAGTTCCCGAGCGATGCTCAGGTCAGCATCACGCTGGCCAGCGAACAGGCTAAAGCGCAGCGCTTCGAGGCCGCCGTCGAGAGCATCGAACGCGCGATTGCCGTGGACGCGAAGATCGCCCAGAACGGCAAAGTGATGGGGATCTTGTGGCGTGCCACGCAGTCCAGCGCGACCGAGCCGAGCTTCGCGGCCTTACGCAAACTCGGGGCGAAGGGTTCGGACATCGCGTTCGATTTGGCGACCACCTCGGGCGTGCGGGACTCCGTGCGCGAGCGCGCCAAGACCGAGCTGAAATCGCTGTCAGCCGAGACCAGCGCCGACACGCGCGTCGCGACCGAGCTGCTCTTGGCCTCGGACTGCGGCGCTCGCAAAGCACTGCTCTCGCGCGCCGGACAGGAAGGCGGCAAACGCACGCAGTCATTGCTCGAGCAATACACGCGCGGCTCGACCTGCACTTCGAACACCGACAAAGCCTGCAACGCTTGTTTGACCGGAAGCCCCGAGCTGACGCAAGCGCTCAGCCAGTTGACCGCCAGAGGCAGTAAATGAGCGGTTTTCGGGGAATCGTTGGCGCAGCGTCGCTGCTCGGCGCGCTGAGCGGATGCAACTTGGTGACCGGCGGCGTCAACGTCGAACCCGTCGCCGTTGCCACGCAAAAGCCGGGCAACGTGGCGCTCTACGTGTCCGTGAGTAAGCACGGCAACGGCGTGCTCGGTCTGAAGAAGGACGACTTCAAGGTCTACGAGAACGGCTTCCCGCTCGACAACGAGCAGATCAAGCTGACGTTGCTATCGACGAATCCCTCGACCTCGCGTCACGCCACGCTGCTGGTCGACATGAGCAAGGCGCTCAAGCGTGAGGAGCGCAAATCTCTGGCCGACGCGCTACGCCCGTTCATTGCGCGCCTGCGACAGCGAGAGCCCGTGAGCTTGTACGCCTTCGACGGCGCAGAAAAAGCACACCTGGTTCAAGAATACAGCCAACAAGAGACGCGCGCCGAGCCCGACGAGAAAGACACGAGCATGGATCGCCTGCTCGGTTTCAGCCGCAAAGACGCTTCGACCAGTTTGTACAGCGCCGTGATTGACGGTGCGCAGCAACTGAGCGCGTCCCTCGCCGCGGAGGGTCGCCCGGTCGAGAACGGCACGTTGATCGTGATCGCGCTGAATCCGGATTCCGCGGGTCGCGTCGAAGAAGACAAGCTGCGTGACTTCGTCGATCAATCACCGCATCACATTTTCTTGATGACGGTCGGAACTGCGGCAAGCTCGGCCGACATCAGCTTCATCGGCAAGACCGGGGGCACGCGCGCCGGCTCGGCGATGACGATGAGCGCGCCGCTGAACGACGTCGCCAACGCCGTCGACGACGAACTCTTCCGCAATTACTTGGTGGCCTATTGCTCGCCTAGCCGCGCGGGCAAGCGCGATCTGAAGCTCGAAGTGACGAGTCGCGACGCGCAAGGCAAAGCGAGTGTCGGCTCGTACTCGACCAGCTTCGACGCCGAGGGTTTCGGGCCGGGGTGCGACCCCGGGGCCGCGCCACGGTTCGTGATCGCGAAGCGCGAAGCACCAGTAGCCACGACCAAGGCCGTCGCCTCGAACAGCAAGCCCAGCAACAGCAAGGCCAAAACCAGCAGCGCAGCCCACGAACCGCGCGAAAACGCGCCTTCTGCAACGACCGCGACCACGTCGGCCCCCGCTCCGGCAAGCAACGCCAACGCCAGCCCGGCCGCGCCGATCGCGGAGCCCCCGAGCGGGCTCGGATACGAGTAGGATCTGGCGACCGCCATGGACCCACGAGTCGTCGACCTCGAGATCCGCTACGCCCACTTGGAGCGCCAACTCGGTGAGCTGAATCAAGTCGTCTTCGAGCAACAACAAGCCATCACCCTGCTCGAACAACAGGTGGTCGCCTTGCGCAACCGTGTCAGCGGACTGGGCGAGCCGATGGAGAATGAAAAGCCTCCGCACTATTGAGCCGTGACGGCGTACTCGATCACGCGCGCGCTGGCCTACGCGCAAGACACACTGCTGCCTGCCCTCGACATCGTCGACCAGCGCGTGAACGACGCACGCACACCCGCGTGGTGTGAGCGCCGAGGTTGGACGCAGTTCCTACTCGGGCTGAGCGAGGCCGAGCTCCGGCGCTGCGAGGGCGAGGGCTTGGCCGTCGCCCTGAAAGAGCTTTCTGGGGTTCCGGAATCCTTGTCGGCGCTCGCTCGGCGCGTGCGCGAAGTGAGCTCGCTACCGGTCTTGCGAACGGCTATCGCACCACAATCGCAAGAGGATTTTCGGGGGGTTGGCCTGCGCAAGCAACGGCAATTGGCTGGCCTGCTCGGCGCGCTCGCGCCGCTGGCCGCGCCGGCGCGCCGGATCGTCGATGTGGGCACGGGCAGCGGGCATTTCGCGCGCTTGTCCGCTGCGCACTTTGGCCGCGCCACACTCGGACTGGAGAGAAATCCAGAGCGCGTGGCGCGCGCGACGCACCGCGTGCAAGCAAGCGAGGGCGAGGGCGTCCGCGCGGAATTCGCCGTGCTCGACGCGGGGCGTGAGCCGCTGGTGCTTTTCCCAAATGATCTCGCGATTGGACTGCACGCGTGCGGCGAACTCGGCGACACCCTGGTGCGAGTCGTCGCCGAGAGCGGTGCCGATCTGGCGCTCGTCTCGTGTTGTCTGCAAAAGATCAGCGCGCCCGAGCGAGCCTCGTTGTCGCGCAGCGCGAACGGTTTCACGTTGCGCAAAGACACGCTCGGACTGAGCAACCTCACTTCACAGGCCATCGGCGTCGAAACCAGCATCGAGCACAACATCCGCGGGCGACAGGCGCGCTATGCGCTTCGGCTGCTCTTGCTCGCTCGCGGCCTCGATTTCGAGCCAGGCGCCGAGATGCAAGGCGTAAACCGGCGGCAAGCGCAGTCGGGCTTGGCCGCGATTGCCCAGCGCTCGCTCGCGCTACACGGACTCGCGCCCGCGAATGACGCGGAGATTGCGCAGTTCGAGCGCGAAGCCGCGCGACAGTTCAGCATCATTCGCCGGCTCTCGCTGCCGCGCGACATGCTCGCGCGCGCTATCGAACTCAGCGTGATCCTGGACCGCGCAGCACGGCTGGAAGAGAGCGGACACGTCGTATCCGTAGCCACACTTTTCGAACGAGCGGTGACCCCGCGCAATGTTTCACTATTCGCCAGCCGCGACGGAGCGCGCCTGCCGCGTGTGCAGGACGCGCTGAGTTGAGCTAGAGTCGCGCCGCTTTGACCGCCGTTCTTCCCCTCCTGACCGTTTCTGCGACGTCCCGGCGCACTGCGTCTCGGGGTCCGTCGTCGGCCTTCTCCGCGTTGCCGGCTGACTTGGCAGCACTCGGCTTTCAGAATTCGGAGCATGCGTTTGCGCAACTGCAACGACCCTGGGCCTGGCACGGTGGCGCACCCGCGCTTGGTCGCCATGACCGAGCACTCGCGGCGCAGCTCTCGCTCGCTCTGCCACAGCTCTTGACGCGCAATAGCGCCGCGGACGGCTCGACGAAGTTGCTCTTCGAGCTCGCGTCGGGCGATCGGCACGACCGCGTCGAGGCCGTGCACATGCCGCGCGCCGGCCGGGTCACGCTTTGCATTTCGAGCCAAGTCGGCTGCGCCATGGGCTGTACGTTTTGTGCGACCGCCAGCATGGGCTTCGGGCGGCACTTGTTGGCTCACGAGATCGTCGGCCAAGTGCTGGTCGCCATGAACCAACTCGGACCGCGCCATCCGGGCGATCTTACCTTGGTATTCATGGGTATGGGTGAGCCGTTGCACAATCTCGCAGAGGTGGCGCGCGCAATCCGCGTGCTGTGTCACCCCGCGGGCCTCGGTCTGTCCGCGCGGCGCATCACCGTCTCCACCTCGGGCCTAGTGCCCGAGATCGCCGAGCTCGGCCGACTCGAACCGCGCCCGCTCTTGGCTATCAGCGTGAACGGCACCACGGACGAGCAGCGTTCCGCGTTGATGCCCATCGGTCGTCGCTATCCGCTGGCGGAGCTGCGCGCAGCGCTGCAGAGCTTTCCGGTGCGCCCGCGCGAACGCATCACGGTCGAGTACGTGTTGCTGGCTGGCGTCAACGACAGCCCGCACGACGCGCGACGTCTGGCCAACTACTGCGCATCCTTTCCGCACCAAATCAACTTGATTCCGTTCAACGAGCACCGTGTTGCAGAATTTCGCGCACCGACCGAAGCGGTGGTCGATGAGTTTGCGCGCGCGGTGCTCGCAGAACGCCGCACCGTGCTCACCGTTCGCCGCTCGCGCGGTCGCGACGTGGGCGCCGCATGCGGGCAGCTCGTTCTGGGTGCGTGAAAGAACGACACCGCGGTTACTCTGGCTAGCCCTTGACGCAGAGCGGTTCCGGCCCCCTTGCTCACGGTCGGAGGACTGCCATGAAGTTGTATCTCAACCCACTCTCGCCCAACGTTCGTCGCGTGCGGCTCACGGCTGCCGTACTCGGTCTCGAGCTCGAGGAGAAGTTGCTCGATTTCTCCAAAGGCGAACACAAAAACCCCGAGTACCTCGCGCTGAACCCGAACGGCGCCGTTCCCACGCTGGTCGACGGCGACTTCGTACTCACCGAGTCGCGATCCATCATGCAATACCTAGCGTCCAAAAAGCCGGAATCCGGGCTTTTGCCCAAGGACGAGGCCGCGCGTGCCGACGTGACCCGCTGGCAATTTTGGGACTCGTCGCACTTCTCGCCGCAGCTCGGCACGTACACGTTCGAGAAGTTGATCAAAGGCATGATCGGCCTCGGCGAGCCGGACGTGGCAAAGCTCAACGAAGCCCTGACCAATTTCCGACGCTTCGCCGCGGTCTTGAACCAGCGGCTCGAGGGTCGCCAATACGTCGTCGGTAATGGCCTCACCCTCGCGGATCTGACGCTCGCGTCATCGCTGATGTACGCCAAACAAACCGAGGTTCCCCTCGCCGAGTTCCCCAATGTCGAACGCTGGTTTGCTCGCATCACGGCCCTCGACGGCTGGAAGAAGAGCGGCGGCTGAGTGCTCGAACGCCACGCGAGCGATGCCCGTTCGTCGCTCGCGTGGCGCCTAGATGACGATGGTCGACGTCGGCGCGAGACTCTCGACGGTGTTCAAGGTCGCGCAGTGACGTAAAAGAAATCGCGCGTCGAGGAGTGACCCAAGAACTCGTCCGGTTGGTACAACAAGCCACCCACCGCGCCGACCGCGTTCAGCGCACCGCTCTTGCCCTCGCGGTACATGAGGAAGCGCGGAAAAGAGAAGTTGACGTCGAGCTGCGCCACGTCACGCGCGCCCACGTGCTGCATGCCGAGTGCCAAGGCCCGCGCGGTGGTTGAATTGCTGATGCCGACGAACAACGTGTGACCGTCCGCGGACAAGCCGACCGCAGAGCGGCGAATCACGGTTTCACCGTCCAAGGTCGCACCCCACCTACGCGAGTCCGCCACGCGCAACCCCGGGTGCAGCACGCCGTCTTGCACCATGCAGCCCGGTGTTTGACGCCACCAGCTGAACTCCGTGCTGCCGCCGAGGGCCGTCCACGGTGCGATGCGCAGTCCGCCGTCAGTGGTGGCTGCGAACGTGCACGATTGCGGCTTCGGCGCGAGTAACTCGGTGCCATCCACCATCATGCCGAACTGACCGTGTTCGGCCTTGAAGCCCCCGTTGAACGCCGCCAAGAGCTGGCCGCGGTCGGCGTCCGGGATGACTCCAGGCCGCGCTGCGTGGATGCCCGGCTCCGCGCTCCTGGGCTCGATGCTGCCCGCGGCTGCGTGTACGCTGACCTTGGACAGGTCGAGCGCGAACACGAACAGCTCGGCGTACACTCGTTCGCTGTCCGGGTGGACAATCGTCCGGTAGATCGCGCCGCTCTTGCCGGCACGAGCGTTCACGGCTTGCCAAGTGCCGTCTTCGGCGCTCGCCGTCTTCGGATAGAGCGCGCCAACGGCGTGCGGAAGGGCGTCTTCGACGGTTGCCGTCGCGTTCGGAGCCACATTGACCAACAGCTCGCTCGGCGTCGCGTCGCTCAAGCTGCGCGCTTTGCCGTTACTCGTGGCTTGCTGCACGCGATCTTCGACGCCCGCGACCGTTTCTTCCAGCGCCGTGACGCGCTCACTGCCCAACATCGAGCGCATGCCGTCGGCGACCATCGGACCAAACCAGGGGACGTGCCGCACCGCCAGCCAAGCGGCACACAGGCCCACGCTACCAAGCAACGTCAGCGACAAGAGCCAGCGAGAAGCTGGTCGAGTCGGCACAATCGGAGCCGCCCAACCGCCAATGGCATTCAGTGCATCGTGAGCGGGTGGGACGAGGGACGACAGGGCAAATGAAATCGCGCGCATGGTGACAGTTCAAGCTCCTGCCCAGCGCTACTGCAGCCCGCGTGCCACCTGCTCGCTGCAGCGGAGCTGCAACGGCGACTCCGAGCGTCGCCCGATTATTTCGGCAATTTCTCGAATTTCCACCACGGACGAAGGCGTGAAGCCGCCTTCGCTGTGTTACGCCGACCACGCGTCCGCGTAACACGGACACGCCGATCACGACCGGCGGATCACATCCGGAGGCTTACTTCGCGCCGGCCGGCTCGAACGAAAGCTTTTGCCCACCGACCGCAGCCGACGCCATCAGTCCTTGCTTGGGAATCACGAAAGTGGCCACTCCGTCTTTGAACTTGGCATTCTTGGCCACGCCTTGATCGACGCCAATCGCCGATACCTCGGCAGCGAATTGAAACGAGTTGTCCTTCAATCGCTTGAAGTCCACCGCCGTCTCGAAGAACACGACCTGACTATACGATTGCCCACCCACCTGAGCGCCCACCGACACCTCGCTCACGCTCACCTTGCCGACGTATGCGCCGCCTTCGAACGCTTCACCATGGCCGTGCGCGCCGCCGACAATCAACGCCCCCTTGCCGACCGACGGCAACACGACATAACCAGCCGAAGACGAGAAGAGCTGCGCGATCGTCGCGTCCTTCTGCTTGAACAGGGCGATGGTGTCGTCAATGCCCTCGACTCGCTCTGCCGCTGCCGCGCTCTTGGCTTCTTTTTGGCTGCTGCCACAAGCAGGCGCGGCGACGGAGATCAACAGCACGCCGCACAACAGGTACCGCAGCGAAGCGCTCTTCATTTGTTTTCGCTCCAAAGTATTTGCATCCAGGTCAAGCCAGACACGCCTGAAGCTCCCCTAAGGCCCCCGAGTGATTTTGCAAGAGCGGGTCGCACCCCGGCAACCGCACCCGGGGTGTGCTCACACGGAAACCGCACCCGGGGTGTGCTCGCACGGAAACCGCACCCGGGGTGTGCTCGCACGGAAACCGCACCCGGGGTGTGCTCGCGCGCTGAGCACACCCCGGGTGCGGTCGCCGGGTGCGGTCGCCGCGAGCCGCTTTTGGGAGCGCCTGCAACGACTCCACTGCGTACCGACCCAGTTCCGTTGTCACTGCACAGCGATGGATTCGTAACTTCGTGACTTTTATTGCGAATTGGCCAAAGGCCACCAGGGTGAACCCCAGTGCGCCGAAAAGCTGCTACGAGGGGCCCCCGCTATGCCCTCGATCCATGTCAACGATGTCAGCAAAGCCTACGGCAAAAAGCGCCTCTTCCAAGAGGTGTCGGTCGAGTTCAGCGAAGGGAAGCGTTACGGCCTGACCGGCCCGAACGGCGCCGGCAAGTCTACTTTCCTCAAGATCATCTCCGACGAACTGGAGCCCGACTCGGGCCACGTGGTTCGGCCCGAACGCACTGGCGTGTTGAAGCAGGACCAGTTCGGCTACGAAAAGATGATCGTGCTCTCGGTCGTGCTGATGGGCAACCAGAAGCTGTGGGCCGCCATGCAGGAGAAAGAGGAGCTCCTCGCCAAAGAGACGCTCACTGACAAGCAGGGCGAGCTGCTCGGCGAGCTCGAAGGCGTGATCGCGGAAGAAGACGGCTACTCCGCTGAATCCGATGCAGCCGAGTTGCTGTCTGGTCTCGGTATTCCCGAGAGCGAACACGAAAAGCAGATGCGCGAGCTGCCGGGCGGCCTGAAGATGCGCGTATTGCTCGCTCAAGCGCTGTTCGGCAATCCCGATGCGCTCTTGCTCGACGAACCGACGAACAATCTCGACATCGACAGCATCCGCTGGCTCGAGAAGTTCTTGTGCAACTACCGCGGCGTGCTCGTCACCATCTCCCACGATCGTCACTTCTTGAACGAGATTTGCACGCACATCGCCGACATCGACTACGAAACCATCATCACCTACCCCGGTGGCTATGACGACATGATCATCGCCAAGGGACAGGTGCGCGGCAAGGTCGAGCAGGAGAACGCGGAGCGGCAGAAGAAAGTCGCACAGTTGCAGGACTTCGTGGCCCGCTTCGCCGCCGGCACGCGCGCGACTCAGGTGCAAAGCCGCAAGAAGCAGATCGAGCGCCTACAGCTGGCGGATTTGAAGCGCTCCAACATCGAGCGTCCGTTCATTCAATTCTTGGTCAAGAAGCCATCCGGCAAGCAAACCGTGACGATCGAGAAGCTGACCAAGCGTTGGCCCGAAGTCACCGTGTGCGAGAACTTTTCGACCATCGTCACCAAGGGCGAAAAGGTCGCCATCATCGGCAAGAGCGGCATGGGTAAGACCACGCTCTGCAAACTGCTCGCAGACGGCCTCAAACCAGACGAAGGCACCATCACCTGGGGCCACCAAGTGAGCGTCGGCTACCTCGCGCAAGATCACCGTGAGGGGATCCCGAACGGCACCACCGTCAGCTCCTGGTTGCACTCCTTCGACACGCTGGCCACGCAGCAAGACATCCGCGGTCTGCTCGGGAAAATGTTGTTCAAGGGCGAAGAAGGCATGAAGCCGACCGACGCGCTGTCCGGCGGCGAGGCCGTGCGCTTGATCTTCTCCAAACTGATGCTGACCAAAGACAACGTGCTCGTGCTCGACGAACCGACCAATCACTTGGATCTCGAGTCGATCATCGCCCTGGGTGACGCGCTCACCAAGTACGAGGGCACTGCATTCGTCGTCACCCACGACCGCGATCTCGTCGCCAGCTTTGCCAACCGCATCTTCGCCTTCACCGACAAGGGCCTGATCGATTGGCGCGGCAGCTACGACGATTTCCTCGAGAAATACGGCGAAGACGCCAAGAAGTGAGCGCAAGCGCGCGGGCGCTCGCGCGTCGGCAAGGGCGGCGTTTGACCGACCGCGGGCGCAACCTTAGATTGCCCATCAAGACGATGAGCCGCTATTGGTTGGGGCGTTGCGGGTGGGTTGGGGTGCTGGCGGCAAGCATTGCGATGACGGTCGCGTGCGGCAAGGCGTCGGACGATCCACCTGGGCCGAGCGCTGCCGGTTCTGGCAGTGGGCTCGAGATACAGACAGCAGACGACTTCATTGCGCAATTCGTCAGCAATTACTGCCAAAGCATCGCCGATTGCTGCCAGCGCCTAGGGTTTCCCACCACTGACTGCGAGACAACCCTGCGCGGTCAACTAGATCCGCAACTCCAGTCATCGAGCTCGAACCCGAAACTCCACTTCAACGCGGCTGTCGGGGTCACTTGCATCAAGGCCTATACGGCCGCGCTCCGCGCCTGCACCGACCACGACCTATTCGCGAAGCTCGAGGACACCTGTGAGCCGCTGTTCGAGGGCACAGTCGCTGTCGGCGAAGCGTGTGCAAAAAACTTGGAATGCGCGGCGCCAGCCGGCGGCGCGGCGAGCTGCTCTGCGGGAGTGTGCGTGGCCGCTCAAAAGCCCAACACATCACGCCGACAACTCGGCGAGTCCTGCGCGGGCACCTGTCTTCAATCGCCGCGAGATACGTATTGCTATGTCGACGGTAACGCGGATCCGAAAGGCGGCGGCGGCTCCTGCTGGCTCGAGGACGGCGTCGCCTGCGCGAACGGCACCTGCGTTGCCGCCCCGAAGGCAGGCGAAGCCTGTACTTCACAGGCTTTCTGCGCTCGCGACGCCCATTGTGTCTCTGGCGTCTGCGTCGGCAATCTGAGCAACGGGGCTTGCTCGCAAGACGCGAGTGTCTATTGCCCACTGTTTGCGACCGCGTACTCCGCATGTGCGTCTCGCTCAAAGCGAACGGCGACACTTGCGATGCGTGGGGCGAATGCCTCGGCGGCCAATGCTACGAGAACCGTTGCAGGACGTGGAGCGTTGCTCAGACCTCCAGCTGCCTCGGCTCGCTCGACGATTGATTGGCCCTGCCCTCGTCCGCTGAGCCGTTGCCCAACTCAGGTAAATGATCGGGCTCGTCTAGAGGCGTGCCCGCTGCCCGCGTCGGAAGAGCGAGTCCGCGCTAACCCCGCCCGTTCGCCCCGAAGCGCCGAATATTGCGTGCCTTGGCCTTCACGCGCTCTTCTTCGCGATCGCGCGGAGGCGCGTTCGTGACCAACCTCTCCACCAAGTGACGCGTGACTTCGGCCACTTCAGCGATGGCGCGCTCGAACTCCGCTTGGTTGGCTTGTGACGGCTTCTGCACCCCGCTCACCTTGCGCACGTATTGCAGCGCGGCTGCGCTGATTTCTTCCTCTGTCGCAGGCGGTGCAAAATTGAACAACGGACGAATGTTGCGGCACATTTGTCAATTGTGAACACGGGATAGGCGGAGCTCAAGAAGATTTGGGGTGATGGTCACCGAGCGCGACCGAGAGCACTTAGCCTTCGGCGTCGCGGTGCGCTTCCGGGAGCGTGACGCAATGGGCCACCCGAGCCCCGCGCGACAATGCCACGTTGACTGAAAAGTCTACGGGGCAATGATTGCTCGCACGGAGGAGAACGCCAATGACGACTCAAAAGCTATACCGTGGACGCCTGATCGACCATGTCCAACTCGTGGTGCGCGACCTCTCGGTCAGTCGACGCTTCTACGAAGGAATCTTTGCGGCTCTCGGCATCGAGATTGGAGGAGAGGGCAAAGACTACTTTTGGAGTGACGAGCTGTTCGTGTGCACGAAAGAAAGCGCCGGCGCACAGGGACAACTCACTGGCCGAGTTCACCTCGCCTTCCAAGCGTCGAGCCGCGACGCCGTACAGCAAGTTTTTCGCGCGGGCGTGGAGGCCGGCGGCGTTGCCAATGGCGATCCGGGGGAGCGCCCCTATCATCCCGGTTACTACGCAGCGTTTCTGATCGATCCCGACGGCAACAACATCGAAGCCGTGTTCCACGGCCCCGCCAAGCGCTCGGCGCCGGCGATCGAGATCGCGTTCTGACGAATCCGCCCTGAGTGCGCTTTGCTCGGACCGAGGCCTCACTCAGGGCGCGCCTAGCTCAGGGCGCACCTCACTCAGGGTGAGTCCGCGGCGGAACTGCTGGCTGACGCGATTCGAACGCGTGCGAGCTCGGGGGGGCCGCCGCGGGACCACGCGGCGGGAGGTCATTCGGATCCCCCGTCTCTCGATCCTCCGTCTGGTGGCGTCGCTCCACCTCATCGCCGTGCTGGTGGAGCTTCGAGCACTCACCGGTGACGTAGAAGCCGTAGATCGCCGACGCGCTGAACAGCGCCAAGAACCCGAGCCCGAAGGCGATGTCCGCTTCTTTGCTGATGGGCGAGCTGGCGTAGTCACTCTTGTCAGCTGCCAGCGCGATCCCCGTCCGGACGCCTTCGAGCCCTGCAATCACCGTATCGACGATGGGCGCAGCCTTGCTCGTCGTGCACTTGGTCGACTCGTACTGCGAGGTCGACCCGGTGTGACTCGGCGCCGCCTTGGGCGCGGTCGTAAACAGGAACGAACACCCAGGTAACCCTCCCAAAAGACTCAATATCAGTGCCCCACAGACCAACTTGTCGCCCACCCGAATCACCATCTATGTTACCTCACCCGTGCTGATCGCCAATCCCCCTTGGGTAGCGTGAAGTCCACGTGGCGCGCAACCGTCCTGCCAGAAACGGCGGTGAGCAGGAACGGTGGGTGTCGGGACTACCCTCGGGGGTGAAGCCGCGGGAGCGCCGGAGTCTTAACGCATTTTAATTCAGCGATTCAGGGCGACCGGTTGGCGATTCGCCACTCGCTGAGAGCGGGCCGCCAGCACGGCAGGCAAGACGACCACCGCCGAAATCAAGCACGTGATCTCGCCCAGCACGGCAACCACTCCAAACAGGTACAGCGCCTGGTTCTTGGCGAGCAGCAGCGAGCCGTAGCCGATGATCGTGGTCAGCGAGCAAACCGCGACCGCCCCACCCGTCGAGCGAATGGCGTCGATCACGTCGCGCGAGCCGGTCTGGCGATAGCGTGCCATCACATTGACGGAGTAATCGACACCGATTCCGAACGTGATCGGAAAAGCGATGAAGTTGCAGAAGTTCACCTTCACCTTCAACACTAGCGTCAACGCCGTCAGCCAGAGCACGCCGATCAACAACGAACCGATGATCAGCAAGGTCGAGCGATTGAAGCGAAAGATCGCCGTCACCAGCAGAACTACGCCAGCCAACGCGGCCAGAGTCGCGAGTGGTCCGTCGCGCGAAATCGAGGCGATGATGTCCGCCGAGAGCGGGATGGACCCCGCGGGCCGCGCGTCACTCCCGCTGATGCGACGCAGCTCATTGGTGAACGTCGCGAGCGGTTCGCCGTGCCAAGTCGCGTCGCTCGGTTTTGGATAGACCAACACGGCGCGATCGAGCCGACCATTGCGCTCACGCAGACCCGCGGTCAGCGTGTGCGGCAAGTCGTCAGCGCGGAGGACGTGTAAGCTGTCCTCGGGTAGATAAGGCTCGATCGCCGAGCGTTGCTCCGAGCTCAGCCCGGCGCGGATCCGCGGCGTCAGAATCTGGCGAATTTGTGCCACTTCTGCAATTTTTTGCGGTTGCTCGAGGGGGATCACGTCGTGCGCGTCTTGCACTTGGGAAACGTAGTCTTTGAGCACGCCGCTCTGCGCGGAAGCTTTGAGTTCGGCGCTCACGCGTTCGGTCGCCTGGGGTGAATCCGTGAGTACCACCAGCGGAGTCAGGTAGCGGCCAAGCAGCTCGTCCATGCGGTGTCCCCAGTAGGCTTCCCCGGAAACCCGCGAATCAGAGCGCCGCAGCTGCGAAAAGTCGTACTCGATCCACGATCCGTCAATCGTGCGCACGCGGTACAGTGAGAGCGCGGTGAGCAGCGAGGCCACGATCACGATCGGCGTCGGATGTCGCTGCACCAAGTCCGCCACGCGCCCCATGATCCGCGGGCGATGCACTCCCCCCAGTAGGCTGCTGTCATCGCGATCGAGCCAGGCGATCAGCGACGGGCCGAGCAGGAAGGCCATGGCCCAGCAGGCCAACATGCCCACGGCACCGATCACGCCGAACTGATGAAAGCCGCGAAACTGCGTGAGCATCAGCGAGCCGTACGCGGTGGCAGCGGCCAGAGCTGCCACGACCGTCCCCGAGCGGGAACCCCAGACCGCGATCACGAGCGAATCACTCACGCCCTTGCCGAGCCGTCGCTCTTCCACGTAGCGAGCCAGCAAAATGACCCCGAAATTGACGCCATTTCCGACGATGACCGAGGCCAGGAACGCCGTATTCGAGTTCAAACCGTCGATGTTTGCCGGCGGCAGCGTGACGAGCGCGAAGGCGTACAGCGCTGCCAACGTGAGCGGCACCAGCAGCGCGAACACGCTCTTCCACCAGCGGAAGAAGATCAAGATCACGGCCAGCGTGAGCACGATCACGACCACGGAAGACACGCTCAGATCCGAGACCAACGCGGCCAACTCTTCGATGTCGATGGCAACGTCACCCGTGTAGCCGATGCGCATCCCGGGCGCATACTTGTCCGGTCCACCGAGGTCGTTCAGGTCCGCCTGCACGCGCTTGAACAGCGCGTTGCCCAGATCCGATCCGGTGGTCAAGGAGGCCACTTCGATCAGCATCAAGGTCAGATGCCGATCGGCATTCGAGAAGCGTCCGCCCTTGAAGCGGTCGGCCCCCTTTTCGTCGTACTTGTGCTGCAGATCGCTGAAATCGAGCTTTTCTTCGTCCTCCTCACCCAGGCCGAGGTCGAGGCTCTTGGAGACTTCGCGATCGCGCTGCTCGGCGATGCGCTCCTTCGCCGTCCGCAGGTCGGCGAGTTCGACGTACAACGGTGCATTCTTCTTCAGAAACTCGGTTTCGACCTGCACTCCCGTGCGCACCGAAGCCACCAAGTCTTTGGGATACTTGCGGACGCGGGTGGCCAGATCATCGACCAGGCGCTCGCCCGCGGGCAGATTTGCTGGCTTGCCCACGTCCACCAAGACGCCCAGGTAGCGAACGCCGGGCATGCGCGCACGGAGCTCGTCGATCGCCGCAACACTCGGCGCATCGCGAGGCAGCAGCTCTTCGACGTCACTCTTCAGGTTGGCGTAGAGCCGAACCGTGCGCACGGCGGCGGGAATGGCCAACAGCACAGCGACCAGCCACAACCACCAACCGTTGCGTATGGTCCACGCGACATAGCGTCGCACGCGGTCGCTGGGCGCCGCGTCCGTCTCTGGAGGCAAGCTCACTTCACTGCTCCGTGTGCAGGGAGGTTCGGCAAGGCGTCGCCCCAGCGTGCATTGAACACGCGCCGAATCAGCGACGAGACCACGACCGCGTACAGCGAGCCCACCACGATATCGAACACCCAGTGGTGATCGAGATAAACCGCGGCGCAACACATCGACAGATAGAACACGATCAACAAACTGCGCCCGAGCCAGCGATGTCGGCGAAAGCCGTCAATCAACAACAACAGCGGGTAAGCCACGTGCAGTGACGGCACAGCGCCAAACACGTCACTCGAGCGGCCGTACATTCCAGAAAAGAACGAAATGCCCAGCCAAGCATCGACGCGAGCCAAATTCGGCCCTTCACTGGCGTGCGTCGCGAGGTCCACCACGCAGCCGTGCTGATGGTAGTACCAGGGCGGCGCAGCCGGATACAGGTGGTACGTGATGAAGCCAGCGACGTTCATCACCAAAAAAGACCAGGTGAAGCGCTGCAGCGCTGGGTAGTCACGGCGAAAGAGATACACCGCATACGCCACCATCACCCAAAGGAACGTCGCGTATGGAATCGCGAAGTAAAAATCCCAAAAGGGCGTGGCGTGCAGCTGCAAATAGTCATGCCAGGTCGTGCGGACGCCGTTCAACTCGAGGCCGAACAGGCGTTGATCGATCGCGCGCAGATCACACACGTGCACGTTGTCCGGCGTCAGCCCAACGTTCTTCACGGCGCGCATCGAGTCGTACAGCACGCCCACTAGGCCGATCGGCAAGATGCCGAGATACAGGCGCTTGCTCCACGTAGAGCCATAGGCGAGGACGGTGGCGAACACCGCCAGCGCCAGGTGATCCCAACGCAGCTTGCCCTGCACCGCCCAAAACGCAGACAGCAGCCAAAACGGCGCTGTCGGCAAGAGTGGCCAGCGCGGCCAGAGCGAGCGGACGTGGGTCGAAAGGCGCGCGCTTGCCGATTTCATGCGGGCGCTCTCCTAGAAAACACCCACAGCCGCTGTGCCGGATAAGACACCAGCGCAAAAGCGGCTAATTTCGCCGGTAACCAAGCGACGCGCGGGGACCAACCGAGGCCCTCCACCGTACCCGCGAGCAGCAAGCGAAGCGCAGCGAACGTGGCCAAAGAGACCGCGGCGTAGCGCAGCGCTTGAGGCAACCAGCCCTCGCTGCTCCGAGCAAACGTGTAGTGGCGATTGATCATGAAATTGACGACGGCACCGGCGACGGCACCCGCGGCGGCCACGAGTCCATAGTGCCCTGGCAGCACGAACAGCAAGAGCTGGTATATGACGCCGTCGGTTATCGTCGCAGCGCCCGAGGACAGCGTCGCCTTCAGGACGACGAGAAGCTCGCTCGTGCGCGCCGTCTCATGCACTCTTTGCGACGGCATGATGTTCGCGTCCCTCGACCTCGGTCAGAGATTCATCGAGCACCGAGAGCGCTTCGTCTGCTTCTGCGTCAGTCAGGATCAGTGGCGGGTTGATGCGCACGCGTGGCGCGTAGGCCATGGTCACCAGCCCTCGACGCAGCGTGGCGTCGAACAACTTGCGACACTCCGCGCTGGTCCAAAATTCCCGCGTGCCCGGCTTCACCAAATCGAAGCCCAGGAACAAGCCCTCCCCGCGCACGTTGGCCATGCTCGGATGACGCTCGGCGAGCGACGAGAGCCCCAATTTCAGGCGAGATCCGACACTTGCCGCGCGCTCTACCAAACCCTCGTCGCGGATAATCCCAACGCTGGAGGCGATCGCCGCTGCAGCCAATGGATTGCCACCATAGCTCGAGGACGAGAAGCTCGGCTTCGACCAGGGCTCGGCATTGGCGATCTCGGCGCGCGTGGCGACGGCGGTCGCTGGGTAGCCCCCAGCCATCCCTTTGCCCAGCGTCATGATGTCCGGTTGAATGCCGGAGTGTTCGATACCAAAGCGCCGGCCCGTGCGAGCAAAGCCCGTGATCATCTCGTCGGCGATCAAGAGCGCGTCGTTTTCGCGAGCGATGTCTTGCACAGCGCGCAGGAAATCAGGCGGGGGAACGATGTTTCCAGCCGTGCCTTGCATCGGCTCGACCAGCACCGCAGCCAGCTTGCCCGTCGTCTCCTTCTTCAACTTGTCGCGCGCAAACTCCACGCACAAGAGCCCGCACGAAGGGTGCTGCAGCTTGAACGGACAGCGCGCGCAATCCGCGTACGGCGTCAGGTGGGCACCCGGCGCCATCGGGCCCAAGCCGTGCTTGAAATCACTGCCCATCTGGGCCAGCGCGCCGCTGGTTTTTCCGTGAAAACCGCCCCAAAAAGACAACACCTCGAATTTACCGGTGTGGGCGCGCGCCAAACGCAACGCACTCTCCACCGCCTCCGCGCCGCCGGAGAACAGCTGCACCTTGTTCAGCTCCTTGGGCAGCATTTCCGCGAGCAGCGTCAGCGCTTTGAGGCGCGCCTCGGTCGTGAACGAGCCCACGTGGATTTTCGCCAACTGCGCGCCGAACTCGGCCAAGTAGCGCGGATGCGCGTAGCCCAGTGCGGCGACGGAAATGCCGGCGACGAAGTCCAAGAAGCGGTTGCCATCGACATCGAGCAGCTCGCTGCCCGAGCCGGAATCGACCGTGATCCCCGCGTACTCCCAGATCGCCTGGGTGCCGGGAGCGAGGTGCTCGGCCTCGGCCTGGCGCAGCGCGCGTGATTTCGGACCAGGCAGCTCAGTGAGCACGCGCAGGCGGCGCTTGGGCTCCAAAGCGGGGCTCATGCTCCGCCCCTTGGACCCCGGCCCAGCTCGACCAGCGCGGCGCGCGCCGCCCGCGTGAGCTGCACGGCAGCCAAGTTCGAAACCACGGCCACGACCGCCACCGCCAGCAGGGTCAACGGCATTTGCACAGGAACGCTGGTCATTTGTAGCAATGGCCCGAGCAGCAGGCCCGCAGTCAAATAGGCGATTCGTTCGTGCCGACGCATCAGCCCGCCGGGCAATGACAGGCTCATTGCCTCACTCTTGGCACGTACGTAGCTCACCAACATGGAACCGAGCAGAGCGAACAGAACCACCAGCAACTCGGGTGCCGAGGCGCGGTAGTAAATCGCAAGCCCCAGCAACGGCGCCGCATCCGCATAGCGATCGACCACCGCGTCCAACACTTCACCCGCGTCGGACGAAAGGCCGCGTTCACGCGCCACGATGCCGTCGAGCGAATCGAAGGCGGCACCGAACAGCAATGACGCGCCCGCCGCGGGCAGCATACCGAGCGCCGCGAACGGAAGGGACGCTCCGGAAATCACCAGAGAGATCAGCGTGAGCGTATCCGGGGAGACGCCCGTGCGCGAAACGTTGCGCCCGACCGCGCGTAGTGCCCAGTGGAACGCTTCAATCGGAAAGCGGCCGAGCAGAACCGTACTCGACTCACGCTGCACGCGAGGGTCAAGGGCGCGGCCAGCGATGGCTACGCGCACTCCATAGGCCGCCAACACCAACGCGGGCAGCGCGAGAAAGAGCCCGATCAGCGCCTTCTCTTGAAGCCCGAGGGCGGTCATGGCCGCGAGGGTGCGGCGCGGTGCTGCCCGTTCGTGCGAGCACCGTTCTCGCGTGCTGAGGGCCGAGCTTCCACGATCGTAACTTCACGTGAGCTCATGCTTGCTGACAGGTACGCCGCAGAGATGACCTTGATGCACTCGATTGCGTCGCGCGCGTCTGCTCCGACGTAGTCGGATGCCACGATGGCGGCCTTGAACTTGTCGAGCAAGCTGCCGAACCATTCCTTGTGGCTAGCGTCCATCCAGTGCGAGGGGACCGATTGCACGCCGGCGCGGCGGGCCAGATCCGGGCGCTGAGCGACGAGATCGTCACGAATCAGCAATTGCACTTGGTCGTCGTCGACGGTGATCGCCCCGTACTCGCCGTGAATGGTGTACATCACTTTGCGTGCACCGGCCGTCCAAGTGAGCTGCGCGGTGGCAATGCCGTTCGGGAACGTCAGCGTACAACTGAAGTTGTCCTCGGTGTCGAAGTCACCCAAGGTGTTGGCCTTGGCGCTGACGGACACCGGATGCGAGCCGAGCCACTCGAAGGCGAGGTACAGCGTGTGACTGCCATGATCCATGGCGATCCCACCGCCAGAGAAACGGCGCTCGCGCCGCCAATCCGGCCGCCACTCACTGACTCCCCGCGCATGGGTGGTGCGGAAGGTTTGCAAAGTAACCAAGTGAACGCGACCGATGCTACCGCTGTCGATCAAACCGCGTACGGTCTTGATCACCGGGGCATGTTTGTAATTGTGGCAGGGGAAAAATACCCGCTTTGCGCGCTGGGCGTGCTCCGCCAACGAGACCGCTTCTTCCGGAGACACCGCAATGGGCTTCTCGCACAGGACGTGCAAGCCGCGATCGAGCGCCGCGTGCGCAATGGCGGCGTGCGCGTAGGGCGGCGTCGTGATGTCCACGAAATCGATACGGCCCGTCTCGGCCTGGAGCATCTCCAGGTGATCACTGTAGATTCGGGCCTGCGGAAAATCCCGCTGCGCTGCGGCACGCCTGGCCTCGTTACTATCGACAATCGCGACTATTTCGAAGTCGCCAGCGCCCTTGCCTCGTTCGGCGTAGACGGGTGCGTGTCCCTTTCCAGCAATGAAACCGTAGCCGATAAGGGCGCAACGTAAGGTCTGTGTCACGCGAAACTCTCCTAAAAAACCGAAACAGTTTTGGAGCGCGAGCCGGTTTTCGAGCGTCACCCGATAATCAAATCGGCTCGAGTCTTTAACCGATGTGTAACTAGGGCGCGTGCTCGACGTGTCAAGGTTCGGACCCAACTAGTTGAACCAATTTGCAGCCTCCGGCGCCGATTTAAGTAACCGCGGGGTTACCCTGGAAAGAGTGCGGCCAATTTGCGAGCTCAATCCAACAATGATCGATGCATAAATAATGACCGATGCGTAATCGTCACGAGACGAGGGCCGGCCGATGAATGGCGGAGACCCGCCAATACACCAAGAACGAAAGCGATTGCGGCCGACTCCTCGGACGGAAACGAGGACGAGAGCGGGTACCGACAGACAAATCGCCCACTAGGGGGTTTCGAGTTGCCCACATTGGCTTCAGGTTGAAGCGTTGGTTGCTGACCTCAGAAAGTATCGATGACCGCGCACAGCCTCGAACAAGAGCCCGAAACCCAAACGCCCGCGACGGCCAGCGGAGCCACGTTGATGCGCAGCCTTTTCTCGCTACTCGGCGAGAAATGGACGCTCGTCGTACTCACCGCACTCCGTTCCGAGAGGCGGCGCTTCAGCGAGCTGAAACGCGAAATCCCGGGCGTCTCACAACGCATGCTCGCGCAAACGCTGCGCGAGCTCGAACGCGCCCACTTCGTCGATCGCATCGTGCTGTCGACCACGCCCCCACGGGTGGAGTACGTCCTAACGGACCTCGGCCGCGGCCTGTTCCCTCATCTCCGGGCCATGCGCGAGTGGGCGATGTTACATGAAGACAAGTTGTTCAGCGTGCCGCCGCCGGCTCCAGGCTGACTCCGTTCCAACGACGCTGTTTCTCGGATTTTGAAGTAATGTGAAACGGTGGCTTGGGGGCCTCCGTTGGAGCCGCCCGACACTACGCAATGACGTAGGCTGCGAACGGCGTGATTGGAACGGCCAATTGATCTGCGTATTCGCGTGCTTGGTTGCGCGATTAAGTTCAAAGGCAACTGTCCGTTGCTAAATGCCATGAACGCCTTATATCTCGTAGCGTTCCTCTCAATCTGAAGGCATCCATGGCGACCGCGACGGCAGAGA
>Ga0247766_1000063_pt1 | contig 23020 bp, 15 predicted proteins | sample UWRJL223509R6_FD_179946 | JGI IMG/M metagenome (GOLD analysis project Ga0247766, IMG submission 179946) | Plant litter microbial communities from Arlington Agricultural Research Station in Wisconsin, United States - UWRJ-L223-509R-6 | ecosystem: Environmental > Terrestrial > Plant litter >... | reverse complement strand
CAGCGCAACTGAAACCGCATCAACCAGCGCATCCGCACGGCCAGCGCCCGACCCCCGCGCTGCGCGGGTGAGAAACGATACCCGCGAACACTACGCAGCGCCGCTTCGTCGAGGCCATATCCGACCCGGGTTAGCGCACGAGCGCCAATCACCGCGCCGGCCGCATCGACGACGATTTCCAACGGTAGGTCGACTTCGATCCCCGCTACTTCTGCCTCTCGCGTGTAACTCGGCACGCCGCCTGCGAGCAGCTTGGCGGGCATGTCGACGGACGCCTCCGCCACTGGCTGTGTTGGCGTTCCAGAAGCTGCTGCGTCACCGGTTCCGTTTTCGACGCTGGCCCCGAGCGGCGCGCGCGGCGACACCCCGACTGTCATGGAAAAGCGCGGCGCCGCGGGTGCGGAAGCCTCGAGGACGGCCGGCGCAGCAACGGCAGGCACTGCGGCCAGCGCGCTCGTCAACGGCAACACGTGACGCAGCGACGGATCGTGCGGGGTTGCGTCGTGATCGGGGGGCACGGCGTAGTCGTGATGGTGTCGCGCTAGTACCGCGACCGGCTGGGATTTTAGCGTCGGCATCTCCGATGCGGGCGCTTCCACGGGCGTCAGGTCGAGTTCCGCAATCTCCGCCGCCGAATCTTGCGCCAGGTTCGCGTTCAGCGAGGCGTGCGGGGCGCCGCGAACCGCTGCCAGCGCTACTGCCGCGTGTAGGGACGCGGAGAGGAAGAGCGTGACGCTCTTCCCGCTGAGCGGGATGGCCTTGAACAGAGGGGCTGACGGGGGCATCGCTGAGGGCCGGCGAACTATAGTGTTTCGCCAGCGGCGGTCGTGACATCTTGCAGTGAATTGCGTGACACCTTTGGCACGCCGGAAAAATCTGTAGCACGTTCTTTAAATTGCGTGTTACGCCGCGTCGCGGACATGCGTATCCCCTTGATTTCCAGGGCTGCTGTCAGTTTGGCCGTGCTTTTTTCGGCGCGTCCGCTGCTCGCGCAGGACCCGACCGGAACCGGCGCCCCGCCCGCGCCGACAGCGAGTGAGGCGAGCACTGCGGCGGTTGCGCCCGTGCTCCAAGCGCACCCTGATCCGATCTATCCGGCGGACGCCTTGCGCGATCGCCTCAGCGGTACGGTGGGTCTGGAGCTCGTCATCGACGAGACAGGGAAGGTGGTCGACGCGAAAGTGGTGCAGCCTGCAGGGCACGGCTTCGACGACGCCGCGCTGGCCGCGGTGAAGAGCTGGACATTTCTACCTGCGCGCATGAACGATCATCCGATTGTCGCCACGGTTCAGTTGGCACTACCCTTCGAACCTCCCGCAGACGCCCCACCGCCGGTAGCGGTCGTCGTCGAAACGCCGAACGTAGCTCCGAAAGCCGCGCCGCCGCCGGAGCTGCAGAAGAACACCGAAACCACGCTCGTGCTCGGGCGAAGGCCAATGAGCGCAGCCTCTGCTTCGGCCGTGCGCGATCGTGATTTTGCGCTGCGGCCGATCGGCTCGGTGCAAGACATTCTGCGTGTGACACCGGGCTTGGTGATGGTGCAGCACTCGGGTGGGGGCAAAGCGAATCAGTATTTTTTGCGCGGCTTCGACGCGGATCATGGCACTGACTTGGCGTTGTCGATCGATGGCATTCCGATCAACATGGTGTCGCACGCGCACGGCCAAGGCTTCGCGGACACCAACTTCATCATTCCGGAGACGGTCGAGCGCGTCGAGCTTTCGAAGGGCCCCTATTTTGCGAACCAGGGTGACTTCGCGACCGCCGGTGCCGTCAACCTCGTGACGCGCACGGGCTTCGAGCACAGCTCGCTCGGCTTCGGCATCGGTGGCTCGCCGGGGCACGGCTCGCCCTCGTATCGCGGCTTGTTGATTGCCAGCCCCAAGTGGGACAAGGCAAGCGCGCTGTTTGCCGCGGAGGTCGGGCGCCAAGACGGCCCGTTCGACAATCCGGAAAGCTGGGACCGCTACAAGTTGTTCAACAAGCTCACGTTACCACTGTCGCCCACGTCGAGCCTGACTATCGGTGAGTCGAGCTACGCCGGCAACTGGTACGGTTCGGGCCAGATCCCGGCGCGCGCAGTCGAACAAGGACTGGTCTCGCGTTACGGCTCGATCGACCCGAGCGAGGGCGGCAATACAGCGCGGCATCAGCTCTTCATGGGCTACAAATTGCGGCCCAGCGAGAACAGTGAGCTGAACGCGCAGGCGTACCTCGCCAATTATCGCTTCAATCTCTACTCAAACTTCACGCTCTATCTCGCTGATCAAGATCGGGGTGACGAGATCGAGCAAACCGATCGACGGACGTTCTACGGCGGCGCCGTTTCTTACCGCGTGCTGCACCAACTGGGCGGGGTTCGCTTCGACACCACCATTGGTGGTCAAGTGCGCAGCGACGACATTCACGAAGAGTTGTGGCATTCCTTGCAACGCACGCAGCTCAATCAACTTCGCGGTAACGACGTGCATCAGACCTCGCTCGGCGCCTACGTGAACGAAGAGATCACGCCGCTGCCTTGGCTCCGGGCAAGCCTCGGCGGACGCGCCGATTTTCTGAGCTTCGCCGTAGACAACCGGCTAAGCAACAATGACGCAAGTAGCCCCAAGAGCGGTGTCGACGGCGCGCACCAGTTCAGCCCCAAAGCGAGCCTCGCCGTCACGCCCCTCGATCGCAAGAATGCCCAGCTCGACCTGTATCTGAATTGGGGGCACGGCTTTCACTCGAACGACGTGCGCGGTCGATTCACCAAGCCTGCCATCACTCCGCTCACGCGCGCGGTCGGTGAAGAAATCGGCGCGCGCGCGCGGCTCTGGGAGCGCCTCGACTTCGCCATGGCAGGCTGGCTGCTCGATCTCGACAGCGAGACCACCTGGAGCGGCGACGAGGGCACGACCAGCGCCGGCCCGGCCACGAGACGCTACGGCGTGGAGTTCGAGACTCGCTACGAGTTTACTCCGTGGCTCGCGCTCGACGGCGCAGTCACCTTTACTCATTCACAGTTCGCCACCGGTCACGAAAACGGCGGTGGGCTGGCGCTGGCACCGAAGCAAACCTGGTCCGGTGGACTCTCGGCGCGCCACGGCCTCGGCACCGGTGTGGGGCGCGCGGGCCTACGCTTCTACGGCATCGGTGATCGCCCCGCGTCCGACGACGGCGTGCTTGTCGCACCCGGTTTCACCCAGGTCGACGCTCACCTCGGTTATCGAAAGCGATGGTTCGACGTTGCCTTCGATGTAGAAAATCTGCTTAATGGCGTGTTTCGCTCGGCGCAATTCGCGACCGTCAGTCGCTTGCGCACCGAGCCAGGCATGGGTCAACCGGTTGCCGCTGGCTCGAGCTGCGGTTCGAGCGGTCGTCCCGTTGGCAATCCGAGCTCGGGCGCGTCCGACGGTCGTTTTTGGGGTTGTGAAGACGTGGACTTCACGCCCGCTTACCCGCTCACGTTGCGCGTCATGGCCACGTTGTTCCTCGACTGAGGCTCGTCATGAAGATTTCGAACATCGTCGTCCTTGCTTCGAGCGCCTGTTTGACGTTCACCACGGGCTGCAACACCTCCGAACCGACGACCGCCGTGCTCAGCAACGAGTATCCATCCGAAAGTGACGCGAGTTCCGTGGACTCGCTGGTCGTGTACAAGGGCTGGTGGTCCGTCGCTCTGTTCCCCGAAGCGGTGCCAGCGGGGCAGGTGTCCGACCCGGTTCGCATCGTGTCGGGGAGTGACTACGGCTACGCGTTGCTCGCCCCGGGTTGGGATGCGACGATTGGCGCGCCGCCGACGACGCTGATCCCGCTGCGCAGCGCGCAGAAGCTGAGCGTCGGCCGCGGCGAACTATTGACCTTCGTAGTCTCGGAACGGGCGACGCTAGGCGATTGCAAAACCTCTGTCCCGTTGTCACAAGACGACGCCGACTTCATTACGCAGCGGATCTTCCCCGGAGAATTTGCGGGTCTCGTGTACGACGCGGCAAACTGCACGACCTCCCCCATTTCGAGGGCGGAAGGTGGCGCGGGAGGTGAGTCTGGTGAACCTTGAATGAAGGGTTCGTGCGTGCGTGTGCGCTGCCTCGGCGGCGTGTTTGCCGCTGGGTGAAAGTGTCGCGTACAGCTGTTTTTCGGCAGGCCAGCGTATCAGATCGACACACCGAAGTTTCCCGTAGGGCGAACGGGGCCGCTGCGCGCGAGCGAGCTGGCGACCGGTGCCAAGACGCCTGAAAAAAGCGTGCTAAATTGGTCGACCGACTTGCTTTGGCTGCCGGCACTCACGACTCGCGAGATTTTTCTCGTCCCCGAACGGGTGGCTGATTGCCGTAAGCTTTGCTCGCCCCTAATGCTCGAGAGCCGCAGCGCGTGAACTCACAAATCCTAATTGACGCCATCGTGCGCCAGACGATGGTCCTCATCGCACAGCTGTCGACCGCCGACGGCGTGCGCTCTCCGCTCTCGCACATCGCGGACGAAGTGTTCGTCGGCCTGGTCCGGGAACTCGAACGTCAGAAGCTCGGCAAAAAAGTGATCGCCGACATGTTCGGCTTGGTGCTGCGCTCGTACCAGCAGAAAGTTCAACGCCTGAGCGAATCAGCGACCGCTCGGGGCATCACGCTCTGGGGAGCGCTGCACGGCTTTCTGGTCGAACGCGAGTCCGCCAGTCGGGCCGAGCTCCTCCAGCACTTCAAGCACGACGAAGAGGGCAAGGTCCGCAGCATCTTGAACGACTTGGTCGAGAGCGGGTTGGTCAGGCGCACTGGCAGCGGCAAAGACACCCGCTACCGAGCCGCCAACGCCGAAGAGCTGGAGGAGCTCGGCTCGAGTGATGGCGGGGACATCGAAGAAACCAACGCTGCTTTGGTTTGGGTCCATCTGTACCCGGCCAGCCCCATCAGCCGGGAGAAGCTCGTTTCGGTGGTGCCTTTGTCGGAAACTGCACTCGATGCTGCCATCGGCCGCTTGGTTGCTGACGAGCGCATCCGAATCGAAAACCGCGCCGAAGGGGTGTTCTATGTCACTGATCGCTGCCTGATCCCGATCGGCCAGGCCTCCGGCTGGGAGGCTGCGGTCGTGGACCACCACCGCGCGGTGCTGAAGGCGCTCGCGGCCAAGGTCGTGGGTGGCAAGCACGTTTCGGCGGCCGCGGACGAAATCGGCGGCACCACACTGTCTTTCGATCTCTGGCCAGGGCACCCGCGTGAGCGGGAAGTCAGACAGCTGCTCGCGACGGTGAGACGTCAGGTCGTGTCACTCTGGGATGAAGTCGCCGAGTACAACCAAACGCATCGCGCCAAGTCGACGTATCAAGTGAGCTTTTACTGCGGTCAAAACCTGATGGATGAACAGGAGAGCGAATGACCGCGCGCATTTTTTTCAGCTGGTTGTCGACGCTGGTGCTGGGTGCGCTGCTGATCGGTTGTTCTCCGAATTCTCGAGAAGACGGCGACAGCCAGACCAACTGGCTCGAGGCATGCCACGAGGACGCGCAGTGCGCGACCGGCAACAAGTGTCTGTGCGGCGTGTGCACGAAGGCCTGTGTCGTCACCGCCAATACGTGCAGCAAAGTGCAGCAGGGTTCATGCATCGCGTCGAGCGAAGCCGGCGTGATCGCACAATGCGGCGGCAGCCCACCGCCGTCGCCTGGCCTGTGCTTGATCCCTTGCAAGGACGCGGGCGGGTGCTCGCGGGATCAGGCCTGCGTGGCCGGCGTTTGTTCGCCGCTGCCCGAGGCCCCGGTCGAGGTGGCGGTCGATCTGGACACACGCCATCAAGAGCTAGTGGGGTTCGGCGCATCCGTTGCCTACGGCGAAGCTCAGATCACCGGTCACCCGCAGCAGCCCACGCTCTATCAAACGATCTTCACCGACTTGGGCTTGGACGTACTCCGCTTCCGCAACCGCTTTCAGCACGCCGGCGATGATGATTTGTCGACCGCGGGTGAATTGGTGGCAGCGGGCAGCGCCGCCCTGGGGCGCCCGCTCGGGGTTTTCCTCAGCACCTGGAGTCCGCCCACTGCGCTCAAAGCCAATGGTGCGTTGGTCTGTAGCGGCAACGTGCAGACGTGCACGCTGACCAAGAATGCCTCCGGCGCATTCGACTATGCCGGACTCGGTGAATACTGGGCTGGCTCGCTCGGCGCGTACGCAAAGGTTGGGCTCGTGCCCGACTACATGGGCATTCAAAACAACCCCAATTACATCCCGAGCTCGGCGGAGTCGAACGAGGCTTGCAAGTTTTTGCCGACGGAAGGCACCGTTTCCGTTCCGGTCGGGCTGACGACGGTGAAAGTCACGTATCCCGGCCTCGCACAAGCGCAGTCCGCGTTGATAGATGCGCTCTCCACGCTCGCCACTCGGCCAAAGTTGCTCGCGCCCGAGACCAGTGGCGTCGACAGCATTGGCGACTACGTGCCGAGCCTAGACATCTCGAAGACCGACGCCCTGGCTCACCAACTGTACGGCGTGAATCCCGCAGCCGTCGATCTGGACGCGCTGGCGGATATCGGCAAGCTCGCCACCCAATACAGTCGCCCCGTGTTCGTGACCGAGATGCAGGCGGACGGCTTTGGGACCGCCGTGCTGATCCACTACGCGACGGTCGTGGAGGGTGCTTCGGCCTATTTGCAAGCCGGCTTGACAGGCCCGGTTTCGGGTCCGCTCACCAATACCCAAGCCCTTTTGGGCATCGATTCCGCGACGTACCGAATTCAAGATCCCTACCATGCGATGCGCCACTTCGCCGCGCACACCGACCCGGCATGGACGCGGGTCGGCGCGACTCCCGCCAGCGGGAGCGGTCTGTTGGTCTCGGCTTGGCAATCACCGACCGGTCAAGACTTGACGCTGGTGCTGATCAACAGCAAGAGCGTCGAGATCAGTGCGCGACTCGAGCTGCCTGGTGACTGGCCGACCTCGGAGGTGACTCGGAGCGTCTTCAGCGGCACCGAGCGTTGGAGCACGCTCGGTGCGCTGTCCAGCCAGCGCGTACTGCGACTGCCCCCGGAGTCCGTGGTCACCGTGGCACTCTCGCGCTGAAGCCAATGGGCGACACACTGTCTGGTTCGCGGCGGATCTGACGCACTCGGTGTTGGGTCTTTTCGGTTGACAAGCGTGGAGGCTGGTCGACACCATGCCGGGCGGCGTGTTCCATCATCGTGCTTCGGCAATGGCTGTGGCGGCGCTCGCCGTTGCCTGCTTCGCAATGGCGTGCGAGCCGACAGTCGTCATCGGTTCCTGTGCTCCGTCGGCCACAGCGGGCGCCGGAGGTGTCGCTGGGACGCCCGCTTCGTCCAGCGCTGACGCGCTGACCGTCCCGTGGTCGACCGGCTTCGAGGACGGGCTGTGCGACTATGCCTCGCAAGGCTACTGCTACGCGCGGCACGGCGCGACGCTTTCGATCGTTCAGTCGCCCGTGCACGACGGGCAGTTTGCCGCGGCCTTCACCGTCAACGGGAACGCGACCAATACGAGCGAGGAGCGCAGCCAGGCCCGCTGCGTGCGCCGAGGGGTGATGCCGAAGTCGGCGTCTTACGGCGCGTGGTACTTGGTGCCCGAGCTGCACATCAGCGACGCGAACTGGAACCTATTTCATTTCCTGGGCGTTACCGAGAGCGAATCTCACGCTTTGTGGGACATCTCGCTCGCCACGGACTCGGACGGCGCGCTGGTGCTCACGGTGTTCAACTTCCTGAGGGGCACCCATCCGCCGATTACCGGGGTTCCGCCGATTCCGATTGGGACTTGGTTTCACATCGAGATTCAACTCAAGCGCTCGGCTCAGGCCAATGGCGAGGTGATCGTCTCTCAAGACGGCGTGGTTGCGTTGCACCTGACGAACTTGATCACCGACGATACGGACTGGGGAGAATGGTACGTCGGCAACTTCGCGCGGAAGCTCGTGCCCGAGCTGTCCACCGTGTACGTCGACGACATCACGATGCGTGAGGAACAGTGAGGCCTCGCGCGGCAGCGGCAGCGACGGGGCTGGCCGCCCTGCTCTCGGCCGGGTCGAGCCTCGCGCAGGGCGGCGTTCCGGTACAGCTTCACTGGCAGGCGCCGCCGAATTGCCCTCAGGAAGCGCAAGTTCGGCAAAAACTTCGAGATCTGCTGGGGGCCAACGCGGACGCAGCAGCGAGTCGTTTGCGGGCAGAAGGCGTGATCGAGCCGAGCGGCGAACGCTTCAAACTGACGTTGAACATTCACTACGATTTGGTCAACGGGACGCGCGTGGTCCAGGCCACTTTTTGTGAAGACTTGGGAGGAGTGGCCGCGGTCACACTGGCCATCTTGTTCCGCGCCGAGCATAGCTCCGGTGCACCGCTGACGGCGCGTGACCTCGGAGGCTCCACGACCGGCGCACTTGCCGATGCTCGCACGGCAGGCAGCGAAACCGAGGCGAGCGAAACCGCTAGTCGAGCTGCGGGCTCCGAAAACACGGCGGCACAGGCGGACAAGCAGTCAACCGAGACGCCGAGCACGCCCAAGAAAGTGGAGCAGAACGAGACTGCCTCCACTGCCGGGACGACGAACGGCGCTGCGACGGGCTGGCGCTTCGTGTTGAACCTCCCGGAGTTGCGGACCGACATCGGTGTGCTGCCCGACGCGAGCTACGGCATGGGCTTGGGCGCTGGCGCGCGTCACGACGCTTGGCGATTCTTGATTTCGGGCACGTTTTGGCTATCGCACGATTATCAGGCGGGGCCGTTCCTGGGCTACGGGGCTCATTTTAGCCGAGTCAGCGGCGAGCTCTCGGCTTGTCATGGGTTTCGGTTCGGCAGTTTCGAGCTCGCGCCGTGCGTACTGCTCACCGTCGATGACGTCTCGGGACGAGCCACAGGTCCCGGTATTTCCTCGACCAACCCGCGAATCGCCTGGCTCTCGGTGGGGGCTGGGCTCCAGGGGCTGTGGTCCATGGGGCGACATGCAGCCGTCGTTTTCGGTGTCAACGGCCGAGTTGCGACCTCTAGACCGCGCTTCGTGAGCGACGGAGTGGGAGAGGTTTCCCAAGTGGGCCCAGCGGCATTGGGTGTAGTACTGGGCTGCGAATGGCAATTCTGACCAGAAAAAGCCTCAATATTCTGTATATCTCTCGGTCGCGAGCGGATTTGATGACGGCATCAGGTCCTGAGCGCCACTGCCGTTTGTGAAGAACAGATGAGCGGACATGACCTGGTTGCTTCGGAGCCGTTTTCCGGCCCCGGCCCGGTCCCCTCTGACCGATCAGCCCTCGTGCAGAATTTCGCCGCCGTTTATCACGACTACTTCGATTTCGTTTGGTCGTGTACCCGGCGTCTCGGGGTCAGCGCGGCGGCAACGGACGACGTCGTGCAAGAAGTGTTCATCGTGATCCACTCCCGACTCCACACGCTCGAACGCCCCGACGCTCTGCGCAGCTGGATTTACGGGGTGGTGCGGCGTGTGGTGAGCGCGCACCATCGCGCGCGGCGCTCGAAACTCGACTCTTCCTCGCCTCTCGACTTGGCGGAGTTGCCGGGGCCGCGACAGCCGACTCCGCTCGATCTCGCCGAGCAGAATGACCAAGTGAAGCTGCTCTGGAGCGTGCTCGACGAGTTGGACGACGACAAACGCGAGGTTTTCGTGCTCGCCGAGCTCGAGGAAATGACCGCCCCGGAGATTTCGGAGGCGATCGACATTCCCATCAACACTGCCTATTCGCGGCTGCGCGCCGCGCGGCAAGCGTTCAGCGAAGCGCTCGCACGTCGGCAAGCGAGAGGAGACGTATGTCGGACTTGAGTGAAGGGGGCAAAGCCCTGGTGCACGCTGTAAGGCGCGCCGACCGCCCGAATGACGATGATCGGAGGCGCGTCCTCGCGGCGCTGCAGGCGCGCTTGGGGGATGCAGCGCTGCTCGGGGCAGGCGTTGCCGAGGCGCCGCGTGCCGCAGCCAGCGGAGCGCGCTGGCTACGTTCCAAGCTCGTCAAATGGGGCTTCGTTGGCTCTACGGTACTGGTGGCCGGTGCCGCGTTGTTCGTTCCGCGCTTCGGGCACAAGGGCGAGAAAGCCACGCCGAGCGCGAGTGTAAGCATCGCCAGCGCGCCCACTCCTCCGGTCGCCGTGCAGCCCCCCGCCGCGCATGATTTGCCTGCGGTCCCGAGCTCGCCAAGCGACGATTCTGGAGCGACGCGCCTCGCCACACCCGAGGGGGTGAGCCGCCCGACTGACGCGCAAAAGCTCCCGTCGCGCTCACGCGACGGCTTGGCCGAGGAGGTCCTTCTCCTGTCGCGTGCAGAGACCGAGTTGCACGCGGGCCGGCCAGCGAAGGCGCTCGTCGCACTCGCTGAACATCAACGAAAGTTTCCGCGTGGCTCACTCGCAGAGGAGCGCACGGCCGCGAAGATTCAGGCGCTGTGTGCGCTCGGGCGCAACGAAGAAGCGAATACGCAGCTCCGGCAGCTACTACACATCTCGCCGAAATCGGCGTTGGAAGAGCGCTCGCGCCAAGCGTGCCGCTGAGCGGCACACCGGCGCGGCACGTCAACCCTAACGCCCTTATTCGGTCGCTCCGCTGCCGGCGAGCGTCAGCGTGCCCTTCTTCGCCCGCCGCGCGAACCAGTACAAGACTGCGGGCAAAACCAACATGGCCGAAAACTGCGTGGCCAGCTCACCCAGCGCCGCGGTAATGCCCATGCTGTGCACCGCGCCGTTGACGCTGAACATGAGCGCGGCATACCCGCTCAAGGTCGTCATCGAGCAGGCCACGACGGCGCCACCGGTCTCCGTAAACGCGCGTTCGATGCCTTCGTTGCCTTCGAGCTCACGTCGTTTCATGACGTTGATCGCGTAGTCCGAACCGACGCCAATGGCGATGGGTAGGGCCACGAAGTTCAAGAAGTTCAACTTCAAGGACATCAGATAGAGACCGCCGACCAGCCAGGTTAGCCCCAGAAATAGCGTGGCGAGGGCAACCCAACCGCCTGCGCGACCGCGAAACGCGAACAATACGACCGCGGCCGTTCCGAGCACGCTCAAGAACGCTACGCGTGGCGCGTCGCGCGCGATCGTGGTCAGCATGTCGGCGAAGATCACGGGATCGCCCGTGCCGCGGATCACGTCGCCATTGGGGAGTTGGATCTCGCGCATGCTGTCGGCCCAGAGCTCGAGGTAGTGCAGGTCGTTGACGCTGCGACCCTTGGTCGGACCCACATACAAAATCGTGCCAATCGTGCCGTTTTTCTCGCGAAACGGGCTCACGACGAGCTCCGGCAGATCGCCGAGTTCCACCTTTTTCAAGTTCGTCGGCAGGTTCTTTTCGATCTCCTGATAGTCCTCGTCCGAGACGAGATTGCGCTTGCGCGCTCGATCGATACGATCCCGGATCTCGGTCAAGAGCTGGATCTTTTCGTCTTGGTCGTGGGGCATGAGCGAGTACACGCTCACCACTTGTCCGAACGGCTTCAAGTCGTCCGGTGCCGCATCACGACGACGTTCGAGCTCGGTGACGAGCGGTTTGATCTGCTCGAGCCGATCGACCAACACCGCGCGACCTCCCTGATTCACGCCGCCCACGATCTTGGCCATGCGCGACGAGAGCTCTTGAGCCGAGCTGGGCGTCTTGTTCTCGTTTCGGATGTGCGTCAGGTCGTACTCCATCGGGTCGTAGATGAAGTACGCGGCGGTCGCGACGCCCATACCCAGCGCCGAAACTAGTCCGAACAGCGAGAGCGGCCCCGCGTAGCGCTTGGCCAGCCAAATGAACGGCTTGGCGTACAAACCGCCGAGGCGCTCGCTGAACCCGCCCTGCGAGCTCTTGAGCCGCTCGAAGGCGGACAAGATCGCCGGCAGTACGGTGTAGGTGGCAACCCAACACAAGAGCATGCCCGCCGCGCCAATGATGCCGAAATGGCGAAACCCGCGAAACTGCGTGGTCATCAACGCGCTGTAGGACATGACCGCGACGCCTACGGCAGCGAGCGTCGCACTCCACGTGTCGAGCGACGCTGTCTTCAACGCCTCGGGCATACTCAGGAGTTGCTCGCGGCGCGCTTCGAGGAAGCGCGCCATGTAGATGACCATCGCGTTGATGCCGTTGCCGATGATCACGCTGATCAAAAAACCGGTCGCGGTGTTCAAATGACCGATCGTCACCACGGTGAACGCGAGCGTCCACAGCAGCCCGAGGCCAACGCTGAAGCCCAAGGCGAGCAAGGCGCGCAGGCGGAAGAAGAACAAGTACACGACGAGCAGCACCAGGACACCGCCCGCAATCCCCACCTCGGTGAGGTCGCGGGTAATGTCTCGATACTCCTCGGCACTCGTCACCAAGTTCCCAGTAAACCCGTACTTGAACGCTGGGTCGGCGCTCGGGTAGTGACCCTCCTCGATCAACCGTTCGACCTGGCTTTCCAGCTCGAACGCGCGCTGATCCATGGCGCGGAGCGGGGTGCGGATCAGGATCACCGCCATGTGCCCGTTCTCGCCGATGTAGTAACCGTCCGAACCGGGTGTGGCGTCCTTGGCTTTGTCGAGGCTCTTTTGGAAGGTGCCGCGCACCGACTGCGACGTGATCGGCTCCGGTTCCTCGTCGTCGAGCAGGGTGTCCGTCGCGCGCGCGACCTCCCAGTCGTAGCGAGAGACGATCTTGTCGTGCAGGGTTTTCAGCTCGTCGAGCCCCGCGTATAGGTGCTTGTTCTGCTCGAAGAACTTCTCGGCTTCGCGCGGACCATCTTCGACGCCGGCCAGCAGATCAGGCGGCAATTTCCGCAGCTTGGGCGCCAATTCGTCGACGAAGCGTTTCAGTAGCGCAGTGTCCTTGGACTCCGCGGTGACGGCTAGCACAGACATGCTCGAGAGCCGGCCGCTGACGCGCCGCATTTCGACTACGCTCGGTGTGTCGTCGGGCAGCAGCTCGCTGAAGCCGGTCTTGATCTCGAGGTGTCGGACGAACGCGGCCGCCGGGACGATGCTGAGCAACGCGAGCATCAAAATCACGTACGGTCGCTTCACCTGAAGCGCGACCAAACGCGTCAGCATCCTTTGGATGAACTTCACCATCTTGAGCGCGCGGGAAGCTATCACGTGCTTTTTCCATGCTCAAGACGCTGTGGCTGTCGTTTTCTGCGACGAAGTCGCAAATTGCGGCAGCGCGCCGAACGCTACAGAACGCGTGCTTTTGCGGTGGATTCAGCGATTGTCTCCGCTATCTTCTTTTGTTGCGCTGGAAACCGTGGGGAATAGACGCGCATTCGCCACCGTCTCGATTCACGACGACCATCATCGAAAGGCGAGCTCGAGATCACATGGACGCTCATTCCTTTCTGTTGGCGCTCACGGTCGTTTTGGGCGTGGCCGCGCTCACCACGGTGGTGTTTCAGCGCCTGAGGCAGCCGGTCGTGCTCGGCTACGTTTTGGCTGGGGTCATCGTTGGTCCGAGCGTTCCGATTCCAGTGTTGGCTGATCGGCAAATCGTACAAACGCTCTCGGAGTTGGGGGTGATCCTGCTCATGTTCTCCTTGGGACTGGAGTTCAGCTTGGGCAAGCTGGCCAAGCTCGGGGCGGGCGCCAGTCTGACTGCGCTCATGCAGTCGAGTCTGATGATCTGGCTGGGCTTCGTCGCCGGTCGCCTGTTTGGCTGGACGACGCTCGAGAGCCTGTTTACGGGCTCAATCATCGCGATCTCCAGCACGACCATCATCGCCAAGGCGTTCGATGAACAAGGCGTGCGCGGGCCGCTGCGCGAGCTGGTCGTCGGCATCTTGATCGTCGAAGACCTGATCGCCATCTTGCTCATGGCAACGCTCACTGCCGTCGCTGGTGGCACGGGACTTTCTGCCCTGGACATGGCCAAGACGACCGGAAAACTGTTCGGCTTTCTGGCCATCTTGATCTCGCTCGGCTTGTTGCTCGTGCCGCGCGCCGTGCGAGCGATCAACCGGCTAGCGCGACCCGAGACCACACTCGTTGCGAGTGTCGGCTTCTGCTTCGCGATTTCTCTGCTCGCGCATTCGTTCGGATACTCGGTGGCGCTCGGCGCGTTCATCGCGGGCTCGCTGATCGCCGAGTCCGGTGAAGCCAAGAGCATCGAGCATTTGGTGAGTCCGGTGCGAGACATGTTCGCGGCGGTGTTCTTCGTTTCCGTGGGGATGTCGATCGACCCAGCGGTGATCGTGCGCTACTGGCCGGCGATTACGGTGCTGACGCTGGTGGTAATCAGCGGCAAGATCCTCGGCGTGACGCTGGGCGCGTTCTTGACAGGCAATGGATTACGCACCTCGGTGCAGTCGGGCATGAGCCTCGCGCAGATTGGCGAGTTTTCGTTCATCATTGCCGGTCTCGGGCTGTCACTGAAGGTGACTGGGCCGTTTCTCTATCCGATCGCGGTTGCGGTTTCGGCGCTCACGACGCTGACGACACCGTGGCTGATTCGCGCTTCGGGGCCAGTCGCCGCGTTCATCGACCGAAAGGCACCGCGGCCATTGCAGACCTTTGCGACTCTTTACGGGAGTTGGTTGCAGAGCTTCGGCTCGAGCCCGCGCGTGAAGACTGCCGGCGCGCGCATTCGCCGCCTGGTTCGCCTATTGATCTTGGACACGCTGTTGCTCGCGGCGCTGGCAATCGGCGCGGCGCTCGGTGTCGAGCGCTCGAGCCACTATTTGGAAGCTAAATTTGCCATTGCGCCGACGGTCGCTCGCGTCGCGGTCATCGCGCTGGCGATCGGCCTGTCCGTGCCGCTCTTGGCCGGCGTCGGCCGACTCGCTCACCAACTGGGCAGAACCCTGGCGCTGCTTGCGCTGCCCGCCGTCGAGGGCACCGCTCCAGACCTGGCGACCGCGCCGCGGCGCGCGTTGCTGGTCACGATTCAACTCGGCATCGTCTTGGCGATTGGCATTCCTCTCCTGGCCGTGACCCAACCTTTCCTGGGCGGCGCATACGCGCCATTGCTGCTCTTCGCATTGCTGCTCGCGCTCGGAGTTTCCCTCTGGCGAGGAGCGTCCGAGCTGCACGGCCACGTGCGCGCCGGCGCGCAAGCGATCTTGGAAGTACTCGTGGAGCAAGCGCGCAGGGGCGGCAGCGCGCCCATACAGGCGCGACCCGAGTCGGGACAAGACTCATTGGCACCCATTCGCGATTTACTGCCGGGGATGGGCGAACCAACGTCGTTCGAGCTCGAAGGTGCGAGTCCCGCCGTCGGCAAGACCCTGGCGCAAATGAACCTGCGCGGCCGAACCGGGGCCACGGTGCTCGTCATCCAACGCGGACTCGACGGACTTTTGGTTCCGACCGCGTCCGAGGTGTTGAAAGTCGGAGATCGCTTGGCGCTGGCCGGTACGCGGGACGCGATCGCTGCCGCCAAGACGCTGCTCGGGCCGCTAGAAGGGGACGTGCTTTGAACGCCACTTGGCAGAGTTACTGCACGGCTTCGAGGTTAGAGAGCCCATCGAGGTGCCCCGCGCGTGGCCAGTCGAGGTGCGGCGGTCGTCCTCGCGCCTTGCGCTGCGGGCGACCGGCTACCCAAGCGCTGGCCGAAGGCCAGCGCGGTGCGCCTACGACATCGGGCGGCACAGTGAGTGCACTCTCGACGTCGGTAGTAGCATCCTCGAGGACGCCGAAAGACACTCTGCGCGGCGCGACGGCGAGGGGGCGAGGGCGCGAGCGAGCGAAGCGCGGCAGCGAAGCGTTGAGTGCGGCGCGCGGTGGCAACTGGTTCTGGAACCGTCGCGGAGAGAATGTTCGAGTGACTGGAGACGTGTGCGGCGCTGCCGTGTGCGTACGAGTTCGACGCGCTTCGTGAAAGCTACGGGGTGTGGACTCCGCGTTCGAGGGCAGCGAGGGATACGGCGGAGCGAGAGGTAGCGAAGTCCACGAGCTCGTCCGCCGTTGTCGTGGTAGCGAGCCCTGCTCGGTCGTGTTTGAAATCATCGATTTCGCGTCGATTACGGTCGATTACGGTCGATTGCGCTGGACAGAAAATTTGCGGGTCGATCGCCAGATGACATGAGGGCGCGAACACTTGCGCGCGGGGGCGCTTGGCTTGGGCGAGACCGAGCGACCGCCATACGCTTCGAGTTGAAACTGGTTTTTGGCCTAAAACTGCGGGTATTGGCGTTTTACGGGCTCTCAAATGTGCGTGGTAGACGAGGGGCATGGGGCAGTACCAATCTCGTTTGAAATCGTTGGCGGACGATCAGCTACTTTCGGGACTCGCGGGCATCGTGCTTCGGCGCAATCAGATTACGGCTGAATTTCTGGCATATTTGGCTGAGATGGACGAGCGACAGCTATTTCTCGAACTCGGTTTTTACCCCGTCGGGTATCACGAAGCGTGTTCTTCGCTGTTCGAGTATTGCGTGGAGGCGCTAGGGTTGTGCGAATCCACGGCGGGTCGGCACATCGCTGCGGCAAGGGTATGCCGCAATCATCCGGAGGTGTTCGACATGGTGGCGAGCGGCGCGTTGCATGCTTCGGCGCTGAGTCTACTGAAGAAGCATGTGACGCTGGAGAATGCCAAGGAGTTGTTCGAACTATGTACTCATCGCAGCGCGCGCAGGGTGGAGGCGTTGCTTTCGACGCGCTTTCCACGGCCCGATGTCTGCGACTTGGTGCGTCGCTTGCCGGCACGGGCGGTGGTCACTCCCGACGTCGGGTGTTCGATGGCGCAGACGTCAATGGCGGATCCCTCGCGCAACCCAACGGCAGAACGGGTGTTGATTGTCACTCCTTTGTGCGAATCATCGGTCCGGCCGGGGGAGGAATCTGGGTCGTGCGAGCTATCGGTCGTACCTCAGGTGGCGGAGGCGTCGAGGCCGCGGCGAATCGAACCCCTGTCTGCGGATCGCTACGGCGTGCATTTCACTGCAGATGGCGGGTTCTGCGCGCTACTCGAGCGAGTGCGTGGGCTCGCTGGGCATCGGCTGCCGAGTGGTGATCTGATGACACTGCTCAAGCGCGGCCTCGAAGCGTATGAGCGCGAGCTGGAGAAGGAGCGTTTTGCAGTACACGGCAAGACTCGTCGCAGCCGAGAAGTCGCGCCGCGTTCTGGCGCGCTCTCAGCACCTGCGCTCGCCGCAACCGATTCGCCGCAACCAGCGCTCGATCCAAATCCGAGTCCCGGTCCGAATCGGAAACGTCGCTACCCAGCTGCGGTGGTGCGTGCGGTGTTTCTGCGAGATGGAAAGCAGTGCAGCTACATCTCGCCGGATGGTCGGCAGTGTGGCGCGCGGAGGTGTCTCGAACTCGACCACATTGAGCCTCGAGCCCTGGGCGGCGACGACACGATCGAGAATCTCCGGTTGCGCTGCCGAGCTCACAATCAATGGTATGCGCGGCGGTACTTCGGTACGTCGCGCGTACGCGCGGCGATCCAGGAATCTCGACGGCGGCGAGCACGGCGTGGTTGAGCGGCTGCGCCGGCTTGCCGCCGCGGCACGCAGTCTTTTGCGCCCCCCGCGTCTCTCTCGCTGGGACGCCGGAACTCGACGCCGAAGGCTGGGACGGACGCGGGAGTCAGCGTGACCATCAACCCAACTCGAAGACTATCCACAAGGCTCCGGTCGGGCCTTAGGCGGGCAGCGTCGCGCCGCTCAGCTGGAGCCCTCACCATTGTGGTTGGCTGCCTTCATCACTGCTTCGATCTTTTCCGTCAGCGCGGCTGGCGAAAAGGGCTTCTCCAAGTATGCGGCTCCTGCCCCCAAAACTCCGGCGCGTGAGGCGCCGCCGCCCGGGTAGCCGGACATGTAGACCACCCGCATCCGTGGGTGAAGGCTACTCAGCTCACGAGCCAGCTCGGTGCCAGTGCACTCTGGCATGATGACGTCCGTCAGCAGTAGATCGATCGCCGACCCGTGCTCGGCGCAGATGCGGCGGGCTTCGGACGGGCGGCGGGCTTCGAGCACGATGTAACCGCGATCTTTCAAAACGCGGGCGGCCACTTGTCGAACGGCCGAGTCGTCCTCGACGATCAGTAAGGTGCCGCTGCCGGTCCAGGGCGACCTGTCGTCCGATGGCTGCTCTCGTGTGACGGGCACCTCGTCCAAGCGCGGAAAGTAGATCCTGAACGCGGTGCCATGCCCGAGTTCACTGTGGACGCGGATGTGCCCGCCGCTCTGTTGAACGATGCCGTAGACGGTCGCGAGGCCGAGCCCCGTGCCTTGCCCGACTTCCTTGGTGGTGAAAAACGGTTCGAAAATGCGACGTTGCGTCTCCGGGGCCATCCCGGTGCCAGAGTCCGCCACCGCCAACATCACGTACTCGCCGGGGGGGATATCGATGTGCGCGCTTTCGTAATCGCCGTTGATGGTCACGTTCTGCGTGGAGATGTTCAACCGCCCGCCGTCTTGCATGGCATCCCGCGCGTTGATCGACAAATTCAGAATCACCTGATCGAGCTGGCCTGCGTCGGCGCGCACCACACCCAATGAGGGCGCCAGTTCCGTAGTGAGCTCGATGTCTTCGCCGATGATCCGTCGCAGCATTTTTTCGATGCCCGTCACGACGTCGCTCAGCCGAAGTTCCGTCGGTTGCACGGGTTCACTGCGGCTGAACGCGAGCAGTTGTTTGGTCAGCGCGGCCGCCCGCCGTGCCGCCGCCAGAATCTCTTCCAGATCACCGCGTTTGGCGTCGTGCTCCAAAAACTCTTCACGCAAGAGTTCTGCGTAGCTTTGGATGACGACCAACAGGTTGTTGAAATCATGGGCAACGCCGCCCGCGAGGCGGCCAATGGCCTCCATCTTCTGAGATTGGCTGAGTTGCGTCTCCAGGTCACGTTGGCGCGTCACGTCGCGTAGCACTGCGACCCCGCCCGTAACCCCGTTGTGGTCCCCGACCAGCGGCGTCCCGGTAATGGCGACGGTCGCACCGCGGACGGTGCCGTTCTTCACCCAGGTCTCGAGTTCCGGGGCTTTCTCGCCCGCCACGGCGCGCAGCAGCGGATCGGCTTCGGCCGGCAAACTCTGCTTGCGGTCTGCCGTGAAGACCCCGAAGTCGCGCGCCCAGGTTTGCGGATTGATCTGGCGTTGGTTGGTGCCCAAGATCTTCGCGGCTTGCGGGTTGAACAGCAGCGTGTTGCCCTCGCGGTCCGCCGCCACGATGCCCTCATCGAGGCTGTTCAAGATCGAGGTGAGCATTTGTCGCTCGCGGGCGAGCTCCTGGGTCAGGCGAAAGTGATCGGCGGCCTTTTGCACCATCATGATCAAATCATTAGGATTCCAGGGCTTGGTCACGTAGGCGAAGAGCTTGCCGTTGTTGACGGCTCGGATGACCGCCGACAGATCAGCGAAAGCGGTGACCAAGATCCGTTTGGCATCCGAGGAGCCGTTGATGCGAGCGAGCAGCTCGTCGCCGGTCATCTGCGGCATGCGCTGATCGCTCAAAACGACGGCAATTTCCCGGTCATTGGCGACCATTTCCAGCGCTTCTTCGGGCGAGGCCGTCTTGAGTACGGCAAAATCGTCCCCCAACAGATCTTCGAGCGCGAGCAGCACTTGTGGTTCGTCGTCTACGAGCAGGATTCTTTGCTTCTCAGCTTGCATTTGCCGTCTGACCTTGGTTGATCGGGAAACGGATCGCGATCGATGCACCGCCGCCTGGCGGCTCGGAAAGCTCGATCGTGCCTTCGTGTTTGCGTACGATTGAATAGGTGATGGACAGACCGAGCCCCGTGCCTTGCCCCACGGGTTTGGTCGTGAAAAATGGCTCGAGCACGCGCTCGCGCAGCGCGGCGGGGATGCCCGGTCCCGAGTCGGTGACTACGATCGAATACAGCGCACCCTGCGCGCCGGTGCTGATGCGCAGCTGGCCTCCGCCGGGCATCGCGTCGATGGAATTCGAGACGAGATTCATGATGGCTTGGTTGAGCAGGCTCGCGTAACAGTCCACCTGATCGGGTACGCCGAAGTCGGTCTCCACCTCGATCCCCGTTCTGAGTCGATGACCCAGAATGGTGAGTACCGATTCGACACACTCGCGAATGCTGACGCGCTTGCGCTCGCCCTCGTCGAGTCGAGAAAATGTGCGAAGCTTGATCACCAAGTCACGAATTCGCTCGAGTCCCGGGCCGACTTCCTTCAAACGCTCGTTGGCACGCGACCATTTTTCGCGCGCAGAGGTCGACAGCGGGGTCGGTAACTCCGGCTCCAATTGGCTCAGCTTGCGTCGCACCGTGTCTAGATGGCTGAGCACGAAGGCCAGGGGGTTGTTGATCTCGTGCGCAACGCCGGCGACCAGCTCACCGAGCGACGCCATCTTGGCGGATTGAACCAGTTGTGCGTGGGTGGCTTGGAGATCGCTGTACGCGCCCTGCAGCTCGACGTTCGCGGCGCGAAATTGCTCGGCGAGCGTCGCCTTTTCGCTGGCCAAGGCGCGCAGCTCGGCGTTGCTGCGCTCGAGCGCGGCTTTCGCGATCGCGACCTTCTGGTGGGCAGCGTGCAGTTCGAGGAACACCCGGACTTTGCTGCGCAAAATCGAGGCGTTCAGCGGCTTGAACAGAAAATCGACGGCACCGGAGCCGTAGCCTCGCAGGACCATGCCTTCGCTGTTGTTGGCCGCGGTCAAGAAGATGATCGGTACGTCGCGGGTCGACGGGTTGCGCCGCGCGTGATGTGCGACCTCGTAGCCGTCCATCTCGGGCATTTGTACGTCCAAGAGCATCACGGCGAATTCTCGTCGCAACAGGTGACGCAAAGCATCGTTCCCGGAGCGCGCGAACACGACCTCGCAGTCCATGTCCTCGAGCAGCGCCTGAAGCGCGACGAGATTGGCCTCCACGTCGTCGACCGCCAAGACCGCGGGTCGCGCGCGTTCCGTAGTCTGCTCGGAGGGGCCGCTGAGCTTCATTTCGCGCGTCTCCTGAAGATTCGTTCGCGCTCCGCGAAGTCCGCGAAAGCTTCCTTCGCCAGCGGGGAAAGCCCTTCGTTCATGCCCAGACACAGGAAGCCGGAGCGCTCCAGACAGCCGGCAAAGGTGGTCAAGACGCGCTCTCGCAGCGGCGAGCCGAAGTAGATCAGGACATTGCGACAGAACACCACGTGCATCTCGCCCAGCGCGTGATCGGTCGCTAGATCGTGCTGAAAGAAGACCACGTTGCGCCGCAACGCTTCGCGCACCGCGATCCGGCCATAGGCATGAGAAAAATGGGCGCTCAATCGAGCCTTGCCGCCGCTCTCGAGGTAGTTGCGCTCGAACTCGAGGGCTCGGTCTTCCGGGTACACACCCGCACGAGCGGCCTCCAGCGCTTTTGGGCTCATGTCGGTCGCGTAGATCTGCGCGCGCTCGTACAGGTTCTCTTCAGCGAGGAGGATCGCGGTCGTGTACACTTCCTCACCCGATGCGCAGCCGGCATGCCAGATCTTCAGCAGCGGGTAGGTGCGTAGGATTGGAACCACTCGCTCGCGGAAAGCCCGATAGAACGGCGGATCTCGAAATACCTCACTCACACGCACCGTGAGATCATCCAAGATCGACGCGAAGAAATTGGGGTCGAGCAGAATCCGGTGCTGAAGCTCACCCAAGTGAGAGAGCCCCGAGCGTGTCAGGGCAGCGCGCACGCGGCGTCGCATCGAGCCTTGCGCGTAGTCGACGAAGCGATAGCCGTATTTAGCCTGAATCGCCTGCAGTAGCAGGCCTATCTCCAGCTCTTCCAGCTCCTCCTGCCTAGCTTCGGCCAACATGCGCGCCTCCTTTCGCTAGCCATGCCTGCAACGTTTGCAGCAACTTGTCGCTGTCGATCGGCTTGGTGAGGTAGTCGCTCGCGCCCGCTTCGATGCAGCGCTCGCGCTCGCCTTTCATGGCTTTGGCGGTGAGAGCAATCACGGGTAACTCTCGAAAGCGCGGATCCGTTCGCAGCCGCCGCGTCGCCTCGTAACCGTCCATCTCGGGCATCATGATGTCCATCAGAACGACGTCGATGCGGGGGTGCTTGGCGAGTAGCTCCAATGCTTCACGCCCTGTGTCGGCGACCAACACTGTTGCGCCTTTGCTATTCAGTAGGGCCGACAAAGCGTACACCGTACGCATGTCGTCCTCAGCCAGCAAAAGCGTCACACCTTTCAGCGAAAGGTCGACGATGGCAGGTGGGGGGAGGATTTGCGAACGCGCACGAGGAGATAGCGAATCCTTCACGTGGCTGACGAAGAGCCGGATTTCCTCCATCAGGCGAGCGGCCGAGTCGCCTTCTTTCAAGACTACCGCTTCAGCATACGCCTCGAGTTGCTTCGTCTCTCGTTTGTCCAGCGCCCGGCCAGTGTGAACGATCACGCGCGGTGCGTTCGCGTGGCCGCGCGCGCGTAGGGTCTCGAGCACGGCGAGGCCATCCATGTCCGGTAGGCCGAGATCCAGAATCATGCAGCCGAACGTGGTTTTCTCGAGCTCGTCCAGCGCGGCTTGCGCGCTGCCCACGCGCAGTGGCTCGAATTGTTCCTGCTCGAGTCGCAGGCACAGGGAATCCCCTTCTGGCGCGTTGTCTTCCACTACCAGCACGCGACGATTCGCACCCGCGGACCCGGGCGCTAGCGCCCGTACGGCCAACGCCAGCTCGGAGTGCGTAGCGGGTTTCATCAGATAGCCGATCGCCCCCAGCGCCAAGCCGCGATCGGGTGACGCGACCCCAGACACGAAATGTACGGGAATTTCGCGCGTGCGCGGGTCGCTTCGCAAGCGCTCCATCACACTCCAACCGTCGACGTCCGGCAGTTCGACGTCGAGCACGATGCCCTGGGGGTGGAAGCGAGTCGCGAGCAGCATGCCTTCCTCCCCGGTATTGGCAACGACCGCTTTCAGCCGACGCGCTCGAATGATTTCGACCAATTGTTCAGCCAACACGGGGTCATCCTCGATCACCAACAAATGCGGCGCATCTGGCTCCAGTTGATCTCGGTCGTCCGGCACACTGCTCGGTGTTTTGCGTTTGGGTGGCAGCGAAGCCACGGTCGCCGCGCCGGAGATGGGCAGATAACAAGTAAATGAACTGCCCGAACCGGGTTCGCTCACCAGCTGCAATTCACCCCCGAGCAAGGCCACCGATTCACGCGAGATCGCCAGGCCCAAGCCAGTCCCAGAGTAACGGCGGTTGGCGTGTGACTCGAG
>Ga0247766_1000062_pt1 | contig 23107 bp, 16 predicted proteins | sample UWRJL223509R6_FD_179946 | JGI IMG/M metagenome (GOLD analysis project Ga0247766, IMG submission 179946) | Plant litter microbial communities from Arlington Agricultural Research Station in Wisconsin, United States - UWRJ-L223-509R-6 | ecosystem: Environmental > Terrestrial > Plant litter >... | reverse complement strand
TCGGCTAATCTTCAACGCTCTGCCGGGCGTTCGGCGTAGAGCAGTGTGCCCGAAGACAAGCGCAAGCGCTGTCCGCGCCAACTGACATGGCGCTTGAACGTGCCCATCAGCCAGGCAAAGGGCGCAGCGAGCTCCCGCACTGGCCCGAGCAGAACCGGGATCCACGCGCGACCCCAGCCGCGCAGAAGCACCCACCCACCCAAATCTCGCACGGCGAGCAAGGCCACTAGCCAGAGCCAGGCGAAGTGCCCGAACACGAAGTACGCAAAGGGCAGCATCAGCAGCGGGCTGGTCAACGGCTCGAGCAGCGCCGCCGCCGGACGCAATCGCCAACGTAACATCGACCAGCGCAGGTGGCGCGAGAAGACGGCCCCGAGCGAGCGGTCGCGGTTCGGACTCTCGAGCACGGTGGGCGCGATCAGCACGCGCTGGCCGGCGTTTTGAAACATCTTACCGAGCACGAAGTCTTCCGCGAGCACGCACGACAAGCGCGACATTCCTCCCAAGGCTTCCAGCGCTGAGCGAGAAAAGAGCGTTGATTTGCCGATCACCGCGGCGTCGCCGCTGAGCGTGGGCAACGCCGAACCAGCGGCGACGAAGCCATTTAGTTGAACGTTCTCGAGCGCGGCCCCGAGGCTGCGTTCACCGGTGCCGGCGAACAAGTTGGTCACCATGCCGACGTCTTTGCCAGCGTGGAGCGCCACGAGTTCGCGCAGGTAGTGACGGGGCGCACGCACGTTGCTGTCGCTGATCAGCACCAGATCGTGCTTCGCGTGCGGCAAGATGCCGAGTAGATTTTGCACTTTCGGGTTCAGGGCAGGCCCGCCCTCGTGCACGACGGTCAGGCAACGTACGTGCGGAAACTCGCGCTGCAGGCGGGCCACGATCGGCAGTGCCGGATCGCTTTCATCCGTGACCCCGAACACCAACTCGAGTTCGGGCAGATCTTGCTCGAAGAAGCTGCGCAGGTTTTCGTACAGATCCTCGTCCGCACCGTTGAGCGGTTTGAGCACGCTCACTGGCTCGAGCTTTTCGGGCCCTCGTGGTGAGGGGCGGGTGGCCCGGGCGATCGCTAGCCAGCCGGCGAGGTTCCACAGCGAACAGGCAGCGACGAGGCCACAAGCGATCGCGGGGTGCATGCGCTTGCAAGAGCCAATCCCGTGCCAAACATTTGGCACCAAATTTCAACAACTTACGCACTGATCTGGGGATAACTGTGAACCCGGGTACGCAAATTGGTTCAACCAGTTCACAGCGTTGCGCGGTGCGCTCAGTTCTCGCGCAGCGCGGAGAGTGCGCCGATGGGGTCCTTTGGCTTGGGCAGCGAAAGTGCTGCCACCGCGTCCTCGACGTATTGCACGCTGCGCGCGCCGAGCAGCACCGCGCTCACGCCGGGCACCGCGCGCAGGGTTACCAGCGCTTGGCGTGACAGTGGCTCGGCGCTCAAGGTGGGCTCGAGGTGAGCTTCGAGCCCCATGCGCACGGTGCGCAATCGGCCTGCGCTGCGATCCGCGGCTAGGTTGCGCATGGCCAGGAACAACCCCTCGAGATCTCGCAAGTAGCGCCCGCGAAAATCACGGAAGCGTTCGGCGAGTTCGCCACTCAGGGCATTGTCCAGTCCCTTCAGCACTTTGCCGAGCTCGGGGGCGATCACGTGCGCCTCGATTTCTTCCCATTGGACCAAACTCGACACGCGCGGCTCGATCTCCAGGATGCGGTCGCCCCAAGCGAACAAGTCATCGGCTTGGAGTCCACCGCCGAGCTCCAGCGAAGGCGCGATGGTTTCGCGAAACTCACGCTCCAACGCGAGCAAGTTGCCGCGAACGAAGTCGAATTTAGGCGCCTTTTCCGGGCGAATCGGTTCGACCAGGCGCAAGATGCTGCCGCCGCGAATGGCATTCAGTGGGCGATTGGCCAAGACTGCCACGCTTCGTGCTTGCGCTTGTGCCAGCAAGCTGGGTGCGCCTGCTTGCTCGAACACAGCGCTGCTTTCGAGCAGGTTCAACGGGACTTGCAGGACGCGGAAGTGGTGCTTGCCCGGTGCTGCCGCTTCGGCCGCGGCCCACATCCGTGCGAACTCGCTGGTGTCTCGCGCTGCGGGAGCGCCGGTCGCGGTGTTGCTCGACACGCCGTAGTAAGCGATGCGACCGCGCTCGACTTCTGTTTCGAGATGACGAAATGCTTGCTCGAGCCGGCGATAGAACTCTTCTCGCACGGTCGAGAGCGGCCCTTGGCCTCGTTTGGCGGCGTCGGCCAAGAAGTACTCGGGGTTGTGCAGGAGCAAGACATCTACGGTCTCGATGCTCAGCCGCTCGAGCGAGCGAGTGAGCTGATCGGACAGCCACTCGGGGTGGATGCAGTGCCACAAATCCTCGGTATATTCGACCATTTCTGGGAACGGCTTCGCAATCGCCTTGCGCGCCGTGGCAAGCTCCAGATTCTGATTCTGCACGTAACCCACCTTGGTCACGATCACCACCTCGGCGCGCTCCAGCTCTCGCTTGTCACTCAGGTCGAGCAACACCTCACCGATCAGGCGTTCGCTGCGGCCGTCGGCATAGTTGCTAGCCGTGTCGATCAGGTTGATGCCCGAGCGTAGCGCCTGCACGAGTGCCGCGCGTTGGTCCGGGTGTTGATCGTCGATGCGGTAACCACCAAAGCCGATGCCGCTGACGAGCAAGCCGCTGTCAGCGAACACATTCTGCGCCTGGAGCCCGAGGCGGTCGGTGCGAGCACGCGTTCCAGCCGCCGTAGCCTGCCCCGGGAGTGCACTGCGAGCGATGCTCTGCGCGGACCTTGCGGGCACTGCCGCCGCCAAGGCTCGCTCGAGGTCAGCCGCGTCGAGCAGCGGCGCGGCGCACGTGAAATTCTGACACACGTACAGCGCCGCTCTTCCGGAAATCAGCTTCTTACCGGCGGTGAGTGGCAGACCTTCGGCGTCCGCGTCCGGCTTTTCCGGGTTCACGTGGGCGAAGATGGCATTCGGCAAATAGCGCTGACCGAGCGCCTTGCGCAGCGCCTCGTAGCCAGCTTCACCAGGAGTACCCGCGAGCACGATTTCGACCGGTGATTGCAGCAGAAAGTCGACCACGCTGAGTGAAGTCGCAAACGAGCGCGGCGAGCGCTCCACCAATTTGCCGTAGGCTCGCAGCGCGCTCGCGGCGCGCTCGCGATACTCGCCTTTGTCGAGGTGTGCGGCGAGCTTGGCCAAGGCGCGTGCGGCGACGGCGTTTGCGCTCGGCAGTGCGTTGTCGTGGCCCTCGCGCGGCCGCGAGATCAGTGTTTCACTGTCCTTGGCCGTGTTGAAGAACGCTCCGCTACTCGCATCGTCGAAATCGACGAGTATGCGCTGGGCGAGGCGATCCGCGGCGTGCAGGTAGCGGGCCGCTCCGCCCGCTTCGTACAGCGCAATCAGGCCATCGCACAGCAGCGCATAATCTTCCAAAAAGCCGGGTACGTGTGCGCGTGCCCCGCGCGCGGTGTGGAACAGGCCGCCGTCTGGTCGCGCCATGCGCGCCAAGAGCGAGTCCGCGGCGCGCTCGGCCGAATCCAGATAGTGACGGTGGCCCAAGATGCGATAGCCGGCGGCCATGGCCGACAGCATCAGACCGTTCCAAGAGCTCAAGATTTTGTCGTCGAGCAGCGGTGCGACTCGCTGCTTGCGCGCCTGATACAGCTGCTTTCGCGAGCGCTCGAGCTCGTTCTGCAAGACCGGCTCGGGCATGCCGAGCTCCTCGGCGACTCGAGCGAGCGGCCGCGGAGTGTGGAGCACGTTTTGGCCCTCCCAATTGCCCTTGCTCGTCACGTCGTAATACGCGGCAAAATGCTCGCCCGCTTCCGGGCCCAAGATCTCGAGCACCTCGTCCAGCGCCCAAACGAAAAACTTGCCTTCGACCCCTTCACTGTCGGCGTCCGTGGCCGAGAACCAAGCGCCGTTCGGCTCCTGCATTTCGCGGATCACGTAGTCCAGCGTTTCACGGGCGACGCGCGCGTACTCTGGGTCGCGCGTGACCTGATACGCTTCGAGATAAACGCTCGCGAGCTGCGCGTTGTCGTACAGCATCTTCTCGAAGTGCGGCACGAGCCAGCGCTCGTCCGTCGAATAGCGCGCGAAGCCGCCCCCGACGTGGTCGTACATGCCGCCGTTTTTCATACCGTCGAGCGTGCCCGTGACCATGTCCAACAATGACGGATCAGGCGCGTTTCGGTGGTGCCGCAGCAACAGCGAGAGTCCGGCACAAGGCGGAAATTTGGGCGCCTTGCCGAAGCCGCCGTAGCGCGAGTCGTAGCTGCCGTGCAGCTGGCGCGCCGCACTGCGCAGCGCTTCGCGACCGATCGCGAGCGGCGCGGACGCGCGCGCTTGCTCGGCGACGTGTTCGGCGAGCTCCGCGGCTTGCTCGAGCAGCGTCGCGCGCTCGCTTTGCCAGAGCTCTTTGATGTTTTGCAGTAGGGTGGGCAAGCCGGGGCGGCCGTACTTGTCGACTGGCGGAAAGTACGTTCCTGCGAAGAACGGCCGCTGCTCGGGCGTCAGGAACACGGTCATTGGCCAACCGCCGCTACCCGAGAGGGCCACGGTGGCGGCCATGTAGATCTCGTCCAGGTCCGGTCGCTCTTCGCGGTCGACTTTGACGCACACGAAGCTCTCGTTCATCTGCGCGGCGATCGCTTCGTTCTCGAACGACTCGCGCTCCATCACGTGGCACCAGTGACAAGCGGCGTAGCCGATGCTGAGCAAGATCGGCTTATTTTCTGCGGCGGCGCGCGCGAGCGCTTCCGGGCCCCAAGGGTACCAATCGACGGGATTGCCAGCGTGTTGCAGCAGGTACGGGCTCGTCTCCGAGGCCAGGCGATTTTGATGTTTCATCGGTTACGAAAGGATTTACGACTAGGGTGCCGCAAGATCAGCACGTGCTCACGGCGAGGACTCGCGCGAAATGCCGCGCGAGTCGGTTCATGAAAGTAGGGGCGCTCTTGGGAACCCAAGCATGCCAAGGCCAGCCCATGAGCAATCGCCAAATCACGCACGGCTTCGTCGGCGTACAGTGCGCGCCCGCCGAGCACCGAGTCCGCAATCACCAGCGCAATGCTGCCCTGTGGCGCGAGCGCGTCGCGGAAGGCGTCCAAACAAGCGCCGAACTCTTGCTCCCACTTCTCGAGCGCGGCCTGAAAACCGAGGCCCGTCAAGCGCCGTCGAGCACCGATCTCCTTGGCCTCGAATGCCGTTTCGTCCATGCCCAGCCAGCGCAGGCGCAATTCATGGTGATCGAAATAGTCGTAAACGCCCGGATATGGCGGCGAACTGAGGATCAAGTCGAGCGACGCGGGGGTGAGCTGGGACAAGTCGCGGGCGTCGCCCACCGCGCACTTCACCTCCGGTGCTGACGGCGGCACGAGCGTGCTGTACTCGAGCATGCGCTTGGCCAAATCCTTGGCCTTGGTCTCGAAGAAACGGATCGTGAATCCGCCCGCGAGTCGCTTGGGTGCCGTGCGCGGCGCGGTGTCACCGACCTTCTTGCTCACTTTGGTGAGTGCGGCGGATAGCACGAGCAAGAGCGCGCGCCGGACCTCCGTGCCTCGGAGCTTGAAGATGCCATCGCGCAGCCCGTCCAGCTCGAGCAGCACGTGTGCGTCGTAAACCTCGCGATCGGCGGTGCCGTATTTGCGCGTGGGTCCGAGCTTTTGTGTGCGACGCATGTCCGCGTGGGCGACCACCGCAGCAGCGGCCGTGGTCAGCTCCTCCGCGAACTCCGGCGTCGCGCCGCGGCATTTCAACGAAGCGAGCGCGACCGCGAGCGGGTTGGCGTCGATGCCGAAGGCCTGCCGCTCGAGTAGACGCGCCTCGACCAGCACCGTACCGCTCCCGCAGAACGGATCCAGCACGCGCCCAGTCGGCGAAGAAAAACTCTCCACCAAGCGGCTCGCGGTCTCGGGGTGCAAGCGCGCGGGATAGGTGTGAAACCCGTGCACGTGCGCCATGGTGGCGTTCTCGTCCGGCTCGACCGAGAGCGAGTACGTGAGTTTCTCGCGATCTTGCTCGGAGCCGCCCACGACGCGGATCTCACCGCCCACGTGGCTCAGCGCACGGCGTTGTTTTTTGTCCTGCGCAGCGGGCTTGGCCGGCTTTGCAGGTGGCGGCGCACTCGGGGGCGAATCGTTCACGGCGCGCGCAGCTTGGCTGCGCGGGCCCGTCTCGTAAAGGTCAGGACGGGAAAATCGCCCCGAAAGCGAGGCCTCGAACCTCGGCGGTGGGACGGCGCCCGCCCGACACAGCAAATTTGCGCCCCGGGGATTTGGGTTGATGGTCGCGCGCTACGTCAAAGCTCGTCGCGGCCTTCGGCGGCTCTGACGGACGGGAGGCGTTTCCAATGCTCACCGTTCGGGAATCGATCGCCCTCTCGGGTAGGATGATGCTCCTACCCGTGGTATTGTCGGACCCATGAACACGACCGAAAAAGTCAGCATCACGCTGGGTCGGGTCGAGCTTCAGAAGGCCAAGACGCTCGCGTCTCGCCTCGGACTGAGCCTTTCGACCGTGATCACGGACGCCGTTCGTGAGCACGTGGAGACGCAGGCGCGCAAAGAGGCGGGGCTTGCCGTTGTGGCCACCTTTCGCGCGGCGGACCAACCGTCCGAAAAGAAGATGCAGCAGCTGCTGCAACTGTGGAACCAGCCGCAACGGCCTCGAGAGGCGCCGTCGCGTGTCGAGCCAGGGGGCAAGCGCCGAACCTCGCCAGCCAAGCGCCGGGCGCGCTGACTTTTCATGGGGCTGACGTTCGACACCGGTGCGTTGATCGGCTTGGAGCGCGCGCGACAGCAGATGCGGCAAGTGTATGCCACAGCGATCGCGAAAGATGTTCGCATGACGGTGCCCGCCGTCGTAGTGGCCGAGTGGTGGCGGTTGGGGCGAAAGGAGAAGGAACGAGCTCAGATCTTACGATCGGTGATCGTCGCGCCCACGAGCGAGCACGTTGCGAGTTTGGCGGGAGTCGCATTGACCCTTCTCCCCAATGCGCAAACGATCGACGCGCTGGTCATGGCGTGCGCTGCGCAGCGACCGAACGAGATCATCTACACGTCCGATCCCGATGATCTCGAAGCACTCCGGGCGGCGGTGCCACAGTTCGCGGCGATCCGGGTTTTACACGCGTGACGAAAGGAGCTGAGTTCCGCTCTCGTCCGGTCAAACGCATGGGGGGCAGATTTCCGGACAACAGTTCAGATTCGGGACCGCTCTCCCGGCTCAACCGAACCGCGCCGCCGAAGGCTGCGACGGCACGCTACGGCTCGCGTGACCATCAACAACCCCCGATTCACGGCTGCTGGGCGGTCAGCTACGCCGGCGGCGCCAAGCCACCAAGCCGAGCAGCCCGAGCAGCGACAGCACTGGAACGGAGCCGTTGGTCCGTCCTTGGCCGATGTGCGCGCCGCCGCAACCCTTGGCCGTGGTCGCATCGGCGCTCAAGTCGTCATCGGAGTCCGAGGCCTGCGCGGTACCGAGCAAGTACAGAGCATTCATCGTCGTTTCGTCCGAGCCCTGCAGCACGCGCTTGTTCGTCTCGCAGCGCCCGGTCGTGTAATACATCGTGGCCGGCTTGACGTCGAAGTCCTCGCCCAGGCCGAAGAAGTGCCCCGCTTCGTGGGTGGCAACGCTCTGCAAGTCGTACTTCTGATCGCAGCTGGCCGTGTTCTGCACCGAGGCCGCCGGTCCCCCGTACGGCAAAATCCCGTACGGGTGCTTGTTGTTGAAGATCATGTCCGACTCGACCACTTCACCGGTTCTCGGATCGGAGAAGGTCACGGTCAGCGCCAGATCGTTCTCGTGGCCGGCGAGCGTGATCGGCCCGTACATCACTTCACTCTTGCCGTTCGGCACTTGTCCGAAGGTCGCACCCTTGGTCGAATCGAAGTCCAAGCTCGGGAGCTTGGCGCCGCTGCCGACCCAGGTCCCGAAACCGAGCTGCACGGCTTCGCGCGCGTGCTTGCCCGCGTTGTCGAGCGAGGCGTCGAAATAGACTTTGCTCTTCCTCGCGTGCCAACGCACGCTCTCGCCGTCACTGCCCTTCTTGAGGGTCGGTTGCCCGCTGACGATTTGCGCCACCGGCGCCGGCCGTGCGCGAAGGTGAGACAAGCCGACCGCGCCGGCCAAACCGAAAGCAGCCGAGATCCCGGCCAAGGCGGCGATCTTCAAGGACTGCTTGTGCGCGGGTCGCGCACCCAGAATCGGGTTTGGTGCTTCGATGCTCGGCTTGACGGTGTGTGCCGAAGCCGCGCTCATCAAACTGGTCGGGATGTGCAGCACCTGCTCACGCGCCGACCGTAGGGGATCCAACGATTCACTCACGCTCAATTAGAACGGAGATACTCCGTGTTAGTTGAGGGGCGAGCCGGCGATATTCGCCAAAAAATTAGGGTGCGAACGTGGTTTTCGGTCGCGAAGCGCTCACATTTCGCGGCGCACGCGGCTGACTACCGACAGAAGTTCTTCGTCGGTCAGCACGCGGTCAGCGGCTTTTGCGCGCTGCAAAATGGCGCGCTGCAGCGGCTCACTCGCGTTGATACCGTGACTGGACAGCCAGTGTTGCACATTGGAAGCGCCGGACATGGGTCCGATGCAGATGGACGTGTGTTGTCCCACGCTCGCCGCCGAAAGCAGACTGTAAACGTGGTCACCGAGCCACTGACTCTTGGCTTCGGCCTTGGCAATGGCCGAAGCGTGCACACCGGTCGCCGTGCGAAAGGCGTTCTTGCCAATCAGGGGTTGATTGTCGCTCACGGCGATGCCGAGTGCGCGCGCAAAGTGTTGGCAATAGGTCGCGACGTGATCGAGTGAACGCGCTGCGTTGGAGAGCACCAGGTTCACCAGCAACAGCTCCATCGCCGGATTACCGACGCGCTCGCCGACCCCGAGCGCCGTCGCGTGTAGGCGATCCGCGCCCGCGCGCGCCGCGCTCAACGCGTTGGCGATCGCGAGCCCGCGATCGTTGTGCCCGTGCCAGTCGATGCCGATGCGCGGGCCCACGACTTCGCGGGAAAAGCGCGTCACATTGGCTGCACCCTCGGGCGTCGCAAAGCCCACCGTGTCGCACAAGCAAATGCGCGTCGCACCGCGTTCGACCGCGAGCGAAAAGAGTGCTCGCAAGGTCTCCGGGCGCGCGCGTGTGCTGTCCTCGGTCACGAACGTCACCGGCAAGTCGGCGCGACGCGCGGCGTCGATCGCGCTCTTCGAGCGCGAGAGCAAGAAATCCAAATCCCAATCTTCCGCCACGGCGCGGATCGGACTCGAACCCACGAACAGCGAAGCCTCCACGGGCAGTCCGGCGCGCTGCGACACCTCGACGATCGCGTCGACGTCCTCGACCAGCGTGCGTCCGGCGCACACTGGGCGAATCGCGTAGCGGCGCGCGGCAATCGCCCGACACATATCGACGGCTTCTGCCAACGCGCGCGGCGACGCACTCGGCAAGCCGACATTCACGTACTCGATGCCGAGCTCGTTCATCAGCTCCAGACCGACGAGCTTCTCAGCCAGAGACGGATTCTGCACCGACGGGCTCTGCAAGCCGTCACGCAACGTTTCATCGAGCAGGCTGACGGCGAGCGGCGCTGACTCGAGCGCGCTTGCGGCGTTCCAATCGTAAATCAGCGTGCTGTCGGGCGCGGTGGGCCCCCGCGGAGAAACGAGCTTCACTCCGCTACCATACCTTGGGTTTTGGGGTGGGGGTTGGGTTGAAGCGCCGCTAATCCTGTCCGCTCGTCTCGCCGGCCGCGGTATTCCAGCTATACTCGGCCGCCATGCTTTCCAGTGCGACAAGACGCCTCATTCAGACGCGCCTGTCTGATGAGATCGGTCGCATCGACAAGGATGCCCCGGCCCGTGTGGCCTTGGTTTATCCGTCGCCCTACCACGTGGGCATGAGCTCGCTCGGCTATCAGCGAATCTACCGAGCGATCCAGGCCATGCCCGAGGCCATGTGCGAGCGCGTGTTCTTGCCGGACGAGGGCGACCGCGCGGGTGCGGAAATCGAGCGCCCGCTCAGCTACGAGAGCCTGCGCGAGCTGGGTGAATTTCCGATCTTGGCCGTGAGCGTCGCGTACGAGCTGGAGATTGCCGGTCTGGTGCGCATGTTGGATGCGTCGCGCATCCCCGTCTTGCGTACCGAGCGCGACCCACACGCGCCGTTCATCCTCGCCGGAGGCCCACTCACCTTCTCCAACCCGTTGCCCCTCGCGCCGATCGTCGATGCGATCGTGATGGGTGAGGCCGAGGGCATCGTCGAGTTTGCGATCGAGACCATCTACCGCGCCGAGAGCCGCGCGGCCGCGCTGGCCGCGCTCGCCCAGCACCCGAACATCTTCGTGCCCGAGCATCACGGCAGCACTTTGGCGCAGATCGCCGCCTGCAGTGACGCCGAGCTGCCGGCCTACAGCGCCATCCGCACGCCGCACACCGAGCTCTCGAACATGTTCCTGATCGAGAGCGAACGCGGCTGTTCGCGCGGTTGCACGTATTGCGTCATGCGTCGCTCGACCAACGGCGGCATGCGCATCGTGCCCAAAGAGGTCATTTTCGAGAAAATCCCGGCTGACGCCAAGAAAGTCGGCTTGGTCGGCGCGGCCGTCAGCGATCACCCCAAGATCATCGAAATCGTCAGTGAGCTCGCTGATCGCGGGCTACAAGTGGGGTTGTCCAGCCTGCGCCCGGATCGGTTGAAGGAAGAGTTCGTCGCGGCGTTGCGCAAAGCCGGGCACAAAACCTTGACCACCGCGCTCGACGGCCCGAGCGAACGCATGCGAGGCCTGATCGATCGTCGCGGCCGCGAACCCCACTACCTCGCCGCCGCCGAACGCACCCGTCGCTTTGGCTTCGATAGACTCAAGCTCTACTTGATGATCGGCTTGCCGGGTGAGACCGACGAAGACATCGACGAGTGCGTCAAGTTCGTGGCCGAGCTGTCCAAAATCTGCCCCATCGCCTTGGGCGTCGCGCCGTTCTGCGCCAAGCGCAACACGCCGCTCGATCGCATGCCGTACGCCGGGGTCGCCCGCGTCGATGCCAAGCTCGACCGTCTGCGCCGCGGCCTGCGCGGTCGCGCTGACGTCCGCTCGGTCAGCGCCAAGTGGGCGTGGATCGAATACGTGCTGGCCCAGGGCGGTGAAGCGGAAGGCCTGGCGTTGGTCAGTGCCGTGCGCGTCGGCGGCAAATTCTCCGATTATCGCCGCGAATTCGCGCTTCTTGGCCATCGCCCCGACGGCCACGGCTATGAAGGTATCGAAACACCGATCGCGCCGGAGCGCCTGAAGCACAAGAAGCTGCCGCTGATCGTCGCGTGACGGTCACGGATGCTTCGGGCGCGGTGGCGCACCGAGCACTTCGACCTTGGCCTCGAAGTGACGCCCTGAGGCCAAAGTGAAGTAGGCGCGTCCCGGCGCGCTACCGCGCGGCGGCTCGAAGCCGCGTTCGACGAGCTGTGCCGGCTCACTCTCTTCCTTCACCGCGCGATCGGAGAGCGTGATCGTGATGCGAAACAGATCGCGGCCCGCCGCGCCGTTGTTTTGCAGCGCGAACAGGCCTCCGCCGAGCAAGGCGATCACCCTTTGGCGCAGGTGTTCGAACTGTGGCGGCGTTTCATCGCCGTCGTGTGCACCCAGTATTTTCGCGTTCGCGATGTGCCCATCGGCGTCGACCTCGACGGCCAAAATGAATGGCTTTTGCGTGCCCGTGGGCAAACTTTGCCAAATCGGATCCGCGCCGGTCGCGGGCGGAATCGCGCGCGCGAACGCGCCGGGCAGACTACGCACGCCCGGGGGCAAACCCTCCGAGCCAAAGCTGCCGGTGGCAGCGGGAGTGTTGGCTTCATGACTGCCATCGGCGGCCGCGGGTGCGCGAGCAGCGGCGATCCCGGCGCTCGGGCTGGCCGGCTTGTTTGGACGCGGGCGTCGCGGTGCGGGCTTGGGTTTCGCTGGTTGAACGGCGACGCGCTCGGGCGCCGTGGAGGGAGCGACGTGCGCGGACTCATCGGCTTCCACGATGGGCTTCGCGCCGCTCGTAGGCGCCGCCAGCGCGGGTTCATTCGCGGCCGCGGCCGCGGACTCCGACTCGGACTCCTGCGAGCTCGCGGCGTTGGCGATGTTGGGCGTCGCTTCCGGCGTCGCCACGGCATCGACCTCGACTGCGCTCGCGCCGAGCCACGCATCGGGCCGTTCAGGCGCCGCCGCTACGGGCGTTACCGGCTCTACACGACGCGCAGCGAGCACGAGCACGAGCACCGCGCAGACATGTAGGGCGACAGAGCCCAACAGCGAGCTGATCTGAGCCGTCGAAGCCGAACGCATGCCGTACGGATTGTGACACCCAACGTCGCCCGTAGGTTCCCGGAAATCGGGCGCTGAGCCCGCACCCTGCTGCGAACGGCGAAAAGCCGTCGCTTCGGTCGACCCGAGCCGAGTGATAGACTACTTGGTCAGTCGTGCGTCGATCGATCACCGAACGAAACGCGCAGCTATCCCTGTAAGATCCGAGGCTTCATGACGACTCTCTATGCCGAAGCGGTCCGCCTGAAGCTCACGACGGGCACCGAAGTCGAAGCGTTCGCGCGCGTCGCACACGGCGCAGGTAGGCGTCCGAAGTGTTTGTTGTTACACGGCAATCCGGGTTCGTTACAAGATTTCGCGCAGCTGATTCCAAGACTCGCACGCGCAGCCGACATCGCCGCGATCGACTTGCCCGGCTTTGGTAAGAGCACCCGTACGGCACCCAACCCGGAAGCTCTGAACCTGACAAAACTAGCCGAACACGCCATCGCTGCGGCGCATGCGCTCGGCTGGCGTGAACCGATCTTCATCGTCGGTCACAGTCACGGGGGTGGTGTGGCGCAGGTTGCGGCGGCGAGGTTCCCCGACCGCGTCGCGGGTCTCGTGCTGGTCGGTACGCTGGGTGCGTGCGCGCATGCGAGCTACCGTCTGTTGGCGTTGCCGGGCGCGAACGCGGTTGCGCGCGCGCTGGGTCGCTCGTTACGCGCAAGTCGTCTCAGCCGGTTCAATCGCGCGATCCTTCGCCGCGTGATGGCTCAGCTTTTTGCGCCCGAGCCAGTTCCGGAAGAGAAGCTCGAACACGAACTCGAATTACTCGCTTCGCGTCCCGAGATCCTCTCGAGCATGGTGCACGTCGCGTTGGGTCGACCCTGCGCGGAGCTGCTGCGTACCGCCCCTGATATTCGCTGTCCGACGCTGTTCGTTCATGGTTCGAACGACGCCGTTGTCCCCGTAAAATTCGCGAGAACCATTCACGAGCGCATCGCCGAAAGCGGCGGGGTGACTGAGTTTCACGTGCTCCAAGGTGCAGGTCACATGCTCGTTCATCACCAAGCGCCAGAGCTCGTCGACCTCATCATCGAGCATCTGGGCGTGGGCGAGACGCGGTCGAGCGTGGCGCGTGATCGCGCAACATGTTAGGGTGATTCATTCATCCACCGCGGTTCATGAGAGCTGCGTAAGCACACGGGGGCAGAAGCACGCATGGTTCTATCGCAGCGGGCGGTGGGTTTGGTGTTGTGGGCGGGCAGCACTTTCAGTTTTGGCTGTGGCGCGGTTCACTCGGACGGACCGACGCTCGGCGCTGCCGGAGCGCGCGCTGAAGCGGGTTCTGCGGGTTCTGCCAACCAGGGTGGCGACGGTGTTGGCGGCAGTCCGACTGCTGGGCACGGTGGTTCGGCGCCCCAAGCGGGCGAGGGAGGCGCAGCCGGCCATGCGCCAGCACTAGGCGGCAGCGGCGGCCGTTCAGCGACCACGGGTGCGGGCGGGATCGATGCCAATGTTCCGGTGGACACGCGTCCTCCGCGGCCGACCTGGGAGCCGCCGTTTTCCGTCGGCGCCCCGGGTTGGCGCGACAGCAGCACGCTGATTTGTGAAAAGCACGTGGGTGATCAGGAAGCCTTCGACGTTTGGGCGGATTCGCGCGGCGTGTTCGGGCTGTTTGCGACCACGTGCAACGTGCTGGCTGGCACCTCTTGCGGCAAGCAGGGTGTGTCGCTGCAGTTCAACGACGGCAAGGGCTGGCAATTGCTCTATGCGCTCCCGCCCACGGCCGGAATGGGTTCGAGCGGCGGCATGCGTCTCAGCGGCTTCGAATCGGGTGCCGTGCTGCTGTCCGGCTTCCTCCCCGATCGAATCGGGATCTGGAGCATCACTCCCGGCGGCACCCTCGGGCTCGACGCTGCGATCGAGGTGGGCCGCCCCACCACGGCTGGAAGCAATCTGGCGTACGCCTTCGACCTCGAAAAGCTGTACCGCTTTACTGACGACACTTGGTCCGAATATTTGCCGCTCCCCGCGCCCACCCAAGATGTCTGGGCCGACCAAGACCGCGTCTGGCTCGTGGGAGGCAACCAAGCCGTCTTCGAGAAGGCGACTGCGGACGCCGCCTTCACTGCAGTCCCGGGCGTGCCTGCCGGTGAATATACGGCCGTTTGGAGCTTCGGCGTGAAAGACACCTGGTTTGGCAATTCAGCCGGGCAACTGCTGCACTACGACGGCAGCACTTGGAAGGTGTTCGAAACCGGTAGCAAGGACGTCAGCGGCAGCGGCATCCGGCAGCTGTGGGGCAGCAGCGACGGGCAGCTGTTCTTCCGGACTTCGATCGAGATGGGCCGCTTCGACGGCAACCAAGTCGAGCTATTGCTGGCATTGCCGGACAGCGGCGAGCCGTCAGTCCCTCGGGTGACCACGGGCGGCTTGTGGGGCTTGTCCTCGACTGAAGTATTTCTCGCCGTGTCTGATCGGCAATTCAACAAGTACGCTTGCGGCGGGCAGTTCATGCTCTTCTTCGACGGCAAAACGCTGCACGCCTTCTAGGTTGATTGTGGAACGTCAGTCATTTTCCGGGCCGACTTGGCGCGCGTTTCGAGGCGTTTCACGGCGCGGGGGCTTCGTGCTCTCGTTTCTCTCAATGCTCGCCGCGTGCGGTGGCCGAGCCTCGCTCAACGACGACGCGGGCCGTTCGACACCGGCTCCGTCCGGCGGCACCTCGGCGGGCGCGCGCGGCGGCTCGACGAGCGTCGCTGGGTCGAGCGCGGCGGCTGCGGCGAGCGCTGACGTCGGCGGTTCGGCAGGCGTTGCTGATGCCGGCGGCGGGCGCTCGGCGGACACCAGCGGTGGCGGCAACTCAGGCTCGCTCGGGGGCAGCTCTTCGGGAGTCGGCGGGGCTGCTGGTATGCCGAACGACACGCCGCTTTGGAGAAGCAGCACCGAGCCGTTCTGCCCTCCGCCCGGCAGCGTGCTCAATCGAAACCCGATCTGGAGTGATGCCCGCGGCGTCTCCGTGGTTACTTCGTCTAGCTCTACCGACTCGCGCATCGACTCCAACGACGGAAGCGGCTGGAAGCGGCTGACCGAAGATTCCAAATCTGGCCCGTCCAACCCCTCTTTGACCGGATTTCCGTACGGCCCCTTGGTGGAATACGGCAACTCCGCTTGCGCCATTTCATTCGTCGAAGGAACCGTCAATCGCTGCAGCGGCGCCGGCTCGCGAGCCACCGCAGTGTCCATCGTCGATGCGCAAGTCGCGTACGCGGTTTATGACGATCGCGTGCTGAGCTTCAACGGTTCGTTTTGGGTCCAATGGGGCGGCGTGCTGAGCGGCAAGGACGATCCGACCTACACTTGGGGCGTCTGGGCTTCCAAAGACACCGTCGTGGTCGTCGCTGACGCCGGCAAAATCTTTCTGCAGCAGGGCATGAAGTTGCAGCAGCAAGCGGCCGTGCCCGCCGGAGACTACCGCGCGGTGTGGGGCTTCGGCGCGACCGACATTTGGGCAGGCAATCAGCTCGGTGAATTGGTGCACTTCGACGGAAAGAACTGGTCAGTCGCGGCCACGCTGCCCGGCGAGTGCGCAGGCATTCGCTCGCTCTGGGGGCGGGACGACACGCTCTTTTTCACCACCGACCACGCATTCGGCCTGTGGAGAGCAGGCGTGGCGCAAATCTTGGGTGATTTCTCGTGTGCCGGCTCTAGCTCGGTCATGGGCGTCTGGGGCAATTCGAAGAAAGAAGTGTTCTTCGCGACTCAAGTCACCGAGCTGATCGACGACGCCTGCAGCGGTGTCGAGCTGTTCTGGTTCGACGGCACTGCGGTGAAGGCGCTCTAGCGACTTTCACCCAATGACGGACAGGATGCCTCCCCCCGGATTAGCTGAAAAGGGGCTCATCGGTCTTGAAGAAATCGGAAAGTCGTCAGGGCGCGGGAGACTTGGGCACTACGAGCAGCCCGGTGCTGATCAGATTTCGCTCGGCGTTGAAAGCTGGCAGCTCTGCGGAGCGAATCTTCAGGCCCAGCTGCGAAGGCGGTTCGCCGAGGAGCGCGCGGAATTCACGACTCATGTGCGCGTGGTCAGCGAAAGCGCTGGTGACTGCGGCCGTGCTGAGCGGAACCCCACCGCCAGTGAGCAAATCGAGCGCGTAGCGAATGCGCGTGATTCGCGCCAACTGCTTGGGTGTGAGTCCCGTTTCAGCGACCGTCGCGCTGCGCAGCGTGCGCCCGGTGCAACCGCAGGCTCGTGCCAGCTGCTCGGTCGAAATTTCTCCGTGCGCCGCTTCCATCAGGCCGAACGCCCGCTGTACGGATCGACTCGGGCGCGCGATTCGCTGCGCCCGACGCTGTAGGTATCGCTCGAGCAGCGCGAGGCGTGCGCTCGCGGAGCCCGCGAGGACGAGCCGCTCGCGCAACTCACGCCCCTCGGCTCCCCAGAGTTCATCGAGTCCGAACAGCGGCTCTTCAGCCAGGCTCTCGGCGCCGTGCGGCAACACTAGGCGGAGTCCCGCAGGTCGCAACGACGCGCCGATCGCGTGGCGAATGCTGCCAGAAATGGGGATGATCTGCAGGTGCGCCGGTTGGATGAAGAGGCACGCGCGCAGACCGCCACCGAGCGCGATTCCGCCGGGGAAAGCCTCCCCTTCCTCGATCGCGAACACCAGCTGAGCCTCCACTTCCGGCAGACGCATGGCGTCGATTTGGGCCGTGAAGTGATCCGGAACGTGGCTCACATACAGATATTCGACGAAGTGCGAGAGCGGTTCGGTGGCGGGGAAAAAATGGAAACTCGTCGCGTCCGGCTTCGAAAATGCGTCGGGCACGGTCAATGAGGAAGCGTGCGCCATCGATCGCCGCTCCGAAATTAGCAGAAGAACCCGCTAGCGCGAGCGCACCAGGGCGGACAGCGGGATTTCGGGCGTGCGCTCGGAGCTGGCTGCCTGGGGCATGCCGACCTCGGGCGTCTCTTCCGCTTCGACCACGCCCAGCGCCGAGCGCAATGCCACGTCGAACAAATGCGACGGGCGTACGTTACCGAGGGCCGCGAACACGTTCGCGCGCACCTTCGGGTTCTTCGCGTTTAGATCATTGAGCAGGTTCTTGACCTGCTTGCGCTGCAGGTTTTCTTGCGAGCCGCACAAATCGCAAGGGATAATCGGGAACTCTTTGAGCGCTGCAAACTCACTCAATTCCGCCTCGTTCAGATAAACCATCGGGCGAATCACGACGTTGCGTCCGTCGTCCGAACGCAAGCGCGCTGGCATGGCCTTCAGTTGCCCGGAATACAACAAATTGAGCAGCAGCGTTTCGATCACGTCGTCGCGGTGATGTCCGAGTGCGATCTTGGTGGCGCCGAGCGCTTTGGCCTGCGTGTACAGGATGCCGCGGCGAAGACGCGAACACAGCGAGCAGAACGTCTTACCCTCCGGCACCTTCTCCTTGACCACGGAGTACGTATCCTCGGTGACGATCTTGTACTCGTAGCCTTCACGCTCGAAGTACTCGGGCAACGTGCGATCGGGAAATCCGGGGTGCCCCTGGTCGACGTTCAGCGCGAACAGCGAGAACTCGAACGGGGCGCGGCGCTGGATCTGACGCAGCAGATACAAGAGCGCATGGGAGTCCTTACCGCCGCTGACCGCGACCATGATGCGGTCGCCCGGTTCGATCAGCCGAAAGTCGTGGCTAGCGCGGGCAACTTCGGCGAGCAGCCGTTTTTCTAGGCGATCCATGGCTTGGGCGGGTGCGCGGCGAGTCTTTGCCTGATTTTCTGGCTGGGGCAAGCCCAGAGCGTGCTCGCTTGCCATTGCCGGTGCTAGGCTGCGCCCGCCGTGCTGTTCGCCAAGATTGCTCAAATTACCTGTATTGGTCTGGCTGCGCTGGGGGTGTACTCCTTCGTCTCCACGGCTCGTGACGGCGAAACGCGCCGTGCTTGCACGCCGCTGTGCGCCATGCGCCCCGACTACGCGGCGCGCAATCGCCAAGCGCCAGACTTCGAGCTACCAAAGATCGGCGGCGGCACCGCGCGGCTCTCGAGCTATCGCGGCAAGACCGTGATCTTGAATTTCTGGACCAAGACTTGCCGCCCCTGCTTGGAAGAGATGCCCTCGCTCGCGTCCCTGGCCAAAGCATTGGCCTTTCACCCGGAAATCGCCCTAGTCACCGTGAGTACGGATGAAAGCGTCGAGGACGCGCGCGAGACCTTGAAGTCCGTGCTGGGCGGTGCCGAGCCGCCCTTCGTGGTGATGATCGACCCGGAATTCAAAATCGTGCGTGATACGTTCGGCACCAAGCTCTATCCGGAAACTTGGTTCATCGATCCGAGCGGCGTGATTCGCGCGCGCATCGACGGCGGCCGCGAGTGGAACGCCGCGCTGACCATCGACTTGGCGCAAAGCTTCAGCGCCCCCGTGCAGTGCGGCATCGAATACCGCGACCACAAGCCAGAAGGGCCCTTTGCCGGCATTTGTGGCGAACTTTCACCGACGCAATAACAACCTGCTCGGGCACGCGCTTCGCTAACCAAAATCCGATTGCGTGCTAAAGTCCGCGCCGTGAACGTCCGACTGATCAAAGAACTGCGTTTCGAGGCCGCCCACCGTTTGCCGCGTGTGCCAGCAGGGCACAAATGCGCCCGCCTACACGGCCATAGCTTCAAAATCGAGCTGGCGGTCGAAGGCCCGGTGAATCCCGATACCGGCTTCTTGCTCGACTACAGCCGGCTCGACGAGCTCTGGCAGCCGCTGCACGACCAGCTCGACCACAATTATTTGAACGACGTGCCAGGCCTCGAAAACCCAACCAGCGAAATCCTCGCTCACTGGCTGTGGCACCGCATCAAACCGACCCTGCCCGAACTCACCCGCGTGATCGTCCACGAAACGTGTGACGCCCGCTGCGAGTACGAAGGCGGCTGACACCTTTGCCGGCCAAGGGCAGGCAACGCCTCACCCTTTTCGTCTCCCAGATTTGAAAACCGCCGAGACCGCCGAGGCCGCCGAGATCAGAGGGAGATTTTTAGGGTTCGCGCGACGCGGCGGATCTCCGCTCAGCAAACGCCATTTGCACGCCGCGTCAAAATACAGACGAACTCCGCTCTCCTCGCGAACCCCACAATAACTGTGTTTCGACGGTGCGCTTCGCTGCGAAGGGACGCCCTGGGCGCTTGGCGGCCTCCGCGGCTTGGCGGTTAATCCCCCCTCGCAAAGGGGGCTCCTTGTTCTTTTCTCCATGCCCCGCGTCGCCCAGCGCGTCTCCCCCGTCGTCCGCGACGCCGAAGGCTGTGACGGTCGAGACGTGTTGATTGACCATCAACAAAATTCGGAAAACACCGTCAGGGTTTGATCATTCGAATTCCAGGCGCCATCTGACGTCGGCGCCGAGGTTGCCTAGGGTGGAGCTCGAGATGTCGTTCACGTTGTCGTACGAGCCCTCGATGCTGACGCGCGGGCTCAACTGCCACTCGACGTTCGAGCGCACCTCGCGTGAGTCGGCGACGCCGCTGGTGATGTTGGCGCGAATACGCTTCGACAAGCGTTTGCCGATCGTCACCGTGGGCTCGGTGCGGCCGGTGCGCGAGGAATAGGCGCTGCCGAAGCGGAAATCGTCGATCAGGGGTACGGCGTCGGTGACGGCGCGGTCGGCGCCGCTGAGGGAGCCCAGCGCCTCGAGGGCCACGCTGCCGCCGACGCTCGCGGATTGCGCCTGATCCAACTCGGCGCGCGTCAAACCCACGGTGAGCAGTAAAAAGATGTCGTCTTGAGCGAGCGCCGGATCGCTGGTCAAGTCCACCTTGAGCTTGTCCGCGTCGCCGTGCGCGTGCATTTGAATACGCCAGCGGCCACCCTGTGACGTCGGCGCGGTCGAACCACCCGTGCTGCTCGAAGTCGTGGGCGCCGCCGTAGCGGTGTTGTTGGTCTGGTACCGGCGGTACTCCGTGACAGCGGTGACGTCGACTTCCGGCGCGATGCGCGTCAAATCGTCGAAGCGCACGCGACCCTGCGTCACTTCGAACTCACTGCGTCGCAAGAAGATCTTGCCGCGCGGGTGCAGGGTCACCGCGCCGCGCAAACCGAAACGCCCGTTGGTGCCGGCCAAAAGCAGCCCTTCGTCGGCGACGTCCAATTCCGCGTCAATCAGGTTGTTTTGCAGCTTCATCGCCTTCTGCGAGCGCAGCCGGACCTCGAACTGAACCACGTCGTCCGCAGGATCATAGGCGTTCACTTCCGTGCGCTTGCCGCGCTGCGCGAGCGAAGAAATGTCGGCCGTCATCAGCACCGGCCTGGTGTAGTCGAACGAGCGCAAGCTCACCTCGCCGGTGACACGAGGCAGCTCGTGTTCACCGCTACCGTCGTTCGGTTTGAGGACGAGATTCAGATCGGCGTCGGCGACGGCGCGGATACCGTCGTTCATCGGCAGCGCGAGCTCGCGCGCCGTGATCGCGAAGCGCGCGGCGCCCAAGTTCATGCCCAAGAGCGGCGCACTCCCGCTCACCTGCAGCGTGCCCGAACCGACCTTGGCCGAAGCTTTCTCGATCCGAAGCTCGTTGCCGGCGATGCGCAGCGCGAGCTCGATGTCCGAGACGGGCAGCGGTAAACCGCGAATCGAGAGTTCGCCGTGTTCCAGGTCGAATCCGCCGACCAGGCGCGGGGCAAACAGCGGGCCCTTCACCTCGAGTTCGCCGGAAAGCGTGCCCTCTGCCCGTTCCGCGCGGGGAATCACCCCCACCAGGCTCGCGAGTTGCATCGGACGCAAGGTGAGTTGAGCATCAATCTGCGGGAAGGTGGAAACGTTGTAGATCGACCCGTGGGCGTCGAACGTGACCCGCTGACCGCGCGGCGTCGTCGCGGTGAAGCCGATAGCAGGCAACGCGAAGCGCCCTTCCTGGAACACGATCGACTGCGACCCAGAGGCCAGCTCGATGTGATAACCCTTGCGGTTGATACTGGCGCCTGACAACGACAGCTCCACGCGCGACTGCAGCGGATCTTTCATGCGCAGCTCGCGCAGCGACAACTTGCCGCTCAGCTTGCCGTCCAGGCGCGCCTCGGAGTCGCCGAGAGTCGGGTTGAGCTCGGCCAGCACGCCCAGATCCAAACCCGAAAAGTCGATGTCACCGCGCACGACTTTTGCGCGCTGGCGCGTGAAGTTCAAATCCTGGAACGCGATCTGACCGCCGAACAGCTCAGCGCCGACGTGAAATGTGCCGCTATTTTGATCGGCGTCGTATTCGGCACGGTCGAACGGGGCGGTGATGGGCTGTTTGCAGCGTGTCGTCCCGATCACCTTCTGCGGGTGCACTTCGGGCACCAGGCGCAGGTCGAACTTGGAACCGGGCAGCGTGGCGCGCCCGATGCGCAGCGGTGAAATGCGGCCGCTCGCGTCGAGCGTCAGCGCGTCGAGCGTGCCGCCTACCTCCGCCGTCGCGCTGACTTGGCCCTCTGCCGCCCGCAAGATCGTGGGCAGCGCGTCGAGGTGCGAGAGAGGCACGGCGCTGCCCACGAAGTGCCCGTACACTTGGGCGCCCTGCCGGAGCCCGAACGATCCGACGATCGTGCCCGCACCTTTACGCAAAGTCACGCTCGGCACGCTCAGATCCACACCCATGTAGGTCGCGTCGCGATCGCTCCAACGGAAGTCGAACTCGGCGCTGCCGGAATCGTAGCGTTCGTCGAACAGGTCGAGCGCGAACAGGCGCGCACTGCCGGCGACCCGCAAATTGCCGCCGCCGCAGCGATCTTCCGGACCTCCGAGGGCGTAATGCACCGTGGCGTCGAGCGCGGTTTGCCCGGCAATGTCGTCGAAGCGCGAGTCGGTATCGAAGTGCCACATGTGAAAGAAGTCGCGCACGTCGAAATTCGGACTCTTCACGTGCGCGTCGGTCACGATCGGCGCGGGGCCGTCGAAGTTCAAGCGCCCGCTCGGAACCGAATAATCGCTCTTGCCCTTCTTGGCCTGCACGTCGAACAGCTCGAGCACCAGCGGCACGAAGCGCACGCGCGCGCTGGTGATGTCGCCGAAAGGAAAGCCGCCAAAGACGAAGTTTTGCACCTTCAAATTGCCGGTCAGGACAATCGCTCCGCCAATGCCGTTCATCTCGATGTCGACCTCCGACTTGCCCGAGATCGGAATGCCGACGATCGGCGTCACATCCGCCAGATCGATGTGTGCCCCCTTGGGCACCACGAGCTTCACGCCCGCGTCTTTGAACGAGATCGAGACCAACTTGACGTATGCCGAACTGTTCCCGAAGTCCGTGCGCGTGTCGTAAATGTCGAAGGAATTCGGGCGCACGCCGATATGCCCCCGGATCATGGCCGATTTGACGCCGATCATCCGCTTGCGCTTCGGATTACGAAACGACAGATCCGTCACTTCGAAGTTGCGCGTGTCGGCGTACACCTCGGCGTCGATCTTCAGCGGCGAAAGGGTGCCGGCGATCTTGCTCACGCGCAGATCGTTGAAGTCCCATTTGATCAGGGTGTCGTCGGTGACGCCCAGATCGCGCATCAGCCCCTCGAAATCCATACTCTTGCTGTCGACGCGCTCGGCGCTCAAAACCACGCCTGGGGCAAAGGGTTCGATGCGCGCGTTCTTCAGCACCACGTCGCCGTCGGCGAAGCCCATTTGGTAGCGAGGAATGGTGATGACGTCGCCCGCGACGGACAGCTCGACATCCAGCGTCTTGGCCAGCTTGAAGTGCGAGAACTCGACGCCCGCGCCGGTCAGTTTGCCGCGCACTTCCGGCAGCTTGTGACGCCCGTCGTAACGCACGTCACCGGAAAAGGACGCGACGCCCCGGAGC